>Ga0315900_10001603_pt1 | contig 36082 bp, 31 predicted proteins | sample LakEriMetagenome_FD_203521 | JGI IMG/M metagenome (GOLD analysis project Ga0315900, IMG submission 203521) | Freshwater fungal communities from buoy surface, Lake Erie, Ohio, United States - Buoy 12 MA114 | ecosystem: Environmental > Aquatic > Freshwater > Lake > Lake biofilm | place: USA: Lake...
CGCCGTCCAATGTCAAGACGCCGGAGTGGTTTGCGCAGGAAGTTCAGAAGGCGTTTGTGGACATGCCTCGCGTGACCGTAACCGTGCTGGACGAGAAGCAGATTGCGGACCTCGGCATGGGCGCGCTATACGGCACAGGTCAGGGCTCGACCCGTCCGCCGCGCCTCGTCGCCATCGAGTACAAGGGCGGCAAGGAAGGCGATGCGCCGATTGCGTTCGTGGGCAAGGGGATCACGTTCGATACCGGCGGCATCTCGATCAAGCCGAATGACGGGATGTGGCGGATGCGGTCGGATATGTCGGGCGCGGCCGGTTCAGCCGGCGCCATTCTCTCGCTGGCCAAGCGCGGGGCGAAGGTGAATGCGGTTGCGGTGCTCGCGCTTGCCGAGAACATGCCGGACGGCAATGCGATCCGGCCCGGAGACGTTCTGACCTCGATGAGCGGCAAGACGATCGAAGTGCTGAACACGGATGCGGAAGGCCGGCTGGTGCTGGCGGACGGTCTGTGGTGGGCGCAGGAAACCTACAAGCCGAAGCTGGCCGTGACGATTGCCACGCTGACCGGAGCGGTTGTGGGCGCGCTTGGCCGGGAGCATGCTGGCCTGTTCACGCAGGATGAGGATCTCGCAAGCGCGTTCCTCACAGCCGGCGACACCGTGGGCGAGCAACTGTGGCGTCTGCCCGTTACGGAAGCGACCGTGGAATCGATCAAGAGCGACATCGCCGACGTAAAGAACATTGCCGAACCGGGCGCGGCCCCGGGCGCGTCTGTAGGGGCGGCATTCATCATGGAATGGGCGAAGCCTGAAACGCCGTTCGTGCACATCGATATCGCTGGCACGGCCTGGGAAAACGCGGGTCGCCCAACCGAGCCGAAGGGCGCGGTTGGCTTTGGCGTGCGTCTGTTTGACGAAATCGCACGGCAATACGAAGCGAACTGATTGCCCGACAGGCTCTGTCCACGGAACAAAAAAGCCCCCTTCTTTTGAAGGGGGCTTTCTCTTTTTCAGGTTCATCTCAAGCTTTTACGAGGCCAATGTCCCGAAGGCGTTCCATCAGAAAGTCCTGCGCGGTGATCGGCGCCTCTGCCTTGCCGCCTTCGGCGAGGCAGCCGGAGAGAGCCTCGATGCGGAAGTCCTGGTTGAAGTGCAGGAAGAAGGGCGTCGAGTAACGCGGGAAGCGAGAACGCTCCGGGGCCGGATTGACGACGCGGTGCGTCGTGGAGGGCAGCAAGCCGCCGGTGTAGCGTTGCAGCATGTCGCCGCAGTTGATGACGAGGGCGCCGGGCGGCGGGTTCACCGCAAGCCATTTGCCGGAGCGGTGCTTCACTTCAAGGCCAGCTTCTTCGGCGCCGAGCAGCAGCGTGATGACGTTGATATCTTCATGTGCACCGGCACGGACGGAACCTTCCGGTGGCGGATCCATCTGCGGCGGATAATGCAGCAGGCGGAGGATCGAGTTGCCGAAGTTCACCTTGTCGGCAAACCAGGTCTCCGGAAGTTTCAGGTGCAGCGCGACGCCCTTCAGGAGCTCTGCGCCAAAGGCGTCGAGCGCTTCGTAGAGGGCGCGGGTGGCGCGGTCGAAATCGGCGACTTCGGACACGGCGGGCGTGTCCTTCATCGTATCGCGGTAAGGTGACTCCGGCGGCAGCGCGCGGCCGGTGTGCCAGAACTCTTTCAGGTCGGCCTGCGCCTGACCCTTGGCATTCTCGGTGCCGAAGGGCGTGTAGCCGCGCTGACGGCCGCCGGGGGCGTCATGGTATTTTTCCTTCGCGTCTGCGGGCAGGGCGAAGAAGGCCTTGGTGGCGGCGAGGTTGTCGTCGATGATTTTCTGCGACACCGGATGGCCGGTGATCACGGCGAAGCCCGTCTCGCGGAAAGACAGGCCAAGCTTTTCTGCGAAAGCGGCCTTGTCGGACGCCCAGAGCGAATAGGGGATGGGTTCGAAGTATTGGGTCATGGCCCTCTTTGCCAGATCGGGGGCGGGTTCGGAAGTGGCGGGCTGACGCAGGATCAGCGGCTGGCGCTGGTGTCGTAGAAAACCATGAAGGGAAGGGGCAGGGCGGTGCGCAGGATCTGCTGGACGAACTGGTTCTGTTCGGAGATGCGCGAACGGGGGACGTAGACCACGTCGAAACGGCGGAGCGGCAGCCAGCTGGCGAGCGCCGGATCGGTGAGGCCGGCCTTCACGTTGATGACGGCGGAGCGGACCTCACCGCCCGGCAGGCGGCGGATCAGGAGGACGTCCTTCGGGGCGGCGTCACGCGTCAGGCCGCCGGCCATGAGGATGGCCTGGAGCGGGTCGATCTGGCCGGGCAGGTCGAACATGCCGGGCGCGCGCACCTCGCCGCCGATGAAGATTTTCTGCGAGACCGGTTCGGTGAGGTTAACGTCAAGGCTGGGGTCGATCAGTTCGCTGGCGAGCGCATGGCTGAGGATGGCGGCAAGTTCCTCGGGCGTCAGCGCCATGGCCATCACCGGGCCTGCGAGCGGCATGCGGATGCGGCCATCCGGGGCGATCAGGAACTCACCGGACAGTTCGGGCGCGGTGTGGACGATGACCTCGATACGGTCGCCGGGGGCGAGAAGGTAGGCGGGGCCCGAGAGGCTGGCATCGGCCCAGGGCGTTGCGGGGAAGCCTGCATCCGTCTGGTTGGCGGGGGGCGTGGTACAGGTCGCGGGCACGAGCGCGAGGAGGATGGCGGCAAGGGCGATGAGGGGGCGGGCGCTCATGGGGCCTTGGCTTTCTCGCGGGGGTGTTCTGAGGGCGCGCGGCAGGTGCCTTGTCATCCGCATTAATGATTAAGGAAATATCAAATGGGCCATGCGAAGCCTGCAAGCTGGAATCGCCGTGTCAGGAAATGAAATGCCGCAAGCCGGCACAGGATCAACAGTCTCAGCCCTTCGGCCGCGCCTTGGCGCGCTGGACGTGGCCGTGCACCTGTGGCGGGCGAAATGGCTGATGGCGGGTGTGTTCGTGCCATTGGCCGCGCTGGGGGTGGCCGGGGCGCTGTCGCTGCCAACCACGTATGAGGCGCCGTCGCGGCTGATCGTGTCGCGCGCGGCCGGTTCCGGAGAGGCTGGGCTGGCGGCGGCGGTGCAGTCCGAAATCGAGCTGATGCGCAGCCCGAGAGTGGCAGAGGCGGCGCTGGCGCGGGTGACGCTGGCGCGGGCCTATCCGCCGCTGTCGCGGCAGTGCACGCCGGATATGTGCACGCGGCTGGGGATTGCGGCGATCTCGGAGGCCTTCGAGGTCGACGCAGCGCCGGGCAGCCCGGTGATCTCGGCAGCCGTCTCACACGCGCGGGCGGCCATGTCTGCCGAAATGACCAATGCCCTGGTGGAGGCCTACATCGCCTACCGGGCCGAAATCTACAGCGATGCCGGCCCGGATGATGCGAGCGAGCAACGCAAGCAGCTGGAAAAGGATGTTTCGGAGGCCGAGGCGGCGATCCGGGACTATCTGCGTACGAACAATCTCACGGAGCTGGCCTCGGGGCGCGAGACGCTGCGCTTTCTGCATCAGACGGCCAGCGCCGAACTGTTGCAGACGCAGGCTCGCGTGCGGCAAGCGGATGCACAGCTGGCTGACTATCGCGAGCAGATCGAGTCGATCCCGCCGGAAGCCGAGCTGTTTGCCGAAGATTCCAGCGGTGGCGATTTGCTGGCGCTGAAACTGGAACGCCAGGAAAAGCTGTCGCGCTACAAGCCGGAGTCCCGGGTGATCCAGGATCTGGATGCGCGCATCGAGCGGGCGGAGGATCTGCTGTACGGGCCGGCGGGTGGGCGCGGTGTCGTCCGGGTGGGGACCAATCCGCTCTATCTGCAGGTTGAGTCTGCGATTGCGACCTTGCAGTCTGAAGTGCAGGCCCTGCGCAGCCGGGAAGCGGAGCTGAAATTGCAGCTCGCCGGCTTCGAGGAGCGACAGCTGCGCCTGTTCGAGCTTGAGCCGGAACTGCAAGCGCTGGAACGGCGCCGCGATGCTGCGGAGTTGGCCTTGAGTGCCTTTGCTGCGCAGGAAGCGCGCGGGCGGCAACAAGCGGGCGATGTGGCAGGCGAGGCGGCTGTCGTGCGTGTGCTGGAGCCGGCGACCGCGCCGGTGCGCGGCGCGAGCTTCCGGTTGCCGGCGCTGATCGCGGCGGTGCTGGTCGCAGCCTTTGCGGCGCTGATCACCGGCATGATGCGGGCCCTGACACGGCGCGGTCTGGCCACCCCTGGATCGGCAGAGCGGACGCTGGGCTTGCCGGTGCTTGCCTCGGTTCAGAAGTATTGAGAAGGTCCGGGGATGCGTGACCTGAGGCAGGATCTTGCAGGCCTGTGGCGGATTGCGTCACAGGCGGCCTCGCCGAAAGGCGGGCGCATCCTGATGTTCATTGCGGCCCATCCTGACGAGGGAACGAGCAGCGTTGCCGCGTCCTTTGCCCGCATGGCGGCGGCAAGGTCGACCAAGACTACCTGGATCGTCGATCTCGATCTGCGGCGGAATGGTCAGTACACGGCGTTTGCTCAGGGCATCCTCAAGGATAGCGGCCGGCCGGGACATGCGCTCGACGCTTCGCTCGGCGCCGAGCAGATCTATTCCGTGACGGGGCATGAGCATGAACTCGCCTATGGCAAGTTGCTGAACGCGCATCAGATCGAGGGGCAGCGCCTGTTGGTGACGCGGTTCCGGAATGACAGGCTTGCGCCGGGCCAGCGCGTGCAGCTGAAATCCGCGCCCGGATGGTGGACGGCACTGCGGGCAGCCGCAGATTGGGTTGTCATTGATGCGCCGGCGCTGGAGAAATCCCGCGCGGGTCTAGTCTTCGCGGCGCAGGCTGACGGTGTGGTGATCGTCGTGAAAGCGGACGAGACGCCGGCCGCCGATGTGCAGGCCTTGCGGCAGGAAATCGAGGCGCATGGCGGGCGGGTGGCCGGCATCGTGATGAACTGGTTGCAGGAGGATGCGCGGCTGGCGGGTCGCTTCGACCAGAGAGGTTGAGGTGCCTCGGGCTCAGGCGGGCTCAATGTACGGTGAACACGCCGCGGCGCAGTAAAGCCGGAACGCCGACGCCCGGAGCTTGCCTGGCAGGACCTGACTGGACGCAATCAGACGGGCAGCCGGCGAGAGCAGCGGGATGCCCTTTACGCGGCGGGCCGAGGCGACAAGCGGCAGACGGCCAGCGAGATCAGGATGACGGCGCAGAAGCCGGGCGAGACCAGGGCCGCAGCTTTCAGCGGCATCGAGGTAGCGCTCGTCCGCTCCGGGCTTGCCGCGGATGACCGGATTGTCGATGTGGCGGATGGGATAGGCCGCGTGAACCCGGATACCCCAATCGAGATCAGCCTGTGCATCGGACGCGAAGCCGTCATCGAACGGGATGGACGTGAGAATGTCGCGGTGGACGAGCAGGTTGGCGCTCGACACAAACAGGCCGGGGTCAGCCGCGCGCATGTCCGCTGTGGCCGCCGCGTCTATCCCGGTGCCCGATGGGCCGAGCCAAGCGTGCAGCTCCGGCAGGCTGCTGTCGGCTGACAGGCCGCCCAGAATGGCGCCGGGGCCTTCCGCGGCGCGCGCAGCGGCGAGATATTGCGTCAGGAAATCGGGTGCAGCGGGCAGGTTGTCCGGGCTGAGAAACAGGATCCAGTCGGTCGGGGCCTGCATGATAAGCCAATCCCGGGCGGCTGTGCGGTCCGGCCAGCTCCGGGCGAGGTGGACAGCATTCGGACCGGGAAAGGCGGCCAGTGTCAGATGGTGGGCCTGGGCTATGGTCTCGTCTTCGGTCTCGCAGGCATGCACCAGAAGCGCACAGTCTGCGGCGCCGTCCAGCTTGCTCAGTGTGCGGAGAAGTTCGCCGGCATTGCGGCGTCCGGCGTCGATACAGATCGCCAGCGTAGCGGCAGGCAGCTCCGAAGGGGTCATGGCTTGTCCTAGCGCGGGCGTTCCCGGGCGCCAAGGCCGTGCTAGTGGCATGGACAGCATTTAACGGATCGGCCCCCTGAGGCAGGCCTGTGGGGCCCTGAGGGGGGTGAACCTGGTTTCCCGGCGGCGGGAATGCCCTTGCTGGCGGCAGAACGGGCCAGAACGGCCTCCAAGGGCTTGCGGAGCTGGAAGGGTTTCAATAGACCGCTGTATCCGCGCTGGAGAGGTGGCCGAGTGGTCGAAGGCGCGCCCCTGCTAAGGGCGTATACGTTAACGCGTATCGAGGGTTCGAATCCCTTCCTCTCCGCCATAAAAATCTAATAAGTATATGAAAACAAAGGGAATTTGACAATGCGTCGAGTTCTCGTCCCCACATACGTCCCCACACTTCGAAGCGGCTTGGAGCGATCTTCGCCGGTTCTGAGCGTTCGTCAGCGAACTGGGTTGGCAGCTGACAGAGCAGGCCTTGGAGCCGTGCTGCGCCTCGCCCGCTCCAACATCCCGAGCAGCTTCTCATACTGCCGCGTCAGCCGCTCATCGAGCTGCATCAACCGGTCCATCCGGTGCGGGTCGAGACTTTCGCCCCAGGCCTGGAGGCGTACAGTGGGGCCGGCCTGGGCGCCTGCGAGGTGTTTGCGGAAGAAGGGCAGCACTTCGGCAGTGATGAAGCGTTGCAAGCTCTCGCGGTCCTGATTGTACTTCTCTTCGGTCTCGCAGGTTTCAAGGAACCATTCAGCGGTCTCTTCCGGCAGGCAGGCAAGTGCCTGCGCGTAACAATCCTTGCTGTTCGCTTCGAGGAGTTGTTCGGACGTCTCCGCTTGCTCAACCATGCCGGCCCACATCTGCTCGGTCTCAGCGTCTTCGTCGTCACCATTCTTGATAGCGCCGGCCGACGAGATCTCCGGCCTCGTGCCGCCCGATACTGCCAGCGCGCGGCGCGACAGGGCATCCCGGCGTTCTCCGCTGGTCCGGCTGTCGAGGCTTGCCATATGCAACGCCCGCTCGCCGAGCACGAGCCTGCGCCGCCGCCAGTCACACCAGACGATCTGTTCGAGGATATGCCGTTCGGCCGGACCGCTAGGCGAATATGCTGAGAAGTACTCTTCGCGAAGGCAGGCAAAGGCCCCCGTATCTTCCCAAGGCAGGAGTGCGACTTCATACGGCGATGGCGGCAGGACATTCGGTATCAGCACAGCCTGTTCGCTCATGTCCGACTACCTCCAGAAATCCTTCGGACGCTCTTGCCCGCCAATCCGGGCAGAACGCCGCTCGGTCGTCCTCTGCATCCGGTTCAGCAGCACCAGCATGTCGTCATAGACTTCGGATTCCGCGGCATGAATCCGTGCGCTAATCTCCTCGAACGTCTTCCGGTGCATCCCCTTCGGCTTCGGCCCGATCCAGTCGCCGAGGCCGATCTCCACCCCGATACGCCCTCGCAGCTTCTGGTTTTTGCGCGTTGCACGATTGCCCGGCCGCTCCTGCGTCGAGCCATGCACCAGGTTGTGACAGTGCCTGCAGAGATACCGGACGCCGCCTCCGTAAAGCCGCTTCACGGTCCGCGCGCATTTAGGGCAGAGGAAGTAAGTCTCGGTGCCGCCGAAGTTGCGCTCGTGATGGCGCAGCGCGACGCGCTCTTCGTGGTCCTGCCAGGGCTGTTCGCCTCGTCGCCAGGCGTAGGACAATGTGATTGCATCCTCGCCGCCCAGCACTTTCAACGAAGGGCCGGGCGCTGAGTCGCTGCCCTTCCAGTAAAGGTGCGAGATAGAGCCGTTACGCGTCAATCCGCGCCGTTTCAGGTCCGAGGCATCAAGCCGGTACTGGCCTTCGACCGTGCGCCGTCCCTTGCTGTTATGACCGCCCGATCCCATGCCGCCCATACCGTCCGCCTCCGGAGATTTGCCCAGATCGGTTGGCAAACTTCAGTGAATGTCAAAGGCCGGTCCGCGGACGTTCGGAGGTGACCGCGCCAAGCCCATCCGGGGCAAAAGCGTGAAGCGAAAGTCTGCTTTAGGCCCGATGCCGGTCGTTCTCAGCACCGGATGCGAGCGCACGACAGCGGCAGGGATTGGCCCTAAACCGACGGTCGCCATGCAACGAGACTTTGGCTCGAAATTCCTGGGGCAGGTCAGAGTTCCACGATCTTTCATCTACGCGATGAGGTTGAGCCCAAGGACAGCCGCCTCGCGAATTGTCAGCCGATATTCCCGGAAGTTGTCCCATTGTTGGTGACCGGAACATTGTAGCCGTTCTTGCGAATACAAAAACCGGGCGCGCCGCCGGCGCCGCCGGGTGCGGACGGGCTCAGCCGCGATGACCCTAACGTATGATCCGGGCGGGCGGTTGCGGCAGACGGTGTCGGGGGGCAGCACCACTCAGTTCCTTTATGGCGGCAATGCACTGCTGGCAGAATACAATGGCGCGGGCACGCTGCTCCGGCGGTATGTACACGGGCCGGGGATCGACGAGCCGCTGGTCTGGTATGAGGGCTCTGGTCTCAGTGATAGGCGCTACCTGATTGCAGACCGCCCGGGCAGCATTGTTGCCTCGAACGGGACGGGCACGACTCGGCATACCTATGGCCCATATGGCGAACCGAACACTTGGGCCGGCAGCCGGTTCCGGTATACGGGGCAGATCGCGTTGCCGGAAGTGTCGCTCTATCACTACAAAGCACGGGCTTACGATCCGGTGCTGGGCAGGTTCCTGCAGACCGACCCCGTGGGGTATGCGGATCAGATGAACCTTTATGCATATGTTGGAAACGATCCGCTGAATGCGGCGGACCCAACAGGCAAACAAGAAGGCCCGTGCGGCGAAGTATGCATCTATACCTTATCTGCCGGAAAGTCTGGCAAGACGCTCGATGAGATCGACGCCAGCGCATCCGCTCAGCGACAAGCAAGTGAGGTGGGAGGCTTAGCTGTTGTCGCATCGGCTATTGGCATCGTGGCTGGGCTGGCCGATGGTCCCCAACCAGGTCCGGTAGACGCTGCCGTTCAGGGTGGTGTGTTTTCGAAGGTCAAAAGCGAGCTTCTACAGTCGGCTTCCGATATCGCCATTTCGGCAGCAGTGGATGGAGTTGTGGAGGGAATCCCAAGCACTCCATCGGTAGAAACGCCAAAGATTGATCCCACAATGGGCGCCAAGCTAACTGAGGAGATCGGGGCCGCTCCCAGTTTAAGAGAAGAAGAAGCCCGGTTGGGAATAGTTCGCGACAACGACAAGCCTGTAGGAAAACCCAGAACTACGGCGGGTCGAGTTGCAGAATTTTTCCGCGCTTTTATTGAGGGAATGCCGAAGGACTAAAAGTTATGTGTTTTGTTTCCAGATTTCGAAACGCCTTGAAGTGGAATAGCGCTTTAGATTTTGTTGCGCAATCTGACTTCGAGCAAGCGCTGATTGCTCTCCACAAAATAGACTCATCAAAACCCGGTTACCCGAGAATCGATTTTTTTCTGCTGGAAGCGTACTTGAAATCAAAAAAAGGTAGAATGGAAGAAGCAAAGTTGTCGATAGCTGCAGCATTGCAACTTTTGGACAAGATCCAAGGTAGCCAAAGTGCATCGGCCATGTACAAAAGAAAGTACGCTGAATGTATAGTGGCGCGGATGCATGGCCTCGATACCAGCACTTCCATCGACTACTCCGAAGTACATCTAGAATCAGTTGATAGCCGCACAAAGAATTTGTTCCCCCTACGCGGACATCCAAATTGGTCTACTAAGTAGGGAATAAGGAGGATGAAATTCATTAGGAATCGTTTGAGGCCCGCAGCTGTCCTTGCCGGTGTGGCCCTCCTCGTGCTTTTTACTCCTTTGGTGGGGCGCAGGGCTTTCGCTAGAATGTGAAGAACAGACGATTTGTTATGTGGAAGCAGTGACCAATCATCTGTGGACGCCGACTCTCACACCGGCATTCGTACTTTTTGCAAGTACCGCAATTTCTGCGCTTAGCTTCACTACGATGTACCGTGAGAGCAATGCTGATAACAAGTAAAATGAAGCGAGCGATAGGGGGCGGCCGCGGAGGTGTACACGGCCTATGCCCTTGACGGGCGCGCCCTGTCGTCACGGTTTGTCTCCACCAGCGAGCAGCTGCTGATTTGGAGCTAGTACGCAACTCGTCGGATGCTGTTGGAACAGTCCGCCAGCTGCATCCACCGGGTGCTGAGCGATCATCATGTTGCGGCCTCGAACCGAGGAAGTGTCACTCGGCCGGACAGCGAGTATGTGACGTACACGTATGACGCATTGGCATCGACCCAGCGGATTCTGCTCAGTTTAGACTGCTAAAGCGAATGCCTCAGCGGGTGTTTTCATACGGAGGGCCGGATGCTGAATGACCGTTTCCGGCGATCTCCCGCCAAGTGATGGTCCGGAAGCCCGACGACCGGATTGGAGTTACTCTGCCGCTCGCTGGCGATGACCTTCGGAGCCGACGTCGCTCGTTTGTCCCGTTGACGCTGGCAACGAGCTAAGGTTTAGCTGGCTCGACATGGTGAAAGATCAGCACGAAGCTTTGCGCGCCATAGATAGCGCCTGGCCCCAAATATGTTCCGAATGCTTGGCCGTGCTGGGCTCCGAGCTTCACTATCAAGCGATGATCTATCATGCGCTCAGATCCTCGGGCGGCGTTCCCATCGGACAGATCGGAATGAACGTCAAACAATGGATTCCAGATGTTCAATCCGCACTATTTCGGCGGTTGGATTTGCGCAAGAATGAGGCATATCGAGGTGGATTCGAACCGATCCCTGATGTGGTAATCTTTTCAGACGCCGTAGGCGGCGATTGGCGCCGGCGTCGCCGTGAGCAGACAATTGCATGCATGCTGGCAGTGATCGAGGTTAAGGCTTCGGAACGTGCCGGGAAGCGCCTGTCGCGTGCGGAAGTAGGCGGAGACATTCGCAAGTTGGCCGCGCATCGCGAAGAGGTTCGGCACATCGGGTCCGATTTTTATCCAATCATGATGGTGGTGGATACTGCGCGTGAAGAGTCAGAGCGGATGTCGGCTGCGGATCTGTCGGCCGCTCGCAGTTTGGCTCGTGAGCTCAACATCCAATGGCGTTATGTTTCGCCGGGGGACTGCCACATAGACTTCTGACCCGGCGGATGTACTGTTTCTCCGGTTCTGAACCTCCAGACGGACCCTGGTTGAATGACTGCTTTGCTTACCTGCTGTCATAACCGAAGTTCACGCTCCGATCTTTTGCCCAGATCGGCTGAAAGATCCCGGCCTCAGCCATCAGCATTTCGCAGGTGTTCGTCCGCAACCAGAGCAAACGGTCAGTCGATCGGCTGGCGGTGGTACTAGTGATACTTTTTCGACTATGAATCGATGAGTGGGGAAACACCAGAGAGCAGTCTGAAAGAGGTTGATCCGAAAAGTATCACAAGTGTCACGGTGTCATCGATACCAGGCGCAGCAGCGTCCTCATCCCTCACAGGCTTCAGCCAGGCCCGCCAAAAGGCCGACAAACACGTGGCCGTTGCGTGTGGGTTTGAGCCTCACGTGTGGAGCAGCAATCCGCTTCACGGCCTGCGTGAACGCTGTGTGCGTCGGAAACAGTAACTCGCGGAGACCTTCCTTCTTCGCCCAAGTCCGGAATGCGTGGTAGGCATCGCGTGTGGGCAAGGTGTGCTCAGGCTTTCCAGTCACGGTCACCTCACCGGGCGCTTCCAGCCAGGCCTCGACGGGGTTTGACTGCAGCGCCATGTCCTTTAGGGCGCGGTCGCTGGAAACCAGAGACGTAAAATGTTCCTGAAGGCTCAGGCGAGCGGCGCCGCTGATGGCCCAGCCGATGACGAGCGATAGTTCATCCTCGACAATCTCTCGGCCGATGTCAGGAACCCTTTCGCTGGGTGGTATCGTCCGATCGAAGCGGACGATGATCAGCCGCCTCAGGACACCGGCATCGAGGCCTTGCGAAAAGGTCGGGAGCGAGTTCGCTGTGAAGACATGCTGCGCTGTTGGCCTGAAGGTAAATGCCGGCTGATAAAGGGCACAGGCCAGAACCGGCTCTCCGGTGATGACCGCCTTCAGCCGCTCGGAGGCGATCTGCTTGTCACTGATTTCATCCGCGGCATTGAGCGTCTTGCCGGCGAGCAGCGCGAGGTGGCGCTGATTGTCGAGGTGCTCTGGAGGCAGGCAGACATGCGCATCTTCAGGCAGCATGCCGCGCAGGATTTCAAGGAACTGGGACTTTCCGTTTGCGGCGGTCTCTCCGAGCAGGATGAACGCGGCGGGGGCAACAGACCGGGTGCCCGTGCCGCTCAACGCGGCGCCTGCGATCTCCGACAGGAGAAGGAGCTTGTCGTCCGATTCGGGATCGTCCTTGAACACACCGCTGAGAAAATGGTGCAACAGACTTTCTTCCGGCGGAGCCCCGACCTTGACCTTGGACCAGTCGGCAGGGACGACGTGGCAGTTGCCGTTCTCGGGCCGATGAGGTCCGGCAACGACACGGCCATCTGCAATGTAGAGGAAGGCGTCCAGCAGCGGAATCCCGGGCGCTGGCTTGTCGAAGCAGGTCGGCTTGGGCGCCGTCTTCAGGACGAGCTTGATCAGGCTTTCGAGTTTCGAATTGCTCATCTTCACTTTGCGGACGAACCTGCCGTTCGGGTATTCGGCCGCATCGTAAGAAAGCACCGTATCCTGAAGGAAGCGGTCCTCTACGATCGCCCAGTGGGTGCCGCTCCAGGACCGGAGTTTGCCTCCCGAAACGCCGATTTCGCCGAGCGCGAAGGTCAAGTCATCCAGAACGCACTCGGCAATCTCAGCTTCTGAACCGTGGTAGAGCGTCTTGGCGCGCGGGGTGGGATCCGTTGGCGGGTTCGACGCAGCCAGATGCAGATAGCTGGTTGCAGGTGGTCGCGGCCGGTGCGCCAAGGCCTATGCCTCCCCGCATTGGCGCGCTAGCCAGGCTTCAAGATCACGTATCCGGATCAGCCGGCGGGTGCCCAGTTTTATCGAGGCAATCTCGTTGGCAGCCAGAAGTTCGTAGAAGCGCGTTTTGCCGAGCCCGAGCATTCGGGCCGCTTCTGCCGGCGCAACAGCGAGACGAGTCGGGATTTCTGCGGTCTGGGTCATCTTGAGCTCCGGAGTGCCTGAACACTCCCAAGTTCGTTCAGAACCGCATCCAGATCGAGGCTGACATTCTAATCTGGATTCCCGGATTCCCGGACACCGGTTTGTGGTTCACGCGCAAGTTCGCCGAGCTTCTCAAGAAGGGTGGACCGTCCGGGCGCAGGTCCGAGATCTTCAGGCCAATACTTCTCCAGGAGCCGTCGCTGGTCTTCTGGAATCTCAGGCCAGGCATGCGTGTCGCGTATGATTCCGATCGCTCGGCGGACGTCTTCCAGACGGTTGCGCCGTCCGGCGCCGGTCCTGCGTTTGGTCTTCAGGCCCAGGCACTCGGCCACGGCATCGGCCCTGATGCGAACTCCGCCGTCCGTGACGGCCCAGACATCTGAGGGCCGGGTCAGCCGGTAATGCTTGGGCAGGGGCAGGGCGAGTGGAAGAGGATCGGCCGAAATCAGCAGGCCCGGTCCTTTGCGAATCCGCCGGGTGATCGCCTCAAGAGCCGCCTCCAAGAAATTTTCCTGGTCGAGGCCGACCCCGAACAGGGCGCTCCAGCCGGTTATTTCGCCCGCGCCGTCTACGAAGCCAAGATCGAACAGCCGTCCGCCAGCATGAATGTCGATCTTGCCGGCACGTCGCCCCAATCCCGCCTGCAGGCCGCTCACAAGGGTCTGCATAGAAGGAACATACCTTGCCACATCCTGGCGGGACAAGACTTTTGAGCGATAGCGCGGGCAGGTTAGCTTGTATCCGAGTTCGGCGGTGATCACCTGAACGATATGCGCGTTGTCGCAGAAAGGACATTCAAGTGATGAGACGAGACCGCTTTCCTTCAGCCAGCCGAAGCGAACGGCGTCTGGCAACAAGGCTGCTCCGGACACGGGGAGATGAAGACCGGCCATCTCATCCTGAGTAAGGTGCAGACGAGCAAGAAGGGATATGAGGTCGTCAAGGTCATGCATCCCCCTTGCTCCAGGTATGGAAGGCGCCTGAAACGGCCCAAGCTGTGAGCGCCTCCTGTTGTTCGGGACTGGCGTTCGCAAAGCTACGCCCGTTCGGCCAGCGCAACAGCATCCGCACAGTATCGGTGCTTTCGCCGTCCGGGCCTCCCAGCGTATCAAACTCAAGCCCGACGGCGCGGACCTGAAGGCTCCGGAGCGTGCCTTCAGTGAGGCCGCTTCGCTTCATCCAGTCATAGACATTTCCGCCTTCGCCGACAGAGCACTCGGTCCTGCCTCCGCCTTTGGTCGGCGCGCCGAAGCAGAACTCCCTTACACGGACGGTCGCGAACGGATCTGGAGGGGATGGCAGTTCGGGGTTGAAGTACTTGAAGCGATCGAGCCGCCAGGTGTGGCGCGGAACAGGTTCGAGCTTTGCGCCGGAAAGAGTATGAAGGCTGAACTGGTTGGCAACCTGTTGAAACACAGGCAGCCCGCCGACCCCCTTTCCGGAGACATCCAGATTCCCGGTCATTTCACAATACGCCAGTCCGATCTCATGAACCGGGCGCTGCACCCGACGGCGAAGGTCTGTCTTCTGTGCGCCAATTTCGAGGGCGGCCTGCGCGGCGCGCTCGATATAGAGCGCGACGTGCCAGCGCCTGCCGCCCGCTTCATGGGGCTTCAGTTCAAACAGGTCGGCGACGACGCGGTGACCACCGTAACGTTCCTGAAGGATGTCTCGGATGGCGTTCGCCGCGTCATCAAGTTGCGAGCGCCTGAAAGCGGTCGCCGGCGCATCAAATCGTGCGTGGCCTTTCAGTTCTGCCAGGCTGATACCGAGCGCGACATTGCAGGCACGCCGGAACAGGTCGGGATGTTCGATCAGCAGGTCAAGAGCCCGGTCTTCTATCACGGCGGCGCGCCGGACGAGCACATCGGCTTGAGGGACCGCGAAACAGGTATCGCGCAGCGCTTCTTCACAGACATCGGCGGCGGCGGTCAGGCGCTTGATCTCGCCGGCGATCGCTTCGGCTTCATGCCAGGCATTCTGGCTCGGAGCGGAACGCAGATGCGCGGCAAACTCCCGTACGAGCTTTCTGGGCCCAAGGCCGTCTGGATTGAAGGGAGAAAGACCGGCGCGGTCGCAAAACCTGGCGAGTCCCGCGGGAGAAAGCCTGTGAATCAGGTCCTTCAGCGCGGGATCCATTGGTCACCCCGCGCGCTGGTCTGGGGGCGGATCGGCACTCAGGGCCATGTCACCATCCGGTCAGCAACGAACTTGAGCGGATAGATGGGAACACCGCTTGAGGCCTACAAGGGGTGTTACTGCAAGATAGGTGCACACTCCACATGCAGTGGCATGCGGCCGGGCAGTCTTTATCAGGCGTCAGTATCAACACCTTGGACCAGCCGGAGAAGACGCTCGAACTCATCATTCGGCGTCACACGTTTCCAGAAGTTCACGAAGCGGCAGACGATCTGGACATTGCCATTCTCATAGTGACCTTGGCTGTCGATACGGTCTGCAGAGGGCAGGCGCGATTTATCGGCGGAAGGGCCGTACTGAAAGGGCAGGCCCGTCAGGGCGCATTTGCCCTCTTGCCGCTCGATGAGGTCCGCGAGCAGGGCTTCCAGCTCCTCAAGCTTCATCCGCAGCTCTTTGATCTTCATCGTCCGTGTGACGGACTGGCCGGCAGCCTGTTTGACCGTCGCTTCGATGCTAAATCGCATATCCTTGATCGCGGTTTCGACGCCGCCCAGTATGCGCCCCGGATCTTTCCCTGATTTCGGAGCTACGGATGCCGCTTCGGGCGCCTGCTTGATCAGAGTCGCGAGAATCCAGCAGAAGGAATGCGCATCGACGAGGCGGACGGTCGAGAGACCAGCCGCCTCGGCAATCAAAGGCCGCAGCGAGCCTAGTAGAGGATTGTACGCCGTATAGTTCTCCCAGCTGCATTGGCGCAAGGTTCGGAACTCCAGCCCCATGGCGTCGAACGCCCGGTCAAAGCCGGTGGGTTGGATTGGCATGAAGCGGTCCATGTCCTTGAGGAAGAACAGGTAGGCGAGGAGCGGATACTTGCCGCCGGAGAGTTCCGTCAGTTGGCGGAAGATATGCCCTTCATCCATGCCGGCCCGGAAGAGATGGAAGATTAGCCGCTCTGCTTCCGGGCGCTGCTTGCGGTCACCAAGCGCGTCGATCAGGCTGCAGTGATCGCGGTTCGCGTGAAGACGGACTCACCTGAGTGTCTGGAATGTCGGTGAGGCCGGACGCGTACTGAGCATCGTTCGATCTGAACTGCTCCTGGCAGACTGGTCCGAAAAACCTAGGGCAGGTCGGAAGCTATCTAACAGATAGATGCTTCGAAGTTTTCTTACCCTTTTATCTCAACGGTGCCTGTCAAGCATAAGCAATGCTGCCGACTCGGCTATTCTGGTTGCCACAACAGAGTCTGACCTATGTCGTATACTTTGTGTACGGACGAAGGACCGAATGAAGCAAAGGGCACAACGCCTGTCTGCCCCACGCCGCGCTTGGACCAATCGCAAACGCCGCCGGGGAAGATTGCATTCAGCCGTTCAAACTCCGCCCTAGAGAAGCTCACCTTGTAGTCATTGGTGTCAATTGCCTTGAGTTCGCATTTAAGAATGGACGCAGAGACCGGTCCTCCTGAAGCTATACGAGGAGCTTTCCAGGACGGCCAAAGTCTGTTGCAATCCGAGTCCGGTAGGCTGTTCAGGGTCTGGGTTTCGGCAATGAAGCTTGGCTGAGTCGATTTGGTAAAACATCCGTCGACCGCCTTCACTGGCTTGTTGGCGACGACCTTCTCCCTTTGGGTGCGAGGGCTAGTATCTGATGTGTATGCTTCCATCCAATTGATAAAGGTGACCCAGGCCTCTGCGGCGACTGTAGAAGAGATAGCCAAGCTTACTTCAGTTGGTGCTACGTAAAGTTCTGATGCGCTCGGTCCGCCTCGCCACATGACATGGTTGCTGGTGTCATTGTTGGCTTCGCGCAGTCGTTCGCGCACTGCGAAATGAAACCACTGGTAATGATAAAACTGGGTATCGTCCATTATCCCTGAATAGTCGAAGATCGGGATCGAGGCTAAGCCGCCCCCGCCTCCGAGGTGTAAGCCGCTCTGGTATGCCCGTCGAATTGCGCCGACGTCACCAGCCGTGCGGGCATCAGTGGGGTTGGCATCGGCGTCATAGCCGCCGATATGCTCGTTGAGATCTAGGAACTGGGTTACTGAGATCTCGCCAGCATTCAATGCTTGAAGGCCGTACTGAACTCCTACGTTGTCGAAGGGCACCAGTGCAAAGCCAGTGGTTGGATCGATGCCGTAGATGTTGATTGCAGCATCGAAGATCGTCGCCCGCGCTCCCTGCGCATTTTGGATAGGGTGGTAGCGGGAGCTCAGGGGTACTGCTGGCTTCCAGACAGCAGAACTGTAAGCCCCCAATAGCCAGCTGGACGGTATCAACTCCTCGCGTCCCGTTACTGGATCGGCCCTGCCTGCCTGCATTGCCATATCGAACAGCGCGCGCTCAGACGATGGTTGGCCAAAGGCCGGCGCTTTGTCACGAAATTTTCCTGATACGGCAGACACTTGCGCCAAAGACAGGCCTGCTGAGTTTGAGGTCAGAAAGTAACGCGCCAGAAGCTTGGAATCCATACCCGTGATGGCGATGGACAACGCGTCAGGGTAGGTGCAGCTTATGAGCACGCCGTCGAATATGCCTGGCATTAAGTCGGCCACCTGCAGCGACGTGTAAGCCCCGCCTGAGCATCCTGTGCTGACTGTGTAGTCTGGAACCCCGAAAGTTTCGACGAACCGCTCCTTGCTCATCATTGTGGTCTCAGCAGCAAGCATGGCATTGCAGCTATTGGCCGGGTGGTTGAGCGTGTTGCTGAATACTGCATAGCCGTCGGCCAGGCGCGATAGCATTTCGCCTGAGTAAGTACTCACCCCCAGCACGTTGCCCTGAACGTTCCAGCCGCCAGGACACCCGCTCCCATGCACTGCGATTAGTCGTTTGTTCCAGCTCCTGGGCGCTGAGAAGGGCGTTGGCGGTGGCTCGGTTGTCGGGTCGTGAAGGACCGCCGCCTGGTAGATGCCTCGATTCACAGTTGCTGTCTCAACCCGGACGATAAAGGGCGAGACCGTACCCAACGTGTTCGTGGTCATCGCGACATCAACCGGCACTTCGGTTGTGTCGGGCAAATTCACAAGTTCTTCCGCACCCGAGGGCAGGTATAGATAGTGCACCTGAGTGTTGGCAGAACAGTCTTCGTCGATGGCCTCACCGAGCTTCGATCCGTCTGGCAGGACAAATTCGTCGGTCTGACAAATGTAGGGAGTTTGGTGGGGACCAGAAATAATGGGTCCGGCTGCAGAGTAATTTGTAATCACCTTTGTGGCTCGGCGATCACCGAATGTTGCCGTCACAACGTTGGTGCCGACCTTCAGCCCGCGAAGTAAACCAATGAATCGCCGTTCAGTGGCATCCCAAGCAAACTGCGACGTTGCATCTGCACTGTTGAGTAGTATCTCAAAATCGTATCCGTAAGCGTTATGGGGCAAGGGTACTGCTATGAGTACATCGCCGCCGCTGATGTAGTCGGCTGGAGAGGACAGGGCGAGAATCTCAGGTTCGACCTCCATCTTCGCGCTTAAAGCGCCATTGCTCAACGAGCAGGCCTGCAAAGCGAAACAGGCTACAAAACTGAACAAAGCCACAGTGTTCTTCAAGTCTGGCCACATGAAAGGCGGATCTCCTAAGGTATGAATGCTGGGGATGACGCTCAGCCTGGCTCGAGTGCTTACTCGCCACGAATTTGCCGGAGTGGTCGGGGCGCTTTTCTAATGCGCGTAACTCATTTGCCGTACGCATTTGTATCTGACTGCATCAGCCAGCCCACATTCAGGATTACGCAGCGTAGTCTCACGTCCCCCATTTGGTTCAAGGTTCGAAGTCATTGGCCAAGTGACCGAGCTGCCAGGTGAGTGAACCTCCAATAGCTCTTAACTGATGACGAAGTCGGCTTTTTGCAGAGATACTGCCTGTGCGGTTTTGCATTCTCGCCATGGAGGCCGGTTCGGAGCGCAAGCGCAAAACATCAAATATCTCCGCTTGTCCGGATGTTTGCTGCCGAAAGAAGTCGACGATTGACTGGTTGTCGCGCGCATGCTCCCAGCAGCTCGCTACCGTTTGAGGTAGCTCTCCACCATCGCCTGGCAAACGTTTATTGAATGGAGCGCTTCCTTTCGAAGATTCGTTTTGCCCTTAGAATCGAGCCAACGATCATGGGCAAGGACGTTCGCGCTGGTCAGCATGTTGGCGACAAGGTAGGGCAGAGGGTCTCTATTGATATCCAATCCGTAGTCTTTCGCAAAATAGTTCGCATAAAGACTAATTTCTGACTGGTGGCGACGTAGCCAGATGAAGGACAGTTCAGGATTTGACCTTAGATCGTAACCATAGTCAGTGCTCTGCTTGGCTCCTTTCTGAATCAAAGAGGCCCAGCCGCCGACCATGGTTCGAAAAAAATCAAAAAAAGGAACGCTTCCGGATGCATTTGAGATCAGCGTCTGAAGACGTTCGACGTGGACTTCGGCAAGGGCATTGGCCAAGTCCCGCTTGGTCTTAAAGTGCGTAAACATCGTCGTCACGTGAACGTCGGCAGCCTCAGCGATTTCCGCCATGGTCGCGCTTTCGTATCCGCGTGTCTGGAATAGCTGTCTTGCAGCTGAAACAATCTTGTCGCGAGTTTCGCGCTTCTTTTGAGCGCGTCTTGGAAACTTTTCGTCGCTTTCTTTGAGGTCTGCCATAAACTTTGATCCGTCCGATTTCGCTTATTCCAGCGCATTCATCTTAAGACGAGATGATTAGAACTTTCAATCGAAACAGATCGAAATGACACTTAAACCTGCCTAGAAAAATCATTCCTTTCTAAACGGTTGACCTCTGATATCAGCTCGTAGGTTGCCTCTTGAGGATATCATGCTCGCGTCGGGCAGCTGGCTGGTCTACCAGCTTCGGAAATCGAACAGGGATCCGATCATTCGAATTCCGAATTCTTTGAGCACAACCGACCCAAGTAAAGTTTGATCGAAGCTGTCTTTTTTTTGGTCAACCAGGCATGCCGGCGCGGCGGGCATATTCATAGGCAAACCGGGCCAGCGGTACGACGCGCGCAGCATTCGATTCGGCATTGGCACTGTTGGCGGTGCCGTTGCGCACGCGCCCGACGATACCCTGCAGGATGCCGGCGAGGCGGAAGGCGTTATAGGAGAAGTAATAGTTCAGCTCCGGCAGGCCCTTGCGGCCCGTATGCTGGCAATACAGCGCTACATATTCTTCCATCGTCGGGATGCCCCAGGCCTTCAGGTCCGGAATCGACATGATCGAGCCGCGCGTTGAATCGCCCGGCGGCATCACCCAGTTCATCAGGTGGTAGGAGAAGTCTGCAATCGGATCACCCAGCGTGGAGAGCTCCCAGTCGAGAACGGCGATGACGCGCGGCTCGGTCGGGTGCAGGACCATGTTATCGAGGCGGTAGTCGCCATGCACGATCGTCGTCGTGTCGCCCGGCGGAATGTTTTTCGGCAGCCACTCGATCAGCTTTTCCATTTCCGGGATGTGCATTGTCTCGGAAGCTTTGTACTGCTTGGTCCAGCGGTGGATCTGGCGCGCGATATAGTCGCCTTCCTTGCCGAAATCCTGCAGGCCGGCCTTGCGCCAGTCTACATTGTGCAGGTCGGCAAAGGTCTTCACCTTGGCTTCATAGATCGCACGGCGTTCAGCCGGGGTAGAATCCGGCAATGTGCCGTCCCAGAGGATGCGACCTTCGACACAATCCATCACATAGAACATCGTGCCGGTCACCGATTCATCCGTGCACAATCCATAGGGGCGTGCGACCGGGTATCCGAGCGGCCAGAGCGCATTGATGATCGTGAACTCGCGGTCGACCGCGTGCGCCGAGGGCAACAGCTTCCCGGGCGGCTTCCGGCGCATCACGTATTTCTTCTTCGGCGTGATCAGCTGGTAGGTCGGATTCGACTGGCCTCCCTTGAACTGGCGAACGACCAGCGGGCCTTCGTAGCCTTCGACATGTTTCTCCATCCAGGCGGCAAGGTTCGCCTCGTTGAACCGGTGGGATTCGGCGACTTCCTTGGTGCCTGAATACAGGTCCTGTGCGTTGATCGCTGCTGTCATTCGAAAACTCCGTAGACAAAGTATGGGCAGATAAATCTCTGCAATGAGCTCCAGAAGCTCGGCGCGCGTTTGAGGTTTTGTGTAAACAATGTGAATGGTTTCTATCGAAGGGCACTAGACCTGTCGTTGGGGATGATTCTGAACTCACGAAATAGCGCGCAGGTTCTGTTGATGCTGATCTTTGTTGATCTTAAAAAAGAGAAGGCATGCAATTGACAAAATGCAGAGCACTACTGTCGTCGGCAGATACACTGAGGCCATAAGTCTAAGTATTCCGTCATCGACCGAGCCTGGTGTAGCGGCTTCCGGGAACGAGACCCATTGCAACAATAGGCCAGAAACAAACGTTCCGACCCCAGTCACGCTTTTCTGCAGAATGGAGTTGGCCGCAAAGAATAGACCTTCGGAGCGCTTTCCTGTTCTTGCCGCATTGTCTTCAACAACATCAGACAGCATCGAAGTCACGATGATCATGCCCATCAGGCTCAGCGTTCCCGCAGCAAAACTGTCGAATGCGAGGACATAGATCAGGAGAGGCCAATCGTTTCCCGGAAGGATGCCGACGAGGCGCAAGGTCATAGGGACTGTTGACACAAAAACTGACAACGAAAAAAGTGTGAGCATTGCGCGCTTCTTGCCCCAACGCTGGGATACAAAAGGCGCGAGAAAGACACCCAGGATCGCCGATGCAACGCCGGCAAGGATCAGAATTGAAATTTGTTCGGCCTTCAGCTCCCAAAAGTAGATGTTGAAGTACATTCCTAAGCCGCCAGACAGTCCGGCAGCCATCCCCGAAAACATCGCGGATACCATTATGGCGAGAAAATTCGGGTTTTTCAGGGACTGGAACACGTCTTGCGGGATCGATAGAATGCCAGGCGTACTCTGTTCGTATGTCAATTCCCGCGGAATTCTCGAGTGCGTACCTATGGTGGAAAGGCCGATAGAGGCCGTTATGATTATTCCCGCGACTAATCCGTAGGCAGAGAAACCAGATGGGTTCATGATCCCGCCATTCGCTTCAGACAAAAAAATCTGAAATGCGAGGATGCTCATGAGTATGCCGCCAGAAACGCCAAAGAAATATCTGTAGCTGAAGAGGTTTGTGCGTTCGTCATAGTCGGGTGCCATCTCAGGCGCCAAAGATGTGCTCGGTATCTCATACAAGCTGACAAAGAGCCGGACGAGCATGAGGGTGATCAGCAGATAGAAGAACAGGAAATCATGGCCCATTCCAACGGGCGGCGACCAGACCAGAAAGAATGCGATTCCTGATGGCAGAATGGCCGCGTACATGAATGGATGCCGGCGTCCGAGCGGAGATCTTGTCCTATCGGACCAGACGCCTATTGCCGGATCCCAGAAGGCATCCGCGATCAATGAAATCATCAGAGCAAGGCCGACAGTGGCTGGCGGCAGACCAATGACTTGATTATAGTATATCATGATAAGTGAAGTAAGCGACTGGTTTACGATTCCATTTGCTACTGTCCCAATTCCAAAAAGTGCTTTGGTGCTGCGCGCCAGCGGTTTTTGTCTTTCGCTATGGGGCGTCTCGCTCTCGGTCATGATGGTTCACGTTTGGCAAGCCAGTTGTCCCGCAGACCGATCGGGTTCTTCAGCGCGATTGATTCCAGTTCTTCTATCTCTTCCGGAACGTACCAGTGCAAACGGTCTTCTTGGTAGGCTCGCCAAACCACCTCGGCGACTGCTTCGGGCGGTACCGGGCGGAACATGCCAGACGTTGGTGCTTTAAGTTCGGCACCAGGGGGCTGAAGCGGAGTTATTATGTGGCCGGGTAGAACGTCCGAACAGCGGATTCCATGCTGCCTGAACTCGATCGCAAGTGCCTCGGTCAGCCCCTTTACCGCGTGTTTGGTCGCTGAGTACAGAGCGATATAAGGCATACCAAATATCCCCGATGAGGACGACGTCGTAAAGCAAAGCGAGTTTGGCGTGCTCTTCAGTGCACTGAATGCCGCCTGGATTCCGTAGATAACGCCCAGCAGGTTTGTATTGATTACAGCCTTGGCGTTTTCAGCGGTCATGTCCTGAAATGGCCCGCCCGTAGCGATCCCAGCATTGTTGAACAGGATATCTAAGCGGTTGCCTGCAGCAGCAAGAAATTCAGTCACGCAGATTGTGAAATCCGCGGATCTCGAAACATCCAGCTGCCTGGTTAGCAACCGATCCGGACCTGCTTCTGATCTAAGCTTGTGCAGTCCATTCTGGTTGATGTCGAAAGCTCCGACAAACCACCCTCGTTCAAGAAATAGCTTTGCGGTCGCGAGCCCTATTCCGGACGCTGCCCCAGTAATAAAAATGGATCTTTGGGTCATGTTCACAATCAGACTTCCACGATCGCCGCTCAACCTGGGTAAAGCCGACTTTAAAAATCCACTCCGCCGGCGCTTTGGCCGACGGAGCGAGTGAGGTGGGGAGGAGGAACTACCGCGCCGCCGCCCCCAGAAGGCGGTGCGGGCCATGACCCGGAGAGTGAGTCTTTTAGGCAGCAAAAGATAAATCTATTAAAATAGAACAATCAAGTAGAATATTGACAACTGGCTGCGATAACGGAAAAGTGCGCGTCGATAGCTCGATTGTAACAGGACAAAGAGCAGTCCTGTGCTGAAGGAGGAGCAGACATGTTTGATAAGTCGGAGCGAGCCCGAATAGAGGTAATGGCTTCAACGCGGCTCACACGTTCTGAAGTTACTGAGCTTGCCGCTGACTACGTTTCCTCAGGATCAGCGCAGGCTGTCCAGCCATGTGTCGCGCAGTTAGTTCGGGTCGCATTTGCGGCGCCATGGGATATCGTTGAGATTTTCGATGCGTTCGAGAGGGGATACCTCGGGTCCGCTGCTGGATTACCGATCGACCTGAGTGCTGCGAGGCGGGCGCCACTCAAACTCGACAGGACATTCTGGGACGCCTTTTGGAGTGTTGTCGATCCGGCAGAGCCTTCGCGCGACGCGCTTGATTTTACTGCGAGGGTTGCTTCACTGGGGCAGTTTCTGGATCCAAATTTTGTTCTTGCAGCGGCAGATGCAAGTATCTTGTATCCAGACGTGCATTCTGCCGCTGTCTCAGGTGAGCCGGACTACTTTCAAATCTCGGAATTGTCTCGATCGCCCGTAGGGTCCTTGGCGAACGAATTCTATCGAATGATCACGCAGAACGGGTTCGACCTTGAGGTTCTCGACCGTGAGCAACTTGGTTTGAAGCATCTGCCTTATCCGCTTGATTTCATAAATGCCAAGATGCTTCAGATTCATGACGTCTGGCACATCGTTGCCGGCTACGAGACAACCTCTCTGCATGAGGTGGGTGTCTCGGCATTCCAGCTCGCACAATGCGGGCATAGCTACTCAGCCAAGTTTCTTGCCGTTGTTGTGACCTCTGCCCTGAGAAGTCCTGAGGGACTAAAGGTGCTGCTCGATGTTGTGTTCACGGCCTGGCGCCATGGCCGATCCTCACCCCCGCTCATCAGCGTGGATTGGCGTGAAATCTGGAGCCGGCCGCTGAAGGAAGTTCGCGCAGAATTGGGACTGCAGCCCTATGAGTCTCCATATCCTGCTGATCTGGTCGAGCGCATTCGCGCAGCTTCATGATTTATCGTACGAGGAGTAACTAAAATTGGACAACCAACGTATGAGATTCGGTGCCTTCATTGCACCGTTTCACCCGCTCGATGAGAATCCAACACTCGCTCTGGAAAGAGACTTGGAGCTCGTTCAGTGGATGGACGCTCTGGACTATGATGAAGCGTGGATTGGAGAGCATCATTCAGCGGGTTTTGAGACAATTTCGAGCCCAGAACTTTTTATCGCGTTTGCCGCAGAGCGGACTAAACATATCAAGCTTGGAACGGGTGTCGTCTCGCTACCGTACCACAATCCGCTGATGCTTGCGGAGCGGATCAACCAACTCGACCATATGACCCGAGGCAGAGTTATGTTCGGGGTAGGGCCAGGGGCATTGTCTTCAGATGCTTTTATGTTGGGGATTGAACCGATCAAGCAACGCGATCGGATGGAAGAAGCGCTTGACGTTGTGATTTCGCTATTGCGCGGCGACGTTGTGAGTCGAACAACCGACTGGTTCAGTTTGAATTCTGCCCGGCTTCACCTTGGTCCTTACTCCCGGCCTTCCGTGGAAATAGCCGTAGCGAGCCAAGTGTCTCCGACTGGCGCCAGGGCTGCCGGCAAGTATGGACTGAGCATGCTGTCGATCGGCGCGACTTCTGCTGGAGGCTTCAATGCCCTGGCATCCAATTGGGCGATTGCAGAAGAAATGGCGGCTGAATACGGGCAGACGGTGTCGCGCAACTCGTGGAGGCTGGTCGGTCCAATGCATATTGCGGAGACCCGGGAAAAGGCGCGCGAGAATGTTCGCTTTGGCCTTTCGAAATGGCTTACATACTTTCGCGAAGTAGCCAACCTGCCGGTCGCTCCGGATGATGACGGGTCAGATCCGGTTGACATGATGATTAAGAGCGGCACTGCGATCATTGGAACGCCAGAAGATGCGGTTGCGCAAATATCCAAACTCCAGAAGCAATCTGGCGGATTTGGCTGTTTCCTTCAACTCGCTCACAATTGGGCTCCTTGGCATGAGACAAAGCGTTCTTGGGAGCTATTCGCTCGATACGTCGCTCCGCGCTTCCAGCAAACCAATGAAAGCCGATCGGCATCATACGATTGGGTGAAGTCTAATGCTCAGAGGTTTACCGGCGAGGCGCGCAAGGCAGTAGGCGCGAAGATAGCGCAACACATGCAGGAAAAGGGGTCTGCAAACATTGCGCCCGAAATCGTTGCAGCGATCAACAATGCAAAGAAAGACCACTCCAAGTAAGCCAAAGCTGAACCTTAAAAGGACCGCTTCAAATGAAGAATGACTCAAGTGCCTTCAAAGTCAGGCTCGCCCCTCAAGATGAGTTCATGCATGTGCCGGACCAATCAAAAAACTACAATGAAAGCATGTATTTCAATGTGTTTGATCCGTCGTCGAAAGTTGGATGCTGGTTGCGAATCGGCAATCGGCCGAATGAGGGCTACGCGGAGATATCCGTATGTGTCTATCTGCCGGATGGGCGCGTAGCGTTCACGTTTGGTCGCCCGAAGATCAATGATAACTCCGCCTTCTGCGCAGGCGGTTTCAAGGTAGAGGTCGTTGAGCCCTTTCGACGCCTGAACGTTTCGTTCGATGGTGACCTTCTGATCATGTCGGAGCCGAACGATATGTCGGATCCATCACTCGCCTTTCGGAAGAATCCTAAGTCGAACTGTTCGCTGAAGCTTGCATTCGAAGGCGTGTCTCCGATGTGGGGAGGCGAAACCGTGTTGGCTGATGGTTCGTCAATCAATCTCGATCCAGAGAAATCCTTCGCGCGGGCTCACTATGAACAGCATGTAGCCGCAACTGGAACTCTGACTGTCGGAGCTGAGGAGTTCGTCATTTCCGGCTTTGGCCTAAGAGACAAAAGCTGGGGACCGCGACACTGGCAAGCAATCAAATGGTACCGCTGGTGCCCGATGAACTTCGGGCGCGATTTTGCGATGATGATTTCCATTGTGTCCGACGAACGGGGCGTAGGCCGACCTAGCGGGATGGTTCTCAAAAATGGGTCTTACGACAACATAGTCGAAGCAAACATCGAAAGCGATTGGGACAAAGACGGATACCAGACGCATTTGCGTTGCCAGATCGCGACACAGTCCGGGGAGCGTTACCAGGTAGATGGACGAGTGCTATCGCTGATACCGCTTCGGAACCGCAGATTGGACAAAAATGGCAACGAACTCACGACCCGAATTACGGAAGGGATGACTGAGTACAAATGTGGTGACATGATAGGTTACGGTCTGTCTGAGTATCTTGATCAGATTGTGGATGGCAAACCGTGCGGGCCTGATTGGCGCCCGCCAAAAGAGGTATGACAGTAGCTGGTCGGTGCAGTCTTAGAGTGTACTCATAACTGATCGTAGCTTCCGAAATTGAGTATCATCGAACCTAACGGGACATTTGCGCCAACTTGGCTTGCTTTGCTTTAGAAGCAGAGCCAGCGCGGCGCGATGTTTGATGGTGCTCCACTGGATGATCGCGAGCGTCTGAATCAGGCGCCTGCGAAGACGTTCGCTCGTCTTCGACTAGCAGCGCAACCGCACTAGCAGGCGATTGAGAGAAATCGATTCGTCCCAAGACAAAGGCCGTTGCGGACTTTGAGCTAAAGAGCCCGCATTTCAAGAAAACAAAACGAGTTGTCGATTTCAATCGGGCTCTACGGGCCGCAATTTCATGAGTGCGAGCAATATGAATCTAGTTGACTAGAATGAAATCGGATTGCAGGGTCTCCGTTGAGGCCGGGTGTATCATCCGGCCTTCAAAGAAAAGATCCTCGGGAGGGAATAATGAGATTTGAATCAAAGATAAGCCGTTCGGCATTCATCTCAGCGCTTTGCCTGATGCCTGCTTTTGCGTCTCCGGCTTTGGCGCAGGAGGTTTCAGGCGCTCCGTCAACGGATGAAGAAGCGGTTATGGATTCCGTGACTGTCACAGCTCAGAGGCGGTCTGAAGAACTCCAGGATACTCCGATCGCGATCACGGCTATCACCAGCGATGAACGCGCGCTCAAATCGATTTCCAGTATCAATGATGTCGTCAATCTAGTCCCAGGAATGAGTTTTGAGCTCAACAAGGACCGCATGAGCATCCGCGGCGTTGGAAGGCTGACCAATACGCTCGGTAGCGATCCCGGTGTAGCAGTGTACGATGACGGCTTCTATTCGGGAACGAACGGCGCGCTTGCGAGATCTGCTCTTTTCGTGGAGCGAATCGAAGTTCTGAGGGGTCCGCAGGGAACGTTGTATGGCAGGAACTCCATTGGTGGAGCCGCGAACGTAATTTCGAAACGGCCAGATGAAGAACTGGGCGCTGAAGCTTGGTTTACAGTTGGAAGTTATGATTCTTGGTCGGCGCTTACGCGGGCTTCGATTCCAGTGAGTGAAAACTTGCGTTTCAGCGTGGGCGGCGGCCTATTTGGTCAGGAGGAGGGCTACTACGAGAACATCTCGGGCGGTCCAAGTGAAGGCGGTGTGAATGATGGGTATACCGTCGAGCTTCAGTCGGATGCCGATATCGGAGATGCTTCCAACATCTGGCTCAAGTATGTGCGCTCAGAACAAAATCAGCGTCTTCGCAGCGATAACCTCACCTCTCCTTACTTCACTACTGCCACCAATCCGGGATTTGTGAATCTTTATCCAAACCCAGCATATCTGTACGATGTACCTAACCCGGGCGTCACAGACGAGTTCAAGATCAATACTGATTTTCCGGCCCGAACTGAGGGAGAATCGGACACGATTGTGGCTCAAGGATCATTTGATCTGGGTCCGGCCGAGCTTCGGGTGATTGGTGGATACACTACTGGAGACTATGTTCAGTTCAAGGACTATGATCGTACCGCTCGAACTCAGTTTGACTATGTTGGTGCGGCTAACACGGTTACCTTGTTCCCTTCACTCACGGAGAGATATGCCGATTTCAAAGACTACTATAGTGGCGAGGTGAATCTGATTTCCTCGGGTGACGGCCCTCTTAAATGGATTCTGGGAGGCTATTACTATCGCGAAGATTATAATCAGAGCTATTCGATAAACGCGCCTAATCAGCCAGAACTGTCCGGGCCAATCTTCTCCAACGTCACTGGTCTTCCGGCTCCGGATAATCCGCAGCGCTATCTTTACTCCCAAGAGGGGTGGTTGGAGACTGAATCGATGGCGGCTTTTGGTCAGTTGGACTGGGATGTGCGGCCCGCAATTACGCTTACCCTGGGGGCGAGGTACTCGGTTGACGAGAAGAAGGGCTTCGAGCGTCAAAGGACCGTTTTCTTTGATCCTACGTTCCTCTACGGAGACCTTGGAATTCCCGGCTTCGCGTTCGCGAGAGACGCTACAGGCCCGACATCAGGCCAAGGCTTCGCTACAAGAAGCCTTGAAGATAGCTGGAGCGGCTATAGCGGCGTAGCAGGCGCACAATGGGAACCTACTCCGGCCCAGACTTACTATGCGAAGTACACGCGGGGTTTCAAACCAGGTGGCTTCAATCTTGGTGGTTATGTCGCGAATCCGTTCGTAGACAGTGAGACAGTCGATGCGTACGAAGTCGGTGCGAAATGGGTTCTTCAAGACAATCGGCTGCGAATAAATTCTGCGCTGTTCAACTATCTCTACAAAGGCGCACAGACGCCGATCAGCGTCGAGAGGTTCGGGATCATCATTTCGGAGTTCGTGAACATTGACGAATCGGAATCGATTGGTTTTGAAACCGAGATTAACTGGTCGGCCACGGACAATCTGGAGTTCGTGCTGAGCTACTCTTACCTCGATGCAGAGATTGTTAGGGGGCCGCGCGCTGTTTCGCCAGGCGATCCGCTGGCACTGGATCCCGGAGCGCAGCCCTGCGGACCCCTCATTGGAGCTCGCCAGCCTCAATGCCTTGAAGGCAACCCGCTTCCTTCCGCTCCAAAAAATAAAGTGGCACTTAACGCACTGTACTCATGGGACATAGGTGACGACATTCTGACCTTGTCTGGTACCTACACTTGGAAAGATGAGACCTATTACCAAATCTTCCGGTCGCCTCGATACCTAGCGCCGGCGGCGAGCCAGGCAGATTTTGCTCTGACTTATCGAAACCCTGACAAGGAGTGGGCGGTCACTGCTTTCCTTCGCAACGCATTCGATGAAACGTTCTTTGACGGCTTCGATGTTGGTCCAAGCGCTCAGGGAAATCAGCTTGTTGCCGGGCCGCGCCCGCCCAGAAATTTCGGTGTTCAGCTTCGGGTGAATTTCTAACGCTTAGCAGCACGGACCAACCGCCAATCTGGCTTCAACTAAGAAGTTGGTGTCAGTCCGTGCTGCAAGCTTCGGCGCGCATAAGCTGCTTTCCCGAGCGGCTGACACTGCCGGAAATCAGTCGGAATTTGAAAGCAGAATGCAATCTTTCAGAAATGTAGGTCGTCAGTCGGCAGATTGAACACCGCTTTCCGGTTGCGCTCTCAAACCCGATTAGTGCCTCTAAATCTTGCTGAGAAGCAGCCTGGATGAGAGCGCGGAACGCCAATCTCCGCAGGATCTTTGGGGGGCTCAACCGAAAGAGCGCAAGCGGCTCAAACCGGAGTTGAAAACAGTCAAGTGCAAGACGATCAGAAAATGTCGGATCAAAGAGCGCAAAGAGAAAAAGTCAGCCTGCAGGCCTCTTCTGCGTGCAAGCCTTTCCCATTCATAGTGGGGATTGGTGGGACTTTGAGAGCGGGGTCAACAACTGAACGAGCAGTTTTGAACTGTCTGGAAGTCAGTCAAACTCTTGGCTGCCGGACTCGATTGTTTGGCGGTGCGTTTCTCTCGCGGTTGCCTCTATTCGATCCTAAATCCAATCAGTATACAGACGAACAAATCGAGTTTATCGAAAGTGTCCGAACCGCAGATGGTTTCATTGTTGGAACTCCAAGTTACCACGGCTCCATATCGGGCGTTATCAAGAATGCTCTTGATACACTTGAAGGAACATCGTCTGATCCAGTTCCGTACTTTCATGGCCGGGCGGTAGGGATAGTCGTGACGGCTCACGGTCATCAGGCAGGTGGCAGCACTTTAGCTGCAGTCCGTGCAATTGTGCACGCTATGCGAGGATGGCCGACGCCTTACGGGGCGGCGCTAAACACGTCCAACGAACTGTTTTTTTTGGACGGCGTGTGTCGTGATCCGGCAACCCAAGGCGCCTTGGCGATGGTAGCCCAACAGGTTGTCGAGTTTGCAAGCTGCAGGAGCTGACGTAAGGGTGATGTCTGCTGAATCAGGTCTTGAGACGGCCAGACAGGGAGATTAGCCTTGGAATATAACCACAACCCCGTTCCGCTACTTCAAGACTTCGCCCGGAATCACCCAACTCAGCGTGATGATTTACTTCAACCAACGCGGTGTCAGATACTTACTCCAAGCATCCATCAGTACACGGCGTTTCTCCAGATAGTTCGTTCGCCGGTAAGCGGCCTCGACCTTGTTGCGGATCGCATGCGCAAGCGCAGCCTCGACGACGTCTCCGGGCGTTGAAGTCTGTTCTGCAGCCCAGTCGCGGAATGATGACCGGAAACCGTGCACAGTGATCTGTGCGTGCCCTATATCCCTAAGGACCTTGGTGAGAGTCATATCCGACAGCGGCTTGCCCGGCTTGCCCGGAAACACAAAGCTGTCCCTCGTCCGTCCTCGGAACGCCTCCGCCAAGCTCAGTATTTCCAACGCTGCGTCTGAAAGCGGAACCAAGTGCTCCTTACCGGCTTTCATCCGTGCCGCCGGGACCGTCCAGATCCGCTGCTTGGGATCAATCTCTGCCCAGGTCGCGCCGCGTACTTCGCCGGAGCGGCAGGCTGTCAAAATCGCAAAGCGCAAGGCCAGTCGGCCGAGAGACACAGTGGCCTCCAGTTCAGCCATCAATGCCGGCAGACCCTCGTAGGGCAGGGCGGTAAAGTGATTATCCCGCTTCGGCTGGCGCGGCAGGCCCCGGCTGACCGATCGCATTGGGGCTTCGGCGGTGCGATAGCCTTTGGCATGTGCCCAATCCAGTACCGTGCCGATCCTCTGACGCACGCGCCGCGCGGTCTCGGGCTTCGAAAGCCAGATCTCGGCAAGCAGGTCCCGGATCTCGGGACCGTCGATCTCGTTGACCGGCTTTTGTCCGATGTTTGGAAAGGCATACTCTTCAAGCGTCGAGAGCCATTGCGCCGCATGCTTGGAATTGCGCCACCCAGCCTTGTGTTCGCCGTGTACCTGACGCGCGGCCGCTTCGAACGTAGGAATCCCCTCGGCTTCGGCCTTGGCCGCGCGCTTGATGGCGACCGGGTCGAGCCCTGACCGGTATTGCCGGCGCAGCTCCTCGGCTTTCTGCCGAGCATCCGCAAGTGAGACGTCCGACGCCGAGCCCAGCCCGAAATCCCGGCGCTTGCCATTTACCTGGATCCGAAGCTGCCAGGATTGAGCGCCTGACGGCTTCACGACCAGCATCAGGCCTCCGCCATCCTGATAAGTCCCAGCGGCCTTGGCGGCTTTCACTTTTAGCGCAGTCAGGTTTCCCATCGACGTGCTTTTGTCCCCACATTCGTCCCCACACTTTAGTACGAAACTGAGCGGACCTCAACGATCGAGAGCGGAAAGGAGCGAAATTTACAACAATAAAAACAGTGATATACGAGAGTGAGCGAATGTGAGCGAAAGCAAGTTATACGGACTTCCTCTCCGCCACCTAAAGTAGTATTCAAATCCACTCAAGATTATTCGCCCCAAACCCCCGCTAACACGGGGATTTTCGGCTCCGGTTGCGTCTCCGTTTCCCGGATCAGCGATTATTCACCGCGCTTTTGGCGCCGCGTCTCTGTTTGCGATTTGCAACAGTTCGGTTGTGGAGGATTTCGCTGTTCCGGGCCGATTTACAGGGAAGATCTGCAGATTAACAGGGACGCACCCTGCTGTGTGCTGAAAATACCGCGTTTAATCAGGGTGATGCGCGCAAATTCCCTAAATCAGGAACAGGGATTTTTCCGTGCCGATCAGGGAAAGCTTCTTCAGGAACAGGGAAAGACTGCGCGGTATCAGGCCCGGTCTGCAAAGCCCAGATCCGCCCACTGAGCATCCCAGTCGGAAGGAAACCCCTTCGCTACGAGATTGGTCAGTGTAAGCTCCTGAGGCTGGCGACCGAGCAGGATCTCAGCCGTGATGGGCGGCGACAGGAACGCGAGCTGGATCCGCTGCCGGATGAATGCCGGCGTGCAGGTCTGACGCTTGGCGATCTCGGTCATCGAGACGCCGGCGCGCACGTCGGCAAGCCAGGAATGAGCGACAGCGACTGCGCGGATCAGTTTTTCGTCGGTCCGGGGTGTTCCGGCGCCGATGACCAGGCGGGATTCCACACCGCGGCGCCTCACCTGAAATCCAACCTCGAACGTCAGGGGGTTGGTCGCCAGATCATCGACATCAACCCCCAGCCTCTCGGCGAGCGATTTGGCCGAGATCTGTAGCGCCAGCCGGCCCGGTGCGATGCGGCAGGTTTCCAGCAACCCCAGGACCACTCCGGGCCGGCAGATGTCTTGCAGCCGGGGCTGCACCCTTTCGAGCGATGATGGGGTGGGGGCCTTCAGAAGATGGGAGGCGACCTGGTTGAGATGCGTCGTGATCGCTGCGGCGACTTGCTGTTCGAGTGGCGTCGCCGGCAGACGCCATCCGTCCGGGATCTTGCTTCGCGCGCTCAGCAGTCTCGAAGACAGGTAGTAACGATACCGGCGTGTGCCCTTGTTGGCGTGGCTGGGTGTGAGACGGTCACCCGTCTCATCATAGAGCTTGCCGATCAGCGATGGCGTCTCGCCTATGCTATATCGTCGGCCACGTGTCCGTCGGCTCTCGAGCTTCGCCTGCACCCGGTCCCAGAGATCGAGGTCGACGATCGGCGGGTGAAGGCCCGGATGGATCTCATCTTTGTGACGGATACGGCCGACATAAACCGGATTGCGCAGCAGGAAGTGGATGTGCCCGCAGCGCAGCAGCAGGCCGCCTGTGATCTTCCCGTCGCCATGCGTTCGAAGCTTCGTGCGGTAGCCCCGCCTTGCTGCTTCCGCTTCAACCAGGTTAGTGCAGCCACGTTCGTCGTAGAGATCGAACAGGCCGCGAATGATGTCAGCCTCTTGGGGATGAATGACCAGACTGCGAGTGTGCGGGTCCGGATGCAGTGAGTAGCCGAGCGGGGTGAACCCGCCCATCCAGTAGCCCTTCTTTTTCGAGGCCGAGATCTTGTCCCGGATGCGTTCGGCGGTGACTTCGCGCTCGAACTGAGCAAACGAGAGCAGCACATTAAGCGTCAGACGCCCCATACTGGTGGATGTGTTGAACGCCTGCGTCACCGACACGAACGAACAGTTCGCCGCATCGAACCGCTCGACCAGCTTCGCGAAGTCGGCGAGCGCGCGCGTCAACCGGTCGATTTTGTAGACCACGACGAGGTCGATCTTACCCGCATCGATGTCGGCAAGTAGCTGCCTCAGGGCAGGCCTCTCCAGCGTGCCCCCGGAGAGGCCACCATCGTCATAGCGAACCGGAACGAGCTTCCAGCCTTCATGGCGCTGGCTGGCGATATAGCTCTCGCAGGCCTCCCGCTGCGCATCGAGCGAGTTGAAGGTCTGGTCGAGACCTTCCTCGGAGGATTTGCGCGTGTAGATGGCGCAGCGCAGCGTGCGGCGCGTTGGCTTTTGGGGCTCGTTCATTCTGAGGGCTTCGGGCCGAAGAAGCGGGGCCCTGACCAGCGGGCGCCTGTGATCTCCCGGGCGATGGCGGAGAGTGACTTGTACTTGCGTCCGCGATAGATGAACCCGCCCTTCACGACATCGACAACGTGCGAGGCGCCGTTCCAGTCGCGGACAAGCCGCGCGCCGGATCGAAGCGAGGGCGCCGCCAATGCAAGCGGTGCGTTCTCTGCGATCGACTGGAGCTGGTTCCTTAGGCGCACGGGCAGGCCGCCCTTTCGGGCGGCCTGGGTTTCATAGGCGACGATGGCGCTCAGCAGGGCGCTGCTCATGCTCACGGGTACCTCGGCGCGGGTGAGGTCCTTGTACTGTTTGACCAGCGATCCGCGGGGCAAAGTATCCTGTTGATCGGAGCTGGTCATTTCTGGTTACTCGCGATCCGGTAGCGGGACTGGCGGGAGCCGTCAGCCGCTTCCATTTTTTCGACGGTGATGCCGGCTTGCTTGAGCCGGGTGAGCGCAGCCCGCGTCGTGTGGGGTTGCCAGCCGAGTTTGGCGGCGAGATTAGCGATGGTTTCACCAGCGGCGCTGGCAAGCAGGATCTTGAGTTGCTCGGACTTTGGGCCGGTCAAGACGGGGGCAGGGGCTGCGGGTTTGCGTCTGGCCATATTGTTCTCCTTCAAAGGTTGAGAAAGCAGGTTTCTGCTTCCACGACCTGAAGGCCCGGTTGCGGGCGGGTGTGACGCGGTGGCGCTAGCCGTGCGCCACGCGACCGACCAATGCTCCGAATGCGGGGCCAGTCCAGTCGAATTTGCTCTGCTGACGGATTAAAAAAATGGACGAGGCTACTGCCGTTGTCCAACGTCCGTTTCCGGAGACAAAATGGTCGTTCCCAGCTGACAGACTGGTTGACTTGGTTTGGCCCACTGCGGACATTGTCGCCAATCCGCATTTGGGCGTTTGAGGCCGAAGTCGAACTCGGGAACTAGCGAATGGCTTTCGCTCGTGCTCAGCCTACGGGTTGGAGTGAACATCCGGGGTGTTGATCGACTTCCGAGACTGCAATGCCCACGTACCGACAGAAGTAAGAAGGCCAACCGCAGGCGCAGAAAGCAATGAGTATCCACCGGTCACAAACACGAGCCCGGTTCCGACCAACAGGCCGAATACCGTTCCAATCACGATTGCGAAGCCGAGATTTGCTCGGCGCCCCTTGTTTATCTGAAGAGTAGTAAGGCTTACGATTATCAGAGTCGTCGGGATCGTGATTGCCAACGAGTAGCCTGCGAGCAACCCCACCCAACTCACTGGCTCCCCTAGCACTGAGCCTAGGCCAAAAGTTAGCAGCGAGAGTGGAATGATTGCGATTGCAAACGACAACAGGATAAGCGCCCATGCTAAGGCTCTTCGAGCTGATAGAGGCCAGTTCCGGACTTGCATTGACAGTATATTGCCCTTGGAGGTCGGCCGGTAAAGTCACCGATGTCCGCTTCCGGCGAACTCCAGCCTGTCCCTTTGCTGCCTCTGAACTGCGCCGGTAACCCCGGAGGCTGTTTGGTTGGAGTCATGCAGCGATAGCGTTTTCCTTCAGCGCTGCAAAGTAGTTGGCCTCGGCTTCTGCCGGAGGGATGTTGCCGATCGGCTCGAGC
>Ga0315900_10001604_pt1 | contig 36074 bp, 32 predicted proteins | sample LakEriMetagenome_FD_203521 | JGI IMG/M metagenome (GOLD analysis project Ga0315900, IMG submission 203521) | Freshwater fungal communities from buoy surface, Lake Erie, Ohio, United States - Buoy 12 MA114 | ecosystem: Environmental > Aquatic > Freshwater > Lake > Lake biofilm | place: USA: Lake...
CTGCTTCGTTGAGAATTGACAGTTTCTCCGCAGTTGAGAAACTCCTTCTGTTTCTTGACATAATTCCTAAATTTACTGACTTAATTGTTTTTATAATTCTGTCCAGCTATTTAGGGGGTCAATACAATAGCTAAAGACATTGTAAAAGTCTTTGGTCTTTGGCAGTTGGTCTTTGGCAGTTGGTCTTTGGCTTGATTTAAGTCATCTAATTGTTTCTACAATCAAAATATAAAACAATTAAAATTTTTAATCTAGTGTAGAAACCTTTAAGTATTGGGCATCAAACCTAAATAATTTTCCTACGTCACTCAACAATACTTTCTCTCAATGCATTGATTCTTTTTTGAACTAAATGCAACCTATTGAGAAAAGATGTAAGGTCAATTGAAATATTTTGATAAACTCTTTTTACTAATTCTAGATATGTTTCTAATTCAAATGAGGACCCTAACGATATATCAAGAAATCGAGCAAAATCTGCGGAAGTCCTCCTGCTTGCACCTTCAGCAATATTCGCTGGAATAGCTATCGTCGCTCGCTTCATTTGAGAACATAATCCGTATTTTTCATCACTAGGTAGTTGTTTTGTAATTCCATATACTACTTGTACCAACTCCATTGATTCTCTCCAAACTTCTAACTTTCTAAAATTTCTCATGTTTAACATTTTAGATGAAAGTATCGAGCGGAAAAGCAACAGTAAAAAGTATTTGGTCTTTAGAACCAGTCTCTAAACCCAGTCTTTGGCGGTTGGTCTTTGGCTTGATTGCAGTAGCGTAATTGTTTGTACCAACAAAGCTAAAGACTAAAGACCAATGGCTAAAGACATTGTGAAAGTCTTTGGTCTTTGGGTTAAGGTCTTTGGCTTGATTTGAGAAACCGATTAGATTCAAACATCAATAAAAAAATTTATGGTGATTTTATTTCTTTTTTAAAAAAATCAAAGCATTGAAAATTTGCCAAAGACTAAAGACCAAAAGCCAAAGACCGACTTTCCTCTATTCATATTCATTAACAAATACAAATCCATGTGCTCTGAGAATCTGATATTTCGTGAACGCTTTCACATCAGCATCAACCATGTCTTTGACCAGTTCTTCCAGTGTAAAAGTTGGCTTCCAACCCAATTTTTGAAATGCCTTGGTGGCATCCCCAATTAGCAGATCTACCTCTGTAGGGCGGAAATAACGAGGATCAACTTTCACAACTGTCTGTCCAATGGGTAACTTATAGGTGCCCTCACAACTGGTAACCTTTCCAATTTCGCTTACCCCCTGACCCTCAAATTGAAGATGTATTCCCAACTGTTTAAATGCCAGTATAACAAAGTCCCGAATTCTTGTTGTTACCCCGGTTGCCAGAACAAAATCATCGGCTTCATTGTGTTGCAAGATGCGCCACATGCCTTCCACATAGTCCCTGGCATGACCCCAGTCCCGCTGAGCATCGAGGTTACCAAGGTAGAGGCAGTCCTGTAAGCCCAGAGCAATTTTGGCAGCCGCCCTGGTGATCTTACGGGTAACAAAGGTTTCACCCCGCAAAGGAGATTCATGGTTGAATAAAATTCCGTTCGAGGCGAACATACCATAGGCTTCCCTATAATTTACGGTGATCCAATAGGCGTATAGCTTGGCGACACCATATGGAGAGCGGGGATAGAAGGGGGTGTTTTCATTTTGGGGAACTGCTTGCACTTTACCGTACAATTCCGAGGTAGATGCCTGGTATATGCGAGTCTTATTTACTAGACCCAGTAAACGCACTGCCTCGAGTATACGTAGCGTACCGATACCATCTGCATTCGCAGTGTACTCAGGTGTCTCAAAACTTACCTGAACATGGCTCATTGCCGCAAGATTATAAATTTCATCAGGTTGTACTTCCTGGATAATGCGAATCAAGTTGGTAGAATCGGTAAGATCGCCATAATGAAGTATCAGGTTACGATGGGGTACCTGGGGATCTTCGTAAAGGTGATCGATTCTGCCCGTATTGAACAATGAACTTCGGCGCTTGATGCCATGTACTTCATATCCTTTGTTCAGCAAAAGTTCTGCCAGATAAGCACCGTCCTGTCCGGTAATACCGGTGATGATGGCTTTTTTCATGAATTGGTGTCGGTTTTAAAATAATGTCCAAATAATCTTTCTGATCCTTCCCATTGTAATCGAATCCAAATGTACATTACAATATATAGAAAGAAAACTACCAGAGCGGGAATGAAACCTACTTTGTACAAAATGAATGACAAAAGAAATTGCAAACTGGCATATATCAATGATACCGGAACATGTGGCCATTTTCGCTCATTCACTAAGTATTGATAAAAATGGGTACGATGTGGCGTCCATACTTTTTCTCCCCGGATGATTCTTAATACTATAGTACCAACAGAGTCGAGTCCATACACTCCAAACAATAAAATCCAGACAGCACTGTCAGTGGAAATCATTACCTGTATGATCATCAATGAAATAATATAAGCGATAGATATACTGCCTACATCTCCTGAAAAGCAAATGGCTTTTTTTCTTACATTAAAAAGTGAAAATGCAACCAATGCAGAAATTAGACTATAAAAAACAGGTAAAACTGGCAAAAAGTATATCCCAGAAATTTTTAGTATCCACAATATTCCAATCATGGCGATTGAATACAATGCATTCATGCCATTGATGCCATCCATGAAATTGTAGGAATTGATGATACCTACCACCAGAATAAATCCGGGGACTATCTGCCAGGGTTTCATTTTGAATAATCCGCCGGTTTGCCAAAGCAGTAATGATACTGCAATCACCTGTACAGTTACCCGAATGATGGGGTGAACTGATTTTAGGTCATCAGAAAAACTAACCAATGAAATCAATAAGAGACCGGTAAGGGTAGAACGATAATGAATGAATTCACCGGTGAAAGCAAGGGGAAGAAAGAAAGCTATTGGAAAGATAAATCCAGCCCCGGTGATGGTCACATCCTTGTGTGAACTGCGAAGAGAAGGAACATCCGTCAATTGTAATTTACGTGCAATCATGATGTACAACAAAATCATTCCGGCATACAAAAAGCTAAAATAAATGAGGTAGATCCATTGATTGTTATTCATATTCTAATGAAATATCATTGAAAGTAGAAGTTACCCTGTAAAATTGAGTATTTTACTTGAAAACTTAAACTATTAGATTGATTTGTGCTAATTGATTGAAAAGTTTATTTGATCTCTACAAATCAACAGATAGTGTTAGTCGGTGGTTACTCCGATATGGTCAAAAGACCGAAAAGTTCGCATCAACCCCTCTTTGGCAGACAAAGGAAATGATTTATGGATGGCAGACTTAATTTTTTGGTTGCTCACAACATACGACTCTGTCAGTTTTTGTAAACGTTCAGAATTAAGTGGCAGTTTCAGCCAATCACCCAAACGAGCGAATGCTCGAACAAAATTGTTAGGTAACTGAAGCAATATTGGTCGGCGGCCAAGCGATTCAGCGATATACCGAATCAGGTCATTGGTAGATATTGCTTCATCATCCGCCATGTTGTAAACTCCGGAGGGAATATCTTCGCGGTGAGTCAATTCATTGATCACAAAACAGAGGTTTTCAACACTGCAAAAGGAGCGCTGGTTGTTAAAGGCAGCCAGTGGCCAGGGTATGTTTTTACTTACTACCCGGTATAAAAGATTTAAGTTCCCCTTGTTACCGGGACCGTGTATCATACAAGGGCGAATGATATAAACCCGTTTTCCAGCTGGTATGGATTGTTCGAGGATATATTGTTCAGCCAATAGCTTACTCTTACCGTAATGTGTCTGTGGGTTAGGTTTCACCTCCTCAGTTAAAACACCCGCCACCACATCAGCAGCTGCTTTGACTGAACTCAGTGTGATGAAAACACTTGCATTAGATAAAAGAAAGGCATCGAAGATCTTTTTTGTCAATTCAGTATTTACTTGATAATACTCTTCGGGTTGGACAACATTTTTTGTATCGTGTGCTTTACCCGCCAAATGAATAACAATATCTTCTTGCACAAACACTGCCTCGCCTCTATTGTAAGGTCTGAATTGATATCCCGATGATAAGTAAGATTGCAGATGGGTGCCTACAAATCCGGAACTTCCAGTAAGATATATTGAATTCACAAGTAAGATATAATCATTTTACTCATTTGCTCATTTATTCTATCCCTTCTGTACTTATCTACAAAACCCAATCGATTGATTACAGTATAATCATTTTCTTTCAATTTATCAACCAACCCAACAGCATCTCCGGGTTTGAATATAATTGCGTTTTCTACGTTATCTTGAATAAATTTTTGTGCATACCCCGAAACGCCGGCAATAATTGGCCGTGGGAATGAAGCTAATTCGAATATTTTGGATGGCAGAACTTTTTCAAATGCGTCATATTCGTTTAGATGAAGAAAAAGAAAACTAGAGTTCTTATATACTTCTAACAAATCCTTACGCTTCATAGGAGCCTCTATAGCCACATTGGTGAGTCCAAACTCATTTACTTTGTCAACCAGCAATTTCTTCGCTCCACCATCGCCGATAATTCTGAATCGATAATGATTACCCAATAATTTTGCAACTAATGGTATAATCTTATGAAGACCCTGACCTTCTCCGATATTGCCGGCATAAGTTATAACTTTAATATCAACCGGTACATGTTCAATAAAATCTTGTTGAAAAATAAACTCGTCATCAATTCCATTAGTAAAATTAGAAATATTTTTATTTCCATATTTTGTAAAATAAGAAACAAATCCTTTTGAGATTAAGTTAATGTGAATTGCATATTGAAATACGCGGTTTTCTATGATTTTCAGAATTGGCAGAAGCAATATTTTCAGTATTCTATTTTGTAAAACATCTGATAATGTATCAACAAATAAATCTCTTATATCTAGTATAAGAGGTATTGACTTTTTTTTTGCTATTCGATATCCTAAAAATGCAGTAAATAATCGTGATGAGGAGGCAAAAACTAAATCATATTGTTGATTTTTGGTAATTTTTACAGTTTCCCGGTAATATTTCAAAAAAGCAAGAATCTGATCCAATAACCCGCTATTATGTTCGGGTAATTTAATTCGTTTGATTAGGAGATTACCAGATTCTTCTTCTGTAGCTGCTTCTACATTAAAAGATTGATACCTATTCGGCAAAGTTGTTATAACCTCAACATCGGCTGTATGTTGCAACTGCTTGCTTACTTCTTTTGCCAATGGTGAATTTCTAAATGAACCTGCACACAAATCCGGTTCAAAATAGAATGTTAAGTAAAGTATTTTTTTCACAATAATTCAATTGTCATTTCGACAGTATCTTTCACTTGATAAATCAATTGTGTGCCTTGCTCATATTCATTAAAATGAGTAGAATATATTCCACTTTCAAATGTGAATTGTGTTGGTTCAGTAAATGTGATTCGAATGTTCTTGTCCTCCAAAATATATCCAAAAGAACGTATTGAACTATGTTTGCTTAATTGCAAAGAACCTGTAGCAAATAAATCAATTAATGAATTAGTATTTGAAACACTATCTCTGATTGTAAATTTGAACTTGCCAACTTTAGTGATAATTCTTTTATGTATTGAATTTTTATCATGATACGGCGATACGCTTACCTCAATACAATTTTCGCCTATATTATTTTTAAACTTTGCTCTGTCGCCTATTCTAAAACTAGACCATACATCACTTTGATTTAACCCTCCTATTGTAACTGTGTTATGAGAGTGAGTACTGCGTTCTTCTGATCGTAAATGATTAGAATTATACGTAGAAATACCCCGATCTACAATGATCTGCTTTCCCTTATACCAGAGACAAAAATTTCCGATGTCGGCGTGAGTATGACCTGGTTGATAAGAAGGTTGAACGCCACCCGTTTTGATTACAATTTCCCAATTCTCCCCATAAATTTTTGCAAAGCCAGAATGTGAAAATAAAATTGGTTGAGACGTAATTTTCAAATATTCCGCTGCAGTAACTAATTTTTCAGTAGTTGGGGCAATTCCTTCCGCAGCATCGTTCATTAAAGCCCAGGAACCATCCGGAAAACTATATGTTTTTATCCAACTTAACATTTTGGAAGCAGTATTTTCAAATGCGCCAAGGTCTAATGAATGAGACTTTGAACCATTTCTGTAAACATCAATACATATCAAAAGTTTGCTTAATAATATACTATGGTACATTACGCTACACTCATAGTGACTGCCATCATCTAATATTTGCTCACTGAGTTGCGCTATTAATAATTGATGTGATTTTTTTTGAAGTTGAAAATCATCAAGATAGATTGATGCAAGAAATAAGCAAAACAAATTTTCTAATAGATGATTTCCTAAAATGTGATATTCCAGATTATGTTCCAGATAATCTACTTGTTTTAGTATGGCCTCGAGAATAATGGCATCCGATATAGGATAACGTGAATGGAAAAGGAGACAGTTTACTATTCGAATAGAAACCGGATATGGCTCCAGTTGCACTTTTGAGGATAATAAGTCAGTAGAAAATTTTTTTAATAATTGCAGACGTTCCTCAGATGGAATAGTTTCATCCAACAAATAGGTAAAATATTGTAAATTATAATTCCACAATTTTCCATGACCCTTAAAATTCCAATCTACACCATCAATAAATGTATGCTTCAATCCGATAAATTCGAAAGTATTTTCACTTAAAAACTCTTTCGTGGTTGAACCTAAAATAGCAGCTGAATTTACATTGAATGTTTTTATAGTATGCTTAGAGTACTTTTTATAATGATTTATTGAAATGAAGTATTTTTTTAACCTATAGAATAACTGATATTGAAATTGAATAAGCTTTATAAAACGAAGTGTATGGAAAAATCTTAAGAACCCTTTAAACATCTATTTATTATTATAGAGCTGATCTAAGATATCAACAATACGTTCACCCGTTTTTCCGTCCCACAATTCCGGTATAGCGCCTTTTTTCCACTGACCCTTAAACAATCGAGCAAATGCAGGTGGCAGGTTGTTTGGGTCTGTTCCTATTAATTCATTGGTACCTATTGTAACGGTCTCAGGTCGTTCGGTATTATTTCGTAAGGTCATGCATGGTACGCGCATCACAGTAGTTTCTTCAGTAATTCCCCCACTATCAGTTATAACAGCTTTTGCATGTTTTACCAGATAGTTAAACTCTAGATAAGACATAGGATCAATCATGTATAAATTATCTGCCTGTATACCAAGTAATTTCAGATTTTTAGATGTTCTCGGATGAACCGGAAAAATGACTGGTAATCCCATTGATTCAGTTACAATGGTGTCCAATAGTAGCTTCAATTTTTGCTCTGCGTCAACGTTCGAGGGCCTATGTAGTGTTAATACAAAGTATTCGCCATTTTCCAAATTCGCTTCAACCCAAATTGCGGGACGTAATAATTTTTTTTCTTGCTTGAGTAAAGTATCAATCATTGTATTCCCAACGAAATGAATTCGGTCTTCATTAATTCCGCATTTCCTTAAATTATTATTAGCCACTTCAGAGGTGGTAAAAAAATGATCGGTTATCGCGTCAGTTACCATTCGATTAATTTCTTCAGGCATAGTTAAATCATAAGATCGGATACCTGCTTCAACATGGACGACCTGAATATTCAGTTTCTTAGCTACAATTGAACAAGCTAATGTGGATGTAACATCACCGACTACCAATACGATATCTGTTGGATGAACTTGCAAATACTTTTCGAATCGAACCATAATATTAGCAGTTTGCTCTGCCTGTGTACCTCCTCCACAATCTAAATTAGCATGCGGTGCAGGTATTCCTAATTGCACAAAAAAATCATCACTCATATTTTTGTCATAGTGCTGACCTGTGTGAACTAATTGGTAACTTATATCTTTTCCGCTTTTTCGTTGGAGTTCAATGGCATCAATTATGGGTGCTACTTTCATAAAATTAGGACGCGCACCAGCAACAAGTGTTATTTTCATATATAGACTTACTATAACTAATTTCTAATCTGAATCCAATTCCGTACTCTAAGACTCTCAAGTGCTGCAAAAGAGGCTTTAGTTGTGTTAACAAGATCATCAAAAGATACCAAGGGTTCTCCTGATGTCTTAATAGTTTGAATCAATGTTTTGAATTGATTTGCATGACCTTTATCCAATCCACATCGCATTGATGAAAATCGATTAAAACCATAACCGGTCATTTTTCGGAAATTATCAATTACTAATGTCTTGCCTTGTGAAAACAATTCCATTCTCTCTTTTGGGTATGATTTATGTCCATTTGAAAAGTAATTAATTACCCCCTGTGCTCCACTTTCAAAACGAAGCGTAATGATAGCATTGTCAGTATTTTCTTCCGGATGAATACCTAAACCATTCATCATAACTGCACTTACCTTACTTCCTGCAATAAATTGCATCCAATCAATAAAATGACAAGCCTCGCCTATGATTCGTCCTCCGCCTGTTTTCATATCATGAATCCAAACATCTTTAGGAATGAAACCAGCATTCACAGTTGCAATCATATTTAAATCTGCGCCTGCATTACCAATTAACGATTTAGCTTTTTGCGAATACGGAGAAAAACGACGATTAAAACCTACATTGACTGTCAGGCCAGTATTAATTTCTTGATACGTTTCTAAAATCAGATTTAGATCTTTTTCATTGATTGCAAGTGGCTTTTCAACAAACACGTGTTTCCCGGAATGCAATATCTCAGCAACCATTGAAGCATGGAGATCATGACGCGTAGTTACTATAACCAGATCAACTTCATCATCATCCAGTATGACATGGTAATCTGTAGAAGCATGGGCAATTGCATATTTCTTTGCGATAGAAGAAGCAGTTAATCCGCCTGCACTGGAAATATACTTGATCTGTGCATCAGCTTTTTTAAGAGCGGGCATCATGATCATCTTTGTGAAATTTCCTGCCCCAATGATTCCAATAATACCTTTCGTGTCGCTACTCCACTTTTTTCTTGTTATTGCAATAGTTCTTGCGTCATTTACTTCATCGGGTGTATATTCAAGTATGGCAGCAATAGAATTGTCACCCAGATTATTATAAATATTCAAATAATCTTGTAATGGAACTCTATCAGTAATTATGTCTTGAACTGTAAGCTGTCGCTTTGATATTGATTGTAAAATAGTTTCTAAATTTCTTTTCTCAGTCCATCTCACATACCCTATTGGATAGTCAATTCCTTTTTGTTCATATACCTCATCATACCGACCCGGCCCATAAGAACAAGATACTTGAAAACTCAATTCCTTTTTATAAAAATCATCCCTTTTGATATCCAAGCCAATTACACCGATCAAGATGATACGACCTCTTTTTCGCGACATTTGAGCCGCCTGGCTGATTACTTCATCACTTTTAGTAGAAGCAGTAATCAATACTGCATCTGCGCCAATTTGTTTGGTTAAATTGTCAACTATTTTTACAACATCGACCTCATTGGCATTAAAGCTCTGAACACCCTTATTCCCAGCAATATCAACTTTTCGCTGATCATAGTCGAATCCAATAACATTGCACCCGTTTGCCAATAATAACTCGGCACTAAGGAGACCAATCAAGCCCAACCCTATTACGACTACAGTTTCACCAAATGTAGGGTTGATCAAACGAATTCCTTGAAGACCTATAGATCCTATAACAGCAAAACTTGCTTCTTCATAACTCACATTATCCGGTATTTTAGCAACCAAATTTTGAGGTACACAAACTACTTCAGCATGATGCCCATTACTAGCTACTCTATCACCTATAGAAAAATCAGTTACACCTTCACCAACAGCAATAACCTCTCCTGCGTTACAATAACCTAAGGGTAAAGGCTCCCCTAGTTTATTAAATACCGCTTCAAGAGTTGGTATTAATCCTTCCGTCTTTATTTTATCTAATACCTGCTTAACTTTATCAGGTTGTTGTTTTGCTTTCTGAATAATATTACTCCTGCTAAACTCAACCAGCATTTTTTCAGTGCCTAATGAAACAAGTGACCTGTGAGTTTTTATTAATACTGTTCCCTTTCTCACCATAGGAATGGGTATATCTTCAAGAACAGTATGTCCATTGCTAAGATTTTGTATGATTTGTTTCATCTAAAATTGCTTTAGTACTTGTAAAACACGTTCCATTTCAACTTTAGTTCCGATACTAATTCTAAAGCAATTCTCAAGTAAATGCATGGAAGAACGATCACGTACTAAAATTTTATTCTGCCTTAATACTAAAATTATCTCTTTACATAGATTATGTTTCAATAAAAGAAAATTAGTTTTACTCGGAAAAACTTCAAAATTTGGAAGAACTCTAACTTGATTGAAAAACCAATCACGGGTATTTAACAGTTCTTGTATTCTAAGTTTTATTGTTTCATAGTTCTGTAGTACCACTGAAGCACAAAATTGGGCTACACTATTTACCTCTTTACCATTTCGTACTTTATTAATCATTGATATGTTATGATTAGTTGAAATAATATATCCCAATCTAATCCCTGCCAAACCGAAAGCTTTGGAAAAAGTTCTGAAAATAATCAAATTTGAATATTTCGGTATTAAATCAACAGCGGATGAATTGCTAAATTCAAAATAAGCTTCATCAACAAGAAACATCACAGTTGGATTAGAGACTAACATGCTCTCAATTTCATCTATAGTAAAATAAAAGCCGATTGGATTATTCGGATTAGAAAAATAAAAAACCTTAATGCCGTTCAGAGACCTATTCAAATCATCTATAGATGGTTTATCTATAGATGTAAGTAAAAAGCTACTTTTAATTCCGCCCTTCATATGAATAAATGTACTTACTTGACTATATTCTGGCTCAATAGTTAAAACTTTATCACCAGGCTCTAGTAAGGTTTCAAAGCAAATATTCAAAGCTGAATCAGAACCATTAAAAAAGGTAACGAATGATTCACTTATTCCGAGCGCACTATGTAAATTTCGTTTTAAGTCTGTACAATCTACATCACCATAGAAATTTAAATCTCCTTTATTAATAAATTTTTCTAATTTAATTTTTAAGTAATCCTCAATTCGAATTGTAGATTCATTCCAGTCGAGAACTAACCAATCTTCATCAATTTCAATACCTCTACTTGAAACAACATATGGTTGTAATTCATTGGTTCTTTTATTGAAATGATTCATTTATTAATTTCTAAATGGTTTATAATACTTAAAATGAGCTACGCTTAATAAGGCATTATCGCCTTCTGAATCTCCATATGCATATACTTCAGAATAGACATCTAAATTTACATGAAGTTTCAAATATTCTAATTTTCCTTCAAAGTTTACATCTTTACCGTCTATATATCTTTTATACTTTTTTTTTACTGTTCGGTTGGCAATTAATTTTATGCCGTTTTCAGCCGACCAATCATTTAATAGGAAATCATAGGAAGCTGAAATTACCCAAACATCATGACCCTGATTTTTATGCCATTGAATTCTTTCCAGTGCTTTAGGATTAAGTATACCAGAAAAATATTTTGAATAAAACTCAGTCGCTAGCATTTTAAGTTCTACATCATTAAAGCGGGAGGTATGAACATCTAATCGATATTCTTTTAAGGGCAAATAACTTATCAAACGTATTCTATATAAAAGAATATGTAATGAACACAGGATATAATTATTAATAAAATAATGCAGATTGCACTTATATAAGAATTTGTAAAAATAAGTAACTGAATCTATGGTTGAAATTGTACCATCAAAATCAAATAATGCAATAGATTTTTTCATTTATAACAGAGAGATAAATGGGTTAAATTTGCCCTCATTTTTTTGCATAAAACTACCATTTGGTGAAAGAATTATACTCATATTTGAATGTAACCGTTTCTTAATTTCCTGTTCTAAATTGAGCATCCTTTGTTCTGTTATGTTTTTTACACTAAAAACAAATTCAATGTTAGTTAATGAATGTTGAATAATTTGCCAACGATCAATTTCTTGAAAATGTTCTAACATAGTATAAAAATTAGTAGTAGGAATTTCATATCCTTCGGTAGTTTTTATACACAAATCTTTGCGGCCAATAACATTTTTAATTGTAGGAAGTGTTCGTCCACAACTACACGGATAATCTGCCAAAACTGCCAGATCCCCGGTGTCGTAACGGATTAAAGGAGTAGTCAAATTATGTAAATTGGTTCCAATAATTCGTTTAACTTTTGGATTGTCGGTATCTAATAATTCAAGGTAACCATATTCATCATAATTGTGTAATCCTTCATGTCTTTCACAATCTCCCATCATCACAATCTGCTCGGCCAGACCATAGTGATTAAATACCTTAGATCTAAATGCTTTTTCAATTATAGAGCGATCCTGTTCGGTAAGTACCTCGGATGCAGTAAGTATGAATTTTATCTTGGGAATCGGATGACTAGTTCTTTCAATATATTTAGCAAGACACAATATTGAGGAGGGGTATCCGCGAAGAATTACTATTTTTTTTCTAATCATCACCTCTAAGTATTTAGCCATATTTACATCATTCAAATGAAATGGACTGAAATAAGTAAAATTGGTGATTTTATTCGTTTCCCATAAGGTATCTTGATTTGGTGGAACAAAACTTCTTACCATTGCCAAAGGATCACGGAAATTATATCCACCCCATTTCCAATGACGCCAAACAACCCCTTGCTCTACCACCCATTGATCAGGATGAACCAGTATTTCGAACGGTTCACCTGTTGAGCCGGATGTTTTAAAATTAAGAGCGTTTTTCAGATAACTTTTATTAATAAAGATTTCTTTATTTTTTTTTACAAAATCTTTACTTAGAATAGGAAGTCTAGTAAGATCTGATAAGGATTTGAAATCTCTACTTGGATTAAATTCTATACTATTAAATAATTCATTATAATAAGGTATTCCTTTAAAAGACGCCAAAAGCAGATTTTTCAATTTATGAAACTGATACTGCTCCATCTTGTCTTTAGACCAATAGCATGAATTTTTTAACATGCTCCGATAAAGTCTTATACCCCTGTATGTATAATTAAAGTCTTTAATAATCGATACTAAGGACATGAAAAAATATTTATAAGAAAGCTAAAGAGATATTTCCGAACAAAAGAGAGATATGTAAACTCGCAAAATATAGGTAATTGTAAGTACTGATTAGTTTGGATTCAAGTAAATATTTTTTTTACACTAAACTTAAAGTATTTTATAAAAGCACCATATAAATGAGATGAAAAGTAATTTTTACTAAGAATATCTTGATAGAAATTGGAATGTATCTAATGATGTTTTTTCCCAAGAGAATTGTTTACTAATCTCAAAACTTTTCATTGACAAAGTTTGTCTCAAATTATTGGATAGATATAATTTTTCTACTGCAGTGGCAATTGTCATAGGTTCCTCTGGATCAAAATATACCCCCCCACCCAATAAAATTTCAGGCATTGGTCCTTTATTTGAGCAGGCAATTGGGAGTCCTGAAGCCATTTTCTCCATTAATATAATCGGCATATTTTCACAGGTAGAAGCAAAAATACCGATATCAGACTCCAGATATAATTTATTAATAACATTATAATCAACTGAACCAAAATAATTAACGAACTTTTTTTCTGGATCAAATTGTTCTATTGATTTATTTAATTTTTTGAATGCTAAAGGATACAATGGTCCTGCCAAATTCAAAACAATGTGATAACCTTTTTTCCTTAAAATTGAGATGGCCTCAACCACGTTCCACTGATGCTTATACATATCTATTATAGATACGTAGAGAACCCTAAATGGATTTATTTCAGAAATTTCCCCAACGCCTCGCTGAATTCTTGGTTCGGCATAAAATCTCTTAGATATACCATGTGGAATTATAGTGGTGTCTGCCTGTAAATTTTTTAGACCGCTTAAAACAGTTTTTGAAGCATAATCAGTTAAAAAGATAACAGCCTTTGATTTACGGAAAGTTATGGATTGAGTGAATCTAAGTATCAAAAGTTTTAATGCTTGTAAAAAATTATATCTTTTTAATTCATTGAATTCAAATGGCAGCAAATTTTGGCTCATTGAAACAATGGGTGAAAAAGATCCCCAAAAAGTACCGCCAGGTACAAAAAGCAAATTACAATTGTGATATCTTATGCTTTTTGATAATTTAAAAATTTGATAGTATACTCTGTAAATTAAAGATTTTTCAAAAAAAGGGTGGTGTATTTTAACTACATAGGATTTGTTGGGAATTTGATGTAATGTATTTTTTGAAGCCCAGATCACAATTTTTTCAACTTCCAAACAATGGTCTTCTGGAAAATGCGCTATTATCTCTTTTAAATGAGTTATTCCACCACCCAATCGAATATTTATTGCATCTATACCTAATATTTTAGAATTCACAAGTTTATTGGGATTTATTAAAGTTTAGTTCAGGATATTATTTTCTTATAAACTACCGAATATATCGATAGCATATTGTAAGGTTACTATAAAATAAATCTAATAGATTATACTTTAATCTTATTATCATATACTTTATTTGATTTTTTCTTGATATAAATAGCATCCCCCCAACCGGTATCTCCATACCACTTAGTTTGTACTCGCAAGAAATTAAAACGCCTTAAGAAACTATCGATATCGCTCACCAAAGGGCACCCCCTATATAATTCCTTATAGTTAACTTCAACATAAATGCATTGAACATAAGGCAGTATCATTGTAGCTCCTTCTAAAAACATTAACTCGGCTCCTTGAATATCAATATTGACAAAATCGTATAAGTTGTATGAAATATTATTTTCAAGAAACAATTTATTTAAAGTTATAGATTTTGCATGTCTTGCATCAATATAATTAACCTATGGGTGAGCAATTTTATGATGCTCAAGCTCTAAAATACTAGAACTCATCGTGTTATTTGATATATTAAACAAGACATCTTGATCATCTACATTACTTAAAATTGCATTTAATATTTGTGCATTTTTTATAATTGGCTAAATTCTTTTGAAGCTGTGATAGTAAGTCAGAATTGGCATCTATCCACAAGGATCGTTTAACTCCATGTTTATAATATTCAGCTGCTTCTTCACCCAAATGAGCCCCGACATGTAACACGTTTTCAATCGTATGAAATTTAGCTATTTCTTGTAATGGTATTAACATAACTTAAGGAAAGTATTAAGCAGAAAAATAATTGGTGATACTAGTTATTACATATTAGTTTTTAAATAAAACTTGGATAATTGATTTAACCTTGTTAAATAAAGTTAGATTTATCGATTTTTTAGACAACATTCTACTTTCTCGGAAAATAAAACATTCAAATCTAACCGTCTAACGTCAAATGTTAAAGCATCCTCGAACAAATGATTATTCTTTGCTAACAATTCCTCAGAAACATCAGAATAGTTATCTACAAATAATACAGGTAAGTTTTCGAAAAGCTTTTCTAAATAGTCATTTTTGATCATAACAGGCACACGACGCATATATAGCACCTCCCAATTACGATGACAATCAATTGCGTTACCTATTGGACAAATAACAAATTTGTGATTCTTTATATCAAACAAAAATTTACGATAATTTATTCTTGAATCAATTACTGTGGCCCAGGGTAAATCATAAAATAATTCTTTTATGCCTGAACGGGCAGATACATTAGTATGTACGCTATGATTTACATATAATAATTTAGCTGGCTGAGATACATCATGCATTTTAGAAAGCAAAATTTCTTTTCTAATATCACCCCACCACATTCGTCTTTGTATTCCGTAGGGGAAGGGATATATTTTTTCAGAATTATAAATTGCATTAGTAGCATGAATCGCTAAAACATTGGATGGTATTCTCCCCTCAATATGTATATCAATTGGGGTATCTTCTAAATTGGTGAAAATTACAAAGTTCATCTCTCTATAACAGCTACATAATCTTAATAAGTCGTTTTCAGCCATTAATTCATCAATCCACTCTCGATTAACTACATCTACATCAATATTCCGCTTATATAATCGAATATTATCAATAAATACGGTCATGTAATTTCTGTATCTGGATATCTTCCTAACAACATCTTTGAATTCAACATTATTCAGGTTGGCTAATTTCATTTTACCTCCAGGAATTTTGCACAATACAGCTGCCTGATCACCAAAAGAATAATCACAAAGAATAGAAAGATCAAATCCCTCTATTGGAGTAACGATCGGTCTTTGAATAAAGCACTTAATTCTGCTATATACCTTATATGCCATATTTGGTGCATAGAAGAATAAATGGGTATTTTTAAAGAAATTGTTGATAAAATCGGAAATATAAAATGATTAAAATACGTCTCACGTATCTTCTTAATTGACGCGACGATCTTTTAAAGAAAAATCACTGCAACGAATTCTTCTGAAGAAGACCTGAAATAATTCATGCAGTGACATTAAAGAAACATAGATTTTCAGACTCCAAATATTTTTCTTTAACAAATTATGTCGAACTACAAATAGAAAACCTCCGCCATCTCAAATTTTCTCAAAATTATAGACATCAAAAATGTATTTGCCATTAGCCGGTAGTGCACGCAATAACCTATAACAATTTCGATAGGCAAATAATATTTCTTCAATAATTAGAACACCAGTTTCATCCAATTTGACTAAATACAAATTCAGAAACTTAATTGGACTACTCAATGAATGGGGACCATCATCAATCATAATCGTGAAGTTACCGGAGATAGATTTTGCTATATTTATATCAAAATCATCTTGTTTAATAAAATTAATGTTTGAGTAATTTATAAAAGCATCCATTGGACATTGAGAATTTCCAATTTCTTCAATATCAAATCCAATAATTTCTATATTCTGAAAATAATTCTCTCATAATGCTTGAGATTCGACACTCCTGATAACAATTTCTAAAAGTCGATTTGATAATTGTTGCCTTGAAGCGAATTCATTTTCGTAGAAATAATCTACATAACATTTAAAGTCTCCCTTAACTGCTTCACGGGATTGGTCGAAATATTTAATTCATATTTTCTAAGTTTTTTTGATAAAAGTGTGAATTTATATTAGAACTTTTTTGGTGTCAAGATTTATTTATGAAATTCATCATATATCTTATGTTCAATGATGTTTTTAGTTTTTTTGCATCAAAAAATACAGAAAAGTAAAATGGACAAAACAAAATAAATTTTATCGTAAACCCGGTTTTTGTTTGAATATATCAAGAATAGATCTAAAAATAAATATGTAAAATTTAACTGAGAAATAATCATTTCGTTTTTTTGGAAAAAAATTAGGATAAATTTTATTTGATCCTCCCCACTTATGAAAAGCGAATGGAACTATACTTTTAATTTCAGGAATCATAGATTCGTGTGCAAAATATTTTGCTACTTCAATGGGTGCATATCGAATCCCATTACTTTCTAAAATATGACGATTAGTACAACAGAGAAAAGTATCTTCATTAAAGGATCCATGATCTGGAAGCCATGGTATATTTAATTCATAAGGTAATTTTAATAATTTTTTACTTCGTATTGAAACACTATTTCCAACCCTAATAAGTCTGCCATTTATGTCTCTAAATGTGAAATCATTGTTTGGTATATCCCAGGGTGCCCCAATATAGTCGTAGTCAAGAAATTCTTCACGCCATGAGGACTTATTAACTACAAAACCATCCGCATGTACTAATAATGCAAATTCTGTGTTTACATATCTATGTAATTCATAGACAATAAATTTACACCACTCATCAACATTGTTAAATTTAGGTATTGTGAAAAAATGCACTTTGTTATCTATACAAAAAGGTGTGTAACTAGAAATCAATATAATTTTTCCATATTCAATGTTTTTACTACTGTAAATTAAAGCTTTTAAAGCCTCCTCAGTGTCTCGCGTACTTACAGCAACGAGTGTTACGTTCAATAACTTTAATTTATCCAAGCAGTCTTCAAAAGCATAATTGTTAATAGAGTTATTATAATGTAAACCAAACTTCGAAAACATTGACTTTATCCAAGCTAACACCTTAATAAGTGGAAACTCAAATAATTGATAAGATAATTTTATGAAAAAGATAGAAAGTATATGAAGTTTATTAACTATTCCATCATGAAAAGACAAATAATTCAAAATACCGAGAGGAAGTATCAAAATATTTTTTTTTGTAGAGTAATTCTTAGGAAGTAATTTTTTTAAAGATTTGAATTCTAAATTTTCAAGATAATTACTTTTAATATTAATTAATGGTTCTTCAGTAAATGAAAGATAAGATGATTTCAAAAAATTAAAAACAACAAATTGCATGAATCCTATTCTTTCATATTTTTCTGCAGTATATTTTAAATATATTTTTTGAAATTCGCTTTTTTGAAATAATGAATAAAATAAATGTGTAGTTGCTAAATCCTGATTTCTCCAATAAAAAAAAGTGGTTCTTAAAAAAGATGAGATATGCCTGAAATTTCCAAATTCTTCAGATCTTGAAACAGTTGTATTATTTATTGAATATTTATCATTACCATTTTTATAAAAGTTACAAAAGGCATATTTACTAAAAGAGTCATCAATTAGTTTCTTTACTAAAAATTCTAAAAATTCAGGTGCATACCATGTATCGTCTGTACAAAAACAAATATATTCACCTGAAGAATTATTGAGTAAAAAATTGATTTTTTGTTTTAAGTCCAAAGGTATTTTGGATGAAAAATATTTAATCCGCTTATCGACCGAGCAAAAAGATTCAAAAATATCTTTTGAATGTGAAAAAGATTGCGAAGCATCTATAATCAGAATTTCGAAACTAGTATATCTCTGATTTTGTAAACTTTTTAAGGTGTCAAATATTTCAGGAGACAATTCGTCAAATAAGAAACAAATACTAACTAATCCTTTAACGCTCGATTGTGTCATGAAATAAAAAATAGTGATATTTTAGAATCACTAAACAACATTTTAACTAGTAAATATTTCTGATGTATTTTTCAATAAAACATGTCCATCACGCACCTCTATTAGATAATCACAATCTTGCAATGTACTTAATCTATGTGCAATAATGAACAAAGTCAGATTGCGATTTAAAGACATAATTCCCTTCATGACTTTACTTTCTGTTAAATTATCTAAAGCGCTTGTTGCTTCATCAAGTATTAAAATTTCCGCATTTTTATACAAAGCTCGTGCAATACCGATACGTTGACGCTGCCCGCCTGACAAATTTATCCCTCGTTCACCAACGATAGTGTTATATTTATTTGGATACTCTGAAACAAATTCGGAAACTAACGCAATATCTGCAACAGATCTGACCCGCTCTATATCAATCATATCGGGATGTATACCAAAGGCAATATTTTCCGCAATGCTGCAATCTGACAAAAAAATATTTTGAGGTACATGCGCTATCTTACTTTGCCATTCTAAATAATATTCATTGCGTAGTACATTACCATCAACTAAAATTTCGCCACTAGTCGGCATTAATAAACCCATAATTATATCTAACAATGTACTTTTACCTGCGCCAGTCTTTCCAATAAATCCAATTCGTAATCCTTTATTAATTAACAAATTAACATTATTTAAAACTAAAGGTGAATCACTTGTATATTGGAATGAAATATTTAAAAGTTCCAATGATGAAGTAAAGCAAATAGATCTCGACTTTATTCGTTTATCAGATATAGGGTAATTTAATGTAGAAACAATATCCGCTAACTGGTTGTAATTGCCAGTTAAACTTGCCCACCCATTATAAAGTTGCTGTATAGCAGGTAATATTCTTTGTGATCCAACACCTATGGCTCCAAGTATGGGTAATACAGTCTGAATACTACCTGACTCATTTGTCAAATAATATGCAAGAAGAGCAATTACAATAATGCCAATTGTTTCCATAGTATATCGAGGAAACTGACCAATAAAATTATTTACAGAACCGTATCTCCTAAGAGGAATATCTGCTTCCTTAAATTGATTAATATAGATGTCCTGACTATTATCTAAGATAATTTCCCTTATTCCCCCCAAACTTTCCTGAATAACTTTTATTGCTTTATTTTGATTGTATACGATATGTTTATTATTCGTACGAACAGTTTTACGAACAAATAATGCAATAAAAAAATATGAAATACCAAAAAGCATCATGGATGTAATCGAAACAAATGGTTGAATGATGCACAATGTTATAAAAATCAGAATTATCAAGAAAAGTGAATTAATCATTGAGAAAAAAGGGAATATAACTCCAAAAACAACTGCATCAACTTTATGTGTTGCTTTATTAATAATCTCACTACTATTTTGTGATATATGACTTATGTAAGGCTTGTATAATTCACGTTTAAATATTTCTGTACTCAGGTCGGAACCAATTGCCGCAGTGATACGACTAGTTAACCATGCCAATAAAGTACGAAATAGACCACTGATTGTCACTAAGATAATAAACGTAACTGTGACTGGAACAATCAATTCATTAGGCCTTTGAATTTTAAAAATAAAATTGAAATGCTTCAAATAAGGATGAAAATAAAGTTTTTCGGGTGAGGTGAGTAGAGCAATAAATGGCAGTACTGAACTTATACTTAGGATTTCACTAAGACCAGATACTATAATAAAAAATAAAAGAAAGACTAGTTGAAATTTTCTACGCTTACTGAAACTAGTAAAAAGTTTATAAGTAAGTATAACTTGATTATCCGAATTTTTATTCTGCATACTATAAAGATATCTATGAAAGTATTAGTGTACTGATAAAAGGTTAAAAACGTAACAAAATACAATCATTGATTATTTATGTTTAACTTAATATTCAACTAAAAGATTTATCTGGCAATTGGTAATCAATCAAAAACTTCCTTTGGCTTGCATTATTTGTCCAACTACAAGGATAAACCGGAATAAAATCTTTTAGTATTGTTTCATGAATATTTACATCCGTATTTTCGAACATCCGATAATTTAGATGCTCTGTTAAGTAAATATTAGAGCAAAATAAATTTTTGATGTTTTTCGAGCATAATGCAGCAGCGATTGCAAATGTACCAACACCTGATGTAACAAGGTTTTTAGCTGCTAATAAAGTAGCAAAATCTTCTTTTAATGACAATGATTGAAATCGTAACCGAGAATTTTTTTTTAGCTCGAAAACAACTGGATTATTTGAATTTGGCTCAACAACTATGAGAATTTTAGGGTATTTTTCAATTAGCTTTAAATAAAAAGCAAGTGGATTTTGAACATAATTAGAAGCAATAGTGAACTCAGTTTCAAATATGTCTCCACCTCGGATATGAATTACCAGCGTATCATCATCAAATGGTTCATGGGTTGGTATATTGAGATATGGCAAAATATAGTTACTACAAATCCGCCTCATATTTTTATATAGATATTCTTTAGAAATATTTATCTCATTTTTACCATAAATAGTATTTGTTTTGCAATCAATCTGTGCTTCCCAACTAAAGTATTTTCCTTTCTGAGTATAACCATCTTTACCAAAATTATATTCAAATCTTTTAATAATCTCATGTTTAAGATTCTGTTCAAAACAATGTCCTCGCTTTTCAGCAAGCATAATACAATTCGCAACCTGCTGAATATTATTACCAGTTCGACCATACCATTCAGAAATTGAATATCTTTTTCCACAACAGGCTGAAAATATTTTATTGATTAAATTATTCAAGAAATCAGATTTGTTTTCACTAACTAAAAAAACAATCCCAGTTAACCAAAAAATCTTGCTAATCGGATTGCGATTTTAAAATACAAGGAAAAGACTAATTGTTGTACCCAGGACTCATTTTTAATCATTGGGCCAAATAAATGATAATACTTCGATGATGATAAGATTGGTAATGAATTTAAAAGAGGATTATCAGCATTTATGTACTTCAATTTTCCGAAATTTTTTCTTCGAAAAATATCGTATCCATGTTCAATGTTATATTTTAATGCTTTCAAAACTATTAAATTATTAAATTCTTTATGTCCCCAGGAATTAATCTTATTTTTTATCGTCTTTACATCACCTAAATTAGTAAAATGCCATCCTGCGTTTTCCAACATCACAAAATTATATCCCTCGTTTATCCCAGTCCGATAAGCACGTAACCTATTTAAGGACTGAAATTTATAGCTGCCATACAAAAAGCAGGTCTGGCCAAGCCAATTTGAATGATGATAATAATTTAGAAAATAATAAAACTCATGCTGCTTACAGCAATATAGAAGATTCGATTTAATTTCTTTTTTTACTTTCATTAATGCTTGTGTACTGATAATTTCATCTGCATCTGATAAGAGAATTAAGTCAGTATTTGACGGTTTAACCTGTACAAGTGCTCTCCAAATAGATTCACGTTGAAAATTATCATTACCCCACCAGAATTCGTTTTTATTAAAATCGTTCGCATCTTCTACCAATTTATAAATCTTATTCAAAACAATTTCATCATCATTGTTTGGATTCTTGATATAAGGTAATTTGTTAAAATCAATATTATAATTATATATTTTATAATATACTATTTTATCTTTAAACTTTTCAAAACGTTCTTGATTTTTTTCAAATACAAATTCTTTTAAATTACCCTGAAAAGTTATTTCCGATTCTACAATAACGAAATAGTCTACATGCTGATATAATAAATTTAAACGTATTTCTAACAAATCTAACTCGTTAAAAAATAAAAAACAGTCGAATACCCGCATTTAATTAATATATCTTTTTATGTTTAATTTCCAATTGTGCGCTTTGTAATATAGTATCATTTTTACAAGTGATATCAAATTTCTAAAACTTAAAATTTGTTCTTTGGTTTTAACAATCCTACTCGTATTCATACTATAATTTTTTAAGACCTCAAGAAAAGCCTCAGTTGAAAACATATAATCATTTAATAAATAATTACCAGTAAAAATTACTTGCATCATTCTTTCAACATGATAGGCCTCAACTGGAAAAAAACGGTAGGTAACTAAAAAATATAAATTAGTATAAAATTCCTTGGGATATTTAAGTATATTATTTTTAGGTACAATATAACATGCACCAGGTGAAAATATTAACCATTTAGGAATAATGGGATTAACGAAAATAAACTCCAATAGTTGATTGTATGTTTGAAAATAATTATGTGGCTTGGATTCAACATACCAATCTGTATTAATTTCGATATAAATACCCTCATATAATAAGTTAGCTACCCAAACAGAGTCTTTAAATGAATCATCATTATATAAAGGGGTAAAAATCTTATTATTATAAACCTTTTCAAAATAAGATTTTGTAAGATGTCTGCCAATAATATTACCCTTCAAAAACATAATGCAATCAGGTAAATTATGATAATAATCTATTATAAATCTAAAGTAATCAGATAAATTATGTCCGGTATGTTTAACAAATGAAACATTCCAATTACTTACCTTCAATTGCTCTATAATAGTATTATCATTGGATTGATCATAAATTAAATAATTATTACAATACTCTAAATATTGATTCGGAATTGTATTAAAATTAGATATTACAAAGAATGTATCGGTTTTAATCATTTATAATTACAAATTAATTATAAAAAAATTATCTAAATAGCAAACTAAGAAAACAAATCGCAGGTATCTCTAAATGCGCAAATTATGAGATCAATGTTTGATTTGAAACCCATCACTAATATCCACAACTCCTGTTCCACTCCAGTGACCAAATGATGTCATATCTATTTTGGGTGAAGAAATTGATCGCCAAAAATCAATCATATTTACAAATTGAATATCATCAATTACAAGAAGTCTAAAATCTTTTTTTGTCAAAGTTGAAAGCTTATTCGCCATTTTGTATTCGAAAACATCGTCTTTCGGAGCATCCATGAAGATTATATCTGCCTTATTCAAAATATCATAATTTTGTTCAAAAAAAACATCCTCAGATAAATCACCAATTATTTGCCTCATTCTGATTCCATCTAAATCAGTTTTATCAAAATGTGTTGGAAATTTATCCCATTCAACTATGTCATAAGTTATGACTGAAACATCAGGCACTGATTCCTGCATAGCTAGGGCACTCAATCCGGTTGCTGTTCCAATTTCTACTATTTTTTTTGATTCACTAGCTCTAACAATTGCATTTAATAATCGATAGTGTTCTCCTGGAAATATATTCAAAAATTGACTATCAGGTAATCCCAATTTACCACAGACTAATTTGGTATGTGCTGCTATTTTCACCGCGTCTGCCATTAAATCAATTAAATCGACCGTGGTATTCACATCCTCTTTAGAGTATATAATTGATGGCTCATAATGACCTATACCGTTATTTCGAAGAATTTTTTGAGAAAAATGACGATATAAACTTCTAGCATGTTGTCGATTTATTGGAAACATTTCCAATAACTTGATTATACTCATTTATTTTTATTTTATCGATTTTTACTATTCTAATCAGTTCTTTTCTGCTTTAAAAAACTAGCAAACTCATTATTTTAAATTAAACTATTGACAGTGTTAAATTATATTTTATCAATTCCTATTTTTTCATATTAAGACTTAATTTAATCTTATTACAAAAAAAGTATTATTTTACTATATAATAAAAAAGAAAGGGCTAATTTTCTTATTGACTGGATTGATAAGTAAATCTTTGATATTTGATAGTCATAACCACTACGAAATCATTATTAATTAAAAAGTGTTTCTTTGAAATCTTATTGTTCAATTATTTTATTTTTAACTTGAGACAGTATTTTATAAATATTTTTATAGTAGACTTTCGCCAATGATGGATTTTTAGGCGCTGGCTTTTGAGTTAAAAGATGAAAATTCTTTTCCCTCTTGTAAATAGCATATTCATTTTCACATTCTGAATAAGTAAATAACTTTCCACTTCGATCTTGCCATAACCATCCCTGATATAAGTTAAATGATAAAGCCCAAAATCCATCTGAAATATTGTGTCGTGCCCAATATTTGGGAGCAATGATACATTTAACTTTTTCGTTTAACCACGCCGGGAAAAATGCAAAGCTCGAATTAGATAATATGAGATAATGCGCATTATTTATGATCGCATAATCTTTTCCGATGCTAAAGTGAAAAGATTCAAATTCGGGAAGTAATTTTCTGGTATATTTTACATCATCAGTAATAATATAGAATTTCATTTGATAATTAATCTGTAGCATATTATGAATTGCATCCATCCAGTATTTTTTTGTAAGAAGAAGATCTTTATTACCCTTATACTCTCCTCCGCGTATATTTAAAATGCAAACATTTTCATTTAAAAAATGTTGCAAATCAAATTCATGAGAAATTGTAAGCCAATTACGTATTTCACTTTTTCGATGCTGAATATATTTTTCTGATTGAAATAGTCCTTCAATTTTAGTTTTATCTTTTATTTCTAATAAATCCTGATCAAAATCACTTACTGGTACCTTATATCTATCATAATAGATATCCCTTTCTTTATAATAATAATCAATCCCATCAGGTAAATTTGTGGGTGGACCACCCTCAGGTCCGGAACCTCCAACAACAGTGTTACCAAAATCAAGCTGTAAAAATTCTGTACCCTTAAATCTTTCAGGACACATAATTCCAAATCCATAGCCTTTATCTAAAGCAATCGTTCTAGTAACTACATAACTCCACAATTGATTACCTAGTCCCTGTCCATGATATAATTCAGTAACAATCATACAAATCTTTTCTTTTTAAAATTGGGATATTTAGCATTTGTACCCATCCATTTATGGAATGCGAAAGGTGTAATATTTCTGATTTCAGGAATCATGCATTCATGTGCGAAATATTTGGCTACCTCAATTGGAGCATATCTTACTCCATTTGCTTCTAATAAGTGGCGATTGGTGCAACATAAAAAACCATCTTCATTGAAAAAACCATGATCAGCTACCCAAGGAATATTAAGTTTGGATGGTAACTCAAGAAGCTTTTTGCTCCTGATAGAGACACTATTTCCAACGCGTATAATATTTCCTTTAATATCCCTATATGAAAAATCGTCTGTTGGTAATGGCCATGGCGATCCAATATAATCGTATTCTAAAAAAGCAGGCCTCCATTCGGCCGGATTAACCACAAATCCATCGGTATGTATTAACAATACAAAGTCTGTTTGAATGTATTCATGTAAATTATAAACGATAAAATGACACCAATCATCTATATTGGTTATATTAGGAATGCGCTCAATTGAAATTCGTTTATCCTTACAAAAGGGAGTATAACTCGATAGTAACTTTATTTGAGCAAAATCTATGTGTTGAGAACTATAAAGTAGGGCCTGTAGAGCTTCTTCGGTATCGCGTGTATCAACCGTGACCATAGTAACATTTGGCAGTTGTAGCTTTTGTTTAGCCTGGATTTCAGATGAATAAAATGAAGAGGGAGACTTTGCTAAAAGGGAACTTGTCAGTCTATTTTTCACAAAATAAATGAAACGAGTAGAAAAATATCTACCCATTTCTGATACAATTTTCGGAAAGAAAAGAACCGAAATAATTACTTTTTCTTTTATAGAAGAAGTATTACTAAGGTAATTCGATATATCCTCAACATATGATTTAGCCAGTGTAGATATTCTATTTAAAAATCCTCCTCTCTTAGTATCTGTTCGATTATTCAAATAATGCTTAGTATTTTTACAAGTTAAACAGCACATTGCATTATTTGAAAGAACTACTGGTCCAAATTGTAGCATCTTATATACAATCTGGTTATCCATGCCGAGATAGCTATAATTATTTGATATTTTTTCAAAATCAAGTTCTAATAGCTTTTCACGTCTAAATAAACTATAAAATAGATTGCACTTGCCATTTTTTTGATTTTGCCAGTAGTGCGTTAAAATCCTTTTAAATCTATTGTTTGAAGTGAACGATTTAAAATATTTTAAATGTGAAAAAGGGTATTCCGTTGCGAAACATCCATCCTCATAAATTTCATGATAATCACAAAAAGCAAAATTTATATTTTTTTCTTTTTCTAGCAGACCAACTAATTCCTCAATAAATTCAGGAGATCGCCAATCATCATCAGAAAAACAAGTAAAATACTCACCACTTGATTGCTGAAGAACGAATAAATAGTTTTTTAAAATTCCAATATTTTGGGACTGTTTATAATACTTGACTCTTTTATCTAGTTGAGTATACTTATTAGCAATTTGGCTTACCGCATCTCCTGAGGACGCGTTATCTGAAATTATAATTTCTATGTTTCGATACGTTTGACCAGTGATAATTTTAAGAATATTTTCTAATTCTGCAGGCCGGTTATATGTAGGAATTCCAATACTAACTAATCCACATTTACTTTTATTCACACTCATCTAAATGAATTGTAATTAAAGCTTATCAAATTATATAAAAATCATATCAACTGTCTCAATTAAGATCAGAATCGATAGATTGAAGTATAGTTTTCAAATATGAATCCATATTACTGAACTCAAAATTGGGATATTCACTTAAAAACTTACCTGTCAATAAACCACCGCGTAATGGTCTTTTTGCGGACTGATTGAGATCTAAAGAATTAACTGGAACTATAGTAAGTCTTTTGCCTATATAAAAATTTATTTTCTGTAAAAATTGAACTCGATTTACTAAGTCGGTTGATGCTAAATGATAAAGTCCCTTTTTATCATCTTTAATTAAATAAAGCAAAGCTCTTGCTACATCAATTGCATTAATCGGTGTTGAGTATTGATCAAAAGGCATTTTATATATACCTACATTTTTTGTTACTACCCCCTGAATGATACGTGATAATAAATTTTTATTCCTGACTTCTTTCCCATAAACATTGGTAATTCGAATTATCAGGTAATCCTTTAAAACACTAGTAATTATATTTTCAGACTGCAATTTATGCTTTCCGTAAACTGATAATGGGTTAGTATTGTCACCTTCAGAATAGGGTCCGGAAGTGCCATCAAATACATAATCAGTTGAAATATAAACAAATTTAGAAGCTATTTTAGACGAAAAATTTACTAGATTATGTGTAGAATCAACTGTTAGTTTTTCGCTTCTTACCGGATCTACCTCACACTGGTCAACATGTGTCATTGCGCCGGTATGAATAATCAAATCCCAAGATGTATCAGTAATAATTCGAGACCAATTGGATGAATCAGAAGCATCAAAATATACAAGTCTGTCTGAAGGAAAAGAATTATAAGTACCTGTCAGTTCCCAATTAGTGACCTCAGAAAAGTATTCAAATATGTTGCCTCCAACCAAACCAGATGCTCCAATGATAAGTACTTTCATTTTATTAAAAAGGGGAATTAAATGATTTAAAAGATGGAAAATTCATATCCCGCTCAGAAATAATTGGAGTATCGACACCCCAATTGAAGCCGAAAGATCTGTAATTAATACCTTTATCATTTTTTTCACTATAGACAGTTGTTGTGTGGTATTCAAGAATTGAATCATTTTCCAAAGAAATAAATCCGTGTGCCATACCCTTTCCAATATAAATACCTTGTCTATTTTTTTCGCTTAATTCAATAGCAAAGTAATCCCCAAATGATTTAGATTCTTTTCTTAGATCAACTACTACATCAATTATTCTTCCTTTAATTAAAGTAACAAACTTATTTTGGTCATCTGGAGGAATTTGAAAATGCATGCCCCGAATTACATTTTTGTTTGAAATAGAAAAATAACTTTCTTTAAATCTGAAGTCCAATTGAAACTTTTCAAAAGTATTAGCATGTATAGTTTTTACGAATTCACCTCTAGAATCTACATGAGAAGTAAGGTCGATTGTATACAATCCTTTAATATATGTTTCTACAACTTGCATGAAATAAATTATTATAATATCATCTAGCAAATTTTTTGAAGCATTTAATTTCTATAATAACTCTCAATTATATCAATTACAGAAATACTAATTTAGTAGACAACCTGAACTGTTTATCGACTAAAGGGCATTTAGATACCTTTTCGTGACATCAACAATATATTGATAATGACCTTCATTCAACCCCGGCCAAACTCCAATCCAAAATGAATTATTCATAATAAGATCAGTATTGGTCATTTCGCCAACTTTTCTATGTGAAATTTTACTGTAAGCTGGTTGCCGCAAAAGATTACCGCCAAAAAATAACCTTGTTCCAATTTTATTTTTCTCAAGAAATTCAACGAATTGATTTCTGTCAATAGGACTATCGCGCCTTATTGTCAGCATAAAACCAAACCAACTAGGATTGGAATTTTTTGTTGCCTCGGGCAAAATAAAATGATCCTCAAATTGTTTAAATAACATAGAAAGCAAAGCATGATTTTCTCTTCTTCGGGAAACAAAATAATCGGCTTTAGTAAGTTGACTTAATCCAACTGCAGCCTGCATGTCGGTAATTTTCAAATTAAATCCAATGTGTGAATACGTATATTTATGATCATAACCAAATGGCAAATCGCCTAATTGTTGACAATATCTTTCACCACAGGTGTTGTCTTTACCAGGTGCACACCAACAATCTCGTCCCCAATCACGAAAACTCTCGGTAATTTTCTTCAAAATTGGATTATTAACTAAAACAGCTCCCCCCTCCCCCATCGTTATATGATGTGCAGGATAAAAGGAAAGCGTTGCGAGGTCGCCAAAAGTTCCAGTTTTTTTTCCTCCATAGGTTGCTCCCAATGAATCACAATCATCTTCTACAACCCATAGATTATACTTTTGTGCAATAGAGATTACAACCTCCAAATTAAATGGATTACCGAGGGCATGTGCTAGCATGATAGCCTTTGTTTTAGGAGAAATTGCACGCTCAATATCCTCAGCATTTATATTGTAAGTGGGAATATCCACATCTACAAAAACCGGTACACATCCAAATTGAATTAATGGGTTAATGGTAGTAGGAAATCCTGCTGCAACTGTTATAACTTCATCTCCTGGCCGAATTGCTTTATCCATTAACTTAGGAGATGTTAACGCATAAAAGGCTAAAAGATTCGCTGATGAACCGGAATTTACCAATAGTGAAAATCTACTGCCAAAATACCTTGCTAACTCCCTTTCTAATGAATGAGCAAATCTGCCTGAAGTTAACCAAGCATCCATCATAGATTCAATTCCCCAAAGTATATCATCTTCATCAATTACTTTACCCGACACAGGAATATACATTTCACCTGGAATGATTTCTTTTTTTATGTTTTTACTAAATTTATCAATTAAAAGATTCTTAAGGAGTTCATCATTCAAATTATTGAATTCTACCCCTTTTAATATTTCTATGTTTTTATCCATTTCTCTTTTTATTATAGTATTCAATATCTGCTTTTAATAAGTATGTAGCACTTACCCCTTTGTAATAACTTTTATACCAATTAATGGTTCTTTCAATCGCTTCCTCTGCAGAAAGAATAGGTTTCCAATTTAACTCATTCATTACTTTACTGATATCTAACATCAATAATCCAGCTTCATGAAGTTCATCATTTTTTTCAATAGAATAGGTGCCACTTTTCCAACAACTTATTGACTTTATTACCATTTCCTCAACTGAAAGTGTATCGATTTTATTTGGGCCGAAATTATATGCTTCTGCATATTTCATTGGGTCAGTTGTTAACTTAAGCCCCAAATCAAGGTAACCGAATAATGGCTCAATTACATGTTGCCAGGGCCTAATTGCCGCTGGGTTTCTGATACTAACATTTTTGTTAGAATGGAGTGCTTTTACGATATCGGGTATAAGTCTATCTCTAGACCAATCACCGCCACCAATTACATTGCCCGCTCTGCAAACAGCAATTGATTTTTGATGTTGTTGATACTTAGAAAAATTGAAAAAAGAGTTTTTATAAGAATCAATTAATAACTCACAACATGCCTTACTAGCACTATATGGATCGTATCCACCAAGTCTGTCATTTTCAGTGTAGTAATGGTCAGACTCAATGTTATAATAAACTTTGTCTGTAGTAATAAGTATAACTATACATTTTTTTTCTAATAGCCGAATTGAATCCAGCAGATTTGCTGTTCCAATTACATTTACTTCAAAAGTTTCTGATGGAATTTCATAGGATAATCTTACCAATGGTTGAGCCGCCAAATGAAAAACAAAATCAGGTTGGAAATCAGTTACTACCCTCTTTAAAGAACTCCTGTTACGCAAATCATTAATCTCAGACTCACATAAATTATTTCCGCTTATTTCAGAATACAAATTCACCTCATTTTCGGGGGCAAGTGCATACCCTTTTATTATGGCACCAAACCCATGCAAAATACTTATTAGCCAAGACCCCTTGAAACCGGTATGCCCAGTAACGAGCACGCGCTTACCTTTATAACAGTTTTCTAAATCGATGAATGTGTTAGTACTATTTACCATACTTTCCAAGGACATTTACCTGATTGCCATAAGCTTTCTAATTCAATTCTATCTCTTAAGGCATCCATTGGTTTCCAAAAACCCATATGCCGATATGCAGCCAATTGCCCAGCCTCAGCAATTTCTAATAATGGTTTCTTTTCCCATTGAATTTCATCCATATCTCCTGATAGAAAATCAAAAATCCCTGGCTCTAAAACAAAGAATCCACCATTGATCCAAGATCCATCAAATTCCGGCTTTTCTTGAAAACTTAAAACAGTACCATCTTCTGCAGCTTCTAATTTTCCAAAACGTCCAGATAATTGAACTGTTGTTAGTGAAGCCAATTTGCCATGTTTTTTATGAAATGATAATAACTCTCTCAAATTAACATCTGAAACACCATCGCCATATGTTAACATAAAAGTTTCATTGCCTACATACTTCTGTATACGTTTTATTCTGCCTGCAGTATTTGTATTTATGCCAGTATCAATCAATGTAACTTTAAATGATTCAGTGTCCGTGAGGTGAACCTGAACTGAATTTTTATCGAGTTCGATGGTTATATCAGAATTATATAGATAATAATTAAGGAAGTATTCTTTAATCATGTGTGCTTTATAACCAAGACATATCACAAAATCATTGAATCCATAATGACTGTATATTTTCATAACATGCCATAATATTGGCTTGCCACCAATTTCAACCATTGGCTTAGGACGAGATTCCGTCTCCTCCATCAACCTGGTCCCTAATCCACCTGCAAGTATTACAACTTTCATAAAATTTCTTTTTGTTTCTAGAAAAAAGTATTAATTATTAGGAAATTTACAACCCTCCCCCTACAATGAAAATCTAACTTTTATTAATTTCATCAATTCAATAATTTGTTCTTATTAACTAGCGAAGAAACCCTCGAAAAAATATCATGCCCTTTTTCATGCACCAACTGTTTCCCTTTCTCAGTTAAAGTATCTAATTCATCAGGATTTCTGAGATAGTATTTGACTTTCTCAACCAACTCCTCTTTTGTTTTAAATAATACAGCATTAACTCCATTTTCGAAAATCATCTCCAGGTCTTCCGACCATTCGGAGAATAGTGCTGTACCGCAGGCCGGAATTTCAAAACAACGAGTAGTGTACGTATCATTGTTCAGTTTTGATAAAAAACATAAGCCGATCTTAGCAGCATTGATCGCACTAACATATTCCTCACCCCTCAGAAATCGTACCTGCTGCTTCTTTAGCTCTTCTGATTTCAGTATAGATTCTCCCCATCCATTCTTTTTTGAGACACCATTTGGTCCGTAAATTTTAACATCAATACCCGCTTTAGCGAGACTATCTACCATCTCGAATCTGCCATCTTCCTCATAATGGCCCACAAAAATCACATCACATGTAAACTCAGTATTTTCAACTTCACTCTTTTCTAGCTGCCTATGTATGGAAGGAACATAGTATCCTCGCAATAAATCAACTTGCCGTGCTCCATATTTATAATACATTGGATTATTTGATTCTCTAAAAGACAAAATGAGGTCGCAAATAGGAATAGTTTTTAAAAAATGCCGCCACTTCCACCAGGGATATAATTGAGAAAATGGATCATCATTGTTATAACTAATTATAAAAATGTTAGGGTACTTTTTTTTTATCAGTAATAAAGTTTCAGGATACAAATGACTGCTTCGATAAATAAAAATAATATCAGGCAAATTCAATTCAACTGCTTGAATAAACTCCTTATTCAAATTTTCAACTAAAAACCCAAACATGTATTTATTCTGTGCCCTTGAAATGAGGCTTTGCAGGTAACCCTTTTTAGCATATTCAGAAAAATATTTACCCCATTTAAAATTAGCAACATGAAACCCCAGTTGCAAAAAAGCATTAGCAACTGCTTCTTCATACATTTCAAACTGCCAATCACCGGCAATGAGTATTTTCTTGAGTGCACTTCTATCTTCAATAGTAGAATCAATCATGTCAAAAAATTACAACTTGACCCATTGCTCCGGTATCAATCCATCGAATCCCCAGGAACCCTCGCCAGAATTCACTTTCTCTGCCGGGGCAAGAACAACTTTTCCTTCCACTTGGCTCAACCATGCCCCCCACCAACTGAATGTGCTGTTCCCAATGATAAAATATTTAAATCTACTCATTAAACTTAACTCTTTGATTTCATCACCATCATTGAAAAATTCAGATGCCAAAAAAGTTTTTTGCGTATCCGAAAAATATCTCTGCCTAACATTTTCCGGATCATCGGAAAAAATATAAAAAGTAACATCCGGAATCAAATCTGAAAAATACTTTATCGCCCTGAAGTAATAATCATCACTGATATTACCCTTATTAGGATGCATAGAATCATTAAAATGTCTAACGTGAATGGCTACAGAATTTAGTAGTGAAATACTTTTGAAAATCCCTGCCATCAAAGTATTGTTAACTTCTAAAAAAGAAAACTCTTTCCTAACTCTACTTTCGATGTCCAAAAAATATTTTTCACTTTGCCAATAGCCTTCAAAAATTACAGGATGAGAGATTTTTAATGTTAAAACCCTCTCATCAAATTCTATTTTTTCTTGTTGTATCCAAATTCGATTTTCCAGTAACTCAACCCTGTTTTGATTTTTACTGATTTTCCTTAACACTAAAAAGATAATACAGTAAAATTCTGCCCAAAATGATGATTTGTTTGTAATTGCAAATGCATTTAAACGATACTTTCTTTTATAAATGGAATCTCGAAAAAATCCTGAACGGGCATCAATATAAAGTGGAACATTGTTATACTGAGATAAGCGCAATGCTGTTGCGTAACTAAATAGTTGGTTTCCTATTCCTCCGTATAAACGTAGAATGATAAAAGGCTTACATCGCTTAATCAAAAAACTCCCAACCGATCTTAACACAAGTTCTATTTGCCAATACTATTAATAAAAACCTACCCCAACACCACCCTACTACCCTCCTGCTCAAATTGAAAAGGCACTTCAATGAAACCATTCAATGCTTTTCTAACAGCAGGCTGATTTTCGGGCGACACAAAGAAAAGCATGAATCCACCTCCACCCGCACCGAGTATCTTTCCTCCTATAGCTCCTGCTGCTATTGCCCGATTATAAATATCGTCTATTGCAGTGGTAGTTACTCCGGTGGAAAGTGATTTCTTGTATTCCCAGGCCTCCTGTAACATACTGCCGAATTCATGCAAGTCGCGGGATTCATCTATCAGAAGACTCTCTGCATCCGTTACCATTTGCATCATCCTTTGTAACTCCTGCTTCCTGCTGGAAAAATTCACGAGCTTACTCGCTTCTATCTGTGATGCGAATCGTGAGAAACCGGTGAAATACAAAAGCAAATGATCTTGCAATTGTTGTAAGCGCATTGAACTGACCGATACCGGTTTCACCACCCAATCGCCTTCCGGCAAAAAATCTATCCGGTTGAAACCCCCACAAGCAACAGCAATCTGGTCCTGAGATCCTACCACTTCACCAATTACTTCCTGCTCCACCTGTATGGCATCCTTCGCCAATTGCTGTAGAGTTGTTGCTCTGCCCATCAACTGATACATGGCATTTAACAAACCAACTGTAAAGGCAGAACTGGAACCCAAACCGGAACGCGCCGGCAGATCTCCATCGTGGTGTATCTCCAACCCCTCTTCCCATTGTAACCACTGCAGCACCCCCTTGATGGCAGGATGTTTGATGTCCTTCAATTCATTCACATCCTCCATCTCACTGTACACAAACCGATGCTTGTGCGGGAAAAAAGGTGGCTTGCGCCGCACACTAACATAACAAAATTGGTTGATGGCAGTGGAAATCACCGAACCCCCATTCTCCCGAAACCACAAAGGAAAATCAGTTCCCCCGCCAAAAAAAGACACCCGGTAAGGAGTCTTGGTAATTACCATTGATTCAGATGATTAAACATGACTTCGTCTATCTCACTCACAGAGTTAAGCAACACAATCTTCTCCTCCGTACAACGAAGAGAACATGAATACAAATATACTAATTAAATAGCTGAAAGCTGAATAAAAACATAGCTATATAGCTATTTTATTATTTTTATTTATAATTTATAAATAAGCAATATTTTCATGCTCCCAAAGATGACAAGTGAAAATAAGGGATGAAAAAAGTCCGCAAAAAAAAGGTTATTAACAGGGTTGCGGATAACTATGAACAATAGAAAAAAGGGTAAAACCAACGTCATTGCTTCTCCATCAACAAACACACCGCATGCGCCGCTAAACCTTCCTCGCGGCCTATAAATCCCAGCTTCTCCGTAGTAGTAGCCTTGATGGAAATATCCTTCAAACCAATACCCAAAGTGCCGGCAATCACTTCCTGCATCCGCGCCACATAAGGCTTAATCTTGGGTGCCTCTAAACACAGGGTCGCATCAATGTTGCCAATCCGATACCCCGCTTCCGCTACCAATTCCCGCGTGCGGGCCAATAAAATACGGCTGTCAATATTCTTATACGCCTGATCCGTATCCGGAAAATGTACACCTATATCTCCCAAACAAGCCGCCCCCAACAATGCATCACATATCGCATGCAACAACACATCGGCATCACTGTGCCCCAACGC
>Ga0315900_10001607_pt1 | contig 36051 bp, 34 predicted proteins | sample LakEriMetagenome_FD_203521 | JGI IMG/M metagenome (GOLD analysis project Ga0315900, IMG submission 203521) | Freshwater fungal communities from buoy surface, Lake Erie, Ohio, United States - Buoy 12 MA114 | ecosystem: Environmental > Aquatic > Freshwater > Lake > Lake biofilm | place: USA: Lake...
CCAACTTCAAATCCTGCAATTAAACGAAATGCATTCCAAACTTTATTCGCAAAATTACGTCCTTGCTCACAGTAGCTTTCGTCAAACATTAAATCATTACCAGCCGGCGAACATAATAACATACCTACACGTACTCCATCAGCACCATATTTTTCAATCAAATCTAACGGGTCGGGAGAGTTGCCTAAACTCTTGCTCATCTTGCGACCTAATTTATCTCTTACAATACCTGTTAAGTATACATTAGTAAATGGTTTTTCCTGCATCCATTCGTAACCGGCAATTGCCATACGTGCTACCCAAAAGAATAAAATTTCTGGAGCCGTTACTAAATCGTTAGTAGGATAGTAGTAGTTTAAATCAGCATTCGCGTTTGCTTTTCCGTTTCTAATAACAGCAGGGTCAAATACAGTAATTGGCCACAACCAAGACGAAAACCAAGTATCTAATACATCATTATCCTGATGAATTTCTTCTGGAGTAAATGTAATATTTGAGTCTTTATTAGCTTCACCTTCTGCTATTAGCTCATCAACAATTTTTGCTCGTTCTTTAAATTTTTCAATTGCTTCTTCTTTAGTTTTTGCAATAACAAAATGTCCTTTTGAATTATACCAAGCTGGAATTCGTTGTCCCCACCATAACTGACGGCTAATACACCAATCGTGTACATTTTCCATCCAGTGTTTGTAGGTATTAATGAATTTATCTGGTATTAATTTAATCTCACCATTCACTACATTTTCTAAAGCTGGTTTACTTACGTTTTCCATCTTTAAAAACCATTGCATACTTAAACGTGGCTCTATAACAGCGTTAGTACGTTCGCTATAACCAACTTTGTTTTTAATGTCTTCTATTTTTACAACTAAACCTTGTTCTTCTAAATCTTTAATAATTTGTTTACGACAAGCAAAACGATCTAAACCAACATAAGCTCCAGCAGCTTCCGAAATAGTTCCATTAGGATTTAAAACATCAATAGTTTGTAGTTTGTGTTTTTGTCCTAAATTAAAGTCATTGATATCGTGAGCTGGTGTTACTTTTAAAGTACCTGTACCAAATTCTTTATCAACGTACTCATCAAAAATAATTGGCACCACACGATTAACAATAGGAACAATCACTTGTTTTCCTTTTAAATGCGTATAGCGCTCATCTGTTGGATTCACACACACTGCAGTATCGCCCATAATAGTTTCAGGACGAGTAGTGGCTATTATTATATACTCAGGCACTTCGAGAGCCTCAGTGCCCGCAATAGCATATTTAACGTAAACTAATTTGCTTTGCGCTTCTTTATGAATAACCTCTTCATCACTTACTGCAGTTAATCCTTGAGGGTCCCAGTTTACCATTCGAACTCCACGATAGATATGACCTTTATTGTATAAATCAATAAACACATCTATTACTGCTTCACTCATAGGTTCGTCCATGGTAAAACGAGTTCTGTCCCAATCGCAGCTTGCACCAAGCTTTTTCAATTGTTCTAAAATAATTCCACCGTATTTTTCTTTCCAACCCCAAGCATGCTTCAGGAAATCTTCGCGGCTTAAGTCAGCTTTGTTTATTCCTTGTTCCTTTAATAAAGCAACTACTTTAGCTTCGGTAGCAATACTTGCGTGGTCCGTTCCTGGAACCCAACAAGCGTTAAATCCAAGCATACGAGCACGACGAATCAATACATCTTGAATAGTATTATTTAACATGTGCCCCATGTGAAGCACTCCAGTAACGTTTGGAGGTGGGATGACGATAGTGTAAGGTGTTCTAAGATCAGGAGTTGATTTAAAGAATTTATTATCTAGCCAGTATTGGTACCAAGTTTGTTCTGCTTGAGCAGAATTATATGTTTTAGCGATTTCCATTGATTGTATTAAAAATTTTGTTAAATTTCGCAAAAATAATCATACTAAACCATATGCATACTATCTTTATGGCACGATATTGGAATTATTTTTGAAACATAAAAAACATAAACAAATTATAATATGAAAAAATTAATTTATACCCTAGGATTTGTAGCTTCTTTGAGCTTTGTATCATTTGCTCAAGAACACAGTGCACACGATGGTCACAATCATGGAGCAGCAACAGCAACAACAGCTCCTGTTAGTACCGCTGAAATTAAATTTGATAAAATGGTTCACGATTACGGCGAAATTAAACAAGGCGATAATGGTGAGTGCGTATTCAAATTTAAAAACGTGGGTAAAGAGCCTTTAATTATCACAATGTGCCAAGGATCTTGTGGTTGTACAGTTCCTCAATGTCCAAAAGACCCTATTTTACCTGGTAAATCTGGAGAAATTAAAGTAAAATACGATTCAAACAGAGTAGGACCAATTAGTAAATCTGTATCAGTTCAATCTAACTCTAAAACTGGAACTCAAACATTACAAATTAAAGGTAATATTTCTGCAAAACCGGTTGAAGAGGCTTTTCCAACTAATCAGCCTTCGCAAGGTGCTCCATTAGAGAAAAAATAATTTATTTTAAAACACATTCATAAAATGAAAAAAGTATTCGCAGCAGTAGCATTGTTCTTTGGTTTAGTAGCAAGTGCGCAAGAAGGAGGATCAGTAGTACCAAGTATTGACCCTAATGCACCAGAAATTAAATTTGAAACTGAAGTTTTAGATTATGGAACTGTAAAATTTGACGCCAATGGTGTTAGAGAATTTAAAGTTAAGAACACTGGTAAATCACCTTTAACAATTTCTAATGTTCAAGGACAATGTGGTTGCACAGCTACTACCATTGATGGTAAACCAGGTTGGCCTCAAGAACCAATTTTACCAGGTAAATCAGCTAGTATTAAAGTAAAATACGATACTAAACGCCCTGGTCCATTTGAAAAAAATGTAACCATTACTTCGAATGCAAAAGAGCCAAGCAAAGTGGTTAAAATTAAAGGTGTTGTTGAAGCTGCTCCTGTAACACCAACGTCAGCTACTCCTGATGCAAAATAATTTATATTATATTATTAAAAACCCTTCTAATTTTAGAGGGGTTTTTTGTTTATGCTTATTTTTTTTAAGCTTATCTTCTTATTCTCAACCGCAATTGAAGTTAAAAGATGTAAAGAAAAATTTCGGATTTGTTAAAAAAGGAGACGTTGTTACAATTGAATACGAATTTACAAACATTGGCAATCAACCCGCAATTATCACTGAGATAAAAGCTGAATGTTCATGTACTACTGTTGAATATCCAAAACAACCTATAGCACCTGGTCAGTCAGAAAAAATAATTGTAAAGTTTGACACAAAAACCGTTTATGACAGACAGGATAGAATAGTAGAAATTATATCTAACGCAAAAAATTCTCTTCAAAAAATAAGATTTAAAGGAGTAGTTTTAAAATAATCTTATATTTAATATTAAATTAAGTATAAAAATTTATCAAATCAATTCTGTATACTTTTATATTATTACAACTTTGTTCTTTAATTAAAGCTCAGTTGTTAATTCCCTACACACAAAATCTAAAATGGGGTTATAAGTCCTTGGATAAAGTTATTATTGATGCTAAGTATGACACAGCTTTTGCTTTCGATAAAACTAATCAAATAGCTTTAGTAGCCAATAAAAATGAGTTTAATAAATCAGTTAACCCTTTAACTGGGGAAGAAGAAATTGGATTTGATTATTTTTATATAAACTCCTTAAATCAAAAAATAAAACTTGTAGCCGAACATTTTCCGGATAGTATGTTTACTTTACCTAATCAACAAGAATTACAAAACAATTATCAGGACTCATCACTTTATTTTAAAATTTTATTCCAAGGTAAGCTTTACTTGTTTTCAAAAAAGGGCATACAATTATCATCGGGCTTCGATAATATTATAGAAACAGAAGCAAAAGGTTATTTTGAAACCGAAAACAATGTTTTATTTGAAAAGAAAATGTTAAGAATAAAAGGGTTAATAGATTCTACTGGATTTGAGGTGGTAAAATGTAAATATAATGAAGTATCAATAAACAAAGAGGATAGTTCTATATACTGTTGCAGTGCGGTTTATAACAATAAACTAAATGATGATGTGTATAATTATAAAGGTAAAATAGTATACACTCATCCAAAACATATCGCTTTTTCTTCTAAGACTATTCACGTCATGAAATCTTATATCCCTAAAGAAGAATATATCGTTGAAAATTCAATCTCTGGCGAGACCTACTATTTGGACGGAGATTTTTTTTATTATCTTAAAAAGAATAAGGCTTTACTTATTAATAAAGACAATTGGTATGTGATTGATTTAATAAGTCGAAAAAAACAAAAAGTGGACAAAGAAGAGTACTTTTATAATCTTTTTAAAATTAGCCAACCTTAATGAAATCTATAACGATAGATATTTCGAATATTGCACTTCATAAGGTGGCAGTGAAACAACTTATTGATTTTGCTGGAAATAAGAAGGTGTTTTTATTTGATGCGCCCATGGGAGCTGGTAAAACAACATTTATTAAATCGTTATGTGAAAGCCTTGAAGTAAGTAACACTATTAGTAGCCCAACTTATTCAATTGTAAATGAATACAATACAAATCAAAATGATAAAATTTATCATTTTGATTTATATCGATTAAAATCTGAACAAGAACTATTTGAATTAGGTTTCGAAGACTATATTTTATCAAATAATTATCTTTTTATAGAATGGCCAGAGTTTGCAATTCCTTACCTTGATTCGTACTTGAGAATAATCATTCATATCGAAAATAATAATCGCTATCTTCGCGCCGAAATTATTTAAAGCTCATAATGAAATCAATTGTTATCATCCTTTTTTCTTTATTCTCTTTATCACTTTTCTCTCAAACAGAATCCGTGAACACAGCTACACTTTCTGTCGCCAAGAAAAAAGGTAATTTTTACTTTTTATGGGGATACACAAGAGCTTGGTATAGCAAAAGCGACATTCATTTTGTTGATCGGTCAAACAAATATTATCCTACAACTGGTAAATATCATGATTATGATTTTACAATTTATGATGCAACGGCATCTGATCGTCCTGATTTTAATGGTATTACAGATGTGGTTAATATTACTATTCCTCAATTTGTAGCTAGAGTTGGATATTATTTTAATAATAAAAAAGATTTTGGTTTAGAGATTAATTATGATCACGCTAAATATGTAGTGGATAATTATCAAAAAGTTAGAGTAAAAGGAACTTTTAACGGCACCGTTGTAGATAAGGATACTATTTTAGACCCCGACAATTTTTTACATTTTGAGCATACGGATGGTGCCAACTTTTGGATGTTTAATTTTATTAAGCGTTGGAATTTATATAAACCTTCAAAGAAATTTAATGTAGGTTATATCTTAAAACCGGGTGCTGGCTTTGTATATCCAAGAACAGATATTACTATGTTAGGAACTCGTTTAAATAACAAGTGGCACATGGCTGGTTGGATAATTGGTTTAGAATCTGGATTTAGAGTGGAATTTTTAAAATATGGCGTATTTGAATTTACTGGTAAAGGCTCATACGCAGATTATATGAAAGTATTAGTCTTAGGAAAAGGCAACGGAAAAGCTAGTCATCATTTTTTTACCGGACAGTTAACAGCTACAATTGGCGCTAGTTTTTAGCATTATTAAAAGCTTATCAATTTAAATCAATTTACTAAAATCCAATTTTAGTTTTATTTTCTTCAAAGCTATTTTTCATTCCTAACATTTTAATGGCAGTTACAGCTGCTTCATCGCCTTTATTACCATGCTTTCCACCAGTTCTATCGTCGGCTTGTTCTTGTGTATTTACGGTTAATACTCCAAAAATAAAAGGCTTGTTATACTTCAGGTTTAAATTAGTAATTCCTTTAGCAACAGCATCGCATATAAAATCAAAATGTTTTGTATCACCCTGAATGACACAGCCAATGCATATAACAGCATCTACAAGAGCTAGTTCTGCCATGTATTGAGCACCTAAAGTTAATTCAAATGCTCCAGGAACAGTTTTAATAACAATGTTTTCCTTCTTAGCGCCATGCTTTAATAAAGTGTCATAAGCACCTTGCATAAGTGCATGTGTTGTTTTATGATTCCACTCTGCCCAAACAATCCCAAATTTCATATCAGCTGCATTTGGGATATCTGTTCCTTCAAAAGTAGAAAGGTTTTTATGTTCGCTTGCCATATTTAATTTTTTAAATAAAAAAAGGTGACTATGCATCACCTTTCTTAGTCACCGTTAATCTAACAATTATTGAATATTTCCTAAAGTTTTAACTCTTGCAATGTATTTATCTACTTCACGAGCTTCAGTACTCTTTGAGTACTCATTTTTTAAACGCTCATAGGTAGCTAAGGCATCTGTATAGTTAGCTTTTTGCTCGTAAGCAAAAGCTGCTTTTTTTAAATATAAAGGTGTTGTAAATGAATTTGTTGATTGTTCTGCAGCTTTTAAATAAAATTTAATGGCTTCATCTACCTTATTCAACTCCATGTTTGCATCACCAATTGCTCCAATAGCAATAGGGGCAATCATTTCATCTTTTCCGTTATATTTTTCTAAAGATTCAATAGCTTCTTCAAATTTACCTGTACGTAATAAACAGATACCTGCATAGTAATTAGCTAATCTTCCAGTTTTAGTTCCTGAGTAATTATCTGCCAAATCTCTAAATCCCATCATAGTTTTTGGTCCATCTGCTGTTTGAACATTTAAACCACCGTTTAAAGCCACCATAAAACTGTCTTTTTCGAAGTATGTTTGAGCAAAAAATGCTTCGTTACTAGCTTCTTTTTCTTGACCTGGTAACCAGTAGAATTTATAAAAACTGAAAATCGCAACAATAGCTAAAATAGCGCCACCACCATAAGTAATAGCTTTTTTGTTTTTTTCGTAGAAAATCTCTAAGCCCATAAAATCTGACCCTGCTGATGGTGATTTTTTTGCTGACTTCTCAACAACCTCGTTTTCTACTTGTTCAATTTGTTCTAATTCTTCAGACATATTAATTTAAAATTTTGAGTGGCGAAGATAAATAAAAATATCTACTATTAAAAAGAAAAAAGCAGGGTTTTTAACCTTAAAAAGTTAATTAATCTTCTGTAACGGCGATATCTTTCACTAAATTCTCCTTATTTCTGATTGAAAAGGATAAACCTCCAACCACCTCATAAGGAGATGGAATATCTAAATCTCTTCCTACACCATAAATATAATAAGAACCTTTGTAGAGAGGAATTGTGTAATTGCCGTTACCATCAGCCTCAACGTAGGTGTCGTATAATTTATAATCGCTTCCCGGAAACTCAGTTGCATTGAATTTTATATATACAAAGGCATTAGCAATTGGTTTATTGTGGTGTTTTACAACACCTTTTATCGTGGCTTTACCCCCAGTTTGATTTTTTTTACAAGAAATGAAAGACCATAAAACAGAAGTAATGATCAATAATTTTACGAAAGTTTTCATGTTTAAAGATGTTATTTAATTTCTGAGAAGCGAGGATCTGTTATAAATTTAGGATCTGTTAGTGTTTTTAAAAAGGCAATAAGATTACTTTTATCTTGAGAAGACAAAGAAATACCACCTATTAACTGAGGATCCAATGTTGGACTAGAAACAATGCCAGATGAATAATGATTTAAACATTGGTCAAGTGTTGTAAATCTTCCATCATGCATGTAAGGAGCAGTTAATTCGATATTTCTAAGTGATGGTGTTTTATATTTGTGCCTATCAGATGAATTACCTGTTATATGAGCTCTTCCGCTGTCTCCATAAGCTGGAATAACATTTAATCCATTGTTTCTAAAATCAAAATCACTAAATAATGGCTCTTTATGACAAGTTCCACATTTTTGAACAAATAAATTATAACCTGATTGTTCCTGACTTGTAAAGGCATCTTTACCATTTTTGACATTATCATACTTACTGTTGTATGAATACATGGTTCCCATAAATGCTGCTAATGCTTTGAAAATACGTTGTGATGAAACTTGATCATCGCCATAGGCCTCTGTAAACAACTGTTTGTATTTTCCACTACCTGCAAGTTTATTGACAACATTCCCAATATTTTCATCCATTTCGATTGGATTAGTGATTGGAGCTAATGGCATGACTTCTAAATTCAAAATTCCTCCATCATGCATAAAAGTAGGCAGCCAATTAACATTTTGAATGGCTGGCGAATTCCTATTTCCAAGTAAACCATTTATACCATGACTGACATCGTGACCAGCATTAGCAAATGCTGCAAATTGCTGATGACAAGTACCGCAAGAAATGGTATTATCAGCTGATAAGATTGGATCGTAAAACAAATAGCGACCCAAGGTGAATTTCTCTTTGGTGAGAGGATTGTTACTAAAATTATACTTAGGTGCAGGCCATCCTGCAGGAATAATTTCTTTAATTTCGTCATCTAAAATTTCAGGCTTTATTTCAGGGTCTACAGAGCATGAAACAAAACCTAAAATTATTGCTGTGTATAAAAAAACTATTTTCATTTTAATTAATAACAGATGTCACGGTAAACATGTTTGCGTAATTATCAGCCATCCCTTTTGATTCATCACTAATACCTGTAATTACACTAGCTGTATTAAAATCACTAAAATTTGGATTTAAAAACCATTTATATAAGTCTGCTTCCAAATTTAAGATAGGAGTTTGTGTTTTTGTAATATTAGCTGTGTTAGGAAAAGTTAATGAAACATTTCTTATGCCTTTAAATTTATCAGCAAAGCCACCAATGTGGTAAACAATTTTTTTGGTTGGTTGTGTTGATTGAGGTGAATGACCTTCCATTTTTGCCATGATATAACCTGTATTCCAATCCCAAAACATATCATTAATTGGATCTAATGCACCATCTTGTGCACCTGACACATTTTTAGCAGAATCTACACCTATTAAAAAATTAATTGAGGTGTATTGCCCTGGAGGAACTTTTTTAATCATTAAATGTAATGAGTTTGAATTAGCTTCGTTTACCAAATAATAGCTATTTGCCTCTGTATAAGTATAACCACTAGCGGTTACTAATTGAACATTGCTGATATAATATTTTAGTATATCCACCGAAAAGATATCAGTAAACGAACTTACATAAGTAGTCGTTCCTAAAGCTAATGGAGCACCATTTACAACATTATCCACATGAATTTCCAAAAAACCAGTTGTATCAATATAATTTAAAGGAGGCAAAGGTTCTGGAGGAACAATAACATCTTTTTTACATGACCATATTAATAAAGATACTATCAAAATAATAATGCTATTTTTCATCGTAAAAAAGTTTATTCAAAGATACCAAAAAAATCGAAATATAACTAACAATTTAGGCATACTCTCTTAATCCTAAAACAAGACTATTCAACGAACCAACCTATTAATCGACGTCGTAATTTGCTACTATAAGTTTGGGTTTGATAATCAGTGTAATTATTAGTGGCATTAATACATTTTGCGAATTGTTTAACGCGGTATTTTACCTCTTCGCTTAATAAATCGAATAGCTCAAATGCTTCGTCAAAATCAGCGGCATTATCTTTTATTCTTCCAAAATGGTCATCTAAAGATTGATCTAAAACCGTTTGTGGTTTTAAACCTTTGCGCAAACATTGCAAATAGCGCTCTCTTACAATAAAAGATTCGGCAGATGAATTTAAGAAACGTGCTTTAATATCATCAGGTAATTCATAATCGTTTTCTAATTCATAATCCCATTCATCTTTGTATCGCTGCTCTAAATACATGTGAGGAGCAACAAATACATGTTTCCAATCTATAGGGAATTGCCATAAATTAAAACGACGAGAATTATTACCTAAGTCAACAATACTAAATTTCTTTTTATGAGGTAATACACGTGAACCACGACCAATCATTTGATGATATAAAGTCAAAGATTTAGTTGCACGATTTAAAATGATGGTTTCAACTTCTGGTTCATCAAAGCCAGTTGTTAAAATACTTACCGAACTTAAAATACCATCTTTTGTATTTCTGAACCAATCTAAAGTTTCTGCTCTATCTCTGTCGCTAAACGTACTATCTAAATATTTAATAGGGTAGCCTTTAGCCTTAAACATATTATATACAGCAATACTCGTTAAAATACCAGCATTAAAAATAAGTGTTTTTGTACCTTTTCCTATTTCTTCATAAGCATCCAATAATTTACCCTGCATCATAGCTTGGGTGTACAATATTTCATGCGAACCAGTTGTAAACTCACCGTTATTTCCAACACGTAAAGTACTTAAGTTTACATCGTTAGAGTAAGTTACACCTTCTGCTAAGAAGCCTTGATCAATTAATGAAGAAATACTTTCGCCAACTATGATTTCTTTATAAGTTTGATAAAGTGGTAGTTTTTTGTTACTACTTAAAGGAGTGGCGGTAACGCCTAAAATGTTAACATTTTCGAAATAATGAAATATTTTACGAAACGAATTGTAATGAGCCTCATCAACAATTACTAATCCTATGTCTTCTAAAAATTGTTCGTCTTCTTGTAAACGGTTATTTAATGTTTCTACTAAGGCAGTGAAACTTTGATATTCGCTTTGTTGTGTAAGTGTTTTTACCTCTGAATTAATGACTTTGTTTTTAATACCAATACCAGCTAATACATCTGAGGTTTGCTTACTTAACTCAATACGATGTGTTAAAATTAACACCTTACGATTAAAATGATTGATGTAACGCTTAGCTATTTCAGAAAATATAATAGTTTTACCGCCACCTGTTGGTAATTGAAAAAGAATATTTTCATTAGGCTTAGCTTCTTTAAGTTTATTGAAAATAGTATTTACTGCCTCTTCCTGATAAGGATAAAGTTGACGGGTAGATATAGGTTCTTGAGTTTCTTCCACTATTCAAAAAAATAAGCCTATAAACTTAGGATTTTTTTTGATTAGGCACAGAAAAAGATGAAAATATTAAGTAACGAGTTATTGACAAAAATAAATAATCTACTAGTTTCTTATAATAGTTACAGGACCTTTGTATTGCTTATCCTTTCCATCATTAAAAATGTAGAAATAGGTTCCAGTTGGCAATAAATTACCCAAATAAGTTCCATTCCAAGAGTTATCATAATTAGTTGCGCTATACACTAATTTACCGTAACGATTATAAATTTGTAAATTATTATCTGGATACTTTCCTAAATTACCAATATAAAACACATCATTATCTCCATCGTTATTTGGAGTAAAAGCACTATAAAAAAATAGAACATCTCCATTTTTAACAGTTACAGTTACGTCATCTCCTGCATAGCAACCATGCTGATCAACTGAAAAAAGTGAATAAACTGTTGTTGTTGTAGGCCAAACATCTGGTTGAGATGTGTTTAAGTATTTAATATTATATTCGGGTTGCCACCAAAAAGTATTACCGCCAATGCCAGTTAACGTAATGGTTTGTCCTTCGTCAATAGTTGTATCAGCTCCAGCATTTACATATGGAGGTTCAAAAGAATATACGGTGACAAACGAAACATTATTTGGACAAAATGCATCTGATACAGTTAATGTATACACAGTTGTTGCTGTTGGATTAGCTATCGGGCGAGGTGCTAAGGCATTATCTAAAGTAGAAGCAGGTTGCCAACTAAAATTATGATAGGCATTATTATTATTTTCAGCACCAATTCTCACACCAGGTTCTTGCCCAAAACAATAGCCAGTATCAATACCCGCGCTAAATGTGAAAATTTTATCGAGGTTAATAAACATGGTATTAGATACAATATTCGTATCAAAATCAGTAACGGTTAAAGTATATGAAATATCAGATGTAAGAGCTGTAACGGTTGGATTGGACACAGTTGCAGAACTTAAAAATGTATTAGGCGACCACGAATATTTATAGGGTGGGGTACCTCCTAAAGCGCTTGGATTACCTCCAATAACTAAACTACCATTATAACAACCTATTAAATCAGGTCCGGCATTAGCCACCAATTGGGCAAAACTCTGATTGATAAAACAGAAAAAACAAATGGTATAAAAAAGTACTTTGTTCATTTACAACAAATATAAAAAAAGAAATGTAAAAAATGGGTATAAAAAATAGAACACAGGTGACGCTGATTAGGCAGATTAACACTGTTGATATTTTTTAGATCTTTGTTATTGTACAAAATATAAATCTAATAGTGTTAAATAATTAATATTACTAAGATTTGTAATAATCATATGGAACCAAATACAGCATATACATATAAATCATAGTAAATCAGCGTTATATTATATCTACCAAATCTCAAAATTATTGTAAATCATAATTTTTCCCCATTTCTCTTTTCCAAAATCCTTCTCTAATTGGGTTCTTAGTTCTTTTGATTGAAATAACTTAGATTTTGATTTTTTAGGTACAAGCTGAACGACTTCTGGTTTCATTACTTCAACTGATTTTGCAAAATAAATAATTCCGCCATCCTCCGTAGCTAAGCCTAAAATGGCTCCAGGTAATCCTACAAAGCTTTCGGGGCCAATTGACGCGTTTACCTCAGAACAAAACCAAGCATAAATACGGGTGGTGTCATTTGCTTGCCAAATAGCTTTTCGGCATTGGTAACCACAAATACTTCGTTTACTATCAGTTATTTTCCAATTAAATTTTCTTACAGAATCTATAATTGAAAACTGCTCTCCCCATATTTTCTTTTCAGTTAAACGAGTTTTTGATGTTGAATTTTGATAAACCACATTTTTTGTTGTTGCCCAACCCATTCGCTCCACTATATCACTTTCTTGAGGTTTAAAAGCAGATAATGAATCATTAAAATACAATTCAAAAACATCAATTTTATTTTTATCCTCTTCTTTCAACCACTCTTTAACATCGCCATTATTCTTAAACTTTTTGTATAAGTTTGTTTTACGTTCGTAGGTGATTTTACCAGATATAATTTGCGAAGAGACTACTTGAGGTAATAACCAAAAGCAAAGTATTAGTCCTACTGTTTTATTAAAATTCATCTTCTTCTTTGGCTTTATTACTGTTAAACTTAATGGTAGCTTTTAATAAAAAGTAACGAGAAATGATATTTGTTTTAATATCTGTTATGACATTACTGCTGATGTCTCTTTGTAAACTAATATTTTGGTTTAAAATATCATAAGCATAAACACCCAAAATAAAATTCTCTCGTTTAAAGAATGTTTTTGAAAATGAAGCATTCCATACTAAAAAATTAATATTATAGCCACTACTACGTTGGCTATTTATCGTATAATCCGCGTTACTTTCTAATAAAAAATTCTTTGGAAGTTTTGCGCTGATGTTTCCTGAGATTCCTTGAGCAGAATAAGGCGTATTACTACTGTTATTTAATGATGAATAAGCTGAATTATAAGAGTAGTAGCCTGAAATACCAGCGTTAAAGTCATCTAAATTTAATCGAACATCAAGGGCTAAATTACTTCTAAAATCTTGAGTGTTATTGGCCAACCCATTGATAAATGATTTGTTTTCGCTATAAGAAGACCAAAGATTTGGGCCAAGTTCTAATTTCTTTGAGAAGAAAGGTAAACTGGTACCGATGTAACCATTAAAATTAAAGTTTCCATTGACATTAATTGCTTGAGAAACTGTTCGGCCAATACTATCGTAAGTTGTAGATGTTGCGATATCATCATTCGTGAAATTGTACGTAAGTCCCATCCAAGTATATTTGCCACTAATAGATTTCCAAGAATTAAAATTTAAATTAATGCTATGCATGAATGTGGGTAATAAATTAGGATTACCAATATTAATAAAATTTGGGTTTGAGTTATCTCTAACAGGCTGCAATTGACTAATAGTTGGATTTTGAGAACTAGTCGTATATTTTACATCCAATACTTTATTATCAGAAAACTTGTAACGAATAGTTGAGAAAGGCAAGACGTTATTGAAGTTTTGAGTAATACGTGTATTGGTGAAAATATTGTTATTATTCACGTATACATTACGTGCTTTGGTTCCAATTGTGAAACGCATTTTTTTTACTTCATAAATAAATTTTAAACCAGCACGATTTATTTGTTTCACATTAATGAAATTATTACTTAAGGTAGAATCTAATTGATTATACTCACCGCCAATATTATTTAAGGCTAATTTATCTTGCTTATTATTATAATGCATATAATCATACGAAGCTTCAATTTTTATTTTTTTAGTAATTGGTTCGATGAAAGAAACGCCAGCAAGATGACTTTGATTATTGTTTAATCCTTTCTTTTTTTGATTAACAGAAACCAAAAAATCACTTGAATCAGCATAAGAGTAATTGTCGGTTTTCAGTATCCCCTCTGATGTTGTTTCTGAAAAAGTATTATTATAAGTTATTGTTAATAAACGATCTTTCTTTTTAAAACGCTTCAATAATTTTAGGTTATTAGATAAATCATAACCTTCACTTTTATTAGAACTATTAATAGATGTATTTCTAGTTTTTATTTGATTGCTGCTGATAAAATCTGTTTCGTCTTTGCTATAAGTGTTGCTGCCTAATACTTTAAGTTTAGAATTAATGAAAAAATCAGTAAGTGAATCTATTTTTTGTTCTAATCCTAAATTAATGGCGTGAGCATCATTTTTTTGAACACTCTCTACGATATTACCAGATGTATAAGTTGTGTCTGTTAAAAAGTACTGAGAGTTTTGTGTGGTTTTTGAATTCACTACACTATTATTAAAAGCGTAGTTAAAATTAAGTTTTGTGTTTTTCGTAATCTTATCAGTATAATAGATACCTGTTTTTAAATTTTGAGGAATTCCTTGAGGTTGAGAATTTGTCATAGTCATCGACCAACCGCCATCTTCATTTTCTTGCCGATCAAATTCATTATTTAATCCATATTTATACACGTCATCCCATCCAAAACTCGAATTAGGTGTGTTACTTGCTAACCCAAATACTGAAATTTTTAGTTTCTTTTTAAAGTAATTACCCAATGCTTCGCCTTCGTAAAATTTTTGAAAATCACTGGCTCCAGATACTTTTCCAAAATATCCTTTTTTAGCTTCGTCTTTTAATTTCAGGTTTAATATTTTTTGTGTTTCCTCTCCTGTGCTGGAATTTGCCACATCGTCACTTTTCTTTTCATATACTTGTACTGATTCGATAGAGCTAGCATTTAAATTACGTGTAGCAACAGTTGGATCACCTCCAAAAAATTCGTCGCCATCCACTAATACTTTATCAACGGCTTTACCTTGCGATGTAATTTTACCATCTTTATCGACTTTAAGACCTGGTAATTTTTTTAATAAATCTTCAACTGTTGCATTTGCTTTTGTTTTAAAAGAATCAGCGGTGTAAATTAAAGTATCACCTTTATAATAAATAGGATCTTTAAATGCAAAGATGGTCACTTCTTCCAGCGATACATTTTTAGGTTGAAGAATAATTTTACCAAAATCATAGTCAAGATTTCTTTTATCACCAAAAATAAAGTAACCCATATCCGCAAATTTAGGATGAGAAATCACAACTTGATAAGTATCAATAGGTAATGGTTTTAGTTTAAAGTTTCCTTTTTCATCGGATCGGGTAAATTCTACGAGAGTTGAATCCATTAATTTAACAGCCATAATAATAGCATTAGCTAATGGACTTTTTGCAGTGGTATCTTGTACGTTTCCGGATACATTTAACTTCTGAGAAAAAGAAGAGATGGTGCTTAATAGTAATAAATAGAGTAGGAATCTCTTCATATAGTTTTGCTTGGGGCGAAAATAATGAAGATAATAACGTGGGTTTAGAAAAAGGTGACAAAAAACGTTAAAGCATTTGTTAATGATATGTTAACGGAAATAACTTTGAGTATTTAAACGCAAAGAGATAAAGAGTTAGCAAAGAACGCAAAGGGTTTCTCTTAATTCTTTGCGAAAAAACTCTGCGCTCTTCGCGATTAAAAAGTTAAAGCTTCTGCATCTTAACCACCAAATCTACTAAGCGATTACTATAACCAAACTCATTATCGTACCAACCAATTACTTTTACTAGGTTTCCAACAACACTCGTAAAGTCTGAGTCAAAAACAACAGAATGACCGTTGCCAATCACGTCTACTGACACTAAAGGATCTTCAGAATATTGTAAAATGCCTTTTAAATCTGTTTCTGCAGCTTGTTTAAAGGCCAAATTAATTTGTTCAACGCTTGGATACTGTGTTAATACGCAGGTAATATCTGTTAACGACCCATCAGCAACAGGCACACGCATTCCGCATCCTCCCAATTTATCTTCTAAATCAGGGAATATTTTTCCAAGTGCTTTTGCTGCTCCAGTTGTTGTAGGAATAATGCTTAAGGCTGCTGCCCGAGCTCTACGTAAATCTTTGTGCGGAGCATCATGTAAGCGCTGATCTCCAGTATATGAGTGAACAGTTGTAACATACGCTTCTTCAATACCCCATTGTCTTAATACCTTTAGCATTGGTGATGCACAATTAGTGGTACAAGATGCATTAGAAATAATAATATCTTCTGATTCTAATAATTCATCATTGACACCTAATACTACTGTTTTAATGGTGTCATCTGTTGCGGGTGCTGATAAGATTACTTTTTTTGCTCCAGCTATGATATGCTTCTTTGCTGATTCTCTGGTTAAAAAATGACCAGTGGACTCAATAACTATATCAATTTCAAGAGATTTCCAAGGTAAACTTTCTGGGTCCTTTGCAGCAAATATTTTTACTTCTTTCCCGTTTACATAAATATGGTCATTATCATGTTTGATTTCACCTTGAAACTTACCATGAACAGAATCATATTTTAATAAATGTGCAAGTGTTTTTGAATCAGTAATATCGTTAATGGCAACTATATTGATATTTGGATTATTAAAAGCGCATCTAAAAAATACTCGTCCTATTCGTCCAAAACCATTAATGGCAACATTGATTTTTTTCATGATAATATGTTTAATTTAAAGTAAAGTTACATTAAAGTTTAATGAAAGTGAAAAGAACTTTTATTAATTAATTGTAATTATTTTCCTATGTTACTTGGAATTTTATCCATTCAATAATTGTGTATAAATAGTAATGATGCTTTAGTTATGTTTTGATATCTTTGATAAGCCTTTTGATATATAAAATTAAAACATGCCAACATCAATTATAAAAATTCAAGACTTTGAATTAAACGAGTTATATAAATCTTTTCCTGGAGTTATTACTAGCATTAAAGTAAACTTAGATTATACAGAGGAGTGCTTATTTATCTCTGATAATTGTGAAACCTATTTTGGTTATACTGCTGATGAATTAATAAAACATTGGGATTCCTTTTTAAACAATATTAATGGACAGGATAAAGATTATTTTAAAACAGATTTAAAAGCTGCTCTTAAAACGACCAAACGCATATCATCGGTAGGAAGATTTAAGACAAAAGATAATGAAATAAAGTGGTTAAAGTTTAATGCCAATATTATTGATTATACAACGCATTATATTTTACAAGGCGTATACATTGATATTACTGAAGAAAAAACTAGAGAACTGAAAGAAGATAAGCTTAAGGATTCTTTAATTTTATTAGCTCGTCATTCGGTTATTTATAAAGGTGATGTAAAAAGCATTGGCAAATTGTGCACACAAATAATTGCTGATACTTTAGATATTTCGAGAGCTGGTTTTTGGTTGAATTACGAAACAAACATTAGCTGTGATACTTTATTTACTAAATCATCGCAACAATATACTAGTGGTGATATTTTACACGATAAAGATTTTGTTGACTTTTTTACCTTGCTAAAAAAAGAACCTTTTGTTGTTGCTAATGATGCTCAAAATCACATTTATACAAAGGAATTAAATGCAACTTATTTAAATAAAAACAATATCCAATCCTTATTATTTGTGCCAATTATCCACAACCAAAAAATAATAGGTGTCCTTAGCCAAGAGCAAACTCACAAACAAAGAGTATGGCAAAAGCTCGAAATCAATTTCTTGTTTCAGGTGGCAGAGCTTATCTCTTTATGTTTTTCAATAAACACACGTAATTTATTAGAGGAAGAACAAAAACAAAAAATTGAAGAGTTAAGCCAAATGGTGGAACGCTTAAAATCTCAGATTAGGTAAGCTTTCTATCATCCTGAGCGGAGTCGAAGGAGACAGATGAGGGATGTTGTATTTAAAGGGCTTCGACTCCGCTCAGCCTGACAATTTTATTAATTAGGGCGAAGTGTAATAATTTATTCCTTTGATCTTTTAAAGTTTAAATGGGATGTATCATTTTTACAAACTGCTAAGTCTTTTAACCTATCCCAATTATTTTCAATCAAAGCTTCTTTCTTTTTTCTAGTCCAGCCTTTTACTTTTTTTTCAAAAGCAATCGCTTGATGAACATCTTTAAATGCTTCATAAAATACCAAAACAACAGGTCTTTTGTCAAAGGTATATGCAGAAGAGTCTTTTGAAGTATTGTGTTCAAATATCCTTCTATCTAAATTATTTGTAATTCCTGTGTAATAGGAATCGTCCTGACACTTTACGATGTATACAAAATAATTTAGTATTCGCATTTTAATATAATAAGGCTTCGACTGAGTTTATCCTGAGCATGACGAAGGACTTAGCCTGACAATATGATACTGTCACCCTGAGCGGAGTCGAAGGGGACAGAAAAATTAAAGAACTACTTCACTTCAAATTCCAAAAACAAATCGCCTTTGATATAGCCTTGTAATTTATCACCAATAGCAACTGGGCCAACACCCTCAGGAGTACCTGTGTAAATTAAATCGCCTACTTTTAAAGTGACGAATTTAGATACATAAGCAATCACTTTATCGAAGCTAAACAACAAATCTTTGGTATTACCAACCTGACGAGATTCGCCATTAATTTTTAATTCGAACCCAATATCATTTAAATTACCTAATTGAGATTTAGATACAAATTTGCCTAATGGAGCAGAGGCATCAAATGCTTTTGCTTTTTCCCAAGGCAAACCTTTTGCTTTGCATTGAGCTTGTAAATCTCTGGCAGTAAAGTCGATACCCAAACCTATTTCATCATAATATTTATGTGCAAATTGTTCTTCGATGTGTTTACCCACCTTATTTATTTTAATCACGATTTCAATTTCGTGGTGTAAATCTTTGGTAAACTCAGGATAATAAAAAGGCTCGCCGTCTTTTAATAAAGCCGTATCGGGCTTCATAAAAAATACGGGTTCGGTTGGAACTTCACTTTTCATTTCCTTAGCGTGCTCAGCGTAATTACGACCTATGCAAATTATTTTCATGTTATCTCAGTTTAAAAAGTTTTTTGTCAGTTCGAGCGTAGTCGAGAACTTATTTATTCATCTCGACTGCGCTCGATGTGACAACTATTATAAAACAATAATAATTAGTATTTTTGACAAATTTACAATTATTTATAAATGAGTACTACACATTACGATATCATTATAGTTGGAGGAGGGATAGTTGGTTTAGCTACGGCCTATAAATTACAAGCACAAAATCCAACAAAAACTATTTTAGTTTTAGAAAAAGAAAAAGAAGTAGCAGTGCACCAAACTGGGCATAATTCGGGAGTGATACACTCTGGGATTTACTATAAACCAGGATCATACAAAGCAATAAAATGTGTGGAAGGTCGAAGAGAGTTGTTGAGTTTTGTAAAAGAACACAATATCCCTCACGACATTTGTGGTAAAATAATTGTTGCCACAGAAGAGAGTGAGTTAGCGCACATGAACAAAGTATTTAATAATGGAGTAGCTAATGGAGTAGAGGGTATTGAGTTAATAGACGCTAAGCGCATTAGCGAAATTGAACCACATTGTAAAGGCATTGCTGGTATTTGGGTACCATGCACAGGAATTATTGACTACGCTGATGTGGCGAGAAAATACGTGGAATTAATACACGCTATAAATAATGGTTGCAAAGTATTAACCAGCCATAAAGTAACAGGCTTTGAAAAGAAAGGTGATACTACGGATGTAATCACCGAAAAAGGAATTTTTAATGCAACTTATATTATTTCGTGTGCAGGCTTACAAGCGGATAGAATTACTAAAAAGGATCATGTAAAAACCGATGCGGCGATAGTAGGATTTAGGGGAGATTATTATGATTTAACGGAGAAGGGTAGAAGCAAGGTGAAGAATTTAATTTACCCAGTACCTAATCCTAAGTTCCCATTTTTAGGTGTTCACTTTACCCGCATGATAAAAGGCGGTGTGGAATGTGGACCAAATGCGGTGTTTGTGTTTGATAGAGAAGGATACAGCAAAACCGCTTTTAGTTTAAAAGATACCTTGGAGGCTTTTGGCTTTAAAGGAACTTGGAAGTTTTTTTGGAAACACTGGCGTTTTGGATTAGATGAATACCGTGGAGCATTCAGCAAAGCATATTTCTTAAACCGTTTGCGTAAGTTAATCCCCGACTTACAAATGGATGATATTGTACCAGCAGAGCGTTGTGGCATTAGAGCCATGGCTTTAGGACCTGAAGGCGAAATGTTGGATGATTTTAAAATTGAATACTCTGGTAACTCTATGCACGTGATTAATTCACCATCACCAGCAGCTACGGCTTCGTTAGCTTATGGCAATGAAATTGCGGAGCAAGCTATGAAGTATTTTAAACTGACTTAGTTTTTTTATTTCTCGATAAAAAAGAAACACTATAAATGGCATTAAATGTTTTTTGTAGTTTTGATATAAATAAATATCCGCTACAAAGTATCGGGTATAAACTAGTTACCTGCAACCAGCCGACAGAAAAATTAAGCTTTAACTTTAGACACAAAACTTCAGGGTCAGACCTCACTAAACTCGGTAGACCTGTTTGAAAATAGAACTCTTTTATCGGCTTGAAAAAGCCGTTTTTGCTATCCTAATAATTTAGCCCATTTGTTTTTGCGAAAAGGCAGGCAAAAACCAAATAAGCTAAATTACCTACTCATACAATATGGTGTGCTTTCAGCACAGTTTTGCGCATCTCCTTTCAGTCAGTCATAAGCGCTTTGCCTGCGGCAGCAAGGTATTTTTAATTAGTGATTAATTATTTGGCGACCCATTTAATATCCAATTCTCTATTCCTTTAATATCGCAATTACTCAATTTGCCACTTGGTGGCATAACCGAATAGCCTGTACCATTTAAACTACCTTTTAACGCGCCACTAAGTGCTTTAGCATTTAAACTATTATAATCTAACAAATAACCATTTGGACTGCCAGAGTTATGGCAACCACTACAATTATTGTTAATTATAACTTTCACTTTAGCATTATAAGCAAATGTTATCGTATCGCAATTGGGTGTATTAGTTGTTGGATTTGCTGTATCTTCTGGTTCAGGAGTTTTTCCCTTCTCCTTTGCACAACTATAAATAGTTAATACAGCAACTAACCCTGTAAGAACTAAACTAAGGTTTAAAGTCTTGATTTTTAATAAATTCATCATCTGTAAGTGTTTTTAAAAAGTTAACTAAATCTGTTTTTTGTTGTGTTGTTAAATATAATGGCTTCACCTTAGGTGATTTGTTTGAGTGCGCTTGGCCCCCATTATTATAATGGTCAACTACTTGAGCTAATGTTGCAAAACTTCCGTCGTGCATATACGGTGCTGTTAAAGCTACATTTCGTAATGTAGGTACTTTAAACTTTGCTAAGTCTTGAATATAGCCCGTAACCTTATACCGTCCTTGATCTGGATAATTAACATACAAACCATTGTTTTCAAATCCTCCATTGGTAAAATTAAAGCCGCTGTGGCAAGTATTACAACCAATAGCTGGATTTATAAATAATTGAAAGCCGTTTAACTCGCTTGCTGTAAAAGCAGTGGAGTTGCTTTTGTAAAAGTAATCATCATACTTTGAGTTGCCTGAAATAAAAGCTCTTTGATAGCAAGCCAATGCTTTTGTGTAATTATTTAGAGTTGCATCTTCATTAAATGCTGCATTAAATAACTGTTTGTAATTGCTGTTATTATTTAAACGTAACAACAAACTATCATAAGGCAAATCAAATTCTTTATGATTATCTAATGGAGCTAAGGCTTGTAATTCTAAAGTAGGTACTCCACCATCCCAGAAAAAATTACTGTTATATCCAATATTTGTAAGTGTTGGCGAATTTCGTTCGCCTACCTGTCCAGCAGTACCTATACTAAACTGCACACTATCGCTAAAGGCCAAATTCTGGAAATGACAAGAACCGCAAGAAATAGAATTGTCTTTTGATAATAGTTTATTAAAAAATAATTTTTTGCCTAATTCAAATTTACGCTTAGTTGGTTTATTGTCGCTAGGATAATTGAGTGCAGGGAAATACGATGGAGTATTATAAATATAAATATCATCTGCATCAATTGGCAATTCAGGATTGGGCTTATCCTTACTATCTTTTTTACAAGACATGAAAGGCAAAACACTTACCAGTAATATGATATAAAAGTAATTTCTCATCCTTTAAAAGGCTCTGCAATTTATTTTGCAGAGCCTATAACAATTAAATTTTAACTATTTTTTTTGAATAATTATAGTTAACACTTTGAATGGTTACAATATAATTTCCAGTTTCAAAATCAGATAAATTTAGAATACAAGATTTATCATTTGGATTTACAAGTTGTTTTAAAACTATTTTACCACTAATATCAGTAACATAAATAGTTGCTTGCTCAATGCTGGCAGGCACTGTTACAGTTACATTGTTACTTGTTATAGTTGGATAGACTAAAACTTTTTCTGTATTCGAATATTCATTAATTCCAACCGCATTTACATTTGGGTAAGCAATTGATGATGAATCCGCATTTTTATTTATTCTATACACATTATCTCCTAAAGAGGAACCATTTGCATTTGCACAAACAGCCGTTAAATAAAAACGAATTTCCTGATTTTTCACTGGTGGTGCAGTCCATTGTAGTGTCCACTGATTATCAGAACTTCCATGTGCTACAGATGTTGTTTTATGAGTAGCATAATAGTTACTATCCACTTTTGCAAAAAATGCATTTCTTAAAATTGATTTTTTTATCGCAACATCTGCATTTATGGCAGTTAGCGTTCCTCTTGTAACACTATCAATTTTGCCCCAAGCAGTTAATTGGAATCCAAATGCCAGTTTACTTGGCGCCGTTGTAGTTACTGTTAAATTATAAGTAGCACTCGGAACCCATCCAGTTAAAGGAATATCACTTATTACATCAACATAAGCTTTTGTAAAATCATTTAAAGGTTTACCTGTATGGCAGTTAGTGCTATTACAGCCTTGATAAGATGCAACTATAGTGCCCTTTAAAGGAGCACCAGTGCTATCACCAAATCCGCCTGACATAAATTTAATTCCAAAACTCATTGTAAAAAGTCCTACAACTATAAGCAAAATAATATTTTTTTTATTTTTCATAATTTTACTATTGAGGATTTGTAAATGAATTTAGTTCTAATGCTTGCTGGATATTACCTCTTATGATGTTTGCTGTTGAGCCACCATGTACTTGAGAATAACTAATGTTAGGATTAGCGCTAATAAACGAATAATTAGTTCCATCTGTATTTCTTAACATGGCCATTAAATTATAAGTAAACTTAATTTGAGTTACTTTGTCTTTTTCTACTTTTATTTTTGGTAAAGAAGGTGCTAAAATCAAGCTTCTAAAATTAAAAGAACAACTTTTATCAGCACCAATTGATAAATGAACCCCATTAAATCCAGTTAAACTAGTGCTTGTTCCGTTTACAACTAAAAATTTGTATCCACTGTTCCAACTCCAATACATACCGTTTGATGCATTTAAAGGATATGGATTTGTAGTCATACTTGCTAAATTATAATCACTTGGAACTTCCATTTTAAAACGTATGTCTGAGTATTCTCCTACCACTCCTTTAAAACGAATTTTATAACTATTTAAACCATGACCATTATCATAATTTGGAACAGTAAAATTTGATAAATACACTCCAATTTGCTCTTGATCACCAGGAAAAGCGATTGCTTTTTTTTCTTTAGAATCTTCTGTAGCTAAACCAATGTTGCTCACATAAAATTTAAAGTCAGTTACTTTAAAATCTTCGCCAGCAGGTGTAGTAAAATTTGAATTCAAAAAATACGGCGTGCCATCTAACGTAGGTTCAAATATTAATTCAACTGTTCCTGTTTCGGGATTTGCAGGTGTATTATCAACGTAAACAATTTTTTCTTCTACTTTTATTATTTCTTTTTTCTTGCAGCCTACAGCTGTTATCATGAGTGCTAGCGCACCTAAAAAGGTAATTTGTATTTTCATTATTTTATAATTTATTTATTAATACTATAATAATTCAACGAGTTGAATTCTATTTTAACAACGCAAAAGAAAACAAATAACCATAACTATTAATAACAGTTTCTGTTTTAATAATTGCGCTTATTATTTAATACATTGAACTTTACAACCGAAAAAGTTGTAGAGATTTAAACTATCTTAAAGTATAGTTATGCAACTAACTGCGGGGGATGAAATATAGAAGTTAAATAATTGTTTGAATAATCAATCAAACAAAAAGGAAGAGACTCGTTTACAAGAACACTATTTATATATAATGAAACGTCAATTTTAGTATATGATTGATGGAATAACTGAACCTCTTTAGTTTTAAAATTAGGTAGTTTTTGTTCCTTTTTTTCGTTTTCTTCTAATTTATCTCCTAAATAACATTGACCTTTGCAAGTAGGTATTTTATCAAAACGATTAATACATAGGTTTTCAGAAATGTAATCTCTATTAATAAAAAAGGAGGATAGTATAAATAAATTAGATGTGCATTGAAATACAAATACACCTAAAATAAATATGACAACCAATTTTTTCAAATCCCTGCAAATATATAGTATTTTTTACTCTTTTAACAATATCCAAATATCATTTATTAGTCTATTTGTTTCTAAATCGTTTGTGCCATCATAAACACCTCTTATATGCCTGTTTTTATCAATTAATAATAAGCCCCCAGTATGCGTAAATCCAGCGTCTGCCAAACTATCTTTATAGGCATTTGAAAAATAACTGTGTTCTGCCAAATCATATATATTTTCCTGATTCCCAGTTACAAAATGCCATTTTTTTGAAGTAACATCAATGCTTTTAGCGAAATTTTTGAGTTGTCTAACACCATCATTCTCTGGGTCTATTGTATGAGATAAAAATAGAACGGTGTCATTATTTTTAAATTCGTTATAAACGCGTAACATTTCTGTATTCATTTTTGGGCAAATACTAGGGCAGGATAAGAAAATAAAATCAGCTACATATATTTTATCGCTAAATGTTGAATTGGTTATAATATTACTATCTTGATCTATAAAAGAAAAACTTTTTATAGTTGGTGGTATCGTGTCATTACCATTAATAATTGGCTCTCCTAAAAATGGTAATGGCAATTCTGACTTTGTATCTATTTTGGTGCAAGCCAAAAAATTAGTTAGCAAAGCAAAGAGTAAATATTTGTATGTCTTAATCAAAGTTCAACGTAAAGATATTAAAATAGCTTAATATTTCGTGTTTTTTGAGTACTAGAATAGTCGTTTTAATTTTTTTAGTATTAGTTTTAATTTTTTGTATGTTGTTTTAATTTTTTTATTATTCATTTTAATTTATTTAATATACGTTTTATAAAATACTTACTGCATTTTAAATGTTTCTTACTATGTTTTAAGTATTTGAAAAGTATTTTTAATATCTTTAACCTTCGTTTTAATTTTTAGCAACTGCAATATGTTATCTCTCAACTTACAACCCATTTTTAAAGCACGCGGTATTGATAAACCCTTCTCTTACCTCACAAGTGCGGGCTTCCCTTCATATACTGCTCATAACCTTCTTAATGCTAAGACAGTTACATTTAGGTTAAGTCACATCGACAAGCTTTGTTCCTTACTCAACTGTACACCAAACGACTTACTTGTTTGGACACCTAACCGCAATGAGAAATTAGCAGACACTCATCCTATAACTCGGTTAAAGAAACAAAATACTGACCTAAACTGGCAAGACACAATCAAAACCATTCCCTTAGACCAGTTAAGTGAAATCGTTAAAATCATCAACGGACACAAAAATAGTAAGTAGACCTACGTTTATTTGCTCCCCTAAGTTTCCAAGCCCATTTGCAAAACTCACAAATCAGCCCTGCAATCCTAATTTTGCAAAAAAGCTTGTAAACTTTACCCACGCTCTGGCAATTTTCCAAATTGCTAATAGGTGGCATTCTGTTTCTGTTAGACATATGGTTTCGTAATTAGTAACATTGAGTTCTATTGTTACTGTTCTCACTAAATGCGGCTGGCATCAGGTAACAGCACCTAAAACTTATGCGGGCAGAAGCACAAGCATTTGCAATAAATGCCGCTTCGCAAAAGACAGTTATTTTGCATTGCAAATGCGTAGAAACATTTTATCTTTGTTATTAATATTCGGTTGACAATGCTCTGAGCCGCACAAGTTCTAGCTGCCAGCCGTTAGTGACAATGGAAAAAACTAAATAACCAATGAATAAACTCATAATCCTTTTAGTTTTCATATCACAATTAACCAACCTATTTGCACAACCTGAAGGTGGTTATGCATTCCCAAAAAACTTCAATATTCAACTTAAACATTTGGCAGATAGTACTATAAAAAGTATTTTCGGTGAAACAGGATTTTCAAAAAACTTCACAATGTCCTGTCTTCAAAATCCTTGTGAAAAAGGATATTTTTATAACAACACTTTTGAATCTAATAAACCTTGTTCTACCGAACCTCAAGATAGATGCAAAGAAGCAATTATTACTTATAGTTTCATAAGGAAAGATGTCCCACTTACTTTGAAGATGTTAATCACTATTAAGGAAAACGGAAACTTTGTGAACATTGAAAACAATCCATATGGTAAAAGTAAAATAACCATTGAAAAGCAAAATTTACTATCCATTTCTGAGATTCAAAAAATCATCACAAATAAATTTCACAAAGATAGTTTAAAGGTTCTCCCTTACGGCAAAGCACTGTTTTATTCAAATACTCGTATAAAGCAGCCTGTATTTAAAGATGAAGGTAATAAATTGAACAGAGATCCAGGATACAGATTAATAAAGGAAACCAAAGCCGGTGAAAAATGGGAAAATGGATTTATTTATGTAGCCAGAAGTACCAACCAGAAAATGCTAAATAGAATTTATCACTTTGATGCCCTTACAGGAGAACTACTTTGTATTACTGAAATTTATAATGTTACAAATGAAAACTACAGACACTAACATATCCTAAATCGGGGTTAAAGACAACTTTTTATATATAAATCAAAGTATTTCAAACAGTCCCCTAATTAATCACTCAATTTACAGGTAATTTACCTCTATAAACATCCCTAGTTTATCTAATTTTTATGTTTTTTTAATTTTCTTTGTTGTATGTTTGTTAGGCATACAGCATGGCATATCGTTTAAGCATCATATTTTTATTTTCTTACTTTGTCGGTTTTTCTCAAGATTCGGCTAAGGTATTTGGCTTATTGCAACAAAGTGCCGAAGCTCTTAAAAAAAGTGATGTTAAAAGTTCATTGCAATTGGCTCATCAAGCTTTAAGTTTTAGCAATAGTAACTCTTATAGTAAAGGCTTAGCAAATGTGTACAATCAACTTGGTGTTATTTTCGAAAGTCAAAGTAAGTATGATAGTGCTAACTATTACTTAATAAAATCGCTTGATATTGCTCAATCAGCCACTTTAAAAAATGAATTAGCGGTTGCTCATAATTTACTGGGTTTAGTTTTATGGCATCAAAGTCAGTATAAAGAGGCATTGCCACATCATGCCATGAGTTTAGATTTATTTAAAGAAACCGGAAACCAAAAAGGATTAGCCGATACCTATGCCAAAACAGGCAATGTATTTTATGATTTAAGTGATTTTCCTAAATCTTTAGATAATTTTTTACAAGCGCTTAAAACCTACGGTAATGTTAAAGATAGCGCTGGCATAGCGGATGTTTGTAATTATATTGGTAAGGTTTACAATCGATTAAATGAAAAAGAATCGGCTAAAAAATACTTATTTAAAGCCTTAAGTCTTCATCAAAAATTTCAAAATAACCGCGGCATTGCTGTTTCTTATAACGGATTAGGCAATGTATTTATGGATAATCATGATTTAATTAAAGCCTTAAAGTTTTTTGAAAAAAGTAAAGATTTTCATGCCATTGGTGGTGATCAAATAGGAATTTCAATTGCCCACATAAATATTGGGACAATTTACGATATGATGTCTGTTTTGTCTGACGACTCACTAAAAATCATTGCCCTTAATATCAATTACAAATCCAATAATGCGATCAGAAAAAGCATATTAGATTCCGCTGCTTATTATTTCCAAGGTTCTATTATCATCAATAGCAAGGTTGGTAATCAATTTGGATTAATTTATGGTTATAATGGAATAGGGGATGTGTATGTCAAAGAACATCAGTATAAACTGGCTATTCCTCAATTTCAAAATGCTTACTCCATTTCTCGCTCTTTAAAGGCAACTAGTGAACAATACGAATCGGCTAAGCGTTTAGCTAATTGTTACGAAATGATTGATAATAAAGATAGTGCCTATTTTTATTTAAAAACATACACCCATTTAAAAGAAGAAGTGATAGGTGAAGAGCGTCAGCGTGAGTTATTTAAAAAAGAAAGTCAGTATGAATATGACAAGCAATTGCAAAAACAACAATTGATTAAAAAAGTAGAAGCCGCTATTGTTGCCGAAAAAGAAAAACGCCAAACCATTATCATTGTTAGTATAGCTATTGTGTTGTTGATAGTAATCTATTTTGCAGTAGTATTAAATAAACGATTAAAAACCACTCGTTCGCAAAAGCAATTAATTGAACAACAAAAATTTAGTTTAGAGCAAAAAAATAAAGAGATTATTGATAGTATCACTTATGCTAAACGCATACAAGATGCTATGCTTACGTCAGTTAGCTATTTGCAAGAAGAAATAAAAAAACTAAATGCCGAGAACTTTATTGTATTTAAACCAAAAGATATTGTAAGTGGCGATTTTTATTGGTTTCATGTAGATGGTAAAACACTATATTATGTAACCGCCGATAGCACAGGACATGGCGTACCTGGTGGTTTTATGAGCATGTTGGGCATTAATTTATTAAGCGAAATTGTAATTGAAAGAAAAATAAAAGATCCAGGAACTATCTTAAATTTATTGAGAGACGAAATTGTCCGTTCTTTAAAAACCGACGAAGGCTATTCGATGGACGGAATGGATGCTGTATTTTGTAAAATAGATACAGAAAAACAAACCTTGGAATATGCGTCGGCAAACAATTCTATCTATTTAATTAGACAAGGAGAACTAAGTGAATTTAAATCACAAAAAATGCCAGTGGGTTATATGGAAGCAGCGGTTCCATTTCATACCTCACAAATTGAACTTCAAAAAAATGATGTGATTTATACATTTACAGATGGCTTTGCCGACCAATTTGGCGGTGCAAAAGGAAAAAAATTCAAATATAGTCAGCTAAAACAGATGTTAATTTCTATTAGTTCGCAATCCTTAAAGAATCAACAGCACATGTTGAATCAATCTTTTGAAGAGTGGAAGGGGAATTTAGAGCAAGTGGATGATGTATGTGTTATTGGATTTAAACTTTAAATTTTAATACCAAAACGAATGTAATGCCTTTTAAATCTTAAATGATTTCTGGTGATATCGAGAATAAAATAGTTGATTTCTTTTTCGTATTTTTAGTTCACAAAGTAAAACTATGAAGAAATTTTTATCCATTATTATTGCCATTACATTATCAGGTACGATATCATCACAAACTCCACTTCATTGTGGTGCAGATGAAATGCGAATTAATACCTTAAAACAAAACCCTCAAATAGCGAAAGCGGTTATTAATAGAGATCAAGAATTAGAAAATTTTACTCAAAATTTTGTTTCCACATTAAATAAAAACACAAGTACTGCCACTTATGTAATTCCAGTTGTATTTCATGTCATCCATAATTATGGAGTAGAAAATATCTCGGATGCTCAAATAAAAGATGGCTTAGATATTGTCAATAAAACATTTAATAAAACACATCCTAATAATTCAACCATTGTATCAGCTTTTCAAAGCATACATGCTGATTGTGATATTGAATTTAAATTAGCAAGTAAAGATCCAAATGGCAATTGTCATAGCGGTATTAATCGTATTGCATCACCATTAACGTCTAGCGGCGATCATCGAGTTAAAAATTTAATTCATTGGCCGCCCACACAATACTTAAATGTTTATATAGTAGCTAATGCAGCTAGTTTAGCGGGCCATGCAGTTTGGCCTAGTGATGCAGATACAATTCCTTTATGGGACGGAATTGTTTTATCACATAATTATGTTGGAACATTTGGAACATCTGATTTAACCCGTTCGGTAGCATTTGCTCATGAGTGCGGACACTATTTAAACTTACAGCACATTTGGGGAGGTAATAATGTACCAGGTTTTTATTTTTATCCTTGTGCCGATCCAAATAAAGATTGTAATATCGATGATTTGGTAGCAGATACACCACCAACCATTGGTTGGCAATCTTGCAACCTAACTGGAGCTTCTTGTGGTAATGTCGTGGATAATGTTCAAAATGCCATGGATTATAGTTACTGTAATATCATGTTTACACAAGGTCAAAAAGCACGAATGCAAGCATGTTTAAACTCTCCTGTTGCTGGACGAAACAATTTATGGCAAACTTCTAATTTAATGGCAACGGGTACTTATACAACTTTACCATCCTTGTGTAAAGCAGATTTTATAAGTAATAAAACAATGGTTTGTCCAAGTGCCGCTTCGGTAACTTACACAAATACGTCTTATAATGGAACCTACACGTCATTAGAGTGGACTTTTCAAGGAGGAGCACCAGCAACATCAACAGTATCAAATCCAGTGATTAATTATTCAACACCGGGTTCATACAGTGTTGGATTAAAGGTGAAAAATGGAACTGATTCGGTAATGGTAGTAAAACAACATTACATTAATGTACAATCAAATACAGGTATTGCTTATCCATTTTCTGAGGGATTTGAAACAGTCGCATCATTAAATGGTACCGAATGGTTTTCTAATAATTTAGATACAGCTAATACATGGCAATTAACCAATTTAGCAGCAGCAACAGGAAGTACCAGTATTATGATTGATAATTTTAATAATTCAATTAACGGAAAAGATGAGTTATATAGTCGTGCTATAAATTTAACTGGAGCTACCGCGTTGAACGTAAGTTTTAAATATGCTTTTGCCAGAAAAGATACTAGCAACAAAGACCAATTGTATTTATACACTTTAAGTTCTTGCGGTGGAATATCTATACCTCGATTTAATGCTATTGGCGCAGCTTTAGAAACAGCGCCTGTAACAACGAGTGCTTTTTATCCATCATCAGCTGCCGATTGGAGATTAGTGTCAAATTCTATTTTATCAGCACAATTTACCTCAGGCTTTAGATTAAAATTCTTGTTTAACAAAAATGGAGGTAATAATATTTTTATTGATGACATTAATATTGATATTTCAACCGCAACTAAGGATATTAGCGAAACCATTGATTTATTGAGTGTGTTTCCAAACCCTGCCAATACAAATTGTTTTATAAAATTTAATTTAACTCAAACAAAAACATTAGCTATACATGTTTTTAATGTGCTAGGAGAGAAAATTCAAAGTATCCAAAAAAACGTATATGAAGAAGGAGAACATGAAGTAAAGTTAAATACGTCTAATCTTTCTAATGGAATGTATATTGTGCAAATAAATGACGGAACAAGAGCCATTAATAAGCAATTGGTGATTAGTAAATAAGCAATTTTTAGCTTTATTTTCTGCCGTTTCCTCACTATCTTTAGCAGGTGTCATTTAAACTCATATCCGAATTTCAACCCACTGGTGATCAGCCAATGGCTATTCAACAATTAGGAGAAGGCTTAAATGCTCATACTAAACATCAAGTACTTTTAGGAGTTACTGGTTCTGGTAAAACGTTTACGGCGGCCAATGTGATACAACAAGTTAATAAGCCAACGCTTATTTTAAGTCATAATAAAACGTTGGCAGCTCAGTTATATAGTGAATTCAAACAATTTTTTCCAGAAAATGCAGTCGAGTATTTTGTGAGTTATTATGATTACTATCAACCTGAAGCTTACTTACCAACTACTGGTACGTATATCGAAAAAGACTTACAAGTAAATGATGAGATTGAAAAACTACGTATCAGTGCTTCTTCTGCTCTATTGTCGGGTAGGAGGGATGTGATTGTGGTATCGTCAGTATCTTGTATTTATGGTATTGGAAATCCAACTGACTTTAAGAAAAATATTATTGAAATCGAAGTAGGGAAAGTTATTTCTCGAAATAAATTATTGCATCAATTAGTTGGAGCTTTATATTCAAGAACAACAGAAGAATTTAAACGAAGTACTTTTAGAGTAAAAGGTGATACGGTAGATGTGAATTTATCATACGCTGATTATGCGGTTCGTATTAGCTTTTTTGGAGACGAAATAGAATCGATTGAAACCTTTGATCCAATTCATGGAACTATCATTCAAAAACATGAAGACTTTAGAATTTATCCAGCGAACATATTTGTAACCGCGCCAGACACTTTACAAAATGCCATGGTGAATATTCAAGACGATATGGTAAAGCATGTTGCCTTCTTGAAATCACAGGGTAAAGATTTAGAAGCAAAACGTATTGAAGAGCGCGTGAATTACGATTTAGAAATGATGCGTGAATTAGGATACTGCAGTGGTATTGAAAATTATTCGCGCTACATGGATGGTAGAGCACCGGGTACCCGTCCTTTCTGTTTATTAGATTATTTCCCTGAAGATTATTTAATGATTATCGATGAGAGTCACGCGACATTGCCTCAAGTTCGTGCGATGTTTGGCGGTGATTTTTCTCGTAAACAAAATTTAGTAGAATACGGTTTCCGATTACCATCAGCAATGGATAACCGCCCTTTAAAATTTGAAGAATTTCAAACCCTAATTAATCAGGTGATTTATGTGTCGGCAACACCAGCTGAGTATGAATTAGAGCAAGCAGAAGGAATTGTAGTGGAACAATTAGTTCGTCCAACTGGCATTTTAGATCCAATTATAGAAGTTAGACCTAGCGGTAATCAAGTAGATGATTTATTAGATGAAATACACAAAGTAGTAGAAAGAGATGAGCGTGTTTTAGTAACGACTCTTACCAAACGAATGGCGGAGGAACTTTCTAAATACCTAACTAAGTTACAAATTCGTTGTCGTTATATTCACAGTGAAGTAGATACCTTGGAACGTGTAGAAATATTGCGTCAGTTACGTGTTGGAATGTTTGATGTATTAATTGGTATTAATTTATTGAGAGAAGGTTTGGATTTACCCGAAGTATCATTGGTAGCAATTCTTGACGCAGACAAAGAAGGCTTTTTAAGAAATGTAAGAAGCTTAGTGCAAACATCAGGTAGAGCAGCTCGAAATGTGAATGGTAGAGTGATTATGTATGCTGATAAAATGACGGACAGTATGCGAATTACGATTGAAGAAACAGGAAGACGAAGAAAACGCCAAATAGAATACAATTATAAAAACGGCATCACGCCAACGCAAGCTGGTAAAAAAGCCTTATTACAACCGAATGATCATGGCATAGAAGTTACAGTTGATGGTAAATTAGTTCGCACATATATTGAGCCAGAGGAGTTAAGTTACGCGGCCGATCCGGTTGTTCAATACATGAGTAAGGATGAATTGAAAAAACAAATTACCAAATTAAAATCAGCCATGCTAAAAGCCTCCAAAGAAATGGACTTTATGAAAGCGGCTAGTTTACGTGACGAAATGTTTGGATTGGAGAAATTACTAGAAGACAAATAATGAAAATTGCTACAAACAAACTATCCGATTTATACGAATTCTACAAAAACGAATTATCATTAATTTATGATGAAGGAGAGTTATGTTCTATTTTTGAATTAGTGTGTGAAAAGTATTTAAATTATTCTAAAACAGAAGTAAAACAATATTATAATGAAAATATCAATCAATCTAATTTGATTAATATATATAATGCTGGTGTTGAACTGAAAAAAGGTACGCCAATACAATATATTTTAAAAGAAGCGTTTTTTTTCGATTTAACATTTAACGTATCTAATGCTGTATTAATTCCTCGTCCCGAAACGGAAGAATTAGTTGATATTATAATAAAACAATTCATAACTCATAACTCATCTCTCTTAACTATATTAGATATCGGAACGGGTTCTGGATGTATTCCTATTACACTCAAAACGCATTTATCACAAGCTAAAGTTTTTGGTATTGATATTTCAGAACAAGCTTTAGAAATTGCAAAATCAAATGCGGTTAAAAACAATGTAAATGTTGAATTTATAAAAGAAGACATTTTATCAAACCTCTTAATTCTTAATTCTAACTTCTCCATTATTGTCAGTAATCCTCCTTATGTTTTAAATTCGGAAGCTCAACAAATGGATGCTCGAGTGTTAGAACACGAGCCACATTTAGCCCTTTTTGTGGAAGATAATGATCCTATTATTTTCTATAAACGTATTATCGACTTGTGTGACAAGTATTTAGAAGAAAAAGGTTGGTTGTTTTTTGAGTTGAATCCCATGTATGCAATAGATGTAAAAAACTATGCAAATGACAGTAAAATCTTTAATTTTACAGAGATCTTAAGCGACATGAGTGGCAAACAACGATTTTTAAAAGCACAAAAAAAATGAGAATCCTAACGGTATTAATATTACTTTTTTCAAACTATTTATTTTCTCAAGAAAAAATTGAAACGGTTGTAGACAAACTAGCTCAACCGGTTGGAGGTAAATTAGATGTAGATTACGTGTTTCAATCTCAAGTGATTTATCCTGAAAATTTATTAAAGAAAAATGTTAGCGAAGATGTAGCTATTTACTTTACAGTTTCATCTGATGGCTCAGTGAAAGACTTAGAATTTAAACAAGACTATAAAGAAGAATTTAAGAATGAGGCAAAACGATTATTACGTTATTTTATGTTTACTCCTGCCACTATTGGTAACGTCAATGTGGCTTCTCAAAGTTTTTTAGTATTTAAATTTAGTCCTGATACCTATAAAAAATATACTAAAGCAAGAGGTTTTGTAATTCATAAAGACCAAGCAACATTTGATACAAGTTTCGTTGTATACAAAATAGCCGATTCCTCTCCCGAATATTATAAAGGAGAAGAAGCATTAAGTGAATTTGTTTTAGAAAATTTGGAATACCCAGACTTAGCGATTCGTCAAAATTTACAAGGAGCAGTAGTCATGAGTTTTATTGTAGAACCTAATGGAACCATTAGTAATATTTTTGTTGAAAAAGAATTTAATCATTTATGTACTCAGGAAGCACTTCGTATTATTCGTCAAACTAAATGGAAACCAGGTAAAAAAGATGGAAAAGCGATTAGATACAAAACAAAATACCCCATTATATTTAATTTAAATAATATTAATAAAGATAACGCCACTAGCGAACAGCGATAAAAATTACACTTTAAACTTGTCAGTTCGAGCGAAGTCGAGAACCGATATAGAAAAAGCTTAATCCTGTAAAAAGAAAAAAAAGAATGAAATACGAAATCACTACAGACAAACAAATTACATTAAAAGATATTCAACACATCATTGATTCAAACGCCACTTTAGTATTATCTGATAAAGCAAAAAAAGATATCGTTACTTGTAGAGAATACTTAGATAAAAAAATGGCTTCTCAAAAAGAGCCTATTTATGGCATCAACACAGGATTTGGTTCTTTATGTAATGTGATTATTCCTGATAACGAATTAGAACAATTGCAAACAAACTTAGTGATGTCTCATGCTTGTGGTATGGGAGATGAAGTGCCGGTTGAAATAGTACGTTTAATGTTATTATTAAAAATTCAATCTTTATCCTATGGCAAAAGTGCTGTTCAATTACAAACGGTTGAA
>Ga0315900_10001608_pt1 | contig 36011 bp, 28 predicted proteins | sample LakEriMetagenome_FD_203521 | JGI IMG/M metagenome (GOLD analysis project Ga0315900, IMG submission 203521) | Freshwater fungal communities from buoy surface, Lake Erie, Ohio, United States - Buoy 12 MA114 | ecosystem: Environmental > Aquatic > Freshwater > Lake > Lake biofilm | place: USA: Lake...
GATAGCGATCTTGGTTAACTGTCAAAAACTCCACCGTACCATCGGATGAGCCATCGTCAATAACCAAAATTTCATATGGCTGGGCTATGGTCTGTTTTTCCAATGCAGCGAGACATTTCTGCAAAATCGGTAGACGGTTATAAGTTGGTACAACCACTGACCACAACATTTCCGACACTGTGTTTCTCCTACTGCGATCGCGTAGAAAATTATAACCTTAAGTGTCTTTTGTCTTAATGCAGTTGAGATCGCCAGATTGCAGTTTCAACTAAAATAATATGATTGGAGACGCAAAGCTACGCTGACCTATGCAGGAAATTTGTATAACCTCAAGCATGGTGATGAAATCATTAATGAGAAATTAGTGATATTTTTTGCTAATGAATGTCATTTATTATGGGGAGATATTTGTGGATGTGTGTGGGGCAAAAAGCAAGAACGGATTGAAATACCCATCACTAATGAAAAAGAGCGACAGACCTATTATGGGGCTGTGAACCTGTATACACAGGAATGTGTAATTCAATTGGCTAGTGCGGGTAATTCTGAAAGTACTGTGGCTTTTCTGAAATATTTACAAAGTCAGAATCAAGGCAAGCGAATTGCTATCATTTGGGACGGTGCTAGTTATCATCGTTCTCAAGAGGTAAAAGATTATCTTGCTCTAACCAATCGAGCCCTTGACGAGTCAGATTGGAAAATTACTTGTATCCGTTTTGCACCTAACGATCCCAAACAAAATCCTATTGAAGATATTTGGTTACAAGGAAAGCGCTTCATTCGCGAGTTCTATCATTTATGTAAATCTTTTGCGACAGTTAAGTTCTTTTTTGAGTTTTTTACTCATCGTCAAATTTTTAATTTCCCAAAGCTTTTTACCTTTGGCTTTTTCTCACAACTCATTTAGGATTGCTATAGTAAATTTTTTATTAATTGTTACGCTCAATCATCGTCTCACTACGAGTATCAAAAAAAACAGAAAAACAGAAAAACTCCAAGATGTTTTATGTATAAGGATTTCCTGGGTAAATGGTGAGTCTCAAAAAACACCTGCTGAATGTAGGGTTTATGGCAGGGTACTTATCGCAATTTTTCAAGTTTATGGTTGCGTTGGTATGATCGAACAGGTTGGATACCAACTTTAGCGGAGATGCCTGAAACTGAAAGGCAAAGTGCTGATAGATTGGCGGCTTCACCAAACGCTGTAGCAACAAAAAGTTTGCATCTCTTTATGAGAGCAAATTGCTATAGAGCAAGGTTATGTATTTATTTCTTATATTATTTTAATATTTCTATGATTTTCCTCGAAGCTGTGCCATCGCCATATAACTGAGTAGTATCTAATAGCAAAGTTTGATGGATTTGATATTGAAGCTTTTGTAAAATTTCTTCGCTAGAATTAGGTGAAATCAGACAATTCCATCCTGATTCAACTAGTTCTACCCATTCGGTTTGATCACGCAGAGTTACACAGGGAACTTGGTAGAAGTAAGCTTCTTTCTGAATGCCGCCAGAATCAGTAACAATCATTTTGGCATTTTTCTCTAGCATGATCATGTCGTAATAGCCAACTGGCTCAATCAAATATAATGTTTCGGGAATTATATCTAATATTTGCATTTCTTCTAGGATCTTTTTAGTCCGAGGATGCAATGGTATGACAACTGTAATTTCTTTGCTGAATTTACTCAAAGCTTTAAAAATTGCGGTTAGGCGATCGCTGCTATCAGTATTTTCAGCACGATGGATCGTACTTAAAACATATTGTTGGGGTTGTAGGTTTAAACTGTCGAGAATGTGACTGGCTAATTCTGCTCTCTGTACATAATAAAGAGATGCATCATACATGACATCTCCGACAAGATGCACAAGATTTCTAGAAATACCTTCTTGATACAAATTTTGGTTAGCAGTTGTAGTGGGTGTAAATAATAAATTGGCTGCGTGATCGGTTAATACTCGATTAACTTCTTCAGGCATTCGTCGATTAAAAGATCTTAATCCAGCTTCTACGTGAGCAATGGGAATATGTAATTTCGTGGCTGCGATCGCCCCTGCTAAAGTCGAATTTGTATCTCCATAGACTAGTACCCAATCTGGCTTCTCGGTAATTAAAACTTGCTCGATCGCTTCTAGCATTTTGCCAGTCTGTGCGCCATGACTTGCTGAACCAATACCAAGATGATAATCAGGTTTGGGAATATCTAGTTCCGTAAAAAATACATCGGACATATTCTGATCATAGTGTTGTCCTGTATGTACGAGAACCTCTGAAATATGATCTAGCGATCTCGCTATTCGAGAAACGGCGGCGGCTTTAATAAACTGAGGTCTTGCTCCTACAATAGTTAATATTTTCAGTTGAGAGTTTGGCATATTCATTAAGTTTTAAAAATTCAGGTATTGATGGAAAGTTTGCCAAAATGGCAAACAATTAACTAATCGTTTTTATAATTGCTGCATACGCTGAAGAATCTTGGCGGCGATCGCTTCCCATGTAAAGTATTTTTCTGCATAGTCACGAGCCATTTCTCCCATAAGCGCTAATTTTTGTGAATCTGCAATCATCAAGATCGCTTGCTTGGCTAAATCCTGATAGTTGCCATTTTCATGGAGAGTGATAAAGCTTGTGGATTTTAACTCGCGGACACCACGAAAATTGGAAGATAAAATTGGTTTACCTGAGGCTGCATAAGCATAGAGCTTAATGGGCGAAAATCCAATGTTAGAAAATTCCATTAAAGGCAAGAGAGCGATGTCAAAACAGTTAATGTATTCATTGGACTGCTCATAGGGAACTTCATTCATGAAAGTTACATAGGGCTGATTGGAGTAAGTTTCTTTTAGGTAGCCCAGATGTCTGCCACTACCTACCACCAACAATCTTACATGGGGATATGCTTCATAAATGGTTGGCATAGCTTGAATAGCGAGTTCGGCTCCTTTCCATCGTTCAAGATCACCAATCAAACCTAGATAGAAATAATTAGGAGCTAGTCCATACTTTTGCAAAATCTCTTGTCTAGGCAATGGATAAAAGATTTTAGTATCCGTGCCATTGCCTACTACTAATATTTTTGCTGTTGGTAAACCATGTTCAACTAGTTTTTCTTTGATACCATCTACAACCGCGATCACAAGAGTGGCTAACTTAGCATCCAGTAATTGCAATTGCTTAATTAGATTTAGCCAAGGACGAGCTACGCCCATGTGTACTAATTCATCAGCAAACCAGCCATTTTGTTCGGTGACAATCTGGCGAAATCCTTTGAGTCGTAAAGTAGCGATCGCTAAGGATGAAATCACACTGCTTCGCAAATAGACCCAATCATACTGATCTGCTCTTTGCCCAAGAATTGTAAAAATTTGGGCGAGGCTATTTAGGCTGGTCTTACCAATAGGAATTCTGCGGGTTAACGATGGCGTAAAGGTAACACGATCAAAAAATTTGTCAGCGATTGCTTGATTTTTTTGAGGATCATCAGTACTTGGAACAATTGCATCAACGAGATGTCCTGCACAGCGAAACTCTTTAGCGATCGAGGTGAAATGAACTGATCCTCCATTCGGCAGCGATAGGTTTAAGGTAGAAATCATCAAAATTTTCATAGGTGCTTTATGCTTGAACCTCAAACACCTTGATCCATCGACTAAGGCTGATCACACGCCAGATAACACCCTGCATTCCCTTTCCATTCATGGTGGCTTGAAAAATTTGCTGCACAAGATTGGGGTGTAACCATTTTTCTAATATGATTGTTGCCTCTTGCAACTCTAGCGCAAAGCGATCGCTCAGATCATGGCGCATCCATTGCAACTCAGGAGTCACAAAGCCCATTTTGTCCTGACGGGTACGGATTGGTTCAGGCAAAATGCCAAGCATAGCTTCCCGTAAGACGGCTTTAGTTTGTCCTTGTTGGATCTTGAGTGTATCGTCAAGGGAATAGGCAAATTCCACCAGACGATAATCTAAAAATGGGACACGGGACTCGACTGAATGAGCCATTGAGTTACGATCTTCCCAATGTAAAAGCATTGGCAAACTAGTAGCAGTCATTTGTATATGGGAAAGGGTATGAATTGATTTGGGTGGAGCAAGGGCTAATTTGGCGCTCGATTGCGGATCAACTCCAAGCGATCGCAGATAGGTAGCGTTTAGCCAATTAGGAACTGCTGTTTCTGAACCATAGCCGAGTAGACGACGTAATGGCTGACGTAACCATGGGGGTAATAGTGGCTCAATCATCCGTTGAATTTCCGTCACATTTTGGTAACGCCGACAGGTAATAATTTCACGCAATAATTTATCTAACTGCCAGCTACTGAGTAAATGTGAGAATAGAGCTGCATAGAATTTGGTGTAGCCACCGAGTAATTCATCGGCTCCCTGTCCATCCAGCATGACCTTGACATCTGATAAGCTAGCCTGTCGAAATATACACCACTGCGCGAAAATACTAGTTGAGCCAAAAGGTTCATCTTGCTGCCAAGTCAAGCGATCAAGTTCTCCAAATAATTCGTGAGGATCGGGAAATATAAAATGAGGCTGTACCTGAGTCTGGTCGATCGCCATTTTGATGTATGACCGCTCATCGTATCGCAAGTCGTCAAAACAAGAAGAAAAAGTTTGAAAAGGGATATTGCTAGATGATTCGCGCCTTATGCGATCGCTGATACAGACAATTGAGGTGGAATCTAGCCCCCCCGATAAACAAGAGCCAATGGTGACATCGGCTCGCAAGCGTAGTTTTACGGAATCTCGCAGTAAGTCTTGCAGTTTTTGTTTTGCATCGGACATGGAAATTTTTTGCTGTGGTGACGGTAACTGATACCACTGTTTAACAATCGGCTTGCCAAAATTTTCAGCTTGGCGATCGCAGTTAAGTATCAGATATTCGCCGCCGCGCAATTGCCAAACCCCTGCAAACATAGTCTCCCTAGTATGATCGAGCATTCCATAGGCGAGAAAGTCATAACAGCGTTGGGGGTTGGCTTGTGCTTTCCAGTGGGGTAATTTGGTAAACTGCTTTATTTCTGAGGCGAAGGCGATCATATTTGGCGAGCGCTCCCATATATATAGTGGCTTCACCCCGAAGCGATCGCGAGCAGCCCACAACACTTTTTTATCACTGTCCCATAATAAAAAAGCAAACATACCATTAAAGCGATCAAGACAGGCATATCCCCATTCTTGATAAGCTGCCAAAATCATTTCGGTATCTGAATGACTACGAAATTGATATCCGAGATTCACAAGTTCGGCAGTCAATTCGAGGTAATTATAAATTTCGCCGTTATATACCAGCCAACATTGTTGATTATAGCTAGGCATCGGTTGATGCCCAGCCGATGACAAATCAATAATTGATAGTCGCCGATGCCCTAATCCCAAACCATAGACATCGTCAAAATAGTAACCACTGTCATCAGGTCCTCGGTGAGCAATAACTTGTGTAAAAGCCTGTAAAAGCGATCGCTCTACAGATGTTTGATCTCGATTCCAAATTCCACTGATGCCGCACATTAAATATTGTCGAGTTTTGTTAGTTACGTGGAGATTAAGACTTTGGGTGATAAATTACCGAGCCTATGATTTTACGCAGGAACTATGCTGATAGACTTATTAAGCGATCGCGTGTCATTAACTTTACTTGATTGTGTATATGGAGTCTATAAGCGTGGAGCAATCATCCACTTTTGCAAACTTGCAAACCAAAATTAAAGATCGTTCAGCCCTGGTGGGCGTTATTGGGTTGGGATATGTGGGCTTACCTTTTGCTGTTGAAAAAGCAAAGGTTGGTTATTCAGTGATTGGCTTTGAGCAAAATCCTCAACGAGCAGATCAGGTAAATGCGGGAGACAACTATATTCCTGATGTCAAAACTGAAGAATTGCAAGCAATTGTTAGTAGTGGCAAACTCAAAGCTGTAACCAGTTACGAGCAAATATCACAAATGGATGCGATCGTTATTTGTGTACCAACTCCACTTACAAAGAATCTCACACCCAATTTAAGCTATATCGAGTCTGTCACTCAGCAGTTAGCCCAATATCTGAGAGCAGGTCAATTAATTACCCTTGAGTCAACAACTTATCCTGGGACGACCGATGAGGTGATGCGACCAATTTTGGAGCAGGTTAGTGGGTTAAGACAGGGGGAAGATTTTTTCTTAGCCCATTCGCCCGAGCGAGTCGATCCAGGTAATTTGCGCTACACCACCAAAAATACCAATAAAGTGGTTGGCGCATCTGATCCACGTTCCTTAGAAATTGCCAAGTTATTTTACGAACAAACCATTGATCACGTAGTTCCTGTGAGTAGTGCCAAAGCTGCCGAATTAGTTAAGGTATTTGAAAATACTTTTCGGGCTGTAAATATAGCTCTTGTTAATGAATTGGCTATACTTTGCGATCGCATGGATCTCAATGTCTGGGAAGTTTTAGATGCTGCTAATACTAAGCCCTTTGGAATTATGCCATTTTACCCAGGTCCTGGCGTAGGCGGTCACTGTATTCCCATCGATCCTCATTATTTAGAGTGGAAAGCCAAGGAATTTAACTTTGAAACCCATTTCATTGCCCTTGCAGGTGAAATCAACCGTCGAATGCCTGAATTTGTGCGTGAGAAGGCATGGCGAGTACTTAACCAAGTTGGAGTAGCCCCATCACGATCCACTATTTTAGTAATGGGTGTCGCCTACAAAAAAAATATTGATGATTGGCGAGAGTCTCCGTCAATTAATGTGATTAAGCGACTACTCGAAGATCATGCCAATATCGTTTACCATGATCCTTTTGTGCCTGAAATCAAGATCCGTGGTCAAGTTTTCCAATCAGTTCCACTTAACGATGACGAGATCGCTCATGCAGATATAGTTATAATTTTGACCGATCATAGTCAAATTGATTATGCAAATCTTGTCACTAAAGCAAAGGCAATTCTCGATACAAGAGGAGTGACAAGACATCTGCAAGGCGATCGCTCCAACGTTACTCTCCTCTAAGTTTTATAAACCTGAATCTGGATATCTCAAAAATTATCTATGCAAAAAGTTATTGTGGTTGGGGCAGGCAGTTGGGGCAAAAACCTCGTCCGTAATTTTTATGCCCTTGGTGCATTGGCAGGTGTTGCTGAAATGAGTCCAGACTTGCGGGCGGGGATAGCATCTAGTTTTCCTGATGTGACTCTTTATCCCGATCTACAATCAGCCTTAGCAACGGATACAGCGATCGTGTTAGCAACTCCTGCGCCATCCCATTACAAACTTGCCTTGCAAGCTCTGCAAGCAGGTAAAGATGTATTTGTGGAGAAGCCGATGACTCTTAAAACGTCGGAGGCTCGTCATCTAGCGGAATATGCGGATCGCCAAAATCAGATTTTAATGGTGGGGCATTTGTTGCTATATCAACCTGCGATCGCTTGGATGCGTGACTATTTAGCCACTGGTAAAGCAGGCAAAGTATTTCATGTATCAACACAAAGGGTAAAGCTCGGAAAGGTTCGCCGTGAAGAGAATGTCTGGTGGTCATTTGCTCCTCACGATGTCTCAGTGATTTTAGATTTGCTCAGCAATTCATCAACAGCTCTAAAACTACAAGATGTTAAGGCAACTGGCCACGCCATGTTGCAGTCGGGTATTGCTGACAATGTTCATGTAGATTTACAATTCGCCAGCGGGCAAACTGCCCATGTACATACTTCGTGGTACTACCCTTTGTCTCAGCGTTCTACTGTTGTGCTTGCTGAAAAACAAATGCTGGTCTACGACGAGGTGGCTCAGACCGTTACGATTCACAACAAAACCATTGATGCCGAGTTAAACAATCAGGATCATGGTAGTGAAACAGTGGAAATTGCGGCTGCCGAGCCATTAAAGATTGAATGTCAGCATTTTCTCGATTGTATTGCCACCCGTCAACGTCCGCGATCGGATGGTTGGAATGGGGTGGCAGTTGTGGAAGTTTTAGAAAAAGCGGAGGAGGCGATTAATGCCTGAGATGAATTCTGTTAATTCTCCAAAAGAACAAGATTACTTTGCCCATGAATCCGCTTATATCGATGTAGGTGCAAGCATTGGCAATGGCACAAAAATCTGGCATTTCTCTCACATTATGGGCAAAGCCAAGATTGGGAATAACTGCATTCTTGCTCAAAATGTATTTGTCGCGGACAACGTGATTGTGGGCGATCGCTGCAAGATACAAAACAATGTCTCTCTTTACGAAGGCGTAATCCTCGAAGATTATGTGTTTTGTGGTCCCAGCATGGTGTTTACCAATGTGAAAACGCCACGCTGTGAATATCCTCGCAACACCAGTGCTGACTATGGAACAACGCGGATCAAACATGGATCGAGTATCGGCGCAAATGCTACGATTGTCTGCGGCATCACCCTGCATGAACGCGCCTTTGTCGCCGCAGGTGCAGTGGTCACCAAAGATGTTCCTGCCTATGCCATGGTTGCAGGTGTTCCTGCCAGAATCATCGGCTGGATGAGTGCCTATGGTGATGTCCTCGAATTTGATTCTGAAGGATACGCAGTAGACTCCATTGGCGATAAATACCAAAAAATATCAGATACAGAAATCAAAAAATTAGCATGAGCGATCAAAAAATCCCGATTCTCGACCTCTCTCCCCAGTACCAAAGCCTTAAGCCCGAAATCTATGCAGCGATTGATCGCGTATTGGAGTCAGGTCAGTTCATCATGGGACCTGATGTCAAGCAGTTCGAGCAGGAGGTTGCGACTTATTTAGGTGTTAAACACGCGATCGCAGTTAATTCTGGGACAGACGCTCTGGTAATTGGCTTGCGAGCAATGGGTATTGGATCTGGGGACGAAGTGATTACCACGCCTTTTTCTTTCTTTGCAACAGCTGAGTCAATTAGTAGCGTTGGTGCAACCCCCATTTTTGTCGATATTGATCCAAAGACCTTTAATATTGACCCTGCCAAAATTAAGGACAAAATTACATCTCGAACCAAGGCTATTATGCCTGTGCATCTTTATGGTAATCCTGCGGCAATGACGCAAATTATGGGGATTGCTCAAGCTCATGGATTGAAAGTGATCGAAGACTGTGCCCAATCCTTTGGGGCTCGTTATGCAGGTACATGTTCAGGTTGTGATGGTGCTTGTAGTGAAACTTTGCGTTCTACGATCACGGGCAAGATGACAGGCACAATTGGCGATGTCGGGGCTTATTCTTTCTTCCCTTCCAAAAATCTGGGAGCTTACGGCGATGGTGGTTTGATTGCTACCAACGATGATGCGATCGCAGATCTGGCAAGGATGCTGCGTGTTCATGGTGCTAAAAAGAAATATCACAATGAAATCATTGGCTATAACTCCCGCCTAGACACCTTACAGGCTGCCATCCTGCGGGTGAAGTTACCCCATATTGATGAGTGGAACTCAGGTCGCCGCCGTGTGGCAAGTTTATATACTGAGTTATTAGCAGATATCCCTGAAGTAGTCGCGCCTGAAGTGGTCTCTGGTCACGTTTTTCATCAATACACAATTCGGATTATTAAAGGCGATCGGGACAAAGTGGCAAGTGATCTATCGGCTAAGGGTATTAGCACAATGATCTATTATCCAATTCCTCAAGATCGGTTACCAATTTATGCAGGTAAATATCCAGTTAATCCAATCAGCGATCAACTAGGAACACAAGTATTAAGCTTGCCAATTTGGCCAGAGCTAGATCGCTCGATCGCCGAAGAAGTGATAGGATGCCTTAGAACAAGTATTTAGAACTAGTTCATCTTTCAGCTTGCCATTTATGTAATCAAGCAATTTAATCAAGCAATTTGTAGAATTTGAGTAAGGAATTAGGGAATGGACTTAAAAGGTAAGCGCTTTCTGGTCATTGGTGGGGCAGGATTTATTGGCTCTCATACAGTCGATCAGCTTCTTCAGGAAGATGTTGCAGAAATTCGTGTCTACGATAACCTCAGTCGTGGTAGTCGGGAAAACCTTGCTGAGTCACTCAAAGATCCAAGGGTCAATATCTTCCCTCTTGGCGGTGAGTTAATGCATCGAGATATTTTAGATGTAGCCATGAAAGATATTGATGGAGTGTTCCATTTTGCAGCGCTCTGGCTATTACATTGCTATGACTTTCCTCGTTCTGCATTTGAAGTAAATATTGGCGGTACATTTAATGTACTTGAAGCTTGTATTAACAATGGGGTGAAAAAGCTGGTTTATTCCTCATCTGCTTCTGTTTATGGAGATGCACTAGAAGAACCAATCACCGAAGATCATCCCTACAACAACAATAACTTTTACGGCGCTACCAAGATCGCTGGCGAGCATATGTGTCGCTCTTTGTACCATCGCTACAAAGGTACTGACAAGCATTTTGACTATGTAGGCTTGCGATATATGAATGTATATGGTCCACGCCAAGACTACAAGGGAACATATATTGCTGTAATCATGAAAATCCTAGATCGTCTAGATAAGGGCTTACCGCCTGTTGTTTATGGCGATGGATCACAAGCCTATGACTTTATATATGTTGGTGACTGTGCTGCTGCAAATGTATGTTCAATGAAAGCTGATAAGACAGACTCTTTCTACAACGTTGGTACAGGTGTAAAAACAACTATTCAAGAGTTAGCTGAAATGATCTTGGAAGTTACAGGCTCTCACCTCAAAATTCAGTATGAACCTGGTGGCACAACCTTTGTCAAAAATCGTGTTGGTTGTCCTAAAAAAGCAACTTCAGAAATCGGGTTTACAGCTAAAGCTAAGTTGCGCGAAGGCATCAAGAACTTGATTGAGTGGCGCAATACCCATAAAGAAGACGTAGAAATGCGTCGTTTGGCTGCTGGAATTAAGAGTTAAAATTAGCTTTATAAGGAGTTGAATAGCATATATTCAACTCCTTATAAGGTTGTACTCTAAAAACATCTGATATTAACTTTATCTGTAATATAGTTACACAATGAAGAAATTAAAACCTATTATTTATTGTTTGCTTACATTGTTGTTAATTTTTTTGTCGAATTGTAGTTTCAATAACAACCTAGCAAAAGATTCACAAACTACAAGTAATAATAAAACTAATTTATTTATCCAAAATATAGACATTTCTAAGTATGAAAAGAGCGGTTCTGATTTTGGAAATCCTAAATATTCTCCCTTACGGATTGGCAAAACTTTAGAAGAAATAGATATAACCTATGATTATGACTTTGATAGATTAGCCAAAACCACAAAGTCTTTGCAAGGAGTCGATCGCCATAGCGCTCTAAATCATATTTTCAATGAAATCACCAATGGAGCTAAAAACAATACAGAAAGGCATTTGCTTGTATTAAAGTTTTTGCAAAGGAGTAGCTTGCACAATTTAATTCAGCCAATATATCCTGATAAAACAGGGGTTTTTGATCCTTTAGTTTTACTAGAATTGTCAGAAATGAGATGTGGTCAAGTTTCTAGAGTTGCTATTGACCTATTTGCTTCTAAAGGAATTAAGGGTCGCTTGGTACAAGTTAAAAATCATGTACTTGCTGAATTATTTTATGACGACTCATGGCATTTTTTTGATGCAGATCTTTTAGGAGGCGATCAAATGATTTTTAATTCTCAAGGCGAGATCCCCTCTATTGTTGAACTTAGTCAGTATCCCTATGCAGTTGACGCAATACCTTATAGTCAAGAGTCAATAGTTAGTCCTTACAGAAAAGAGTATACTTCATACCCTTATGCATCTTATTTCTATTTCAATTATGATCCATCATTGTCTTTGTATTACGAAAAAACTGCTACAGAGCAAGAGGAACAAAACACAATTTATGGGTGGAATTTCTATAAAACAATTAAAGACAAAGATCGCAAAATTGGACATATCAAAGATTTTTATATGCCCAGTGCAGTGAATTTCAAAGATATTCAAGTTTTGAGAGACGATTCTGATAAAAAAATATTGAACCTTACTTGGTTTCCTTCCGAAGATTTAGATCAGGATATCCTTGGATACAAAGTTTATGTTTCAAAACATACACGTGGTTGGAATTATATTCCAGAAAATACTCCTGAAAACTTAAAAAATTTTTATAACAATGATCATCTAAATTGGCATCCAGAAATGCTAGCTCTACTTTATAAAGAACCACCTCACGAAATAGCTTTTATTAAAAGGCAGGAAGAGAATATAAGTATTACTCTTGAGCAATCTGGAACTTATTATGTCACCGTTATGCCATATGATGCTCATGGAGAGTCAGTTGGAAGAGTTATCTACGAACCATCCCCAGAAATTAAAATTCAGGTTTAATTTTAGGCGGTTTAGAGATTCAAAGAACGAAATTCAGTATTCAGGGAATCAAAAAAATTAATGTGTGGAATTGCTGGAGTCTTCCATTTTGACGGTGAGCCTGTTTCATCGGTCATTTTAAAAAAAATGACCGATGCGATCGCTCATCGTGGTCCTGATGGCGAAGGTCAGTTTATAGAAGGTGGTGTAGGGCTAGGACATCGACGTTTGGCAATTATTGACCTGTCCCCAGCGGGACACCAACCGATGTCCACAGTCAACGGTAGGTTTGTAATCAGTTTTAACGGCGAAATCTATAATTTTAATGAACTTCGTGTTGAGCTTGAAGCCCTTGGTTGCCCTTTTCATTCGCGCACAGATACTGAAGTTCTGCTTTATGCCTATGCCACATGGGGTGAAAAGTGCCTAAATCGACTTAATGGCATGTTTGCCTTTGCAATTTTTGATCGCCATACCCACGAAGTCTTCATTGCTCGCGATCGTTATGGCATTAAGCCTCTGTACTACACCCTACAAGGTCAAAAATTCATTTTTGGCTCTGAAGTAAAAGCGATCTTAGCTAACACTAGCTATCGAACCACGATTGATCAACCAGCACTGCTCGAATATCTCACATTTCAAAATTTCTTTACGGACAGCACACTGTTTCAGGATGTCAAACTCCTGCCAGCAGGAACATCAATGTTGTTGTCACGAGAGTCAGATCAAAAATTACATGTCAAGCAATACTGGGATTACCATTTTGTTGAACCCGAAAAACCTCTAGATGAACGTGAATATGTTGAAGAACTCGATCGCCTATTTCGTCAAGCGGTCAATCGACAGCTAATCAGTGATGTTGAGCTAGGTGCATACCTCAGTGGTGGTATGGATAGCGGCTCGATTACGGCGATCGCGGCTCAGCAACTCCCGTATCTCAAGTCTTTTACTTGTGGGTTTGATCTCAACTCAGCATCTGGCATTGAAGTTAGCTATGACGAACGTGAGGCTGCTGAATATATGTCCTATTTATTTAAGACCGAACATTATGAGATGGTTTTAAAAGCAGGAGACATGGAGCGAGTGATGCCTCGCCTTGCTTGGCACTTGGAAGAGCCAAGAGTTGGTCAAAGTTATCCTAACTTTTATGTAGCGCAGTTAGCGAGTAAATTTGTTAAGGTTGTTATGTCTGGAACTGGTGGTGACGAGCTGTTTGCGGGTTATCCTTGGCGTTATTATCGGGCTGTAGTCAATGATGATTTTGACCATTACATTGACAAATATTACGGATTTTGGCAACGTCTTTTGGTTAATGGTGAAACGCAAGCAGTTCTTGCCCCAATATGGGATGATGTAAAACATATTTCCACAAAAGATATTTTTAAAGGGGTTTTTCGTCAACCAAGACAACAAATGTCTCGTCCTGAAGATTATGTCAATTGTTCGCTTTACTTTGAAGCTAAAACTTTTTTGCATGGTCTCCTCACAGTCGAAGATAAGCTGAGCATGGCGCATTCTCTGGAAACTAGAGTGCCTTTTTTAGACAATGACTTGGTTGATTTCGCAATGAAAATGCCTGTAAATTTAAAACTTGGCAATCTTACCGAAGTGGTTCAACTCAATGAAAACGATCTTGGCAATAAAACTGCTAAATATTTTCAAAAGACAAAAGACGGCAAATTACTGTTGCGTAAAGTGATTTCTCGATATATCCCTACTAGTGTCACAGAGAGAGAAAAACAAGGCTTTTCTGCTCCTGACGCTAGTTGGTTTAAAGGCGATAGTATAGATTACGTCCGACGGAGATTATGTGATCCTAAGGCTCAGATTTACAATTTTCTCGATCATAAATCTGTACAGGCACTAATCGACCAGCATCTTGATGGTAAGCAAAATCGTCGTCTTTTGATTTGGTCGTTACTCAATTTAGAAAGTTGGTGTGAGCAGTTTTTAGGATGAACATGCGATCGCTATTTACAGGGAATCTCCAACCTTTTCGCGAGGTTTATCGGCTGCTGACTACTTATAAGACTTTGACATGGGAGATGGCAAAGCGAGAAATTACTGATCGCTATCAGGGGCAATTTTTTGGATTATTTTGGGCGGTAATACATCCACTAGTTTTAATTGGCGTTTACATTTTTGTTTTCGTCATTGTGTTCAAAATCAAAATCGGTGGTACAAGAGAAATGCCCCTTGATTACACAACCTATTTACTTTCGGGGTTAATACCTTGGATGGCTGTGCAAGAGGGCATGTCTAAGGCAAGCACAGTTATTACCAGTAATGCCAGTCTAGTTAAGCAAGTCGTTTTCCCAATCGAGATCTTGCCAATTAAAAGTGTATTGGCTTCAATGATTACCCAAGGTATATTTTTTGCGATTTTGATTGTATATGTCTTGGCAACACATACCACCTTACCCATTACCTATGCACTTTTGCCTTTGCTGGTATTTGTGCAAATGATTGGCATGGCAGGTGTATCTTATGTTTTGGCAGCGATCGGGACTTATTTCCGCGACATCAAAGATATTGTGCAAGTATTTACGGTTGTGGGCATTTATGTCATGCCAATTTTTTATCTTCCCGAACAAGTCCCTGAAATATTTAGAGTAATTCTGTACCTTAATCCATTTAGTTACATGATCTGGTGCTATCAAGATGCTCTATATTTTGGGAAGTTTATGCATCCATGGGCATGGGTCGTATATATTGTAGTTAGCCACCTTGTTTTTGCTCTGGGCTATCGACTATTTCATCGCTTAAAAGTCATGTTTGGAAATGTACTATGACGAATACATCAGACGTTGCCATTAAGGTGACCAATCTTTCAAAGATGTACAAGGTTTATTCCAAGCCATCTGACATGTTTGTGGAGCTTATAACTGGAAAGCAACGTCATCAAGAGTTTTGGGCGTTGAGGGATATCTCGTTTGAAATAAAGAGAGGGGAAGTTGTTGGTATTATTGGTTCAAATGGAGCAGGGAAAAGCACAATTCTCAAGATTTTGGCAGGGACTCTAGATAAGACATCTGGCGAAATTGAAATTAATGGTAAAGTGTCAGCGATTCTTGAGCTTGGTACAGGCTTTCAGCCAGATTATACGGGGCGTGAAAATATCCGTATGGGCTTAATATGCTTAGGGATGACTGACGCTGATATTGACAAACGGATTGATTCAATCATTGCATTTAGCGAACTAAGTAGTGTTATCGATCAACCCTTTAAAACATACTCTAGTGGAATGCAAGCTCGCTTAACCTTTTCAACAGCAATAAGCATTCAACCAGATATTTTCATTGTAGATGAGGCTCTCGCGGCGGGTGATGCCTACTTTGTTTCCAAATGCATGGAGAGAATTCGATCGATTTGCCAATCTGGGACAACAGTTCTTTTTGTCTCGCATTCGGCTGCAACAATTGAACAGTTATGTGATTCAGCCATTTGGCTGCTAGAAGGGCGGCTTCATAAAATTGGAGAAGCCATGCAGGTTTGCGCTGCATACGATCATTATGTCTGGTCTTGTAGAGAAAGACAGCAGACAAAAGAAAACCAAGAACGTCAACAGGCAAATGATAATGGTCAAGGTACATATGTTCTTGGATCTGGACACTTAAAGATTACATCTATTGAAACTCTTGATAAAAACAATCAATCTAAATCTGTATTTATTCAGGGTGAACCATTCAAGATTAGAATTTATTGGACTGGTAGTACTGAAGTAGAAGTCACGCCTGTAATTCGGATTGATAATAGCCTTGGTGAGTCATCAACTGGATGGCGTGGGTCTGAAGTTAATTATGTATTTCAGGGCTTAAATGGGATCGGTTATTTCGAGTTAGATGCAGGTGTTACTATTTTTGGTAGGGGTGACTATTATGTGTCCGCAGGAATTGTAAAAAATGTTTTTACACAGACGGAGGAAGATATTCTTACGTACTGTCATCGAACCTTGAAGTTTTCAGTTAAGCGTCCTTCTTTACTTGAATTAGCATATCAATTTGAGATACCTGGAAACTGGAGCATAGTATATAAGTGATTTAGATGGTATTATTCTTTATAATTAAGATTAAATACTTGACTTTCCCATATGCCATTAGTTTAGTCTGTCATTGAGCTATTTTTCCAATTTATACACATCTACAAAATGAGGATTTATTATGTTTCAGTGGTTCTCTCAACTCCAAAAAGAAAAAACAACTCTTCTCTACATAGCAAATTCTCCTCAGTCATCTGATATAAGAATAAATCTCAATCGCATTAGAGCAATTACTAAAGAAGCTGAGAAAGCTGGAATAAGGGAATTCACTATTTCTCCCAACCTCAAAGTTGAACCTCCTGAAGCTCAAGGCATGAAATATGTTCTATGGGACAAAGCTATACGCAATCCAAATCATTACACTAATTATGTTGTAATTCCAGTAGATCAGTATCATGTTAGTAACGAATGGATTCTCGACCTACTGGAGCGCTCAGTATCCGAAGATGTTTCTTTTTGTCATGAAAATTACGCCAATCCTATAACTGGTCATCTTTCTCTGTGCGCAAATTTTACTGTTCTTACCCCAAAAACATTTAAAGCTTTCATTCAGCATTTAGAGGTCTCAGGTTTGTCATCTGACCCAAAAGCTCAGATCTTGCAATTCAATCTGCCCATTCAGCAAGCTAGTATTACTGCACAAAATGTCCATTCTTTATATCGCCAAGCTGCAACTTTAGATTTACCAAGCTCTTGGGTGATTGAAACAAATAGTTCCTGTAATTATGCCTGTCTGATGTGTCCTTATCATGGCGCTCGTCAAGTGGAAAAGCCAACCTTTATTCAGAAGGGAAAAGCAACTGATATGCCGCTTGATGTTTTTAAAAGAGTAGTAGACGAGATCTCATCACTTACACACAATTTTCGAGATTCCAATTTTCAACCACTAATAAGTCCTTATCGTAGAGGTGAATTATTGCTTTATCCTCATTGGAAAGAAGCTTTAGCACACATTAAGTCGAAGAAAAACCTTAGAGCTTATTTTTCTAGCAACGGAAGTCTGTGGAAGCCAGAAGATATCGACTTTATTCTAGATATTGGATTGGATCATCTCCAAATCAGTATTGAAGGATACGATCTAGATTCTCACAAGAAAATTCGTTTGAACAACGAATTTGCAAAAGTTGCATCTACTATTCAGATGATCATTCAAAAGCGTGAAGAAAGAGGGCTGGTATTCCCTTTTCTTCAATTAGCTCATACTGTCAATGAGCGGAACTACAATGATATGCAGAGTTATGTTGATTTCTGGCTAAACAAATCTGATGCTCTATTTATGGGACCAGAAAATTACGCAGACGATGTAAACCAAAATAAACATTACAAGTTGGAGTTTTCACCTGTTAAGCCACGTAACTCTTCATATCGTCCTCCTTGTAGCATGATTAAAGATCATATGTGGATTGATTCAGAAGGTACAGCAATTTTATGCATTGGTTCCAAGCAGTCCATAATTGGGAACGTTTTCGATTCGTCAATCACTGAACTTTTGGAATCGCCAGTTCGCATGACTGTTTTACAAGAACATATGAATGGAGTTTATGATGGCTCCAAATGTCAGAGTTGTGAACAGTGGTATTCAGCTTATGGTGAAATGAAGGAAACAGAAGATGCCTCAATATTTTTAAGTCCTGACACACAATACTATCGCCGTAAAAATTCTATTGATTTATCTTGGGATATACCTAGAGAGCTAGTGAAAAAAGAAGGAGGAATGTAAATGAAACCAACGAACCAAGACAAAACTTGGCAGGGTGGATTGAAATCTTTTTTTACAGAGAGAGCCAGCTTAATAAAAGGTCAGCCGAGCTTGGAGGATCTTTGCTATGTTAGTGGTCGAGATTCAAGATTGTGGCTACAACAAGGAATGTATGACGACCTTATAAATAATTTGATATCAATATTGAGACTAAGTCATAATTCCCATGTTCTTGAAGTTGGTTGTGCCGCAGGTTTTTTATCCAAAGGTTTAGCACCTTCTGTTGGTCAGTATACAGGTGTTGATCTTGCTTCTTCGGCAATTAAAGTAGCAGATAGGCTTAAACTGAAAAATGCTAAATTTAGCGTAGCAAATGGTGGGAATCTCCCATTTCCCGACAACACGTTTGATGCGTCTTTTTCTTATGATGTTTTCACAAATTTCCCTTCTTTTGAAGAAGGCATACCTCTGATACGTGAAATGTTGCGTGTTACTAAACCATGTTGCCCTGTTCTAATTGGTTCTGTGCCAAATCTAGATAAGCAGTCACTTTATGAGGAGCGAGTGAAGCAATACTCAATGTATTTAGAACATGAGTACGGTCAAGTGCCAGCTATGAACTTTTCGCCTCCCTCTTTTTTAAATAGAATATATGGTCTTATTAAACCTAAGTCCAAAATTCTACCTGCCATTGTCTGCTATTACTTCTGCATAGAAGATTTTCAGAAACTTGGTCAGACTTTATGTGTTAACACAGAAATTTGCAATATTCATACGGCAAATCCTTATGTTGATTTAAGATTTAATGTGATTTACAGTAAGCCAAGTTGAAATGCAAATAGTTCATTATGATCGAATTTGTCCAGATAAATGGAATGAATTGTGCAGGCTTTCCAATGAGGCTTGGTTGTTTCATAGTTATGAATGGGTGGCTATAGAAAATACTTTTGCTACCCAGTCAAACTATTCTTTTGCAATTCTTTCTGATCTGGGAGAATTAATTGGAATTCAGCCATTATATTTTCATGATTTAGGATTTGAGAGACTGCTCAACAGTGGTATTCATAGGCATACAGGACTAGCTCTTTTAAATAATCTTTCTGCAAAGCAGGTTAAGTTAGCTCGTAAACTAGCCATGGATCATATTAAACGATTAGCTTCTCAAATTGATGCCGATCGCATTCAATTAAATTCTCATAATTTAGCACCAAAAAATCTGTCTGCTCAACGAGAAGAAATCCCCTTTTGGGTGGATGAAGATGGTTTTTATTTGGGGTTGCATTTTACGGGAACTGGTTTCATCCCTGTGCCAGGGATGAGGAGTTGCAGTGCAGATCAGATAGTTCATCTAAAAAATGCTAGTACAGAAGAATTATTTCAAGGCTTACATGACTCTTGTCAGAGAGCAGTCAAAAAGGCGACCAAAAATGGACTCGAAATCGAGTTTGCTGATGATCCTAGTCACATAGACTCCTACTACAAAATTGCCCAACTATCGTCTCAGCGTACTGGAGAAGTATTACCTTCAATTGATTATTTCAAAACCATCTTTGATCAATTTTATCCAAAAGGACAATGTGTAATGCTTTTCGCATTATATCAAGGTCAGCGAATTGGGGCATTATTGCTACTGATAGATAAAGGTTCTGTCAGCTTCATAGCTGGGGTATCCGATCCTTCTTTTCTTTCTTTGCGTGTCAATGATTTCATGCACTGGTCAGTAATTAAATGGGCAAATTCAGAAGGTCATCACACTTATAGGCTTGGTCCTTATTTTCCAGAAATCCCTAAAGACAGTCCCGTAGAAAAAGTTTCTCGATTTAAAAAAAAGTTTGGTGGACGTAACACTACAATTATTGAGGGTAGTTATTTCTGTAAACCAGAAAAATATATACAAAATGGCATAAAAGAAATCGAATTGTTGTGTAAACCTAAAGAGCCAGTGATAAACGAATTAAATAAAATAGAAAAAAACCATTCGGAGAAAACCATATTTCTTGGCAATCAGAACGAAACAAGTATTAAAATAATTCTTCGTTCCTATGGGCTGATCACTCTTCCTTTTCAAATCAGTACTAATGATTTTCTACTTGGTAGTCAAACAGATGTAGTTTTTGTGTCTGAGAAGTCAGATTTGTCAGATTTTGGGGTGCAAATTTCATTAAATTTAGAGAAAGAGATATTCTATCTATATCAAGTAAAAAAAGCTTGGAATCCGTTTAAGTCTATCAAGCCTATCTATCATGCTCTATTACCGCATATTACTTTTTTGGGAGAGAACATAGAGCCTATTTGGGTAAATGAGAAAGGACAGGCTGCGATCGCATGGTTAAAGCACGAAAACAAAAAAATTCTTTTGATTGGTTTAAATGTAGAAGAAGAGATTATTCGGCACCGACAAGGAGATCCTAGCAAAGTTATTGAGACTGCGACAAAAGGCGGTTTTGGGTTTGCTCATGAACGAGCTAACTACTTGTTTGAAGATCAGATACATCCCAAATATTCTACTTATCCTTGGGCTGATTATCTAGGTTTTTTCTTGGCTGAAACCTTCTCTAAGCTGAGTGGTTGTCCCCTCATTGAAATCTTGCCAAACGGCGCAAAGGGTGCTGTTATTTTAACTGGGGATGACGATCAAGCTTTTTTAGAGAAATATGATCAACAGTTAAAGATAATTGGGGATTTTCCAATCACTTATTTGTTGGTTCCCCAAACAAAACACACTCAAGAAACTCTAGCCAAAATGCCAAGTAATGTAGAAATTGGCTTACATCCCGATGCTTTAGAACATCCTGATCAATATGATCAGCTATGTACTGAACAAGCAAGTTTTATTCGTCAATTATCAGGCAAACCAATACGAACTCTCCGCAATCATGGATATCTTGACAAAGGCTACCTCGGACATCTAAAAGCTTGGGAAGAAAACGATATTGGTTTGAATGTCAACTATTCTAAAGCAGATGGTACAGTAATGAATGGATCTCTTTTGCCAATGAAAATAAGGGATCTCAATGGTAGGTGGTCAAATCATTATAGTTTATTAACAGCATTTGGAGACGGCATAATTTTTGCCCTTAACTGGACAGAAAAACAGGCGGCAAAGAAAATAAGACACTTGGTTCGCCAAATTGAGTCTTCTGTGTCGGGTGTCTTAGTTTTCAATTTACATCCTCAAAATGTAGATAGTATTCGCACTCTTCACAAAGAAGTTATATTGCTTTCTAAGCGATCGGGTTGGATGGCTCTTGGTCTAGAGAGCTATCTTGACTGGCTATTTATGTTAGACAATATTCAAATCGAATGTACAGATCGAGGATTTTTGCTTAAATCAAATCAACTAGTTGAAAATTTGGCTATTCGCTATCCTAAAGAAAATGGATGGCATCAAAAAATATTAACCTCATGGTCTAACCAGATTTACTTAGACATCCCTAAATGTGTGAAGTATCACTAAACAAATTCTCAATAGGAAAACTTTGAGCATGAAAATTTTAATTAAAAGACTAATTCCAAAGCTTCCATTTATTGGGAACAAGCTAAAAAAATGGATTGATCTAGAGAGAAAGCAAATAGATTATGAGACCAAATTAGGTGAATTAGAGGCTAAAAGAATAGAGTTAGAAACTAATCTTCTTAGATTCAAGGCATGTTTTGAGCCTTTCCAAAACCCTGGAAATTCCATGCCTATCATCGATGATCATCCTTGGGATAATCCCTATCTCACGCACGAGAATATCGGTAAGTTTCGGACATATTCAACCGATGTTTGGAGATTTGCTCTTGACTATTTAGATGCTCATCCTGAACCTCTTAAATGTGCTTTTGCCGTAAATATGGCGCAAAATAGCTATAAATGGGCAAAACTAGCACAGAGATATGGCGCATCAGTCGGTTTGTTTCCTAATCCAATGGACACTAGCGCCGTAAACTTACCTGAGTGGGAAGAGTTTGATGGAGAATTCGCCGATTTGATGGATGGAGATAACTTCCTCAAAACATATCCACATATTCAAGTACAAGTGCCTAGTTTTTCTGTGCCGATGGAAGGATCTGAGTTATATAGTGCATTTAGAGATTTTTGTTTGGGATCTCGAATTCCGTTGCTCCGCTTGATGTCTAAATCTAGAACTCTTCGACATGAGATTTTGCTTGCCTATGATGGCTTTTATCCATACTTTGCTACTGCAAAAGCTCTGGCTGATTATGATGTCATCTATGCGGCGAGTAATCCATTACCTGCTTATGCCAGCGGAAAACCCTATTGTGCTTTCTCCGTTGGCGGAGATCTTCAGTATGATTGCGGTAAACCTGATGATTTAGGAAAGCTGATGAGTCTCTCATTTAATGCGGCTAGATTTCTGATGATCAGTAACCCCCACGCTATTGGACATTGTCGTCGTTTGGGGTTGACCAATGGCATTTATTTGCCTTATCCGATGGATGCCTCCATTTACTCACCAGGGGAGGGACAAGCTCGTAAAACATGGGAAACAACTTATGGAGAAGGGGTCTTTGTGCTGGCAACTTCAAGACTGGATAAAAAAGTTAAAGGGCAGAGCGATGAACTTTTTCAAGCCTTAGTGGATGCGGCAAAAATGCGCCAAGAACTGCGCTTTGTTTTTTTGGCATGGGGAAATAGCCTTCCAGATTTCCAAGCAAAGATTGCAGATTTGGGTATGGGTAATCAATTTATTTTGTTGCCACCTGTGGGAAAAAAGCGTTTGATCGATTATTACCGTTCTTGCGATATTGTGTTAGATCAATTTGTCTATGGTTATTACGGAGCAACAGGTCTAGAAGCAGCATCTATCGGGAAGCCAATCTTAATCAAGTTAAGAGAAGAACAATATGCTCCTCTCTATGCTGGAGATGTTGCACCAATGATTAATGTTAGTCAGCCCCATGAGGTATTTGCGGCTTTGCTTAGGCTAGTAGATAATCCAGATCTACGTGTTCAGATTGGTAAAGATGTAAGAGCATGGTTATTAAGAAATCATGGCGAAGAGAAAACCATGCCTTTACTGTTAGGATTGTTGCGGCTTGCTGCCGATCAAGTTCCTCTACCTAAAGATTTGATTAACCCTTTGTATAGAGATTTCGATCCATGAGAAATAGCTTATTAACACATATGAGTCCTAAGAAAAGTGATGCCAGTTATGAATCAGTAAGATTAACTTGATCCCAAAATATCATTAATCCAAAAAAAATAAAAAACTGTTTGCATTTCGGTTCGAAACAAGAATTTTTACACTCAAAACAACCATTCCTACATGAATATTCCACACTCAAAACCATGGATTATTGATAAAGATCTAGAAGCAGTTAATGTAACTATATCAACTGGAATGATTGCTCAAGGCTCTAAAGTGTCTGAGTTTGAGGAACAAATATCACTTTACACTACTCTTCCTTATTGCGTGGCAACTTCTAGTGGAACGGCAGCATTAGTCTTAGCACTTCTAGCTTTAGAGATTCGGCTCAAAGATGAGGTGATTCTTCCAACTTACGTTTGTCCTCAAGTTCTAGAAGCAGTAATATTAGTAGGTGCAACACCAGTTTTATGTGATATTGGGCCGAATTGGGTTATGACAGCGGAAACTGTCACTGCAAAAATCACAAAGCGTACAGGTGCAATTATTGCAGTACATGTGTTTGGCATACCCGTTGATGTAGCGCAATTGAAAAACTTACAGATTCCAATTATTGAGGATTGCTGCCAGTCTCTTGGAGCAGAGCTAAATCACCAAAAAGTAGGGACTTTTGGTGATTTAGCTGTTTTTTCATTCCAAGCTACCAAATGCTTAACCACAGCGGAAGGAGGGGTAGTTGGTTGTAAAGACTCAAACCTTATTGCAAAAATCCTTGCAATTCGACAAGGAGACAAACTGACAACTCTTCACCGTTTTATGTCTCCTATGTCTGATATGCAAGCATCATTAGGGCTAAATCAACTACTTCGTTACAAAGATTTTTTACAACGACGAAGAGAAATTGCGTCATATTATTTTGAGGAATTAGCTGCTTTGGATATTCTTCTACCTTATGAAATAAGAAACAAGAGTATCTTTTTTCGGTTTCCCGTCAGATCTAGCCGTGATTTTGAGATGGTTCAGCAAGAGTTATCTCAAAAAGGAATTCAAGTTAGACGCGGCGTTGACGTTTTGTTGCATAGGATGTATAAATCTGACAGCAACCAATTTCCCTCCGCTGAAAGATTATTTGAAGAAACAATCTCAATTCCAATATATCCAGCACTCAATAATGGTCAAATGAGATCTGTTATAGAGGCTTGTCAACAATCTTTTTGAATCGTTATTACTTAATATTCTGATCGTTATTAAATCTTATGGGAATCCAAATACAGCTTTTATCAACAGAGCAAGAGGAAATCTATGAGTCATTTCTCTATTCGATGGACAAAACTTTGATTTATTCTTCGCTAGTTTATCGTAATTTTTTGAGGGGCATACTAGATAATACGAAAGACTATTATCTTTTAGCATATGAAAATAGCCAATTAGTTGGGGTATTACCTTTCTTTATTAAGTACAACACACAATTTGGTAATATTGCAAATTCATTGCCTTTTTATGGGAGCAATGGTGGATTGTTGATTTCTGAGCAAGTTATTCGTTTAGATAAAGTCAGAATTGAATTGATACAAGCGTTTAACTCAATTGTTAATGAAGAATCTGTTATTGCACATACTTTAATATCTAGTCCATTAGATCAGGAAGAACAACTAAATTTTTACTCCGAAAACCTAAAATTCAGTTTTCAAGATGAACGTATTGGTCAGATTGTTTATCTTCCTAGCTGGAATTTGACAGAGGAAGATCTAGATGATCATCTTAAAGGACTTTATCATCAAAAAACCCGAAATTGTGTGAGAAAAGCGGAAAAGGCTGGAATAAAAATCGATCATTCTAGTTCCTTAGAAATGATGCAGTTTTTGTTTGATATACATTATGAGAATATTACGGCTGTGGGAGGAATGCATAAGCCATTGGAGATATTTCAATCAATATATAAAACTTTTGAGTACGATAAGCATTACCGAGTTTATACAGCTCATAAAAATGATGTTATAGTTGCTGCTCTTCTCGTATTTTTCTACAATCAAACTGCCGAATATTATACTCCAGTTACTAAGGCTGAATTTAGAATTGATCAACCGATGAGTCTCTTGATTCATTCAGCAATGAAAGATGCAACCAAAAAAAAATGTAAGTATTGGAATTGGGGAGGAACATGGTTATCTCAAACTGGAGTTTATCAATTTAAAAAAAGATGGGGGACGCACGATCTAAAATATAATTATTATACTAACCTAATAGATAATAGTATTTTAAATCTGTCTAAAGAAGATTTACTTCGTGAATATCCTTACTTCTACGTTTTACCTTTTTCTGCACTACATCAGTAACTAAAAGTGAACTACTATTTATGTCTGACAACTCTTCCAATAATTATATACAACGCTCTTCATTTGACGCTAAAAAAAGACTGCCCCAGTTCTTAAAAAATGATGAAGAAGAAGCTTTGATTGAATTGATAAATAATTCTCTGCTACCTCTTCAGAGACAATTGGAAAACAGGAAGACTTCAGCGCATCCTGTATTGATAATTCTTGGGACTCCTCGGTCTGGTTCGACACTTCTTATGCAAATGATCTCATCAAGGCTTGATATTGCTTATCCGTCTAACCTGATGGCAAGATTTCATGAGACTCCAGCAGTAGGAGCATTTTTACAGAAAATGTTGATTGGGAACAGACTTCATAACTTACGAGATTATCAAAGTACCCATGGTGCTACAGCTTTAATTGAAGAACCTCATGAATTTGGCTATTTCTGGACTCGACATCTAGGGATTTGTAAAGATGTTCACGAGCCTTCCGCTTTGGAATTGCTTAATGTTGACATTGATAAGTTACAACAGGAATTAGATTCTATTATAAATATTTTTGATAAACCTGTTGTTTTTAAGTGTATTCTCGGCAGCTATTTTGTTTTACCACTCCAGAATATCAGTAATATCTTCTTCATAGATTTACAACGCAATACGCTTGATGTTGCTGAGTCGTTTTTGAATGTTCGCCAAAACAGATTTGGTTCAACTACAGAATGGTGGTCAATAAGACCACTAAATTATGAATCGCTTTGCCTTCAAACTCCTGAAGTGCAAATTGCATCTCAGATCTTATCTATTCGTAGAGCAATAGATAAGTCTTGGGCATTAATTCCAGAGCAAAGAAAATTTACAATTAAGTATGAAGATCTGATTGAAGATCCTGAAACTACTCTTGATATGCTTGTTAATTCTTTAGAGTCTTTCGGATGCTCATTGCCAAAGGTAGGTATACCTGTTTCTCTTCCCAAAATTCGTCAAATGTCTAGTGATACATTGAATAAAGAAGTTAGATGGAAATTATCTCAAGCATTAGATCAAATGTTAAAGTTTTATTAGGAGATTAAAATATTCGATTGGATAAAAAACATCCCAGAATGTATCATCATCCTAATATATTATTTTGGGGTGTTTAGCATGGAGATAGAGTGGAAAATATTCTAATGAAACAAGTAGGAATGACGATTTGGCTTACAGGTTTAAGTGGTGCAGGCAAAACTACAATTGGGAGTGAGGTTGTCAATAGATTGACAACGCAAGGCTATAAAGTCGAGTTTCTTGATGGAGATATCGTTCGGACGAAGTTAACTAAAGGTTTAGGCTTTAGCAAAGCTGATCGCGATGAAAATATCCGCAGAATTGGTTTTGTCTCTCACCTTTTGACTAAACATGGTGTCATTGTAGTCGTAGCTGCTATTTCTCCGTATCGTGAAGTTCGACAAGAGGTGCGTCAGTTGATCGGCAATTTTATGGAAGTTTATATTAATGCTCCTCTTGATACTTGTGAGCAAAGGGATGTTAAGGGGTTATACAAAAAAGCACGATCAGGAGAGATTGCCAGCTTTACTGGGGTGACCGATCCATATGAGCCACCCACAAATCCTGATATTGAATGTAGGACAAATCGAGAAAGTATTGATGAAAGTGTGCAAAAAGTACTGCAAAAATTCTCTGACTTTCAAAACGTAAGCGATTAGAGGTACAATTACAGAAGATTAAAATTCTGAAGTTTTTAGCGCACTGAATGAAAATAAACATTACGTCTCCATCTTTCGACGAACAAGAATTACTACTTTTAAAACAGTGTCTAGATTCTAAATGGGTTACACAGGGTGCATTTACTCAACAGTTTGAAAGCCTTTTTAAGCAACGGCACGATGTGCAGTATGCATTTGCGACCACATCCTGTACAGCCGCGCTGCATATGGCGATGGTCGCGTTAGATATCAAACCTGATGATGAGGTGATCGTACCTGCCTTTACATGGGTTACATCAGCCCATTGTGTAGAATATGTAGGGGCGAAAGTCGTTTTTGTCGATATTGAGCCTGATACGTTTAATATTGATCCTGCGGCTTTAGAAGCAGCAATTACACCTAAAACCAAGGCGATTGTTGTTGTTCATCTGTTTGGTCTAGCAGCCAAGATGCAGGAGATTATTGAGATCGCTCGTAAGCATAACCTTGTGATCGTCGAAGATGCAGCCTGTGCTACGGGGACAACTTACAATGGCAAGCCAGTTGGCGCAATTGGAGACATTGGCTGTTTCTCATTTCACCCACGCAAAGTCATTACTACAGGTGAAGGGGGCATGGTTACGACTAATAATCTAAAACTAGCCGAACGGATTAAAATCCTCCGCAACCATGGCGCAACAGCAAATCCTAATATTGATACTTCTAAGCCCTACTATATGGGGAACTTTGATCATTTAGGTTTTAACCTGCGATTTAGTGATATTCAAGCTGCGATCGGTGTCGCCCAAATGGCTAAGCTAGACGGACTCCTAGCAGGTAGACTTGCTTGTGCCAAGCAATATGATTTATTACTAAAATCAGTTTCCGAGATCGCGACTCCAAAGTCACCCTCATTATGTGGACATTCCTATCAGTCATATGTGATTCGTCTCAGTGAAGGAGGAATAGATCGCCGTAATCTTCTAATGGAAGCCCTTGCTAATGAGGGTATTCAAACCCGACCTGGAACTCATGCTGTCCACCGTTTGGGATATTATAAAAACAAATATGGTATTGAACCAAATGCTTACCCTCAAGCATCAAAATCAGAAGATTTATCAATTACTCTGCCGATTTTCCCAGATATGACTGAGGCAGATCAGCATAAAGTTGTGAATATTTTAAAAACTGCTTTATCTTGTAGTGAAAACAAATAAATACTTATGAGCAGAAATTCGATTGATATCCAGTCTGCAACCACAAATGATCCATTGCAATGGGTTAAACAATTTAACCAAAAATATGGACGCTCACCACGCGTACTGCATATAGGTAATATCGCGAACAATGCTTATAACAATGCTAAATTGTTAAACAATGCAGGGCTAGACTGTGACGTGATCTGTTATGACTACTACCATATTATGGGATGTCCAGAATGGGAAGATGCAGACTTTGTAGGGTCAGTTAGGGATCACTTCTTTCCCAATTGGCATAGTTTGGAGATGAATCAATTCCAACGCCCTCTTTGGTTTGCACAAGGTCCTACAAAACTCTGCATTCGTTATTTACTAGCAAAAAGACAAAGTGATTTAAAAACTGCCAAATCTTTGTGGTTTCAGCTAGGATTATATAGATTTTTCCGCACATGTTTAATCGGAAACTATGCATATAAAATTTTTTCTTTATCCCAATTAAAACGTTGTTTTATTAATAAATACACGCGCCCTTATCTTAGAAAATATTTCCAAAAACTAAAAACCTCTAAAGATTTACCAGAATCTACTAAATCTTTATTTGAAGAACGAGTAGAAGAAATCATCCAAATATTTAAAGTCAATTTCTCTGAACGTAGCGATCAACTATTAGCGACAGATTTAATTCCTTACAACTCTATAATACCTTTATGGAGCCAACTCTTTGAGCAATATGACGTTATTCAAGCATATTCTACAGATCCAATTTTGCCATTACTCGCAGGAAAAAAATACTTTGCTTTTGAGCATGGAACTCTGAGAGAAATTCCTTTTTATGCCAACACGCAGGGTAGAATCACGGCGATTTCTTATAGCGAGGCGCAGCACGTGTTTGTTACAAATTCTGATTGCTTAGAAAATGCGCATTACTTAGCTGGGGAAAGGGTTTCTTACATAAATCATCCGTATGACGAAAGCCATGGTGATGCTATAAGTGGCTCAGAAGATTTACGTAGACGTTTATGTAAAGAACTTGATGCTGACTTTCTTTTCTTTTTCCCGACTCGACAGGACTGGGTGGTTGGCACTGGCTATGCAGACAAAAGTAACGACATTTTCTTGAGAGCCTTCTGCCAATTGCGCCAATCAGGACATAAAGTTGGCATGGTTTGCTGTCGATGGGGTAAAAATGTTCAAGAAAGTATTCATTTGTTGAAAGACAACCAATGTGATAAATATGTGCTTTGGCAAGAGCCTATGGGAACAGTACAGTTTGAGAGGACAGTAAAAGCTTGTGACGTAGTTGTCGATCAGTTTAAGCTTGGGTCTTTTGGTGGAATAATGTTTAAGGCTATGGCAGTTGGTACAGTAATTTGTACTTACTTAAATGAAGCCGAAATTTTGAATCAGTATCAAGAGTTACCACCAATAATTAATTGTCAAACAGAGGTGCAAATCGTTCAAGCTGTTCAAGAACTTATCAATCACCCTGAAAATATTAATCATTTATCACACTCTGCTAAGCAGTGGATTGACAAGTACCATAGCTCTAGTTTGACAGTACAAACTCAGTTACAGCAATATAAGTTGTTACTTATGCCTGATTAAATTCCCACATTTTCTTCTGTCATCAATTATTGCAAAAATCAAATAATTACATATTTATGAGAAACGAAGTTTTACCGAATTTAATAATTCCTGCAAATCTTGACAAATTTGATTTTCGTTGTTTCCAAAAAGAAATGGAGCAAGTGATTGAAGGTGTTTTTATTACAGATGAATACTGGTATCCAGTTATCAAAGGGGTGCCTTGCTTTTTAAAAGATGTGCTTAGACCAAACTTTACTTGGTTTCAAGAAAAATATAATTTGGCAAAGATTGCCGAATCCTCAATATCAGAATTTGAAAGTGAACAGTTACTCACAAATACAACTTTCTCAGACAAGTGGAACAAGTTTCGTAATTATGGTTTAGAGCAAACTCACCAAGAATTTCTTTACGCTTGGTACTGCAAAAAATTTGGCGTTTCGACGACTGAGGAACTTGTAAGATTTTATCGCCAATTTAAGACGGTTCTAGAAATTGGACCCGGCTCAGGATTTAACACGAGATTTATTGCAGAAACGCTAGCTGATAATAATGAAGCAAAAGTCTTTGCTTTAGACATTTCTGATGCGGCATTTACAACCTTTGAAAACACTAAGCATCTTGCAAATTGCCATGTTGTCCAAGCAGATCTAATGTCTATGCCATTTGCTGACTGCTCATTTGATTTCATTATTGCTGATGGTGTTTTACATCACACACCCGACACGAAAAAGGCTTTGTTTGCAGTTTATAAGAAACTCAAACCAAATGGACAGATGTTCTTTTATGTTTATAAGCAGATGGGTGCAGCAAGGCAGTTTTGCGATCGCTACATTCGTGAGCATTTTACACATCTAGAGCCAGATGAATGCTACAAAGCTTGTGAGGGACTTACAGAGTTAGGCAGAGAGCTTAGTCATCTCAATGCCAAAATAACCCTTGAGAAAGATATTCCAGTATTGGGTATACCAGCAGGAACCCATGATGTCCAACGCCTTTTCTACTACAATTTTGTTAAATGTTTTTGGAATGATGCTTTCGATTTTGAAACGAATAATATGGTTAACTTTGATTGGTATCATCCCCATAATGCTTGGCAACATACAGAAACAGAAGTAGCAGGTTGGCTACAAGAGTTAGGTGTAAGCGATTACAAGTTTAATGATGCAAACCCAAATGGTATCTCTGTCCTCCTAACTAAGCCCTCGCTGTGAAAAGATTATTTTGGTTTGGTTATGATTTTTTGTCTTATGTTTTTTTTGGTATAGGCTTATTACTATTTCCATTGAGGTGGCTAGTTAAGTTTATTTCTATAAGAACTCAGCCCACTAATCTAAGATTAAATAGCCTCTGGACAGGCACACCAATTATTACATTGGCAGTTAAAGCAAAAGCAGAAGCTCTCTTAGGAGTTAATGCAAAATCATTGGTCTATGATACTTATTTTATTACTAGTGACTTTGACTACAATTTGAGTGGTTGGACAACTATTCCTTTGGTAGGTAAATTAACCTCTTTATTTGTTTTTCTTTGGGTTTGCCTATGGGCTGACCGTATCCATATGTACATGGATCGAGGCGTTTTACTTGGTAGTAAACCTTTACAGTCAAGTTTTAAGGAATTATTAGTTTACAAAAAATTAGGTATTTCGGTTTTTTTCTGGACTTATGGTGCAGATGTACGGAGCCGTCAAACTACAGAAAAACTAGGACATCCAAATTGCTGTACGGAATGTCCTGCCATTGGAAAAGCCTGTATTTGTGATGAGTATAGCCGTAAAATTCGTATAAATAAACTCACACATTATGCGAGATGTGTATTTTCTATGGGCGATATGATGGAGTACACAGTAGGAAGTCGCAACGATCTATTTTTTTGGCCATTGGATCTATATGGCGCGAAGTCTGCAAAGTATAAAGCTATATATCCAACTAGCGATCGCACAAAACCTGTACGCATTGTCCACGCTCCTAACCATCGAGCCTTTAAAGGAACACATTACCTAATCGAAGCTGTAGAAAGACTAATTGCTAAAGGTACACAGATAGAACTAGTTCTAGTCGAAAAAGTTGCTAACGAACAGGCTCTTGAAATGTATAGATCTGCTGACATCATATTTGATCAATGCTTAATAGGATTTCATGGATACTTTGCCATTGAAGGTATGGCAATGGGCAAGCCTGTGATGTGTTATATCCGCAAGCCACAAGAATATCTGCTGAACCATGAAGAATGCCCAATTATAAATACTCATATTGATACACTAGAGCAAGATATCGAAGAACTTGTAAATGATCGCGATCGCTTAAGAGAGATTGGAATTAAAAGCCGCCAATATATTGAAAAATATTTCACATTGGAAGCATTTGCCGATAGGCTAAAAAATGCTTACCAAGATTTAGGAGTTACTATATGAAAGTTTTAATTATCGGATCAGGTGGCTTTTTAGGAAAAAATCTTTTCAATTATCTACTAGACCAAAATATCGACATTATAGGATGTAGCTCTGCTGAACATCATGGTATATGTGCAGATACAGGTTTGCTCTCTAGTCAATTTTCTATTCCACCAGATACGCATACAGTCATTTATCTTTCTCAATCACCATACTATCGACAAGTCCCAGAAATGGCAGAGCATTTACTAAATGTAAATGTAGTTAGCGCAGTTAAAGTTGCTGAGATAGCCCGTAGAGCAAATGTGAAGCATTTTATTTACACATCTACAGGCAATGTTTATGCCCCAAGCTTTGAACCACTCAGTGAAGATGCCCCAATTAATCGTAATAACTGGTATGCATTGAGCAAAATACATGCGGAGGAATCATTATCCTTATTTCGCAATGACTTTGACGTGACAATCATGAGATTGTTTGGTGTATATGGGACAGGTCAAACTGACAAATTAATCCCCAACTTATTCAATACTGTCTTGCAAAGAAGAAAGGTTTTTGTTGATCGCAATCCTATTGATTCAAACGACATTGATGGGTTAAAAATATCACTAATTAATGTAGTAGACCTTGTCAAAATTTTTCTACAATGTATAATTTCTCCAAACTTAAAGAGCTATTTACTAAATATTAGTAGTCATGAAGTTGTTAGTATTCGTCATATCACTAAATTAATTAGTCAAGCTCTCGATCTTCCAGTTGATATAGAGATTAGTGACAAATATCAACAATCTAGTTTAATAGCAAATATTCAGTTATTACAAGCAACTTTTAATCCAATTTTTACACCTATAGAGAAAGGAATCCAAAATATGGCTGTTCAATATAAAGTGCTAAAGTAAGATTAATAAAAACAATGAAAGTTCTTCATTTACCTACTTATACAGGTGGACAGGCTTGGGGACTCGCACAAGGGGAAAGATCTCTCGGATTAGATAGCAAAGTTTTAGTAAGAAATAATGAATGGCTGGGATATTCCTGTGATATTGACTTGGGATTAGATAAAATGTCTTCTCCATTCGCTAAATTTGCTAAGCTAACAAAGACTTTTTTTCAAATTAGAAATAAATATGATGTATTTCATTTCAACTTTGGCTCATCGTTATTTCATTCGCCTCAGAACCATCTTAATCATTTAGAACTACCATTTTATCCTAAACAAGCTAAGCTTTTTGCAACTTATAATGGCTGTGATATTCGCCAGAAATATATCACGATGCAACGTACTTCAATAGCAGCCTGTCATAATTCTACTTGTTACAATGGGCAGTGTAATTCTGGCAAGTTAGATGAGTTACGGCTTAAAGGCATTACAAAGATGCAAAAGTATGTACAGCATATTTGGGCAGTAAATCCAGACTTACTGTATTTCTTACCGCCTCATATGTCTTCTTTTCTTCCCTATTCCATTAGTCTAGATGGAATAGCTGTAAACCTTCCAAAACTTGAGCGTAAAAAAATAAAAATTATTCATGCTCCAACTAATCGTGCTGCAAAAGGTAGTGACTATATATTTACAGCGATCGCAAAGTTAGAAAAAACCCATGCTGAATACTTTGATTTTAAGGTAATTGAAAATATTCCTCACGCACAAGCCTTACAACTTTATCAAGACGCAGATCTAGTTATAGATCAGATCTTGATTGGTTGGTATGGAGGATTTGCTGTAGAAGTAATGGCAATGGGTAAACCTGTGATCGCAAGAATAGCTACTGAAGATCTACATTTTTTACCACTACAAATGGCTAAGGAAGTTCAAGAAGCAGTTATTAATGCCGATCCTATCTCTATCTTTACAGTTTTAAAACAGTGTATTGAAGATCGTAAACTACTCCAAAATTATGCCAATACTGCAATTGAATACGCTCGCAAATGGCATCATCCGCACTATGTTGCTAGTCTAACAAAAGAAAAATACGAATCATCTTCATCTAATTAGCGAGACAAGCTTTAGCTCTGCATCGCCCGTGTAGAAGGCGGCACAAGTTTTAGTTTAAGTAAGTAATTCTTGCACGATCGCTTTACCAATTTCCAGAGAAGAAGTAGCTGCAGGGGATGGTGCATTACAAACATGAATAGATTTTTGATCTTTAATAATTAAAAAATCCTCAACTAGTTCTCCATTAGGCTTAAGTGCTTGGGCGCGAACTCCTGCATGTGTTGGTACTAAATCATCAGCCGTCACCTCAGGAATCAGACGCTGAAGGCTACGCACAAATGCCGCTTTACTAAAAGAACGAATGATTTCTTGAATACCATCTTTAGAATACTTAGAGGCTAATTTCCAAAAACCAGGATAGGAGAAAATTTCAGCAGCATCTCGTATATTAAAATCTGTTTTGCGATATCCCTCACGCTTAAGACTCAGAACAGCATTTGGTCCAGCGTGAACTGAGCCATCAATCATTTTGGTGAAATGAACACCCAAAAATGGGAAGTTAGGATTAGGAACAGGATAAATAAGAGTTTTTACTAAATATCTTTTTTCAGGCTTCAATTCATAATATTCTCCGCGAAATGGAATAATCTGTACCTGCGGGTCAATATTTCCTAGCTTTGCAAGGCGATCACATTGAAGTCCACCACAATTAACCAGCATTCGAGTCGTGAAAACTCCCTGGCTTGTAGTAATTTCCTTGCCGTTGGAAACATCCTTAATCTGAGTCACATTGGCATTAAGCAAAAGTTCACCACCTTTATCTCTAATGATGTCTACTAGCTTTTGGCAAACTTGGCGATAGCTGACAATTCCTGTGGAAAATACGCGTAACCCAGCGATACAACTTATATGGGGTTCAACCTCTTTGACTTCTTCAGCACTAATTTTCTCTACTTTAAGTCCATTAGCTAAGCCACGTTGATAAAGGTTTTCAAGAAGAGATAACTCTTGTGGCTGTGTTGCAACAATTACTTTCCCGCATATTTCGTGACTGATATTATACTTATTACAAAAATCTGTCATAGAAATATTTCCCTCACGACAGAATTTTGCTTTAAAGCTACCTGGCTTGTAATAAATACCAGAATGAATCACCCCACTGTTGTTGCTAGTTTGGTGAAATGCCCATTGACTTTCTTTATCTAAAATCAACAGTTTTGCGTCGGGATATTTCTGACATAAAGTCATGCCTGTTGTAAGTCCGACAATTCCACCACCAATAACAATGAAGTCATACATGTTTGTTCCTCTGATTGATTTATGCCTCTTAAAAGACCGTTACAGCGATTTTACCTCTTACTGTCTCAGAAATTAGTAAGGTTTTTCTTTGCCTTTGGATTTTAAATAGCAACTTCAGGGATATAGTCAATATTGCCATTTATAGATTCAGTTGTCATATCACCCCGATCGCAACGATCGCGAAACTCACAATAATTACAATTAGGACTACTAAGCGGTAATTTTGGGTAATTATTGGCTTGGTAAACTTCTGTCAAAATTTGCTTTAACTGGGTTTCAGTGCTTACATACTCTGCTTGAGAGTAGGGGATAATTACTGATTCAGCTGTATTGGCAAACCAATAGGTCATTGATAACTGCTCAGGCGCATAGTTAGTGGTTTTGGCTAACAGATATAAATAGAGGCGGGTTTGCCAATTGGTTTTTAATTTTTCAGCAGCGATCGCAACTTGATGGGTTTTCCAGTCGAGAATTTGCGCCTTGCGATCGCCCAAAATCAAA
>Ga0315900_10001611_pt1 | contig 35957 bp, 28 predicted proteins | sample LakEriMetagenome_FD_203521 | JGI IMG/M metagenome (GOLD analysis project Ga0315900, IMG submission 203521) | Freshwater fungal communities from buoy surface, Lake Erie, Ohio, United States - Buoy 12 MA114 | ecosystem: Environmental > Aquatic > Freshwater > Lake > Lake biofilm | place: USA: Lake...
CGCGCGCGGCAGGCCGACGCGATCGCGCGCATGACGGAGCGCGGCATTCTTTGAGCCGCGCCGCGGTGCACGAGGCCTACGGCGCGCCGCGCGAGGTGCTGCGCGTCGTGGAGCAGGATCCCGGCGATCCCGCCGAGGGCGAGGTCGTGGTGCGCATGGAGGCGGCCGCGATGCACATCGCCGACCTGCGCACCATCGAGGGCGCGGCGACCTTCCGCAGACCGTTGCCGCGCACGCCGGGCTTCGAGGGCATCGGCCGCGTCGAGCGCGCGGGGCGCGATGCGGGCTTCGCGCCCGGCGACCGCGTGTTCCCGCCGCTCGGCAGCGGCACCTTCCGGGAGCGGCTGCGTTGCCGGGGCGCTGATTGCCTGCCCGCGCCCGAGGGCGACGCCGCGCAGCTCGCGCTGTTGACGGTCAACGGCCCGACGGCTGCGGTGCTGCTCGAGGATTTCGCAGCGCTGCAGCCGGGGGACTGGTTGGTGCAGAACGCGGCCAACGCCAGCTGCGGGCGGTATCTGATCCGGCTCGCGCGTCTTGCGGGCGTGCGCACGGTCAACATCGTCCGGCGGCCGGAGATGGTGGACGAGTTGCTCGCGCTGGGCGGCGATGCGGTGCTGGTGGACGGACCCGACCTCGCGGCACAGGTGCGTGCGGCCACGGGCGGCGTCGCGCCGCGGCTCGGCGTGGATGCGGTCGCGGGCGCGGCCACGCAGCGCATCGCCGAGTGCCTCGCGCCGGAGTCGCCGCTCGTGTGCTACGGCGCGATGGGCGGTGCGCCCTGCGAGATCGACTTCTATCTGATGTTCCGCGAGGGCATCGTGCTGCACGGACTGAGCTTCGTGCGCCAGCTGCAGCGGCGGCGCCCCGACGAGGTGCGTGCGCTCTACGCGAGGCTCGCGGGGCTCATGGCCGACGGCACGCTCGCGGCGCGGATCGCCGCCGTGTATCCGCTCGACCGCATCGTCGAGGCCTGCGAGCATGCAGCGCGCAGCGGCGCCGAGCGCGATGGCAAGGTGATCATCTCGCTGGTGTGACCTCGCCGCGCCGCAGCACCATCCAGGTCGTCAACAGCAGCAGCGGCAGCGTCGCGAGGTTGAGGGCGGTCCAGCCGATCGATTCGAGCGCGAAGCCCGCGAGCAGCGAGGCCACCGCTTGGCAACCGAACACCACGAGATCGTTGAAGCCCTGCGCGCGGAACCGCTCGTCGGCCGAGTGCACCCCGGCGAGCACGGCGGTGGCGCCGACGAACAGCAGGTTCCAGCCGACGCCGAGCAGCACCAGCGCCACCATGTAGTGCGCGAACCCCTGCCCCACCGCCGCGACGATGCCGATGCAGGCGAAGTTGGCGGCGAGGCCCGCGAGCATCATGCCGCGGATGCCGAGACGGCCGGTGAGCCACGGCGTCGCGAGCGAGGGCAGGTACATGCCGAGCAGATGCGCGGTGATGACGCCCGCCGTCGCGTGGCCGTCGAAGCCGTCGTGCACATGCATGCTGATCGGCGTGGCGGTCATGATGAAGCTCATCACCGCGTAGGAGGCGAGCGCGCCGAGCAGGGCGAGACGGTAATCGGCGACGCGCAGCAGTGCGCGCACCGAACGGCCCGCATCTCGGCGTTCCGCCGGCGTGGGCGTGCCGACCTGCAACCGGGCGAGCACCAGCGCCGCGCAGATCAGCAACCCGGCGAGCACGACGAAGGACCCGGTGTACTCCGGCCAGCCGCCGAGGTGGCGCACGCGTTCGCCGAGCGCGGGGCCGAAGACCGCGGCGGCGAGCGTACCGAGCATCACCGTCGCGACCGCCCGCGCGGCGTCGGGCTGCGGCACTGACTCCACGGCGGCGAAACGGAACTGCTGCACCACGGCGGCGTTCGCGCCGAACAGCAGACCGGTCAGGCAGAACGCGACGAAGCTGCCGCTCGCGACGGCGGCGGCGCAGGCGAGCGCACCCGCCGCACCGAGCAACGCGCTGCCGACGAACACCGGTCTGCGGCCGATGCGCTGCATCAGCAGCGCCGCCGGCAAGGACGCAGCCGCGACGCCGACGATGGAGAGCGACCACGGCAGCGTGGCGAGCGCGGGCGTCGGCGCGAGCCGCGCACCCACGATGCCGCCGAACGCGACGAGCGTGATGGTGCCGCAGGCCGCGAAAGCCTGCGCGATGGTGAGGATCCAGACCTGGCGCATGCTTCCTGCCCTGCTGCGCGGCAGTATATGCTGCACGGATGAGCACGGGACCCGCCGCCGAATACGTCGACCGCATCCTGCGCGCACGCGTCTACGAGGCGGCCATCGAGACGCCGCTCGAGGTCGCACCGCGCCTCTCGCGCCGCATCGGCAACACCGTGCTGCTCAAGCGCGAAGACCTGCAACCGGTCTTCTCCTTCAAGATCCGCGGCGCCTACAACAAGATCGCCAACCTCTCCGCGACCGCCGCCGCGCGCGGCGTGATCTGCGCCTCCGCAGGCAACCATGCGCAGGGTGTGGCGCTCGCCGCCGGGCGGCGCGGCATCCCGTCGGTCATCGTCATGCCGGTGACCACGCCGCGCATCAAGGTGCAGGCGGTGATCGACCTCGGCGGCGAGGCCGTGCTGCACGGGGACGACTACGACGCGGCCTGCGACCACGCGCTCGCGCTCGCCCGTGAGCGCAACATGGTGTTCGTCCATCCGTTCGACGACCCGGATGTCATCGCAGGCCAGGGCACCATCGGCATGGAGATCGCGCGCCAGAGCGGCGGCGACCTCGATGCGGTGTTCGTGCCGGTGGGCGGCGGCGGCCTGATCGCCGGCATCGCGGCGTTCCTCAAGCACCTCTACCCGCGCATCCGCATCATCGGCGTCAACGCCGCGGATTCGACCGCGATGCGCGACTCGCTGCAGGCCGGCGAGCGCGTCGCGCTCGAGCGGGTCGGCACCTTCGCCGACGGCGTGGCGGTGCGGCGCGTCGGCGAGGAGACCTTCCGCCTCGCGCGCGACCTCGTCGACGAGATGGTCTGCGTCGACACCGACGAGATCTGCGCCGGCATCCAGGACATCTTCGAGGACACACGCTGCGTGGTGGAGCCGTCCGGCGCGCTGGCGGTCGCGGCCATCAAGAAGTGGACGGCGCGCGAGGGCGCATCGGGCAAGCGTCTCGTCGCCATCAACTGCGGTGCGAACATGAACTTCGACCGCTTGCGCCATGTGGCCGAGCGCGCCGAGCTCGGCGAGCAGCGCGAGGCGTTGCTCGCGGTCGAGATCCCGGAGCGGCCGGGCAGCTTCCTCGCGCTGTGCCGTGCCCTCGGCACGCGTGCGGTCACCGAGTTCAACTACCGCTACGAGTCGGCGGCGCGCGCGCGGGTGTTCCTCGGCTTCGCGCTGGCGGCGGGCCGTGCGGACCGTGACGGCGTCGCTGCGGCGCTGCGCGAGGCGGGCTTCGGCGTCACCGACCTCACCGACAACGAGCTCGCCAAGCTGCATATCCGGTACATGGTCGGCGGTCGGCCCGCAGGGGTCCGCGAGGAGATGCTGCTGCGCTTCGAGTTCCCGGAGCGCCCCGGTGCGCTGCTGCGCTTCCTCGAGGCTGTGGGATCGCGTTGGAACATCACGCTGTTCCACTACCGCAACCACGGATCGGATGCCGGACGCGTGGTGGCCGGCATCGTGGTGCCGCCGGGGACGCGCGAGGATTTCATGCTGCACCTCGCGGCCCTGCAGTATCCGTGGGTCGACGAGACCGCGAATCCGGCCTATCGGCTGTTCCTAGCGGGCTGACCGCAAGCTCCGACACGGATCCGGCCGTCATGACACAGGACATCTACCGCGCACGGCGCGCGCCGCGCGAGTCCCGTCTCACGCTCCGCGGGTTGGAGCACCGTCTGCTCGAGTGGGGCCCGGCGGGCGCCCCGCCGATGGTGCTGCTCCACGGCTACATGGACTGCGCCGACACCTTCCAGTTCCTGGTGGACGCCTTGCCCGACGACCAGCGTTTCGTCGCGCTCGACCTGCGCGGCTTCGGCGGCAGCGCCGCGGTCGGCGGTCCCTACTGGTTCCCCGACTATCTCGCCGACCTCGATGCGCTGCTCGATCTGCTCGCGCCTGCGGCACCGGTGCGGCTCGTCGGGCACAGCATGGGCGGCAACATCGTGCTGCAGTACGCCGGTGCAAGGCCGGAGCGCGTGCGCTCCGTGGTGGCGCTCGAGGGTTTCGGCTTGCCGCGCACCGAGCCGGATGAGGCGCCGGCGCGCATGCGTCGTTGGCTCGATGAGCTGCGGGCACCGCCGAGGGGTTCGCGTTACGAGACGGTCGATCAGCTCGCCGCGAACCTGTCGCGCCGCAATCCGCGGTTGCCCGCCGCGCACGCCGCCTTCGTCGCCGAGGCGTGGACGCGGCCTGTCCCGGACGGCGGCCGCGAGCTGCGTTTCGATCCCTGGCATCGGCTCGTGACCCCGGTGCTCTACCGCCGCGAGGAGACCGAAGCGATGTGGCGCGCGGTGCAGGCGCCGGTGCTGATGGTGCTCGGCGGCGATTCCGAGCTGTTGCGGCGCTTGGGTCCCGACGGCGAGGAGGCCGTCTACCGCGCCCGGTTCCAGCGCGTCGAGGTCGTCACCTTGCCGGGGCTCGGGCACATGCTGCATCACGAGGATCCGCGACCCGTCGCCGATGCGGTCCAGGGTTGGCTCGTGCGCCAACCCGACGCCTGAAGAGGGCGGCCGTCCGCGCCGGGCGGTATCATGCGAGCGATGCGACACACCCCCGAAGACACCGCGAAACCCGTGTTCGGTCTCGGCGGCGGTGCGGCTGCCGCCGGTTGGGCGGGGCTGCTCCCGTTCGCGGCGGCGCTCGCCTGCGTCGCGCTCGCGCCGGATGCGGCATGGCGCGCGTTCGGCGTCCGGCTCGCGCTCGCCTGGGGCGCGGTCATCCTGACCTTCGTCGCGGCCGTGCACTGGGGGCTCGCGCTCGCGGGTCGTTGGCGCTGGGACGCGGGCGCCATCCTCGGATCGGTGCTGCCCTCGGTGCTCGGCGCTGCGGCGGTGCTCCAAGGCGGCACGCGCGGCATCGCCTTGCTGGTTGCGGGCTTCGGCGCGTTCTGGCTCTACGAGCATCGCCGGCGCGGCGAGGACCTGCCCGCCGACTACCTCGCCCTGCGCCGCGCCTTGACGCTGGCGGTGGTCGCGCTGCTCGCGGTCACCGCGATCGCCGCGGGTCCGGACGCGTGACGGAGCGCAGCCCATGAGCGTGATGGAGGACCTCGCCGAAGCGAAATGGCTGCGGCGCCTGCTGCTCGCAGGTCTGCTCGCGGTGCTGCTGCTGCTCGTCTTCCAGGTCCTGCAGCCGTTCATCGTGCCGGTGATCTGGTCGGCGATCCTCGCGTTCGTCACCTGGCCTCTGCATGTCCGTGTGCTGCGGCTGTTCCGCGGGCAGCGCGATGGTGCGGCGTTCTTCATGACGCTGCTGATGACCATCTGCATCGTGCTGCCGATCGTCTGGCTCGTCATCCTGGTGCAGGCGCAGGCGCTGCCGGTGTACCGCGAACTCGCGCCGCTGCTGGCCAAGACCCAGCTGCCGCAGTTCATCACCCAGTTGCCCATCCTCGGGCCGCGTCTGCAGGAGCTCTTCACGGAGTTCGCGCGCGACCCCGAGGCGCTCGGTGAGACGATCCGCGGTTTCCTGAACCAGTCCTCGGGGGAGCTCGCGGCGCTGCTCGGCGGCGTGGGGCGCAACCTCGCCAAGCTCGTGATCGCGATGGTCTCGCTGTTCTTCATGTTCCGCGACGGTGAGCACTTCGCGGCGCAGGTACGGCGGGTGCTCGAGCAGTTCTTCGGTGCGGTCCGCGTCGACCACTACATCGATGCGATCGGCTCCACCGTGAGGGCGGTGGTCTATGGACTGGTGCTCGCGGCGCTTGCGCAGGGCACGCTCGCCGGGATCGGCTATTGGGCTGCAGGCCTGCCCGCGCCCGCGTTCCTCGGTGCGATCACCTTCCTCGTCGGTCTCGTCCCCTTCGTGGTGCCTTTCGTGTGGGCCTCCGCGAGCCTGTGGCTGTTCCTGACCGGCAAGACGGTCGCTGCGGTGGGCTTGTTCATCTGGGGGCTCACGGCGGTCAGTTGGATAGACAACCTCGTCAGACCGCTCGTCATCAGCGGTGCGACGCGCATCCCGTTCCTGCTCGTCCTGTTCGGCGTGCTGGGCGGCCTCGGCGCGTTCGGGCTCGTCGGCCTCTTCATCGGGCCGGTGATCCTCGCCGTCTCGATCGCGATCTGGCGCGAGTGGCTCGCGGAGAAGCGCGCGCAGGGTTGATGCGCGCGCCGGACGGGCGCCGCCTTCCGTCGATGCGGATCGGATTTCGGCTCAGGTCTCTGCGCGGGTGAGCTGCGCGGGCAGCGGCGGCGCGCGCCACGCGCGCATCGCGGTGAGCAGCTGTGCCGGGTCGCGCTCCACCAGCAGCATCTCGCGCACGCCCTCGCGCAGGAAGCCTTCGCCGTCGACATGGTCGAGGAAGCGCGCGAGCCCCGAGTAGAAGCCGGCGACATCGAGCAGCGCGCAGGGCTTGTGGTGCAGGCCGAGATGCACCCAGGTCCAGACCTCGAACAGCTCTTCGAGCGTGCCGACACCGCCCGGGAGCGCGATGAAGCCGTCGGCGAGCTCGGCCATCAACGCTTTCCGTTCATGCATCGAACCGACCACGCGCAGATCGGCGAGCCCTGCATGCGCGATCTCGCGCTTCATCAGGGCGCGAGGGATCACGCCGATCACCTCGCCGCCCGCCGCGCGGGCAGCGTCGGCGACCGCGCCCATCAGGCCGATCGAAGCGCCGCCGTAGACGAGACCGATGCCCTCCTCTGCGAGCAGGGTACCGAGCGCCTGCGCCGCCTCGCGGTAGATCGGGTCACGGCCGGCGTTCGCGCCGCAGAACACGCAGAGTCGCTTCATGCCAGTGTCTCCGGGGGCGACAGCGTCATCGCCCATTCCGCGGGGTCGTCGGGCAGCGCGATGAACGGCAGCGACGGGAAAGCGCGCGCAGCGCGGAGCGTGTCGGGACCGTATGGATCGGCGGGTGCGGCGGCGAACCGTGTGGGAACCCGCAGCTTCAAGAGGCGCTTGAGCTGTGGTGCGACGGGATGCGTGAGCGCAGCGAGCGCGGTACGCCGCCACATCCCGCGGGAGCGCAGCAGGTCGAGCAGCTCGGTCTGGATGTCATCGGCGTCGACCCGCGGCGTGGCGCGCAGCACGCCGGCACGGCTGCGGTCGAACCACGGCCGGTAGAACCTGCGGTCGCGCAGCATGTGCCAGCCGTGCAGCAGGTGACCGCCGTGCCACTCCGGTCGGATGTCGGGCAGGCCGTGACGCACGGCGCTGCGGCGCGCCGCGGCGTCCGGCATGGGCAACCCGATCAGCGTGAGCCGTCCGACGCGTGCGGGCGCCTGCAGCGCGAGCGCGAGCGCCACCGTCGCGCCGCTGCCCATGCCGATGACCTCGCAATGCGCGAGTCCGAGCGCATCGAGCGCGGCGCGCACCGTGCGTGCGTGCGCGGCGATCGACGGCCTGCCCCGCAGCGGAGCGGCGTCCGACTCGCCGTGGCCCGGCAGGTCGAGCGCCAGCACCGGGCGCCGGCCGATGAAGCCCCCCGCGGTGGCGCGCAGCGTGTCGACAGACCCGTAGGCGTCGTGCAGCAGCAGCACCGGCAGGCCCTCGGCATCGTCGTTGCGGCGCAGACGCAGCTGCCCGCCAGGGACGGTGATGAAATCCTGGCGCATGACGCCGCGCAGCGCAGCGGCCGCGACCGGTGCGCCGATGCGCTCGCGGGCCTGGCGCTTGATGAACCGTCGGCCGAGGTCGAGCGTCTCATCGGGCGTACCTCCGGGCTGCACCGTCACCTGCGGCGAAGCGTCACGGATGCGCGGCAGCTGCTGCGAGAGCACATCGGTCGCGGCTGCGGTGGCGAGCAGCGGCGTCGCCGCATGCCGCAGCGTGTCGGCGCTGCGCAGCGTGAAGGCGGCGCGGTAGCCGACCCGGTAGTGGTCTCCGGACCGCATGAAATCGAGCAGCGCGTCCTGCAGCGCCGCGGGCGAGGCCATGTCGACCGGCAGGCGCGCGGCGGCGGATGCGCGGTACCAGGGGAAGAAGATCTTCTGTTCACGCAGCCGCGCCCACAGCCACGCGAGGTGCGCGCCGTCCCAAGAAGGCCGGAGCGGCGGCAGGTAATGCTGGACGAAATCATCGCGCTCCGCGTCGGTCAGCAGCACCACGCCGTTGGCCACCGCGCAGGAGATCCGCTGCGGATGACGGGCTGCCAGCGCGAGCGCGATCATCGCGCCGGTGTGGAAGCCGTAGACCGCGGTGCGCGCGACGCCGAGCGCGTCCATGAACTCGACCACCGCGTCGGCGAAGTCGTCCATCTCCGCGTGCGGCACGCCGAGCGGATCGGAGAGCCCGAAGCCCGGCGTGTCGGGCGCGATGCAGGTCAGATGCGGTCGCCAGCGCGTCATCGTCGCGAGCATGTCGAGCGAGGACAGCGGTGATTGGTGCAGGCACAGCACCACGGGGCCGCGGCCCGCGCGGCGGTAATGCACCTGGCGCGCGCCCCACCGCCCACCGGTGATGGTCGCGAAGTGGCGCGTGATCGCAGGCTCCGCCATGAGAGACTCCCCACCCTCGATATCGGGTCAGGCAACTTACCACCGACGCATGGAACCTTCGACGGCATCGCGGACGGCGGCCGAGGACGGGTCGTCCGAGGGCGATACCTCGCTGCGCGCTGTGCTGGCGCAACGCGACTTCCGTCGCTATGCCGGCGCGCGCTTCGTCGCGACGATCACCTGGCAGATGCTCGGCGTTGCGGTGGGCTGGCAGGTCTACGACCTCACGCGCGATCCGCTCGACCTCGGGCTCATCGGTCTCGCGCAGTTCCTGCCGTTCCTCGCGCTGGTGCTGCCGGGCGGACAGGTGGCGGACCGGCATGACCGGCGCGCGGTGCTGATCGCCGCCTACGCGACCGAGGTGGTGGCGGTGCTCGTGCTGCTGGCGTTCACGCTCTCCGGCAGCCGCGAGACCTGGCCGGTGTTCCTCGCGATGGGGCTGGTCGGCGCCGGCCGCGCGTTCTGGATGCCGACCGGGCAGGCGATGGTGGTCAACCTCGTGCCGACGCCGCTGTTCCCGCGCGCCGCGGCGTTCAACGCCACGCTGTTCCAGCTCGCGATGATCGCGGGGCCGGCGGTCGGCGGTGTGCTGTACGCGCTCGGCGAATCCTCGTCGGGCGCCGGTGCGGTGTGGGTGTACGGGACCGCGCTCGCGCTGTTGGCGCTCGTCATCGGTTCGCTGCTGCGGGTGAGACCGGTGCGTCCGCCGCCGACCACCGCGCCGCATTCCTGGCACGAACTGTCGGCGGGCCTGCGCTTCGTCCTCTCGCGCAAGCCGGTGCTGGGCGCGATATCGCTCGATCTGTTCGCGGTGCTGTTCGGCGGCGCCACGGCGCTGCTGCCGATGTTCGCGGCGGACATCCTGCATGTCGGCCCGGAGGGCTTGGGTCTGCTGCGTGCGGCGCCCGGTGTCGGCGCTGCGATCACCGCCGTGTCGCTCGCGCGCCGCCCGATCGCGCGCTATGCCGGGCGATGGATGTTCGGCGGCGTCGCGGTGTTCGGCGCCGCCACCGTGGTGTTCGGCGCGTCCACCTCCTTCTGGCTGTCGTTCGCCGCGCTGCTCTGCGTCGGCGCCGGTGACATGGTCAGCGTTTTCGTGCGTCACCTGCTCGTGCAGCTCGAGACCCCGGATGCCATCCGCGGTCGCGTCAGCTCGGTGAGCGCGCTCTTCATCGGCGCTTCCAACGAGCTCGGCGAGTTCGAGTCAGGCCTGACGGCCAGCTGGTGGGGCCCCGTGCCGGCGGTGGTGGTCGGTGGATTCGCCTGCCTCGGGGTGGTGGGTGTCTACCTGCGGTTGTTCCCGGAATTGCGGCGCTTGGACAGGTTCCCCGACCCTGCGCGGGATTGATCCCGGACGAGTGCTGTATATCCGGACAGGTCGTCCCCCACGGTACCCGAGGGAACCGTCCCCGTCCGCCGCGGTCTTTCGCATGGGGGGACGCGTGGCATACTCGACCGCACCGGTCGCATCCGTCAGTGCGCCTCCTGCGGGAGCCCGATATGGCCATCATCACGCTGCGTAACGCTCTCGTGGCTGCGCTCGCCCTCGGCAGCGCCGGCTGCATGAGCGCGCGCGTCGAGGAGTCGCGCGAACTGCCGACGCAGATCGCGGCGGGCGAGGCCGTGGTGATCCTCGCCAAGCCCCAGATCGAAGGCGCCGCCGCCGCGGATGACTTCATGGACTGCGTCGGTCGCGGTCTGGCCTCCGGCGAGCGCCCGGTACCGGTGCGCGACAACGACGCCTTCGTCGACAGCCTGTTCCCGTGGTTCGAGCCCGCCACCGCGCCGGCGCGGCCCGAGGCGGTGACCGAGGTCCTCGCGCGTCCCGGGGTCAGCGAGCGTATCGCCTCCACCGGGGTGCGCTATCTCGTCTGGCTCGACGGCGCGACCCGCAAGACCGATGGCGGCGGCAGCCTGGCCTGCGGTGCGGCCCCGGGCGCCGCGGGTTGCGTGGGCTTCGGCTGGTGGGAGAAGGAATCCGATTTCGAGGCGGTGATCTGGGACCTCAAGAGCGCGAAGTCAGCCGGTTCCATCGGCACCAATGTCACCGGTACTTCGGCGATCGTCGGCGCCATCGTGCCGCTGCCGTTCATCGCGCGCGTCGAGGGCACGGCCTGCAAGCGGCTCGCCGGTCAGCTGCAGTCCTTCTTCCAGGGCGGCGCTCCGGCGCCTTGAATTCTTTGGAGATCGCAGTGATGGGCATCGTTCGGCATTGGCGTGCGTTCGTGGCGGCGGCCGGGGTCGCTGTGCTGACCGGCTGCGCTGCGACCGGCGGCGGGACCTCGACGGGTGGCATGCCGGGCGGTCTGCCGGGCGGTATGCCCGGTGGCCTGCCGGGTGCGATCCCCGGCGGGACCGGCGGTGCGCCATCGGGCGGGATGCCCGGCCTGCCGGACATGGGATCCTCGGGCAGCGGGTCCGACAGCCGGGGTGCCGAGGGACGCAGCGGCGGTGAGGGCGGTGCGAGCACCGCCGACGAGCGCCGCACGGTGCTGGACAAGCGTCTCGACGACACGCTGGGCGAGTTCGACAAGACCCTGGGCGAGGAGCAGGCGCGCACCGCGCGTTCGCGCGATGAGCGTGAGGCCTCGACGGCGCGCCGCACTTCGGACGGTTCGGCGGACGGCGACGATGCCGCCGGTGAAGGTGGTGCAGCGGCCGGTTCGGGCGATGGCGCGCGCGAGGGCGACCTGCGCTCTGCGCGGGCCGGTGGTGCGTCGTCGTCCACCGAAGGCGCCTCGCAGCAGTCCGGCGGCGGTTCTGGCGGTGGCGGTGGCGACCGCGGCATCCCGTCGGGCGACGACGACGACATCGTCGCCCGTCGGCTGCGCCGTGCGGCGGAACAGGAGACCGATCCGGAGCTGCGCGAGAAGCTCTGGAAGGAGTACGCGGACTACAAGCGCAACGCGCAGGGGCGTGGTTGAGCATGATGACGATGAACACGGGGTACCGCGGTCGGCGGCTGTCCATGGGTCTGCTTGCGCTGGCGGCGTTGGCGCTCGGCGGATGCGTGGTCCACGAGACCAAGCCGATCGCCAAGGTCGAGGCGCGACAGGCGAAGCAGCAGATCCCGGCCGCGGAGCTGCTCGATATCGGGATCCGCGAGTTCGATCCGAACATCCCCGCTGCGCTCGTCGACGATGAGGAGGCGCTCGACAAGCGGCGCATCTACCCGGACATCCGCAAGGCCGAGTCCCGCCTGCTCGCGGTGCGCCTGCGCTCGACGCTCGAGTCCTCGGGGCAGTGGGGCGCGGTGCGCGTGGTGCCGCAGGGCATCGAACACCTCGACCTGATCGTCAGCGCGCGCATCGTCGAGTCGACCGGCGCGCGCCTCGAGCTGCGCGTCGATGCGGTCGACGCGACCGGTCGCGCGTGGATCAAGGACCGCAGCTATGCGGGCGACGCCGATCTCGGTTCTTACAAGACCGATGCCGCGCTGCGCGCCCGCGACCCGTTCCAGAACGTGCACTCGCAGATCGCCAACGACCTCGTCGCCGCGCGTGATGCGTTGGCCGCGGCGCAGCGCCGCGAGATCCGGCAGGTCGCCGAGCTGCGTTTCGCGCAGGACCTCGATCCACGGCGCTTCCAGGGCTATCTGCAGCGCGACGCCGGCGGGCTGCTGCGGATCGCGCGGTTGCCGGCCGCCGACGATCCCGCGCTCGCGCGCATCGCCAAGATCCGCGAGCGCGACGCCGCGGTCATCGACACCGTGGACGGCTTCAGCGGCGACTTCTCGGAGCAGCTGTTCGAGCCCTACGGCGGTTGGCGCCGCACCAGCCGCGACGCCATCGAGAAGGCGGAGCGCACGCGCAACCAGGCGCTGACGCGCACCGCGCTCGGCGCCGCCGCGGTCCTCGCGAGCATCTTCGTGCCGAGCAACTGCGCGGGCGGCGACTACAACTGCCAGCGCGTCGACAGCGCGCTGCGCACCACGGCGTCGATGGGCGGCGTGGCGGCGGTGCTCTCGGGGATCCAGAAGTACGCCGACGCCAAGGCCGCAGCCCAGGAGGTCAAAGAATTAGCGGACAGCTTCGGCAGCGAGGCGGCCGGCCAGACCGTCGAGGTCGAGGGGCGCACGCTCAAGCTGACGGGCACCGCCGAGGAGCAGTACCGCGAGTGGCGGCGGCTGCTGGCGGCGATCTACCAGGAGGAGAACGGCGTCCCGGCCGCGACCCCTGCGGGCACCGCGCCCGCGCCCTGAGCGCCGCCCGTGGCGATGCCGGGAAAACGGGTCTTCGACCGGTTCGAGCTGCTCGCGCGCGTGGGTGGCGGCGGCGAAGCCGATGTGTGGCAGGCCCGTGACGGCGCCGATGTCATCGCGCTGAAGATCATCGATCTGACGGCGCGTCCCGAGCAGGAGATCGACCGCGCATGGACGGCGCTGCGCCGCCAGCACGACCTGCTCGCGGTCGTCGACCACCCCGGTGTGCTGCGGCCCGCCGAGCCGCTGCGGGACGGCGCGCTGCTCGGGCTGCCCATGCCATTCTTCGAGGACGACGCGCGCAGTCTGCGCGGTGCGCCCGCTGCCCGCGTGTTGCCCGTGCTGCGCGCGGTCGCCGAGGCCGTGGCGGCCCTGCACGCCGCCGGCATCGTCCACCGCGACCTCAAGCCCGGCAACATCTTGCTCGACGCGGAGGGTCGCGCCCGGCTCGCCGACTTCGGCAGCGCGGAACGCCTCGGTGAGGCCGCTGCGGGGGCGTCCTTCTCGCCCTACACGGCGAGCCCGGCGCAGCGTCGCGGCGCACCGGCCTCGGTCGAGGACGACCTGTACGGTTTCGGCGCGCTCGCCTACGAGTTGCTCGGCGGCTATCCGCCGCGTTTCCCGGTCGAGCCCGCTGCGGGCGCGGACCTGCCGCCCGTGCCGCCGCTGGTGCCGGCGCATCCGTTACCCGAGGACCTGCATCGGCTCGTGATGGCGCTCCTCGACGACGGCGCAGCGTCGCCGTCCGCACCCGCGCCGCAGTCCGGGGCGGCGAGGCCGGCGGACATGACGGCGGTGGTGGGCGCGTTGCGCGGGATCCGTGCCGTCGCGCCAGCCGTGCCCGGGACGGTGCGGATCCGTGCGCCCGCGGCCGGTGCGACGGGCGCCGCGGCGGCGGGCGCGGTGGACGGAACGGCGACCGACGGGCGCGTTCGAGGGCGTCTCGTGCGCGTCGCAGCCGCGCTCGCGCTGCTCGCTCTTCTGGCCGGCGTATTTCTTTGGTTGCCGCGGCTGGCGCCGCCTGTGGCGACGGTGGCCGGCGCGGCGCCGACCGCGCGACCGTCGACCGCCGCGGAGGCGTCGCGCGATGCGGTGCGGTCCGCGACCGCGGACCGCCTCGAGCAGCAGCTCGCCGCGTCGGCTGCGGCCGCCGAGAGATACTCCGCGACCGTCATGGCTCTCGAGGCGCGCGGCGCGGGTGTCTGGGGCGGCGCCGACTTCGCTGCGGCACGGGCCCAGGGGCGTGCCGCCGCACAGGCGCTCGATGCGGAGGACCCGGTCCGTGCCATCGATCTTTTCGACGCGGCGACGGCATCGCTCGGCAAGGTCGCCGCGGCGGCACCCGCCGCCTTGGCGACGCAGCTGCGCGCCGGCGGCGAGGCGCTCGAGTCCGGTCAACCGGAAGCGGCGCGACAGGCGTTCGAACTCGCGAAGCTCATCGCGCCCGAGGATGCGCGTGCTGTGGAGGGACTGCGCCGCGCCGAGGTCCTCGGCAGGATCCTGCCGCGGCTCGCCGAGGCGGAGGCGGCGGCGCTCGGCGAGCGTCCGCTGGAGGCCGTTACGCTCTACGAGCAGGTGCTGCGCGAGGACCCTGCGCATCCGGGCGCCCGCGCAGGGCTGGCGCGCGCCCGTGCGGCGCTCGGCTCGGATGCCTACGCGCGCGCGATCGGCGATGCGCTCGCGGCCCTGCGCGAAGGCCGCGACAAGGACGCGCGCGCGGCGCTGGCCCGCGCCCGTTCGCTGCGTCCCGGCGGTGCGGAGATCGCGGCCGTCGAGGCGCAGTCGAGTGCGGTCGGTGCGCGGCGCGAACTCACGGCGACCCGCGAATCGCTGGCCGCGCTCGAGACCGCGGAGCGATGGGGCGAGGCGCTCGCCGGTTACGAGCAGTGGCTGGCGCGCGACCCCACGCTCGAGTTCGCGCGCAGCGGCAGGTCACGCGCCGCCCCGCGCGCGGAGCTCGCGCGTCGGCTCGATGCGCTGCTCGGCGATCCGGCGCGGCTGGTCGCGCCGGAGGTCAGGCGTGAAGCCGACCAGTTGCTGGCGCGCGCCGATGCGGTGCGCGGCAGCGCGCCGGTGCTGCGTTCGCAGACGACGCGGCTGCGCGACACGCTGAAACTCTACGACCAGCCGGTGGCCGCGGTGCTGCAGTCGGATGGCCTGACCCAGGTCACGCTGCAGCGCGTGGGGGCGGTCGGCATGTTCACGCGTAAAGAGTTGCAGCTGAAGCCCGGCCGCTATGTCGCCATCGGCAGCCGGCCCGGCTACCGCGACGTGCGCCGCGAATTCACGCTGACGCCGGGCGGCGCTGCGGTGACCGTCGATGTGCGCTGCACAGAGACGGTGTCGTGAGGGTGCCGCGATGAGCATGCCGTCGATGCGTGTGGTCGAGCCGGGCGGGACGCGCGATATCGCGCTGCCTTGCGCCGTCGGCGGATCCCCGCAGGATCCGCTGCGCATCCCGGATGCGGCGGACGCGACGACAGGGGTCTTCGAGATCCAGGACCGCGAGTTCGGTTTCCGCGCCACCGCAGCGGTGCCGGTGCGGCTCAACGGTCGCAGGCTGCCCGCCGACGGATTCCGCAGGCTCGCACCCGGCGACATCCTCGCGGTGGGCGGCACCCGGGTATCGGTGGAGATGGTCGGTGACCGGCCGTCGCTCGTCGTGCGACACCTGCAGGGCAACGACACCGTGCCGCCGCTGCGCGCGCCGGCACCTGCGGACGACGAGGGCGGATCCGCGGATGCGATGGTCGCAGCGGCGGCGGTGTCGGGCGCGAGCCCTGACGATGGCGGCCGCGGATCGGCAGGTCGCGGCGGTCGTCGCAGCCTGTGGCCCTGGATCGCGCTTCTGTCCGCCGCCGCCGTGGCGGCGCTGCTGTGGGCCGTGCTGCGTCCGCTGCAGCCGGTGACCGTGGTCACCTTCCCCGCGGACGCGACCGTGCGCGGCTCGGGCATCAGTTGGCGCTCAGGTGCGTCGCTGTTCCTCATGCCGGGACCGCAGGTGGTGACGGTGCGGGCGCCGGGCCACCGCGACGCGACGCGGCGCCTGCAGGTGCGCGCCGATGAGCCGCAACGCCTCGAGGTGCGGCTCGAGCCGCTGCCCGGGACGCTCGACATCGACACGGGAGGCGTCGCTGCCAAGGTGTTCATCGACGGCGCCGAGGTGGGCGGCGCGCCGGGCGCGATCGAGGTCGCCGCAGGCGAACGGACGCTGACCCTGCGCGCGCCGCGGCATCTCGATGCCGTGCAGCGCGTGACGGTGGAGGGGCGAGGCGTACGCCAGGCGATCGGCATCGCGATGCGGCCGAGCTGGGGCCGTCTCGAGGCGAGCGCCACCACGCCGGGTGCGACGCTGTCGGTCGACGGCGCTGCTGCGATGCCGCTGCCCGCGGCGCTCGATCTGCCCGCCGGGCTGCGCCGGCTCGAGGTGGGCGCGCCGGGCGCGCGCGTGTGGCGCAGCGTCGCGCTCGTCGAACCCGGCAAGACCTTGCGCATCGGTCCGATCGAGCTCGGGGCGCCGGATGCGGTGGTCAGCGTGCGCTCGCAACCGGCGGGCGCCGAGGTCACGGTCGGGGGCGTGTTCCGCGGCCGCACGCCGCTCGAGGTGTCGCTCGCGCCCGGCGTCGACCACGACCTGGGATTCGCGCTGCAGGGCTACGCAGCGGCGACGCGACGGCTGCCGGCCCGTGCTGGCGAGCGCTCCACGCTGGCGGTGACGCTGCAGCCGGTGCTGGTCCCGCTCACCGTGCAGGGCGAGCCGGCGGATGCGGAGGTCTGGATCGGCGGACAGCAGCGCGGTCGCGCGCCGCTCACGCTGCAGCTCCCCGCACGCCCGCACCGCGTCGAACTGCGGCGCGCCGGTTCGCAACCGCAGTCGCTCGACATCGACCTGTCGTCGGCGGTGGCGCGCACGGTCGACTATTCGCTGCTGCCCGAGGGCAAGCCCGCCGGCTGGAAGCCCGCGCCCGCGTCGCTCGTCACCGCTTCCGGCCGCGCGTTGCGGCTGCTGCCGGCCGGCAGCTACACGATGGGCAGCGAGCGCCGGGAGCAGGGGCGCCGCGCCAATGAATTCACGCGTCGCGTGACGCTCGCCCGTCCCGTCTACATCGCGGTGCGCGAGGTCACCAACGGCGAGTTCCGCAGGTTCCGCGCGTCGCACGCCGCCGGGTTCGTGCAGCGGCGCACCGTCGACCTCGATCCGCAGGCGGCGTCCGGTGTGTCCTGGTCGGACGCGGTGGAGTACTGCAACTGGCTGTCGGCGCAGGAGGGGCTGCCGCCGGCCTACGAGAAGGCCGGTGACGGTTGGACGCTGCGCCTGCCCGTGACCACGGGATACCGGCTGCCGACGGAGGCCGAGTGGGAGTACGCGGCGCGCCAGGTGCCGCTCGCCGGACGGGCGCGGCGCTACGAGTGGGGTGACGAACTGCCGCCGCCCGCCGGCGCCGCCAACCTCGCGGGCAGCGAGGCGGCGGGCGTCGTGCAGACGCTGCTCGAGGGCTGGCAGGACGAGCACCCGTCCGTCGCGCCGCCCGGCAAGTACCCCGCGAACGGCCTCGGTCTCTACGACATGACGGGCAACGTCTCGGAGTGGGTGCACGACGCGTATGCTTCGTTCGACACGGCGGCGGGCGGCACCGATCCGACCGGGCCGGCGTCGGGCGCGCGCCGCGTGGTGAAGGGCGCGAACTGGCGCACGGCGGTCTTCTCGGAGCTGCGGCCGGCGTGGCGCGAGGGCGCGGATCCGTCCAGCGCATCCCAGGACATCGGTTTCCGTATCGCACGATACGCGGAGTGAGCATGAAAGCGAGCGAGAGGGCCGCGCCGCGCGCGGCGAGGATGATCGCGTGGACCGCAGCGGCGGCGCTCGTCTGCTGGGGCGCGACGCTGTCCATGGTGCGCGCCGTCGCGCAGGAGACCGCGCCGCCGCGCACGGCACCGCCCGATGCACCGCCCGATGAGCCGCCGACGGATGCCACGCCGGCGGATGCCGTGCCGACGGCGCCGACCACGGCCGGTGCTCCGGTCGTGGAGGACGGCGATACCAACGAGGAGGCCTCGAGCGACCGTGCCCGCGCACCGGTGACGCTCGACGAGCTGCCCGAGTTCCGCGATTCCGCCGACAACAACATCACCCTGCCGGTCGACATATGAACAGAAAGCTCCCCAATGAATTCATCTTCACCGTGGTGGCGTTGCTGCTGTCGGTGATCCTGGTGCACGCCGCATATGTGCTGCATGTGCGCCCCGTCGCCGAGGCGCAGATGCGCGCCGACCGCGAGGCCATGGCCAAGGACCCCGAGTATGTGCAGCAGCGCTCCATCTATGTGGTCATCAAGGACTACGAGCAGGAGGCCGAGATCATCCTGATGCTGTGGGCCCTGGCGATCCTCGGCTACAAGACGCTCGCCTACCGGCGCGAGGCCGAGGCGCTGCGCGCCGGCCTGCTGCGCCTGCCCGAGGGCGCGCGGATCCTGCCGGAGGACACCCGCGAGTACATGCGTCAGCTGGAGGAGCTGCCGGCCGACACGCGCGAACGGCTCGTGCCGCGCGCGCTGCTCGCGGCGCTCGCACGCTTCGGCGCGACGCGCAGCGTGCAGGACGCGTCGACGGTCGCGCACGGGGTCTGTCAGTCCGAGGCCGAGCGGCTCGATTCCGACCTCTCGATGCTGCGCTACATCGCCTGGGCGATCCCCGCCATCGGCTTCATCGGCACGGTGCGCGGCATCGGCGATGCGCTGTCGCAGGCGCACAAGGCCGTGACCGGTGACATCTCCGGCGTCACCGAGGGCCTCGGTGTCGCCTTCAATTCGACGCTGATCGCGTTGTTGTTGTCGATCCTGCTGATGTTCCTGATGCAGCAGCTGCAGCAGGCGCAGGAACGGCTGGTGCTCGACGCCGAGACCTGGCTGGACCAGCGCGTGATCCGCAACCTGCAGGTCCTCGGATGAGCATCGTCGGCCTGCAGCTCGACGACGCGGCGTTCGCCGTGGCGCGCGATGGCGCGCCGCTCGGTGCCGTCACGCCGTCGATCGTGCATGCCGATCCTGCAGATGCCACCCGCTTCGGCACCCTCGCGGCGGATGCCGTGCGCCGCACGCCGCATCGTGTGTCCTACGGCCACTGGGCTGCGTTCGGCGCGGGCACCGGCACCGCCGGCAAGCCCGGCGTGTCCGATGGCGCCGCGGCCCGAGCCGCCTTCACGGTCGCTTGCGCCGAACTGCGCCAGCGGGTCGCCCCACATGTCGCACCGGGTGATCGGCTGCGGATCGCCGTGCCGCCGGCCCTCGATACCGATGCGCTCGGTTGGGTGCTCGCCGCCTGCCGGGAGGCGGCGCTGCCGGTCGACGGATTCCATGATGCCGCGGCGCTCGCGGTGGCCGCGCTCGGCCTCGAGGGTGAGGTCATCGTCCCCGCCGTCGGTCTGACGCATACCTCGGCCACGCGGGTCGTGGTCGGAGAGGGTGAGGCGCGGCGGCGTGCCGTCCGCATATCGCGTGATGCCGGTCTGCTCACGGTGCAGCAGCGTTGGCTCGAGATGATCGCCGAGGCGATGGTGCTGCGTTCCCGCTTCGATCCGCTGCATGAGGCCGCGAGCGAACAGCGGCTCTACGACCTGCTGCCGACGGCGGCGGCGCGGGCCGCGCGCGAGGGATCGGCGACCCTCGAACTGCCGGCGGGCGCTGCGAGCTGCGCGGTGACGCTGAGCCGGGACCAGTTCGCGGCCGCCGCGCGCCCGCTGACGCGCGCGCTCGTAGCGTCGATCGACGCGCTGCGGTCGGACGGCGCTCCGCCCACCTTGCTGCTCTCCGAGACGCTGCTCGAACTGCCGGGCGTCGTGGAGGCGTTGTCGGCGCTGCCGGGCGTGCGTCTCCATGCGATGGACGCCGATCTCGTCGCGCGTGCGGCATCGATGCTGCCCGTCGCGGCCGACGCCGCCGCCGAGGCGACGGCGGTGGAGGTGCCGTTGCGGCGCGGGATCGCCGTCGGCGCGATCCTCGGCGAAGCCAGGGTCGTCGAGATCGCGCCCGAGGCCGCTCGGACGGCGCCGACCCATGTGCTGTGGCGCGGTTCGGCCATCCCGCTCGTACCGGGGACCGTCCTCGAGGTCGGCCGCGCGCCCGCGGCGGACGGCATCCGGCTCGACGAAGGGCTCGCCGGCGTGTCGCGGCTGCACTGCACGCTGCGTCACGGGCCGGAGGGCGTGCAGGTCATCGACCATGCCGCTTACGGCACCTGGCTCAACGGCCGTCGGATCGCCGGCCGGGCGCGGCTCGCAGCGGGTGATCGGCTGCGCATCGGTGACCCCGGTGTCGAACTCGCGCTGATCGCGGTGGGGTCGGGCGCTGCGACGGACGCCGGGACGGGCTGATGAAGCGCCGTCGCGTCGAGGTCTTCAGCATGTCCTTCCTGGACGTGATCTGCTGCGGCTTCGGTGCGGTCATCCTCTTCTACACGATCATCAGCGCGCAGAGCGGCATCGAGCGGACGCGCCGTGCCGAGGACCTCGCTGCACAGGTGTCCAAGCTCGAGGAGGAGGTGGTGCGCGGCGCCAAGAACCTCGTGCTGCTGCGCAACGCTCTGCAGCGCACCGACAGCGAGACCGTGTCGGCGGCCTCGCGTGCGACGCGCCTGATCGAGGAGCTGCAGCAGCGCCGCGAGGAGGCGTCCATCTACGACGCCACCACGCTCGCCAAGCGCGAACGCATCGAGAAGCTCAAGGCCGATGTGCGCGCGCTCGAGGAGAGCACGCGTCGGCTCGAGGCGAGCGCCAAGGTGGAGACGCCGCGCGGCGAGATGACCGGCAGCGGTCGGTCGACGGCCAGCCGCCGCTATCTGACAGGGCTGTCGTTCCGCGGCCGGCGCATCCTCGTCCTGCTCGACCGCTCGTCGAGCATGCTCGACGAGGACCTGGTGCAGATCATCCGGTTGCGCAACTCCTCCGATCAGGCGCGCCGCAACGCCGCGAAGTGGCAACGCAGCACCGACATCGCGCGTTGGCTGGTCGAGCAGATGCCGGCAGGTCGGCAGTTCCAGGTCTACGCGTTCAACGAGACCGCGGTACCGCTGATCGCGGGCACCGAGGGGCAATGGCTCGCCGTCGATGCGGCGCGCCGCCGCGAAGCGGTGGCCGCCATCGGGACGCTGCTGCCGCAGGGCGGCACCAGCCTGATCAACGCGCTGCGCGTGCGCACCGCGTTCAGGCAGCAGCCCGACCAGATCATCCTGCTGACCGACGGTCTGCCGACGCAGGGCGCGACGCCGCCGGCGCTGCGCCGCTACATCGATGTCGGCGACCGTGCACGCCTGTTCGACGAGGCGGTGCGCGGCATCGATCCGAAGGTCCCGATCGATGTGGTGCTGCTGCCGATGAAGGGCGAGGTGCCCGGACCGCACCGGTTCTGGGCGCTCGCCCAGCGGACCAAGGGGTCGTTCGTCGTGCCGTCGCGGGACTGGCCCTGAGGTGCCGTTGTGAAGCGCCGTCGCCGCGAGACCGAGGTCTTCAGCCTGTCCTTCCTGGACGTGATCTGCTGCGGCTTCGGCGCGATCATCCTGCTGCTCGTGCTCTCGGAGTTCGGGCAGCCGCTCGTCATCGAGCGCTCACGCCAGGATCTCGAGTCGCAGATCAAGCGTCTGCAGGCCGAGCTCTTCACCATCCGCGGCGACAGCGAACGGCTGGAACGGGAGCTCAAGGGCAGGGTGGACCTGATGCAGCGCGAGCGGCTCAACCTCGCGCGTGCCGCCGGCGAGATGAGCAGCATCCGCGGGCAGTTCGACGCGTCGCGGCAGGAGGCTGCGGTCAGCAACATCGTCGAGAACGAGCTGCTGTCGGCGTACCAAGACCTCATGCAGGAGAACGAGCGGCTGCAATCGGCGTCGCGCACCCGGCGGCGCGTCTCCACCGCTGCGGTGGGCGGCATCCCGGTGGACAGCGATTATGTGATCTTCCTCGTCGACACCTCGGGCAGCATGGATGTCCACCGCGAGACGCTGACGCGGGTGATGCGCGAGATCCTCGACATCTATCCGCGGCTGAAGGGACTGCAGATCGTCGACGACAACGGCCGCGAACTCTTCCGCGGGACGCGTGGCCGCTGGCTGGTCGACTCGCGCGGCCTGCGCGACGACATCGTCGCCCGGGTGCGCGACTGGCGCGCGTTCAGCGATTCGAGCCCCGAGGACGGCATCGAGGCGGCGATCGCCAATTATTGGTCGGCGGACCGCCGGATCAGCATCTATGTCCTCGGCGACGACTTCAACGGCCCGAGCATCCAAGGCGCGCTCGACGCCATCGACCGCGTGAACCGGCCGGACGGCAGCGGCCGCCGCCGCGTCCGCATCCACGGCATCGGTTTCCCGCGGGCGCCGTTTACAAACCCGCGGTTTTCGGCTTTGATGCGGGCGGTGAGCGAGCGCAACGACGGCACCTTCGTCGGGCTCACGCAGCTGGATGTCTGCGCGATCAGGATCAACGTGGGAGGCGTCGAGCGATGCGTCAGTGGCGACTGACCGCGGCCGCGGGGGCTGCAGCGCTGCTCGTCGGCTGCGGCACCGTGCAGATCGCGCCGAAACCGGTGTTCCCCAAGCCTCTGGTGGAGCAGCTGCCGGCCACGGTCGGGCTCGTGTTGTCGGCCGAACAGCGCGACCTCAAGCATGAGGAGACGCGCGGCGGCGTCGCCTGGGCGGTGCTGCTCGGCGCCGGCCAGCAGGCTTTCGCCCGCACGGTGATGGGCGCCACCTTCCGCGAGGTGCGCGAGTTCCCCGACAGCGCCGCAGCCGCGCGCGACCCGGCGGTGCAGGCGATCTTCGTGCCGCAGATCGAGCAGTATTCCTTCGCCACCGCCGACGAGACCGGCGGCGAATATGTGGCGGTCACCATCCGCTACCGTATCGAGGTGTTCTCGCCGGACGGCGGCATCCACGACACGCTGACGCTGACCGGTTACGGCACCAGCCGCATGGGCGGCATGGAGATGGGCGCCTCCGACGCGATGGACCGCGCGACGCGCGGAGCGATGCGCGACGCCGCCGCCAAGTTCCTCGCGCAGTTCGGTCGTCTGCCGATGGCGGCGCGGTTGGCGGCGGGCGAGCGGCTGTCGGCGGACGCCGCTGGCGGTCAGGGGACCGCGGAGGCGCTCACGATCGAGGCGTTGCCGGTGCGGGATTCGAGACGCCCCGCGTCGCCGCCGGTCACTCGCGCGACACCTTGACGAGCATCCGCTCGCGGAACACCACGCCGTCGGTCTCGACGGGGACCCCCGCCTCGATGCGTGGCGCGTAGCGCGCTTTGCGCGCCGCGAAGACCACCGAGCGGGCCACCGCATCAGGTTCGGCCCCGTCCGGCAGGCGCGCGTCCAGCACCCTGCCGTCGCGGCCCACGCGCAGCACCAGGTCCACATCGCGCGCCGTGTACTCCTCCGGGTCCGACGGCGCCAGCCGCGTCGCCGAACTGGGCGGCGCCCGGTAGATCAGCTGGCGTGGCCGCTCCAGGAAGTCCTTCTTGCCGGTGCCTGCCGCCACCAACGCCTTCCAAGCCTCCGCATAGGCCGCGGTCGCCTTGTTGCCGGCACCGGCGAGCAGATACCAGTCGCCGAGCTGGGCGAGGGTCTCACCGAACAGCGCTTGGTCGACGGGCGCGCTGGCGCGGATCAGCTCCACCGCATAGCGCAGCACGCGCTCGCCGTCCGGATTGAACCGACCGCCGACGGCTTGGGGAGCGAAAGGATCGCCGCCGCCCCCCGTCATCTCGGGCGCCATGGTGTCGGTGACCTCGGGGCCGTAGACCGCTTCGCCGAGCCAGGTGCGCGACAGTCCGCGCATCGCCGGCACGCCCGCGAGCGGCAGGGTCGGTCCGATCCGCTCGGCGATCTGCAGCGCGCGTGCGTGCAGGCCTCGCGCCGTCGTGAACCGCAGCTGCGATTCGCGCCAGCGCGCCAACCGGTCGAGGGGGTCGAGCAGGCGTGGGTCGTCCCGGCCGTAAGCGCTTTCAGCGACCCGGAACGCGAACAGGTGCTCGCGCTCCGCCTCCGCCTCGGCACCGATCGCCACATACCCTTCGATGAGCGGATCGACGATGTCGAGCTGCGCAGGGTTGTAGAGTCCGTCGAGGTTGCGCGAGAGGTCGACCGCTCGCTTGAGCACGACCACGGCTTCGGCCGGCCGTCCTGCCGCGAGCCAGGTCTCGCCGAGCCCGACCAGCGGTCGCATGAGGTCGCGGTCGGCGCCCGATTCCTTGCCTTCGATGAGCGCGACGGCGCGGCGGTACGCGGTCTCGGCCGCCGCGAGGTCGCCGCGGCGGAAGGCGACGGTGCCCGCATTGGTGAGCGGATTGACGAGTTCACGCGACCCGTCGCCGAAGCGCGCCTCGGTGAGCGAGACGACGGCGGCGGCCTGCACAGCGGCCTCCTCGAGACGACCGGCGTCGAGCGCCGCACGCAGCTTGGCGTGCGCGGCGAGGCGTTCGTCCGCAGGCTGTGCGACCGCGGCCGGACAGGCGGCCGCCGTCAGCAGGATCAGCGCCGCTCGAAGAGGTAGTGCGAGACGATCCATTCGCGTCCGTCCCGGTAGCCGAAGAGTTCTGCGCAGGACATGAAGAATACACGCCAGTAGACCCACCAACGCAACGCCTGATCGGCGCCGTAGCCTTCGGCCAGCACCGGCATCAGCGCCGCGCGGTTCGCGTCCATGTTCTGCAACCAGGCCTCGGAGGTGAGCTGGTAGTGGCGGCCATCGACCTGCCAGTGGTCCACCAACCGCAGGTCGCGCTGGAAGTAATGCAGCAGATCGTCGCTCGGCATGATGCCGCCGGTGAAGAAGTACCGCGCCATCCAGTCGCTCTCGTCGCGCACCTCGAAGGTGTAGGCGTAGCGGTGGTGCGTGAAGATGTGCACGAACAGCGTCGCGCCCGGCGCCATCCACGAGGCGATGCGTCCGAGCAGGGTCTCGTAGTTGCGCATGTGCTCGAACATCTCGACCGATACGACCCGGTCGAAGCGGGTGTCGGCGTCGAAGGACAGCTGGTTGGCGTCGCGGGTGATGATCTCCAGGTTCCTGAGACCACGCTCCGCGGCGCGCGCGTCGATGAACGCCTTCTGGGTGCGCGAGTTCGACACCGCCGTGATGCGCGAGTTCGGGTAGTGCTCCGCCATCCACAGCGACAGCGAGCCCCAGCCGCAGCCGAGCTCGAGGATGCGGTCGCCGTCCTTCAGCCGCGCGCGCTCGCAGGTGAGCGCGAGCATGCGCGCCTCCGCGGCGCCGAGGTTCACCGCCGCACGCGACACCTCGAAGTCGTCGTAGTAGCAGCTCGAATACTTGAGGTGCGGCCCGAGCGCCTTGAGATAGAAGGCGGTCGGCACCTCGTAGTGCTGCGTGTTGGCGGCGTCGGTGTGGATGGCGATCGGGCTCTCGCGCAGCCGCCGCACCATCGTCATGAGGTGCGCCTGCTGCGCCTCGGGACCCCCCTTGTCCTCCTCCGCGAGACGCTGCTCGAGCAGCGCGCGGATGCGGCGGCGGATCAGCCAGTCCGGCACACGGTCGGACTCGAGCAGGCGCATGGCGAGCGAGGGGTTCTGGTCGGCGGTCTTGGTGTCGTCGGTCATGGGGCATCCGCGGAGGTCAATCTTTGGGAGGCGCGTCGGAGCATGGGCTCGAGCAGACGATACAGCACATAGATGCCGGCGGGGCCGAGCAGCACCCAGCCGAGCGTGGCGTGGAAGATGGCGTCCCACAGCGTCACCACAGCCTGCCAGACGCCCTGCGACATCAGCTCCAGCCCGGCGGTGATGGTCAGCGGCTGCGGTGCGGCGCCTGTCAGCGCCTCGCCGATCCGCACGAACGGGATGATGAGCAGCAGCTGCAGCGGGTAGATCAGGTAGTTCACGAGCTGGATGGCCGCGAGGTTGAGCCGCCATACGAGCGCGATGACGGCCAGCAGCGGCGTCGACACGCCGAGCACCGGGAACAGCCCGATGCCGGTGCCGAGCGCGAGGCACAGCGCGAGTTCGCGCGGCGTGAGGCCCTGGCGCAGCAGCGCCAGCACCGGTTCGACGAGCCGGCGGCGCAGGAACTCAACCATGGCGCTTCGTCAGGATGGCGGACGCCGGTTCGCCCGGTGCGAGCCGCGACAGCTCGCGCAGCACATAGGCGGCCATCGCCATGTTGCCGAGCAGCATGATGGCGACGAACCAGGCAGCCCGCGGCAGCGCGCGGACCTCCTTCCAGAAGACCCATACATAGAACGTGATGAACCCGTAGTAGGCGTCGATCAGCGTCGCGATGGTCCACCAGTTGTCGGGGCGGCGCACCAGGCCCTGCCAGTCGAGCAACGATTGCTGGAAGCTGGCGAAGGTCGTGAACGCCAGCAACGACAGCAGGATGAAACCGAACAGGCATCGCAGCATGGTCTTGTTCATGACGGTGTCTCCTCGTCTCGTGGCCGATGTCTCAGGGCCGCCGCGTGGGTGGTGGCGCCGCCTGCACCAACGCGGCGCCGATCAGCAGCGCGGCGAGGTCCGTGGTGTCGGGCAGGCGGCCCGGCACCCATTGTTGCAGGAACTCGACCAGCGCCGCGACCATGAACGCGATCAACAGGGGCGCCAGCCGCCTGGTGCGGCTGCTCCAGGCGAGCCATGCGAGGCCTATGCCGAGGAACAGCCGCTCGATGGCGGGCAACGAGCCGGGGTCGGACGCGGCGCCGGCGAGCTCGGCGAACGGCAGCCAGGCCGTGTCGCCCACATCGGCGACGGTCGCTGTGGTCGGCCAAAGACCGGCCGCCAGCACGGCGAGGCAGGCCACCCGGAACACCGGCGTGGGATCCCACCGCAGGCGACCCATCCCCAGCAGCGCCACGGTCGGCAGCGCGATCAGCGCTCCCAGGACCTCGTCAGGCGAAAGCTGCTGCCCAACGAACAACAACCGCAGGCCGAGCGAGGCGACGGTCGCCGTCAGCAAGGCGCTCCAGAACGAACGCCAGCGCACCGCTGCGCGCAGTCCGGCGGCGAGCACGAGGTAGCAGGCGAACCACGCGATGACCCGGCTCGGTGAGAGCTCCAGCGCGAGGCTCGCCTCGAGGGCGGCGCTGACGCGGCCAGGGCGCAGCCGCGGCACGAACGGCGCGAGATGCGCGGCGATCCACAACGCCACCAGGACGCCGAGGGCCGCTCCCGCGTCGAGCGTCCCGCGTCCGGTCGAGGGATCGCGGACGACTCCGAAGCGGCTATGGGGCAGGATGCGCCAGACGACCGCCAGCCCGACACCCGCGGCGGCGCTGACGGTGTTGAAGACCCAGTCGGAGAGCGCCGGATCGCGCGGCGGCAAGGCGTGCTGCGCGATCTCGACCGCGAGCGAGAGCGCTGCCGCACCTAGCACGGGCCAGACGACGCGGCCGATACCCCGGCCCCGGGCGTCGAGCGCCAGCGCGCCCAGCAGGCCGAAAGGGACATACAGCAGCAGGTTGACCACGGTGTCGCGGCGCGAGGGCGGGGTCCAGGCCTGCAGTCGCGGCAGGCCGTCCCGCAGACCCGCGAGCAGCCGCCCCCAGTCCCAGTCGAAGGGGTAGAGCGAGGCGCTCAGCACCAGCCCGACCCAGCCGATGAGCAGCCAGACCGGCAGCCGGGGCGCCGCGGGATCCCGGCCGCCGATACCCGGGATCATGGAACTGTGACGTGCGTCCTAACCGGCAGGACGGGCTTTCGGGTGAACATCCGTGGTCAGTCTAACCGCATTCCCCCCCTTGCTCCGCCCGTGTCCGGACGGCAGTCTGCGGGAGGACCGCGGCGGACTGTGCCCCGGAGGACCCGTCTTGGTCGAAGCCCACCTGATCGAACTGCGAGAGCGGCTGTCGGCGCTGCAAGCCTTGGCCGCGGTCGACCAGCTCATCCTCGCCGGCGCCGGCCTCGAAACCGTGGTGGAGGCGCTGCTCGACCGCATGCAGCCGACGCTGCGGGGCGATGTCACCTGCATCGCACTGCCCTCGGCCGCCGTGCCGGGGGCTTGGGATCTGCGCATCGACATGCGTCAGGACGATGCCATCCTGCGACGCACGCTGTCCGAAGAGCGCGGTATGGACCCGACCGAGCCGCGCGCCGGTCCTGTGCCGGCGGTGCTGCGCTCGCTCGGTGCCCGCACGCTCCGTGTCCGGCCGGTGATGCTCGAGTCGCGGCGCGTCGCGATGTTGGGCGTCGGCTTCTTCGACGGCGCGCCGATCGATGCGTCGCTGGACGAGCCCATGGACAACCTGGGTCAACGCCTGTCGCTCGCCGTTGCGCGCCACGAGCGCGAGGAGCGGCTCTACCGGCAGGCGCACTACGACCCGTTGACCGGGCTGCCCAACCGCTTGCTGTTCCGCGAGCGGTTCAGCGGGGAGCTGCGCCGCGTACGCGACGGCGCCCCGGGCGGCGCGTTGCTCTATCTGGACCTCGACGACTTCAAGGCGGTCAACGACTCGCTGGGCCATGAGGCCGGCGACCAGATGCTGACCGTGATCGGGCAGCGCCTGCGCGCCTGTGTCAAAGAATCCGATACGGTGGCCCGCATCGGCGGGGACGAGTTCACGGTGGTGCTGCGCGAGCTGCCGGATGCCGCCACCGCGCAGACCGTGGCGCGCCGCATCGTCGATACGCTGTCGGCGCCGATCTGGCTGGCCGGCGAGGGGCGGCAGGTCGGGGTCAGCGTCGGCATCGCCGCCTTCCCCGCCGACGGGCTCGACTGCGACGGACTGCTGCGTCGCGCCGACGCGGCCATGTACCGCGCCAAGCAAAAAGGCCGCGGTCGGATCGCTTCGGCTACGGGCGGCTAACGCTTGCCGAACAACCGCTCGAGTTCGGCGCGCGCCGCGTCGACCGCCGCCTGGTCCTTGGGGATGTAGGCCCCGGCCCGCGGCTTGAAGTGGTCGCAGAAGTTCGCGCGTTCCTTGTCGCGGACCTCCTCGGCGGTCGGTTCCCGGCAATGCTTGGCGACGCGCGTGTCATGGTCGACGCAGAGTCTGCAGACATGCAGCTCGGCGCGGCACTGCGGGCAGACATCGAGCCGTCGCAGGGGCAGGGAAAGCGCCGCTAGCGTGGCGCCGCACTTCCAGCATGAGAGGTCGTCGGGCATCGCGGTGCGCTCCTCCGATCAGGACGCGGCCTCGAGCCGGTCCGCGAGGAAGTCTCGCAGGGCGCGGCCCGTATGGGAACGCCCAGGGCGTCGCGCCAAGCTCTGCGGCGGCGCGGCGGCGACCAGCTTGCCTCCCCCGGCGCCTGCCTCCGGTCCCATGTCGATGACCCAGTCGGCCTCGGCGATGACATCGAGGTTGTGCTCGACGAGCACCACGCTGTTACCGGCGTCGACCAGCCGATGGAGCACGCGCACCAGCTTCTCGACATCGGCCATGTGCAGACCGACGGTCGGCTCGTCGAGCACATAGAGCGTGTGCTTGGGACGCGTCCGCAGCGGTGCACGCAGGTCGGCACGCACCTTGGCGAGCTCGGTCACGAGCTTGATGCGCTGCGCCTCGCCGCCCGACAGCGTCGGGCTCTGCTGGCCGAGCGTGAGATAGCCGAGGCCGACGTCGCAGAGCAGCGTCAGCACATGGTGCACCGCGGCATGCGGCTTGAAGAACTCCGCCGCGTCCTCGATGTTCATGGCGAGCACCTCGCCGACGCTGCGGTCGCGGTAGCGCACCGCCAGCGTCTCAGGATCGAAGCGCTGGCCGCGGCAGGCGTCGCAGAGGAGCTTCACATCGGGCAGGAAGCTCATCTCGACGGTCTGGATGCCCTGACCCTCGCAGGCCGTGCAGCGCCCGCCCGCGGTGTTGAACGAGAACCGCCCCGCCGTGTAGCCGCGCAGCCGCGCCTCGGCGGTCTCCGCGAACAGCCGCCGGATGTCGTCCCAGATGCCGACATAGGTCGCCGGACAGGAGCGGGGCGTCTTGCCGATCGGGGTCTGGTCGACCTCGAGCACGCGGTCGACGGCCTCCATGCCCTCGAGCGCCACGCAGCCCACCGCGCCGCGTCCATCACCGCCGCGCCGGTCGCCACGACGCGCTTCGCCGTCATCGCCGCGCAGCTGCCGCGCGCTCGCGAACAGCACATCGCGCGCGAGCGTCGACTTGCCGGAGCCGGAGACACCGGTGACCGCCACCAGCCGACCGAGCGGGATGCGTGCATCGACGCCTTGCAGGTTGTGCAGGGTCGCGTTCCGCACCGTCAGCGAAGGTGTGTCCGCGACGACCGCACGGCGCGGCCGGGGCGGATGCTTCAGAGGCTCGCGCAGCCAGCGGCCGGTGATCGAATGCGGGTCGGCCAGCAGGTCGGCGACACGGCCTTGCGCCACGATGCGACCGCCGCGAACGCCCGCGCCGGGTCCGAGGTCGATCACATGGTCGGCGCGGCGGATGGTGTCCTCGTCATGCTCGACGACGACCAAGGTGTTGCGATGGCGCGCGAGCTCGCCGAGCGCGTCGAGCAGGATGCGGTTGTCGCGCGGATGCAGACCGATGGTCGGTTCGTCGAGCACATAGCAGACGCCGCGCAGGTTCGAGCCGAGCTGCGCCGCGAGCCGTATGCGCTGCGCCTCGCCGCCCGAGAGGGTGGGCGCCGCGCGATCGAGCGAGAGATATCCCAGGCCGACGCGCTCGAGGAACCCGAGGCGCGTGCCGATCTCCTGCAAGAGGTCGCGGGCGATGGCGCGTTCACGGACCGCGAGCTTGAGTCCGCCGAGGAACTCGCGCGCTTCCGAGACCGGCTCACAGGTCAGCTGGCCGATCGAGCGGTCGCGGAACCGCACCGCGCGGGCCACCGGGTTCAGCCGCTCGCCCTTGCAGCCGCTGCAGACCGGCGCCTCGCCGTCGTGCCACTCGTTCCAGGTGGCCTCTTCGCCGGTCTGCTCCTCGTCGAACTCCGGCAGCTCGACGCCGGTGCCGTAGCAGTCCGTGCACCAACCCTGCTTGGAGTTGAACGAGAACATGCGCGGATCGGGCTCGGCGAAGCTGGTGCCGCAGGTCGGGCAAGCGCGGCGGGTCGAGAAGGTGATCGGGCCGGCGGCGGCGCCTGCGGCGTCCACCGGCAGTACCTGCACCACGCCCTTGCCGTGCTGCAGCGCCTCTTCAAGCTTGGCGCGCAGGTCGGCCTCGCCGCGCTGCGAGATGCCGAGCCGTGCCACCGGCAGCTCGATGGAGTGTTCCTTGAAGCGGTCGAGCCGCGGCCACGGCTTGACCTTCAGGCGCTCGCCGTCGACGCGCAGCTCGCGGTAACCCTTGCCGGCGGCCCACTTCGCGAGGTCGGTGTAGAGACCCTTGCGCGCGACCACGAGCGGCGCCAGCAGGTCGACCGTCCGGCCGCGGAGATCCTTGAGGATGCGCGCGGCGATGACCTCCGCCGACTGCGGCGCGATCACCGTGTCGCAGTCGGGGCAGTGCTGCGTGCCGAGCTTCATCCACAGCAGGCGCAGGAAGTGGTAGGTCTCGGTGAGCGTCGCGACCGTGCTCTTGCGGCCGCCGCGGCTGGTGCGCTGCTCGATGGCGACGGTCGGCGGGATGCCGCGGATCGCGTCGACCTCGGGACGCGAGGCCGGCTGCACGAACTGCCGCGCATAGGCGTTCAAGGATTCGAGATAGCGGCGCTGGCCTTCGTTGAAGAGGATGTCGAAAGCGAGCGTGGATTTGCCCGACCCCGATACGCCCGTCACCACCGTGAAGGCGTCGCGCGGGATGTCGACATCGATGCCGCGCAGGTTGTGCTCGCGGGCGTTGCGCACCGAGATCATGCCGCGCGCAGGAGCCGACGCCGACGCCGACGCCGGCGAGGGCTCGGCGACGGCGAGGACGGCATCGGCCGTCACGCCGTCCATCGCCGCGCGGTATGCCGCGAGCGCGCGTCCGGTGTGCGAGGTGGGGTGCCGCTCCAACTGCTCGGGCGTGCCGCAGGCGACCACGCTGCCGCCGGCTTCACCGCCTTCGGGTCCGAGGTCCACGATCCACTCGGCCGCGCGGATGACATCGAGGTTGTGCTCGATCACCACCAATGAGTGTCCAGCGTCGAGCAGCCGACGGAACGCGCCGAGCAACCGGGCGATGTCCTCGAAGTGCAGTCCGGTGGTCGGCTCGTCGAACAGGAACAGCTTGCCCTGGGCTGCGTGTCCCGGCGCGTCGGCCGATCCTTTGGTGCGCGCCCGCGTTCCGGGCTGCGCCGATTCCGCGAGATGCCCGGCGAGCTTGAGGCGCTGCGCCTCACCGCCCGACAGCGTCGGTACGGGCTGACCCAGCGCCAGGTAATCGAGCCCGACTTCGGCGAGCGGCGCGAGCCGGGCGGCGAGCTCAGGCACATCCGCGAAGAACTCCAGCGCCTCGGTGACGGTCATGGCGAGCGCGTCGGCGATGCTCGCCTCGCGTCCGCCGGGACCCGGATGCTTCACCTCCAGCGTCTCGGCCCGATAGCGTGTGCCGTTGCACTCGCCGCAGCGCAGGTACACATCGGAGAGGAACTGCATCTCGACATGCTCGAAACCGCTGCCCGAGCAGGACGGGCAGCGACCCGTGCCGGAATTGAAGCTGAAGGTACCCGCGGTCCAGCCGCGCTCGCGTGCTGCGGGCAGCTTGGCGAAACGCTCGCGCAGCGCATCGAAGGCGCCGACATAGCTCGCCGGGTTGGAGCGCGCCGTGCGGCCGATCGGTGTCTGGTCGACGAACACCACATCGCTCAAGGCCTCGGTGCCGCGCAGCGCGCGGTGCGCGCCTGCCGCCTCGGTCGGTCGGCCGAAGCGCTTCAGCAGCGCCGGATGCAGCACATCCTGCACCAGCGTCGACTTGCCCGAGCCGGAGACACCGGTGATGCAGACCAGCCGGCCGAGCGGCAGCCGCACATCGATGTCGCGCAGGTTGTGCTGGCTCGCGCCGTGCACCTCGAGCCATGTGCCGTCCCGTCCCGTAGCGCGCGCCGCGGCGGCCGCGACCTTGCGCGGCGGGGGCAGCCGCACGCTGCGCCGGCCGCTGAGATAGTCGGCGGTCAGCGATCCCGGCGTCGCGAGCACCGCGTCGGGACGCCCCCAAGCGACGATCCGTCCGCCGCGCTCGCCGGCGCCGGGACCGAGATCGAGCAGGCGGTCCGCCTGCTGCATGATCTGCGGGTCGTGCTCGACCACGAGCAACGAATTCCCCGCGTCCCGCAACCGGTGCATCACGCCGATCACGCGTTGCATGTCGCGCGGATGCAGGCCGATCGACGGCTCATCGAGCACGAACAGGGTGTTCACCAGCGAGGTGCCGAGGGCGGTGGTGAGGTTGATGCGCTGCACCTCGCCGCCCGACAGCGTGCGGGACTGTCGATCGAGCGTGAGATAGCCGAGCCCGACCTCGCAGAGATAGGCGTAGCGGCCGCGGATCTCGCCGAGCAGCAGCCGCGTCGCCTCGTCCGGCACGCCGGGCAGGCGGAGTTCCTCGAAGAACCGGCGACCGCGTTCCAGCGACAGCAGCATGAGGTCGTGGAGGCAGAGGCCGGGCAGTGCGGCGAGCGCCTCCGGGGTCCACTCGACGCCCTGCGGCCGGAACCGTGGCTGATCGCCGAGCGCGGCGTCGGCGAGCGCCGCATCGCCGACGCGCCACAGCAACGAGGCCGTGGCGAGCCGTGCGCCGCCGCAGTGTCCGCAGGGCGTGTAGGCGCGGTACTTCGAGAGCAGCACGCGGATGTGCATCTTGTACGCCTTGGTCTCGAGCCAGGCGAAGAAGCGCTTCACGCCGTACCAGACCGTCTTCGACCATTCGCCCTCGCCGTCGATGACCCAGGCGCGCTGCGCGTCGGTGAGGTCGCGCCACGGCGTGTCGAGCGGGATGCCGCGCTTGCGCGCATGCCGCTCGAGGTCCTGTTGGCATTCGGCGTAGGAGGGCGTCTGCCAGGGGCGCACCGCGCCGCCGCGCAGCGTCTTCGTGCCGTCGGGGATCACGAGACCGTAATCGACGCCGATGATGCGGCCGAAGCCGCGGCAGTGTTCGCAGGCACCGACCGGGGAGTTGAACGAGAACGCAGCGGGCGTCGGGTCGCGATGGGAGATGTCGCAAGGCGCGCAATGCAGTCCGCTCGACCAGTGCCAGGTCTCGGACACGGCAGGGTCGTCGTCGGCGGCCGATGTACCGTCGACCAACGCATGCACATGCAGGCGTCCCTGACCGACGCGCAACGCGGCTTCCAGCGCTTCGGCGAGGCGCGCGGGGTCGGCGTTTCCGGCACGCAGCCGGTCCTGCACCACTTCGAGACGGCTGCGGTCGACCTTGCGGATGCGCGTGTAGCCCTGACGCTCGAGCAGAGCACGCACCTCCGTCTCCTTGAAGTTCTTCGGGACCTTGACCTCGAAGCACACGAGCAAGCGCGGATCGCCCGCCGCCGCGGCGCGTCGCAGCAGGTCCTCGCGGATGCTCGCCGGATCGTCGCGCCGCACCGGCGCCGCGCAGCGACGGCAGTGCAGCTGCGAACAGCGCGCGAACAGCAGCTTCAGGTGGTCGTTGAGCTCGGTCATCGTGCCGACCGTCGAGCGCGAGGTGCGCACGGGATTGGTCTGGTCGATGGCGATGGCGGGCGGGATGCCCTCGATGCGGTCGACCGCGGGCTTGTCCATGCGGTCGAGGAACTGCCGCGCGTAGGGCGAGAAGGTCTCGACATAGCGCCGCTGCCCCTCGGCGTACAGCGTGTCGAACACCAGCGACGATTTGCCCGAGCCGGATACGCCGGTCACCACCACCAGCTCGCCGGTCGGGATGTCGAGGTCGAGGTCCTTGAGGTTGTTCTGCCGGGCGCCTCGGACGACGATCGTCTCGCGGGGGGCGTCAGCCATCGTCCTGTGCCAACCGCAGCTGCAACAGCGCGAACAAAGCCGCCTTGCCGGCGGCGGTGGGCGGACGCACGGCGCGCTCGTCCACCGAACAGCCCTCGACCTTCAGCGTCTCCGATGACAGTTCGGCGGCGTTCTCCAAAGAATAGAACCGGAACCAGTCGGCGGGCGGCAGCGGCTTGCCGCCGGCGGCGAGCCGATGGTCGCGATGCGCGAGGTAGTTGCGCGCGGTGTGGTCGATCAGCAGCGGATCGACGCCCGCGGCGGCGCAGGCCTCGCGCCAGTCGGGCACTGCCATGCCGGGCGCGGCCGGGTCGGGGTTCATCGGAGCCATCCTGGCGGAACGGGGAGCGGTGATGATAGCAGCGGGGGGTGCTCGTCAGCCTTCGGCGCAGGCTTTGCACAACTTCACGCCTGACGGGTGCAAAATGGGGTGCATGACGGTGCTCATCCAACGCCTCGCGGTCCTCGTCGCCCTGCTGGCTCTGGCGGGCTGCGGTGGTGGGGGAGGCGGCAGCGCGCCCACCGCGCAAGCAGCCGCGCCCGCGCCGACCCCGCCGGTAGGGGCGGTGCCGACGCTGCCCGCCACGCCCTTCGGCTACACCGACGCCGCCATCGCCCTGCCGGCACAGTTCCGCTCGCTCGGCGCGGCGCCGAGCCCGCCGGGCGGCGGGCCGAGTCCCCCGGCCCTCGACAACACACCGCCGGACAACCCTGTGACCAACGCCGGCGCCACGCTCGGCAGGGTGCTGTTCTACGACAAGCGGCTGTCGGTGAACGACACCATCTCCTGCGGCTCCTGCCACCGACAGGCCACCGGGTTCGACGATCCCGCGCGCTTCAGCGTGGGCTTCCAGGGCGGCCGCACGCCGCGCCACTCGATGGCCCTCGCGAACGCGCGCTACTACACGCGCGGGCGGTTCTTCTGGGACGAGCGTGCCGCCACGCTCGAGGCGCAGGTGCTGCAGCCCATCCAGGACAGCGTCGAGATGGGCATGACGCTGCCGCAGCTGACCGCCAAGCTCGGTGCCGTCGATTTCTACGGACCGCTGTTCACCGCGGCGTTCGGCGACCCGACGGTCACGAGCGACCGCATCGCGCGCGCCTTGGCGCAGTTCGTGCGCTCGATCGTCTCCTACCGCTCCAAGTTCGACTCGGCGTTCACCAACGGGGCGCCGAACTTCGCGGCTGTCTTCACGCCGGCCGAGCTGCAGGGCCAGCAGCTCTTCACCGGCCGCGGCCGCTGCGCCCTGTGCCACACCTCGATCGCGCACGTCGGCGACGGCCTGCGCAACAACGGCCTCGACCTCGCGACGGTCGATGCGGGTGCGGGCAACGCGCGCT
>Ga0315900_10001612_pt1 | contig 35917 bp, 40 predicted proteins | sample LakEriMetagenome_FD_203521 | JGI IMG/M metagenome (GOLD analysis project Ga0315900, IMG submission 203521) | Freshwater fungal communities from buoy surface, Lake Erie, Ohio, United States - Buoy 12 MA114 | ecosystem: Environmental > Aquatic > Freshwater > Lake > Lake biofilm | place: USA: Lake...
CTGATTTTTATGATGCTATGCATAAAAAATATGGAGATGATTTTATTTCAAAAATATCTCCAGAAGAAGACGTAGCTTTATACAGACTTCAGGCCATGGCTGATGTTGCTGAATCTAAGCAGCCATATCAATCATCTCACTGGCATGGCGTAGCCAACCCGGTTGCCCATCTTCGCATGTCTGATCGCGATAATGGCAAGACGCTTCATGTTGAGGAGGTGCAAAGCGATTGGGGTCAGGAAGGAAGAAAGAAAGGATTTGGCAAGCAAGTAACGCTTAGTCCTTTAGAAGAAATGGAATATTTTAATCTTCAGGGAATGTCTGGATCGGACAGAACTGAAGATCAGCAAAATCGCCTTGATGAATTAACAAGAAAAATGGATGCTTCAAAAGTAAAGCCTGTTCCACCTGCTCCTTATGTCTCTGACACAAACCAATGGGTTGATCTTGGATTGAAGCGCGCTCTTATGGAAGCGGCCAAAGGCGGTTACGATAAATTAGTTGTTACGCCGGGAGAGGCTCAAGCGGATAGATATGATTTAAGTAAGCGCATACAAAAGATTGTTTATGATCCAGACTATAAAACTCTTTCATATATGGAGCATGGCGGCATACCCGGTTTTGAAACGATAGACAAAATTCCCGGGGACGTTGAGCCTCATGAGATAGAAAATCACATTGGCAAAGAAGCTGCGGCAAAGCTTTTGGCGACAGAGCCTCATAAATTAAGCGGCAATCATATACTTGAAGGCGAAGACCTTAAAGTAGGTGGCAAAGGTATGAATGATTTTTACGACAAGCTTGTTCCTCAAAGATTAAATAAACTAATTGCGCAACATGATCCAAGCGCAAAAGTTGCAATAAATTCTTATCCCCTTTCGTATAAAGTTGGAACGGGGCGCACAGAAGATATAGATTGGCATGGCAATCCTGTTGAAGAAATGGCTGAGAAAAAAGTTAACGGCCATGTTCTTCATATCACCCCCAAGCTGCGCGCCGCGATCCTCAAGGGCCTGCCCGCCTTCAAGGCTGGAGGCGAGGTTGGCAAGAGCCCTATAATTGATCACGCATTTAAGGTATTATCCCAATATTCGTGATCGACACGAAAGCAGGGACGCCTGCATAATTCCGGCTGGAGTTTTAAAATGTCCGAATATTCCGCAAAAAACCTGCGCGAGAAGATGAAGGCGAAAGCCCGCTCTCTCGCCGGGGAGAAAGATCAAAAGACTGATTCGAGCGATTGGACCCCTGCGCCGCTGTTGCGCGCAGAGATCAAGACCGGCGCTCGCCCAATTATGAAGCCATCAGCGAAGGGCATTGGCGAATCAAATGCTGCCCGCGACACGAAGGCCGCCATTGGCAGAGACATGAAGCGCGGCGCGTTCAAAGCTGGTGGCGCGGTAAAGCGCAAAGACGGCGGCTCCGTTCCTTCAAAAGCTGAGACGCAAACGACGGAAAAGCGCATCGGCAAAGAAGAGATTATTCCTAAGCGTGGCGCTGCTCAGCATTACAAAAAGGGCGGCAAGATTAAAAAAGCCGGCGGCGGCAGCTTCCTCGAGAAAATGGTTGGCGGCTCAGAAAGCGAAAAGCAAGCGCGCTCCATGCGCGATGTGGGCAAGTCAGGCACAGCAAATTACACGCAAGAAGACAAAGGCGCTCTTAATCGCGCTCTTAAAGGCGACGACGCGCTCCCTGCAGCTGGCGAGGCCGCTGAGCGGTCTGGTAAGTATCAGAACTACAAGAAGGGCGGCCGCACGGCTAAGGCCACGGGCGGCTCTCTAATGAGCGCGCTGAAGGGCTCGAGCAAGAAGGCCAGCAAGAAGGGGGGCAAGACCAACATTAACATCGTTATCAATGCTGGTAAGGCTGCCCCGCGACATACTGACGCAGATATGCGCCGCCCAGCTCCTGACATGATGCCTCCTCCGCCTCCTCCAATGGACGTCGGCGCTGCTGCGCCTGCTATGCCGCCTGTTGGCATGCCTCCTGGCGCTGGCCCTATGATTCCTCCAGGCCTTCCGATAGGACGCAAGGCTGGCGGTCGAATCACTAAAGTCGCTTCGTCTTACAAAGATATGGAAGCTGGAGCTGGCAGTGGTGAGGGTCGTCTGCAGAAAACAGACATCGCAAAGAAACATCGCGATGCGCCTGCTCGCAAGGCCGGTGGTCGGATCAGCAAAGTTGCCAAGTCATATAAAGACATGACGGCAGGCGCTGGTTCTGGCGAAGGCCGCTTGCAGAAAGAAGATATCGCGAAAGCGAAAGCAGGTCGCGCCAAGTAATTGACGCGATAGAGGGTGACCTTCCCCCTTCCTAAAGGTCACCCTCGCTATTACATTAGGAAGGCCAGTAGGAAGGGACTGGACATATGTCACTGACGACAGTGCAAGTGTATCAAAGTGAGCTGAAGAAGCTCATTCAAATTGAGATTGAAAGATTAATTGAACCGATGATTAACGGTTACGTCGAATCATATGAAGGTTATAAAAGTTTAGCTGGCAAAATCGCCGGTCTAAAATCTGCGTTTGACTTGATCGAGGATGCTGATCGGGTTTGCGCAGAGAAGTATCGTTAGGAAGGGAAAACAATGCCATCAATGGTTATGGATCACGCAATAGAACCTAAAGAAGAATTGCTCTCAAGGCTTGGCGATCTGAGTGATTTTAAGGTTTTTAATAACCAAGCACTTGTTGCTGTTTATATCAGACCAACAAAAACAAAGAGCGGTATCTATCTTTCCGATAAAACTGTCGATGAAGATCGATATCAAGGCAAAGTTGGCCTTCTTGTAAAGATGGGATCGACTGCTTTTCAAGACGACAATGGTCAATGGTTTAATAACGAAAATATTAACCTGCACGACTGGCTTGTGTTCCGTCCATCTGACGGCTGGAGCCTGACGATTAATGGCGTTTTGTGCAGAATGCTTTCCGATACACAGGTTAAAATGAGTATTCCGACGCCTGACTCGGCTTGGTAAGGAGAATTTATATGTCTGATGAAGATAATGGCGTTGAAATCGTCTTAGAAGACGAGAAAAAGCAGGATAATGACGCTCCTGAAGTAGAAATTGTTGATGCTGAGCCAGAAAAACAGGCAAATAAAGCTGAAAAAGCTGAAGTATCGCCTGAAGAAGGTATTTTAGACTTAAAAAGAAGCCTTGAGCGCGAAAAACAAGCGCGCCTAGAGGCTGAAAGGCGTGCTCAAGAGGCGCATCAAAAGGCGCATCAAGCAAATGCTGATAAAAATGAGTCAGATTATCAGCTCGTTGTTAATGCGATCGAAACTGTTAACTCGCGCAATGAACAATTGAAGAATGCGTATGCTGAAGCGATGTCCGCGCAGGATTATTCGCGTGCTGCAGAGATACAAATGTCGATTAGCTCAAACGCCCAGCAGCTCGCAGAGCTGAAAAAGGGCGAAAAAGCTATGAAGGCGCAAATTGACGCCGCTGAAAAATCGCCTCAGCCTGCGCAACAAGGCGATCTTGTCGATCAAATTGCGTCTCAAGTATCGCAGCGATCAGCTGCATGGCTGCGTGATTCTCGAGAGCATTTTAAAGGCGAGCGTGACATTAGAAAAATGTTTCGCGCGCATGAGGACGCCGTTGATGATGGCATTACGCCTGATTCGGATGAATATTTTCAGTATATCGAGCAGCGTCTTGGCATTCGTAAGAACCTGGATGAGCAAGAAACGCATGCGTCAGCAGAAAGCCCGCTATCTGCTGCAGCTGCTCCAAAGAGATCTGTGCAGCCTTCTCCTGCGCCTGTGTCTCGTGGGAGCTCTCGACCAAATGTTATGCGCTTAACGGCTGCAGAGGCTGACATGGCTGCATCTCTTGGTATGAAACCTGAAGAATATGCAAAGAATAAAGCTTTGGCTCAAAAAGAAGGCCGTTATGGTCGTTAAGGATTGAAAAATGGAACCTATCAACGCTCCCCGCCGCGGCGGTAAATTTGCAAATGCAGTAAAGAAGATTGAAGCCGTCGAAGAAGACACGATGAGGCCGCCAATGCGTGAAGATGATTCTCGGGCAGCCGCTTCTCGCCGCGCAGCCCAGCTGCGCGAGCATCTTGGCGATGTTGTAGACGCGCAAGATGATTTCTACATCCCGCTTGATGAAATACCTGATGGCTGGACGTATGAGTGGAAGCGCCACACCATTTATGGGCAGGAAGATCCTGCATATCAGATTCAGTTAGCGCGTGCTGGCTGGGAACCTGTGCCTGTTGCGCGTCATCCTTGGATGATGCCAAACAATACATCGACCCAGACGATTTTGCGTAAGGGCATGATCCTTATGCAATGCCCTACTGAGATTATAGATGAGCGCCGTGCTTCTGACTTGCGCAAGGCGCGCATGCAGGTAAGGGCAAAAGAGCAGCAAATTGCAGGCACGCCTGATGGCACAATGACCCGCGATGATGCCCGCGTTAAGCCTCAAATTAAAAAATCTTATGAAGCAATGCCGATCCCTGAGAAGTAATTTCTCTGGTAAGAATTATGGTTTGAGGGGTCGGTTCGCCGGCCCCTTTACTTTTATGCCTTGTCAAGCGATAATATACATAAGCTTTTAACAGCTCGAGCTCCCCCGGCGTGGAGCATTAACAATCTTCCGGTTCTATAATCGCCCCGGCGCGCGATGATGAGCCTCCTATATAAGGAGAACCCGTCATGGCGAATACGTTTGCGCCTTTCGGTTTTCGTCAGTATAGCGGGAACGGCTCTGCCCCGACCTACGAACAGGTCGAAATGCAGATCAAATCCGACTATACGACTGCTATTTTCTACGGTGATGCTGTCCTTCAGGACGCTAACGGCTACATCACACGCGCGGGTGACGCGCCGACGACGCAGCTTGCTGGCGTGTTCCAAGGCTGTAAATATCTTTCAACGTCTCAGAAGCGCACTGTTTGGTCAAACTATTGGCCAGGCTCAGACAACAATGGCTCAATCTACGCCTATGTCGTAAACGATCCTAATGCGCGATTCCTTGTTCAAGCTGGCAGCACCACGAATGTGACGCAGGCTGGCGTTGGCGCTTCAATCTCCCTTGCGGGTGGCTCAAGCGGCAATACTTCGAACGGCATCTCTGGCATGTATGTTGAAACGCTTGGAACGTCTTCGACGGCTCCTTTCCGCGTCATCAGCCTTGTGACGGATCCGCCAGGTTCTAATGGCACCGATACGGCCTCGAACGCTAACTACGTTATTGTTGGCTTCTTGAACGTCTCGACCAAGACGCTTGTCACCATCTAAGGAGTAAGGACCAATGGCTGTTAATCTCTCTGCCATCAAAGACCTTCTCCTCCCCGGTCTCCGTGGGATAGAAGGCAAGTATGAGATGATCCCATCTCAATACGACAAGATCTTCACGAAACATGATTCCAAAATGGCGCTTGAGCGCACTGCGGAAATGCGTTTCTTGGGTCTTGCTCAGCTGAAAACTGAAGGCGCTCAAACGTCGTTTGATAACGCCGCAGGTGAACGCTACGTCTATAACCAAGAGCACACTGAAATTGCTCTCGGCTATTCGATTACGCGTAAGGCAATCGACGATAACCTGTATAAGTCACAGTTTATGCCGTCGAACCTCGGCCTCATTGAATCGTTCCAGCAGACGAAAGAAATCTACGGCGCGAACGTGTTGAACACGGCCACGACGTATAATGCTTCTGTCGGCGGTGACGGCGTTGCTCTTATTGCAACGAACCATCCAATCGATGGCGGCACGGTTGCTAACCGTCCTGCAGTTGACGTGGACCTCAATGAGAGCACGCTGCTTAACGCAATGATCTCGATCAGAACAAACTTTAAAGACCAAGCTGGTCTTAAAGTATTTGCTCGCGGTCGTCGTCTTGTTGTTCCGCCAGCTCTCGAGCCAACTGCAATTCGTCTTACAAAGACTGAATTGCGTCCAGGCACAGCGGACAACGACGTCAATGCGATCATGATGACTGCAGGCGGCTTGCCTGAAGGTTACATGGTCAACGACTTCTTGACGTCTGCATCTGCTTGGTTCTTGCTGACCAACATTGACGGTCTGTCTTACATGGAACGTGTAAAGTTCGAGACCGACATGCAAGTCGATTTTGTGACTGACAACCTTTTGGTGAAGGGCTATGAACGTTATAGTTTTGGATACTATAATTGGCGTTCAATATTTGGTTCTTTCCCAACCTAATATAAAATAACTCGCTGTATTTTAAAAAGAATGCAGCGAGTTATAAATATAAATGTCAGATTGACATTATATTTATCTAAAGTATAATCTCTAACTCTAATAAAAGAGAAGGGGATTTACAAAATGGTAAAAAATGTTGATCTGACATTTGAGTGTCTATCAGAGGTTCTGGATTATGATGCTGAAACAGGTTCTTTTACCTGGAAAGTGTCAACAAGCTCCAGGGCTCAAGTTGGTCAACGCGCCGGCGTTTGGCAGCGAATGCAAAATGGCAAGGATTATTATTCCATCACATATCGTGGAAGAAAAATATCCGGAGCTCAGGCAGCATGGCTTCTTTATTACGGCAAATGGCCAGATAGATCTGTGTTTTTTATAGATAACGATACGAAAAATCTTAAAATTTCTAACTTGAAAATGGCTGATCATAAAGCCGAAAGAGTTTTGAAAGAAGATGGTTCTGTCGGCTATAAAATGAGTAAGGACCAACAGCGTCATTACGGATTGATGCGCTATTATGGCATTTCAATTGGTGATTACGCCGAAATGTATCGCAAGCAAGATGGTAAGTGCGCTATTTGCCATCAGCCTGAGACGACGATGGATTATCGCGGAACTAAAAAAGATCTAGCGGTAGATCATTGCCACGATACAGGTGCCGTGCGTGAATTATTATGCTATGCTTGCAACAGCATGCTGGGACAGGCAAAGGATAATGTAGAAGTTTTATTGGCGGCTGCCGACTATATTAGGAAGCATTCTTCCAATAAAAATCTTGGAACATCAGTTACGTCGACCGGCCAAGCGGACGCTGCACAGACGACGTAATTAAACCTTGTGCAGAAGGAGTAAATGAAAATGGGAACGACTACGTTCACCGGCCCCATAAAAGCTGGAGACGTTCTTGATACGACTGGCACAACAGTTGGTTCAATCAAGAATGTTGGTTTTTGCTTAATGGCTCAAACGGCTGACATTGTTCAGTCAACGACATCAGCGCAGACTGCAATTACAATTCCTGCAAACAGCACGATTGTTAGCATTACTGTTCTTGTTGATGTTGCATGGTCAAGCGCGACGACGACTTACACATTAAGCGTTGGAACGTCTTCGACAGCAACTGAACTTGTTGCCTCGACGAATGCGAATGCTGTTGGCGTCCTGTCTTTAAATCCAGGCACTGACGCTACCCGCACTGGCGTTTGGCAGGATGTTGGCGCGTCTGACGTTGCTATCTGGGTAGATAGCGGCGCTCCTGGTGCAACACCTGGCGCAGGCAAGCTCATCGTCACATACATCCAAGCAAACAACGCCTAATAGGAGGCCATTATGGGTGCTTACAAAGGTCCTGCTTCTTCAATCAAAGATGCTGAAGTAAGAACAGAAACTTTCAAAAAAGGCGGCAAGGCTGAGAAGGCTCACGGCGGCTGCATGAAAAAAGGCGGCAAAGCTGTAATGTCTGAAGCTGCGAAAGGCAAAAAGCCTGCTCGCGCATCTGGCGGCGGCGTATTTTCGTCAGCTAAGGCTGGCACGCCACGCGGCAAAGCTTCTCACTACTAATTTGTCGGTGACAAAGTCGACGGGGTTTTTTCGAGAAATCCCGTCGGTTCTTCGGAGAGAATCATGGCAAAAAGCCCTGCTTGGACACGCAAAGAAGGAAAGAATCCTGAAGGCGGTTTAAACGCCAAAGGGCGCGCTTCTGCAAAGCGTGAAGGCCATAATTTAAAACCCCCAGTTTCTAAAGAGCAGGCTGCGAAAAGCGAAAAATCCGCATCGCGTCGTTCTTCATTTTGTGCCCGCATGACGGGCATGAAGAAAAAGCTTACGGGATCGGCCAAGGCGGCTGACCCAAATAGCCGAATCAATAAATCTCTTCGTAAGTGGGACTGCTAAATGGCGTCTAAACCTCAAAACTCTGGTCTTTGGGGTCGCGCCAAAGCAGCTGCTCGCGCTAAATTTGATGTTTATCCTTCTGCCTATGCAAATGCTTGGGCATCTAAGTGGTATAAGCAGCATGGCGGTAGATGGTCTGGCGAAGACAATCGCGTGAATAAAGCATCTGGCGGCGGCCTTGGAAAATGGTTTGCTGAAGATTGGCGCGATGTGAAAACAGGAAAAGAATGTGGTAGAATAGAAGGAGAAAAGGGCAAACGCCCTTATCCAGCGTGTCGCCCAGCGGCAGCGGCTGCTTCTATGTCGAAAGAACAGAAAAAAACGATGGCCGCCAAGAAGACAAGCTCTGCTAGACAATCTTGGCCTGTTTCGCCGTCTGGTAAAAGTAAAGAAGGAAAAGCATAATGCAGCCTATTTCTGTCACTGTTGGTCCTTTAGCTGCGGCTTCAGCCAACAACATTGCATTAAGCCAGACTACGGCTGGAGCGGCTAATTTAACGCTTAATGGGTCTACCGTTACTAGCGGCGTTGCTGTTCTCGATGAGCCGCGTCAGGTTCTTATCACGAACGTCGGCAACGACAGCGGTATTACATTTACAGTTTATGGCACATGGATCGGCGGTCAGACGATTTCTGAGACGGTGCAGGGCACAAGCGGCAGCACTGTTGCAACAACATTAGACTTTGCAACTGTGACACGCGTAGCTGCAAGCGGCGCGACAAGCGTAAGTGGTGTGACTGTTGGCACAAATGGCGTCGCTGGATCTCGCTGGGTCCGTCTTGATAGTTGGGCAGATGCTCAGACGTCTATTCAGTGCAATGTTTCTGGGACTGTTAATTACACGGTTCAAGTTACAATGGACGATCCAAATAGTCCAACAAACCCAATCGCAATTGGCGATGTTGAATGGCTTAACACCAACGACACAGATGCTGTGACTTCTGTCGCCAATGTGTTCACGAATTTTCAGTTTACGCCAACTTTTGCTCGCGTCTTACTAAACAGCGGCACGGGTTCCGTAACGTCTACCTTTGCTCAGTTTAACGTGGTGAACAAATGAGTGGACCTGCTTGGATACCTGACACAAGCGGCACTGCGTCTACGACGCTTCCGTATACGGGTGTGTCGGCTACTTACATTGTCCAAAACACAGATTGCATAGTAAATTGCACATCTGGAACATTTACCGTGACGCTGCCTACAGCCATTGGTAAGGAGGGGCAATATTTTATTATTAAGAATAGCGGAACTGGCGTTATTACACTTGACGCATTTGGCTCTGAAACAATTGATGGTCAAGCGCAACAAATATTGGCCGTCCGATACGAGGCATATTTCGTCGTTTCCAATAACGCGAACTGGATTGTTGTATAATGTCTCATCACATACCCCCCGGCCCTCATGCGACCTTTTCCAGCACTCAGACGCAAACAGTATTGAATGCGGCAAATTCGCAAGCGATCACATATAATACGACGTTAAACGCTGCTGGCATTACATTAAATAGTAATACGCAAATTGTATTGCCGCAGATCGGCAATTATTGCTTTACCTTTTCTGTGATTGGCCACAACTCAGGCTCAGCCAGCGCGAAATGGTTAAACATTTTCTTTAAGAAAAACGGAAATCTTGTCGATAATAGCAGCACGATTGTCGCGACAGTAAAGGATGAGCCTATAACTGTTGTTGCTACATTTGATTTGGACTGCACGACTGTTGGCGATTACTACGAATTATTTATGGCTGGGCAGGATAATAGCACGCAGATTTTAGCCACTGGCGCGCAAGCAGCGGTTCCTGGTGTGTCGCCTGCAATGCCTGCTTGTCCATCAGTTGTTATCGCAGTTTGGCAGATTAGCTAAGGATGAATAAATGGCCACGAGCGGAACATATACTTTCAATCCGTCTCTTGGCGAGCTCACGGTCTACGCGTATCAGCTGATCGGCATAAGACCTACGGCTCTATTGCAAGAGCACATGGATTCTGCGCGTCTAGCGACAAACATGATGTTTACGCGCTGGAGCAATCAAGGCGTAAATCTCTGGCAAGTTAGCCTCGTAACGGTTCCGCTTGTTGCCGGAACGGCGACTTACAATGTTGATGCAAGCACGGTTGTGATGCTTGATGCGTATATTGAGTATGGCACGCCGCCGATCGATCGAATCATTATGCCGATCAGCCGCACAGAATATGCGTCATACCCAAATAAAACGCAGCAGGGCTTCCCTACAGTTTTCTGGTTTGACCGTCTTTTGTCTCCAACGGTTACGCTTTGGCCAACCCCAGATGGCACACAAACCAGCTTAAAATATTACAAAGTAAATCGTCTTCAGGACGCCAACATGAATGGCACGCAAGAAGTCGACATCCCGCCAATATGGCTTGAGGCCATGGCTTTTGGTCTTGCTGAACGGCTTGCTTTGATATGGGCTCCTGAAAAGGTCGCCATTATGAAGCCGATGGCTGATGAGGCGTATCAAATTGCTGCGAATCAAAATGTCGAAACGGCTTCGCAATATATCTCGCCGCAACTTAGTGGGTATTGGCGATGAGGCCTCATGGGCGCGCTAGGGTAAGCTCGAGAAACCCGAGAGCTTTTGCAATATGCGATCGATGCGGGTTTCTAATGAATCACGATCAACTGTCTTGGCAGTTTGACTGGTCGGGCGCATCTTTAATTAATAAGCGCATTCTTGTTTGCGAGACCTGCAACGATAAGCCTCAACAACAGCTCCGCGCGATCGTATTGCCTGCTGATCCTGTGCCAATCATGAATCCGCGTATTCAAGATTATAATACTGCAGAGTCGGATTATCGTCTTACGCAAGGCAATACGACGAACGCCGCTACGGGTATTCCAGTTCCTGGCGGCGATACGCGTATTACGCAAAATAATGATACGCGCGTTACGCAGCAAGTTGGTGGCACAAGAGCTGATCGCAGTCAGCAGCCAGGACTTGATCAAAATGCTGTTACGCCGCTGCAGGGAACGACAGCTTATTATGTAACATTATCGCTTGTTTCTGTTACTTCCGATGGCGCTGGTATCGCGACTGTTACTTGTTCGTCTGCGCATGGCTTATCTAGCGGCGATCAAATTTCAGTTGAAGGCCTTTCTGTTGCAACAGCAAATGGCTTCTATACAGTCACAGTTACGACAGCGACAGCTTTCACATATCAATTGAATCCTGTATTATCCGCGGGATCTTTACTGACCGGCACAACTAAAATGGTTACGGCAAACGCCGGCTTGCCATACGGGACCGATCAGATACCGCAGACGGGGCCGCTATAAATGTCTAATATTCAAATCCCCAATCTACCTGCTGCGGTTGCTTTAAATGGCACTGAACAACTTGAAGCTGTTCAGTCCGGCACATCAGTTCGCGTTACGTCTGCACAAATTGCCGGATTAGGCGTCACAGGACCAACGGGATATACGGGACCTGCCGGACCTACGGGGCCTACGGGATATACGGGGCCTACAGGCGCCACAGGCGCAGCATCTAATGTTACAGGCCCAACTGGCGAGACGGGACCTACGGGCGCGACGGGAGCCACTGGCGCTGCGTCAACTGTAACGGGACCTACGGGCGCAACAGGCGCAACAGGCGCAGCTGGGGCCACAGGGCCTACAGGGGCCACGGGGGCCACGGGCAGCGCAGGAATCACCGGAGACACGGGCCCTACGGGCTGGACGGGGCCTACGGGCGCGCAAGGCGCAGGCGGCGGAATCGGGCCTACAGGATATACAGGGCCTACGGGCTGGACGGGGCCTACAGGAGCTCCATCAACTGTTACTGGCCCAACGGGTTATACAGGCCCAGCTGGCGCGGGTATTACCTATAAAGGCACTGTCGCAAATGCTGCTGCGTTGCCGGGGTATCCAAGCAGCTACACGGGCGCAATTGGTGACGCTTATGTCACCTTAAACGATCAACATCTTTGGGTTTGGGACGGGACGACTTGGGTAGATAACGGCGCGATTGCGACTGTTACAGGCCCAACGGGAGCCGCTGGCGCAACGGGGCCTACGGGCGCTACGGGCGCTGCGTCAACGGTTACAGGGCCCACGGGAGCCACGGGCGCTACAGGGGCTACGGGCGAAACCGGCCCCACGGGATGGACAGGGCCAGCCATTACGGGACCCACGGGCGCTACGGGTGACATTGGGCCTACCGGACCCACGGGAGCTACGGGCGCATCAATTACGGGACCCACGGGAGCCACGGGGCCTTCGGGGGTTGACGGAGCCACCGGCCCCACGGGCGCAACGGGACCAACGGGCGCTGCGTCGAATGTTACTGGGCCAACGGGCGAGACAGGCCCTACAGGCTGGACAGGACCTACGGGCGCAGGCGCGTCGATCTCAATCTCAAACGACGTTTCAACGACGGGCGCTGAGTATCCGGTGTTTTCCGCAAGCACAACCGGAACGCCGACAAACTTCTACACGTCGAATGCAAATCTTCTCTACACGCCTGCGACAGGCTTGCTGACCGCGTTAAATGTCGCGTCATCGCAAGGTATCGTGTTTAATTCGGCTACAATTTCAGTTAATACTTCAATCCCAAGCGGGTATAATGGTTTGTCGGCTGGCCCAATAACGGTCAATGGCGGCGTTGCTGTTAACGTCCCTGCTAACTCACGATGGGTGGTTGTCTAATGTCCCAGATAACTCTAAACGGCGATACGTCAAATTATGTCGCCATAGCCACGCCAACGACAATTACGGCTAACTGGACACTGACGCTTCCGCAGAATGTTCCTAGTTCAAGCGGTTCGTTTCTTTCGGCAACGACTGCCGGTGTCGCGTCTTGGACGACAAACACATTTCCATCAACGGCTGCTGCTGGAACTGTTTTAGCTGCGCTAACGGCAAATACAATTACGGCGACTTCCGCTCCTGTTTTGGGTATTGCTGGAACGACAGCTGGCACATTAACGCTTTCCGGCGCGACAAGCGGAACGGCTGTATTGCAAACCGCTGCTGCTGCTGGTTCTGGATATACTTGGACGTTTAATAATCCCGGCGCAAATGTTAGCGTTGGTTATCTTAATATTCCTCCTGTCGGAACGAAGACGGGATCTTATTCGCTTGCTGTTGCTGATGTTGGCAAATATGTTCAAGTTAGCACAGGCGGCTCAATTACAATTCCAGATTTAACATTTTCTGAAGGCGATGTTATTTCGATCTTTAATAATACGTCTGGAAACATTACGATCACATGCTCAATTGCGACGGCTTACATTGCCGGGACAAATACCGATAAGGATACAATGACTTTAGCCACTCGCGGTCTTGCAACGGTTCTTTTTATTAGCTCTACTGTCTGTGTCGTTTCGGGGAACGTCAGCTAATGTCCGGCATTATGCATATGCTTGTTGGCCAAGGCGGCGGTGCTACCTTCCTGTCCAACTATGTTGTTGTCGCTGGAGGCGGCGGTGGTGGCCGTGGGCAAGCAGGTGGCGGTGGTGCTGGTGGATATTTAGCAAGCACTTTATCTATTGCAGCAGGTAGTTCTTACACTGTCACAGTAGGTGCAGGTGGTGGTGGTTCAACCTCTGATAACACAGCAGGGACAACTGGAAATAATTCAGCTTTTAGCACTATAGCCACAAACGGTGGCGGTGGTGGCGGTGCTTGGACAAGTATTTCTCCCGGCTCTGAAGGCAATGGTAAGGATGGCGGTTCTGGAGGCGGCGCTGGCTATATACAAAATCCCGGTAACGTATCTGGGTCTATTGGATTAGGGAATACGCCAGCTACTACACCATCGCAAGGTAACGATGGTGGTTTAGGGTCTGGAAATGTTGGTCCTTTTTATGGCTCTGGTGGCGGTGGTGGTGCTGGTGCGGTAGGCGCGGCTGGCACGGGACCAGCAGGCGGCAATGGTGGAGCAGGTTCTGCTTCTCCAATAACTGGCTCTCCCGTAACCCGTGCAGGCGGCGGTGGTGGTGGAACATATGGCGGTGGAACAGCCGGAACAGGCGGCTCTGGCGGCGGTGGAGCAGGCTCGACTAGCGCAACTACAGCAACATCCGGTTCTCCAAATACAGGCGGCGGTGGAGGAGGTGGCGGTTGGACCGCGCCATCAAATACCAGAGGTTCTGGCGGCACAGGCGGCTCTGGCGTTGTTATTTTGCAAGTCCCCAATACCTACACCGCAACATTCTCAGGCGGCGTTACGTCTTCCGTAAGCACATCTGTTGCTGGATATAACGTCTACACCGTAACGGCCACAAGCACGACCAGCGAGACCGTATCCTTCAATCCCGGTATTGTTGCTGACTATCTCGTTGTCGCAGGTGGTGGTGGTGGTGGTGGCAGCGTTGCTGGCTCGTGGGGCGGCGGCGGCGGCGGTGCTGGCGGCTATCGTGAGTTTACAGGCCAAAATCTCTCTCTTTCTACGCCATATACCGTTACAGTTGGTAGTGGAGGAAATGCTGGTCCAGCAGCAGGAGCTCCCGGAGGTCAAGGTGGTTCTGGGAACAACTCTGTTTTCTCTACAATAACATCTGCAGGCGGCGGTGGCGGCGGTGCTAATTCTGGTAATGGAGCGTTAGCTGGTGGTTCTGGTGGTGGTGGCGCTGGCAATACTGGCACAGGCGCAGCGGGTAACACGCCAAGCACATCGCCATCTCAAGGTAGTAAAGGCGGCGATGGCGTAGGCAATGTTGGCCCTAATTACGGCTCTGGTGGCGGCGGTGGTGCTGGTGCTGTTGGGAGCAATGGAACATCAACTACTGGCGGTGCAGGCGGCGCAGGAACAGCATCGTCAATTTCGGGATCTTCAGTAACACGCGCAGGCGGCGGCGGTGGCGGCGTATATGCTGGCGGAACGGCTGGCAATGGCGGCTCTGGTGGTGGTGGTGCGGCTGGTGCTTCGCCATCTAATGCTGGCACCGCAGGAACGGCAAACACTGGTGGCGGTGGCGGTGGTTGCTCAGTTGGGTCTTCTGGTTCAAACCAGACAGGCGGCGCAGGCGGCTCCGGCATCGTCATCCTTAAAGTTCCAAACAACATCGTCGCCTCTTTCTCAGGCGGCGTTACGTCTTCAATAACCCAGACCGCTGGCTACAACGTCTATTCCGTAACCGCGACATCAACCACAAGCGAGACCGTGTCCTTTGCGACGGGTGTGCTGATGGATTATCTCGTCGTCGCGGGTGGTGGTGGTGGTGGTGGTGCAAATGGCGGCGGTCAAGGCGGCGGTGGCGCTGGTGGTTACCGCGCACTTACAACTCAATCGCTATCTGTCAATACAGCATATACCGTAACAGTTGGTGCAGGTGGACCGGGCTCATCTATAAGTAGCAATGGCACTAATGGTAGTGATTCTGTTTTTTCTGGGACTACTTCTACAGGCGGCGGTGGCGGCGGTTCTGGCGCTGCAAGCACCGCAGGTGGCAATGGTGGTTCTGGCGGTGGTGGAGGTTATCAAGGTGGCGCGGGTAACGCATCGCCATCAGGTCAAGGAAATAACGGTGGCGCTGGCGCTGTTACTGCGCCTAGCAACAGCCAAGGCGGTGGCGGTGGCGGCGCAGGCGCGGTAGGCGGTGCATCGTCTTCCAATACCGCTGGTAATGGCGGCGCAGGTTCCAGCACCAATAGTATTACAGGATCTACTTATGCAGGCGGCGGCGGTGGCGGTAACCAAAGCCAAACAGCTGGCGGCACAGGCGGCACAGGCGGTGGTGGCGCTGGCGGCCATGCATCTAGGGCAGTTGTTGCCGGAACAGCTAATACAGGCGGCGGCGGTGGTGGCGGTGGTAATTCTCCTAACACCAATGGCGCTTCCGGCGGCTCCGGCATTGTCGTCCTAAAGCTCCCCAACACATACGGCGCGCAGTTCTCCAGCGGCGTTACGGCGACCGTTAGCACCGCGACATCAGGATTTAACATCTACTCCGTAACCGCGACATCAACGACCAGCGAGACGGTGACGTTTAAGGCCAATTCATCAACGACGACTGCTGACTTCCTTGTGGTTGCTGGTGGTGGCGCAGGTGGTGGCTTATATTACGGCGGTGGCGGCGGCGCTGGTGGCTTTAGAACATCAGCGGGGACATCTGGGGGAGGCGCATCTGCTGAAAGTTCATTAACTCTTACATTAGGAACTTCATACACTGTAACTGTGGGCGCAGGCGGCACTGCTAGTGCATCTACAACTGGTGGCAGTGGTAACAACTCTGTATTTTCTACCATTACATCAATTGGCGGCGGCGGCGGCGGTTCGTATGTTGCAGGAACTGCAACAAGCGGTGTCACAGGTGGCTCCGGTGGCGGGGGCTCAGTCGGTGGTCCGGCAACTCCGGGCGGTTCTGGCACTACAAATCAAGGTTTTGGCGGTGGCAATGGTGCTGTAAATACTCCAAGTAATCTTGCCGGAACGTCCGGTGGTGGCGGTGGCGGCGCTGGTGGCGCTGGCACAACACCAGCTGGTTCTGGTAACGCAACTGGCGGCGTTGGTGTTCAATCATCTATTACAGGGTCAGCAACTTACTACGCCGGTGGCGGTGGTGGTGGCACATATAGCTCAGTAACTGGCGCTGGCGGCAATGGTGGCGGTGGCGCAGGTGCTAATACCGGATCAGCTGTTAGTGGAACAGCAAACACTGGCGGTGGCGGTGGTGGTGCAGACAGTCATGCTGGCAGTGTTACATCTGGCACAGGCGGCTCCGGCGTTGTCATCATTAAAATTCCAAACACCGTTAAGGCTGTCTTCTCCAGCGGCGTAACCGCATCCTTGTCCACGGCGACGGCTGGCTATAACATTTACACCGTAACCGCTACATCAACCACAGACGAAACTGTAGTATTTGCATAGAGGATAACATGGCACACTTTGCAAAACTTGATGAGAATAACGTCGTTGTCTTTGTCACCGTCGGCGCGGAGCATGACGATGGCAAGGAGGACGAATTGTTCCAGCGCACGGGAGATGTCTATAAGCAGACATCATACAATACCCGTGGCGGCGTTTATTATACGCCAAACACCAATGAGCCTGATCCTGATCAGTCAAAGGCGTTTCGCAAGAACTATGCTGGCTTGGGCTATACATACGACGCCACGCGCGATGCATTCATCCCGCCGCAGCCATTCCCATCTTGGGTATTGAATGAGCAATCCTGCTTGTGGGATGCGCCTGTTCCTTATCCAACTGACGGCAAGCGTTACAGCTGGGATGAGGCGACGTTGGCATGGATTGAAGTTACTGCATAATTCACTTCACTAATGAGAAGAAGGGGTCTCATGAAATGAAAAAACCAGAAAACACGAAGATATATAGGCTAATGGGTATTGATACCGCCATGCATTTATTGCGTCCCGGCGCTGCTTGGGAGATTAGCAATAATCAATTTACACGTTGGGAGGACGAACGTCCTTGCCCGACGATTGAAGAAGTTTACGAGACGATTGATAAAATCAAAGCCTTTGAGGACAGCATTCCAACAATATGGACTGAAGCTCAATTAAAGGAGATGGGCATCAAGTATGAAGAACTAGAAAAGGCGCTTGCAGAATGATTATGGAAAATTTATTCCCAACGCCAATCGGGTTCTTCAAACATGAAGAAGGCATCACAGAAGCTCAAAAGACTTTTATGCTTGACCAAGAGCAGCGTCCCAATGACGGCAATACAAGCAGCGTCGATCGGTATATCTTAAAGCAGAAGAAGCTTTCAAATCTTACGACATATATTGAGAAATGTGTGCATGAATATCTCATGGCGACGATCAATCCAAAGTTTGATGTCCGACTGCGTATAACTCAATCTTGGCTGAACTGGACAACGCCGGGGCAGTATCATCATAAGCATGCGCATCCCAACAGCCTTATCTCTGGCTGCTATTATGTGAACGCCAATAAGGAAACCGACAAGATATTCTTCTACAGGGAAGGGTATAAGAGAATTAAGTTTCCGCCTGTGGAATGGAATAGTTACAACTCAGAGAGTTGGTGGTATCCTGTCGGCACTGGCGATATTATTCTTTTCCCCTCTGAACTGACCCACATGGTTCAGCCTGTCGGCGGCGAAGACACAAGAGTCAGTCTGGCTTTTAATACTTTCCCTGTCGGGCATGTCGGGGACGAAGACGAATTAACCGCACTCTATTTGGGTAAATGATATGGCGCATTTCGCTGAATTAGATAACAACGATGTCGTCCTTCGGGTGATCGTCGTATCAAATGCTGATACGTCAACGCCTGACGGCAATGAAGTCGAGAGCATTGGTATCGCTTTTTGCCAACGCCTCTTTGGCGGCAATTGGAAGCAAACCAGCTATAACGGCAATTTCCGCGTTCGCTATGCGGGAATTGGCTACACATATAATTCGCAGCTTGATGCGTTTATTCCACCAAAGCCTTATCCATCATGGGTATTGAGCCCAATCACGATTGATTGGGAAGCACCCGTTCCTTATCCAACTGATGGCAAGGTTTACTTCTGGAATGAAGGCACGTTGTCTTGGCAGTTGGTTGAGCCACAGCCTGCATAAGGAATACTAAAATGCCAGTAGTCATCAACGGTTCGACAGGTATCACAACTCCAGACGGCAGCGCGTCTGTTCCGCCAATTGCTGGAACGACAAGCAGCACCGCTGGCGTTCTTTACCCTGCCGCAAATGTTGTCGCTTTCTCGACAAATAGCGTTGAGCGTTTGCGCGTTCCCGCAACTGGTGGCTTACAGTTTAATGGATCTTCAAGCGGTGGCACGGTTGTTCAAGCAAGCGCCACTGCTTCTGGCACACTCACACTTCCGGCGTCTACCGGAACCGTCTCCACAACAGGCTTTGCCGTGGCGATGTCGATAGTCTTCGGAGGATAAGATGGCTAATCCTAATATTGTTAACGTAACATCGATATTGGGGCAGACGACATATTATGTTCCGTCTGGAACAAGCGCCGTTTCGTTGCTGAATAATGCATCTGGATCTGGCACCGTCGTCAAGATTGAAAGCCTTGTTGCTGCCAATACATCTGCTGCTGCAGTAAACTGCACTGTTGCATATTATTCAAATGCAACAGTTCAAGGTAACGCGCCATCTGGCGGAACGGCATATCCAATTTGCTCGACGGTTTCTGTTCCTGCATATGCTTCATTAGTTGTTATTGAAAAAACAAATGGAATTTATTTGTTAGAGAATGCTTGCATTTCCGTCACATCAGGAACAGCAAGTAATCTGACCTTTACTGTCTCCTATGAGGTAATTTCCTAATGGGTGAGCGGCGCATAAATGGCGGAATAATCGGCCCCAATAATACGCCGACAGGAACATCTGCTTCTGGTGTTTGGTCTTTATTGGCAGAGCAAATTTATCGCAGCCAAGGCATTTGGCCATTTCCTGTTGCTACGGTTATTCAGTCTTTTACCGCATCTGGTAACTGGACCGCGCCGACGGGAGTGACAAGCATCAATTATCTCATAGTCGGCGGCGGCGGCGGCGGCGGCGGCGGTCAAGCTGGTGGCGGTGGAGCAGGTGGTTTTAGAATTGGAACGGGCATAACTGTAACTCCCGGAACATCTTATACAATTCAAGTTGGCGCGGGAGCATCTGGTAGCTCTTACGCTGGTGCGGCAAGTGGTGTTAGAGGAGGCAATGGAGTAGATAGTTATATTGCTATAGGCTCTGCGCCTTATTCTGCTTACACTTCTACAGGTGGGGGCGGTGGAGGAGGATATACATCGCCACAAACATCAACATCGAATGGTGCTGATGGGGGGTCTGGTGGTGGCGCATCTTCTGTTAATGCCGCAACCGCTGCGGCTGGTTCAAGTAATCCAGCAACATCACCGGCACAAGGAACAAGTGGTGGTATTTGTCCTTCTTATAATCCTCCATATTGCGGCGCAGGAGGGGGCGGCGCATCGGCGGCAGGGACAAACGGAGGCAATCAATTAGGTAATGGCGGAAATGGAACCGCCTCTTCAATAAGCGGTTCTTCGGTCACTTATGCTGGCGGTGGCGGCGGCGGAGGTAATACAACTGTTGGGCCTAATAGTGCGTCAGGCGGCACTGGCGGCGGCGGCAATGGCAGCTACACAGGCGTGGGCGCGAATGGCTCTGCAAACACAGGCGGTGGCGGTGGCGGCGGAGCATATGGCGCGTCTTATACAACATCATCTGGTGGATCGGGTATAGTCATTCTATCCTACACCCAACCCGCATCTTCGCTCGCCATTTTCTATTCATCGGGAACGGTGACGATACCCAATAACTGCACATCCGTTGATTATCTTGTTGTCGCGGGTGGTGGTGGTGGTGGTCAGCTTGGCGGCGGTGGTGGTGCTGGAGGGTTCTTAACTGGAACGAGTTTATCCGTAACTGCTGGTAGTTCTTATGCCGTTACTGTAGGTGCGGGTGGTGCCGGATCGGCTTCTGCTACTTATGCCACTACAGGAAGCTCTGGAGCTAATTCGGTATTTAGCTCAATCACATCGACAGGCGGCGGTGGCGCTGGAACATACGGCACTTCTTATTTAAGTGGATTAAGTGGCGGTTCTGGTGGCGGCGCTGCTCGCCGTGATGCTTCTCCATTAGCGGCAGGAACTGCTGGTCCGGGAACACCGGGTCAGGGCAACAATGGCGGCGGCGCTACTACATCTGCTGGTTATTATGGCGGGGCTGGCGGCGGCGGTGCAAGCGCAGTTGGCGCAAGCATTTCTGGCGCTAACAATAACGGCGGCAACGGCGGCGCTGGTCAGTCTGTCTCTGCTGGATTAGGCGGCGGAACATATGCAGGCGGCGGCGGCGGAGCAGCAGGAAGCCCCGGAACCGGAGGAACTGGCGGAACAGGCGGCGGTGGCGCTGGTGTCACTAATGCTTCTGGAAACGGGACTGCCGGAACGTCAAACACTGGCGGCGGTGGCGGCGGTTGTGGAAATTATCCCAATGTTGGCGGCAACGGCGGCTCCGGCATAGTCATCATCAAGTTCAATTAATATTGGCATTCTCAGAAGGGGGAGAATGTGCTTCCAATCGTCACTTGCACAGTGGACGGAAAATGCTTGCCCGTATTACAGGCGAGCGTGAAAGCATACGCGCCTGATGTCCCGCATCTAATCTACAGCCCAAAGCAAGAGACATCTGCAAAATCATATGACGTCGCGCTAAAAATAGCCTTTCAAGAATATGATGAAGTCATCGTCTGCGCTGATGATCTGGTTTTGACGCCTGATAGCTATCGCTTACTATGCGAAGACATTAGCAATCTAAAAGTCATACATGGCGATAAGCTTGGCATAGTTGCGGCTCATACGGACTTCACGCGCTACACCCAAAACATACGCTATCAGCAAACGCCATCAGACAAACTGGAATATGGCAAATGGTCTTGGGAGCATGAGTGCAGACCAATAAAGCGTCTCAGCCCAATATTCCATTATCTATCCAAGAAAATGTATGACGATATATTTCTGCCGCCAATTGAGTGGTATAGCGACGATGTCATGTGCGAGGATTTAAATGCGAAAGGATACACGCATTATATCTCGCGCGCATATGTGCATCACGCTGGCTCGCAGACATTAGGGCAAAACACGCAAAAGCTGCATGATGAAGCGTTGCCGTGGTTGATACAAAATCGCCCACAATATTTGGATCTATTTTTTGGAGAAGGGGCCAGAAAAAAGATGGAAAAGAAATTAAAGATTGCCGTCTATACGATCACAAAGAACGAAGAGCAGTTTATAGAGCGTTGGGCAAAATCAGCACAAGACGCAGACTTGCTTCTCATTGCCGATACTGGCTCAACAGACGATACGGTCAAAATTGCAAAAGAAAACGGAGTTACCGTTCATGAGATCTGCGTTACGCCTTGGCGCTTCGATCATGCGCGTAATGCCTCTCTTGCTCTTATTCCTCGCGATATGGACGTCTGCATTTGTCTTGACGCGGATGAGGTTATGGAACCCGGCTGGCGGGAAGAAATAGAGCGCGTTTGGGTGCCAGGCACAACTCACTTACGCTATAAGTTTGATTGGAGTTTGGGCATTGTTTTCTACTCAGAAAAGATCCACGCGCGGCACGGCTATTACTGGCATCATCCTTGTCATGAACACATAAGGGCTGATCTGCGGATCACAGAAGTGTGGGCGCACACTGACTTTTTGCTCATAACGCATCATCCTGATCCCACAAAAAGTAGGGGTCATTACATGGAGACGCTGGAGCTATCAGTCAAAGAAGACCCGCACTGCCCACGAAATGCCTTTTATTATGCGCGTGAGCTTTATTTTTATAACCGCTATGAGGAGGCTATTGAGGCCCTTAACCGCTATCTGAAAATGCCAGAAGCGACTTGGGTCAACGATCGATGCTACGCCATGCGCGTCTTGGGCCAATGCTACGCGGCGCTTGGCGATCAGGCTGCGGCTGAAGGCTGGTATCACAAGGCGGCGGCTGAAGCTCCGCACACGCGCGAGCCTTGGGTGGCGTTGACTAAATTATATTATGAGCAGAACAAATGGGCTGAAAGTTATGGGGCTGCGATGCGCGCCCTATCTATCAAAAATAAAGAATTAGTTTATACTACTGACCCATCTTCTTGGGGGGCGCTCCCGCACGATCACGCCGCAATTGCCGCGTATCGTCTTGGGCTGACGGAAGCGGCGATAGAACAGGGCAGGCTCGCCTGTGAGCTTGATCCAGACGACAAGCGACTACAGGAAAATCTCCTGTGGTATACGGGCGAGAAAGAATAATGGATTTCCAGAATATCCTTAACCTTGGCGTGGGCGCGGCAATAGCTGTTTTTGGGTGGTTTGCCAGAGAGTTATGGGTAGCAGTCAAAGAGCTTAAAGAAGACATCCATAAAATAGAAGTTGAACTCCCAAGCCATTATTTAAGAAAAGACGAATTTGCCGAAGCCATGAAAGAAGTAAAAGAAATGCTTGGTAAAATATTCGATAAGTTAGACGATAAGGCCGACAAATGAAGGAAAATTATCCGCAAGCTCTTAAACAAGTTTTAAAGTATGAAGGAGGCAAAGTAGACGACCCTCGCGATCCGGGGGGACGCACTGCTTTCGGCGTAACGCAGGATACTTATAATGCCTGGCGTAAAAAGCAAAATCTTCCGACGGCTGATGTTTTTACGATTAGCCAAAATGAAGTTGCGGCGATCTACCGTCAGGAATATTGGGATAGCATTCGCGGAGATGATTTGCCCTCTGGCGTTGATTTTGCTGTGTTCGATTTTGCAGTAAATAGTGGCGTATCAAGAGCGGCCAAATATCTGCAAGCCGTGGTTGGCGTCACGCAAGATGGCCAGATAGGACCTCAGACGATACAGGCCACCAAGACATATGTCGCAATGGCTGTGACTAATAAGCGACTTTCATTTATGCAATCTTTGGCGATCTGGTCAACATTCGGCAAGGGCTGGTCTGCGCGTATTGCAGACGTCAAGAATCAAATTATCGCTTTAACTAAATAGGGGAAGACAATGGGTATCTTTAAAAATTTTCTAACGACAATCCCAGGAATCATCACGCTAATTACTGTCGGCATCCAAGCTTGGCAAACCAAGACGCTTGATTGGCCAGCCCTTCAAAATGCTTTGATCGGCATTGGTCTTGTTGCCGCCAAAGACTTTAACGTCACCGGCAAATGATCTACGCCATCCTGACAATTATTGGCAGCCTATTCGCGGCTGCTGGTAAGATGTTTGATTGGCTTTACGCCAAGAACCTTGTTGACGCGGGTAAGACGCAGCAGCAGGTGGCAGACTTAAAGGCACAGATAGATGCGGCACATAAAGCCCTTGAAGCCCGTCTGGCTGTTGAGCGCGAGCGTCAGCTTAATCCTGGCGGGGTGCGCGACGACGACGGGTTTAGACGCCCCGATTAGCGAGCAGGCGACATTTTGCGCAACAGCAAAACCCATTTACTGGAGCTCAAAAGACACAGACGCAACGATCTGGGAAGCCAAAGAGCACAACCGGATCGGAAAGGAGCTATGCGGATGGGGTCGCAAGTAGCTTTCGGGCCCTGTCTTATGGTAAACTGCCCTAAATTATGGGGTTCTAGATGACGACAGGTCTTAGCTTTAACGGCACGCCGGCTACGGGCGCGAACTATTTGAACCAAATAGCTACGATGGCGGTCGTCGATACGACTGACCCTAATTTTTTGACCATTCTCCCGGCGATGATTACCTATGCCGAGAATAGAATCTATCGAGACTTAGACTTTCTATTCACGTCAATCTCGACCACGTCCTACACGCTCACCACAGGCAATCGGCAATTAGCTGTCCCAGCCGGCACATTTGTTGTGCCTGAGCAGATTAACATCTTAACGCCGATCGGCGTGTCTGACCCTAACGCGGCAATACGATATCCTCTTTTGCCGACGACAAAAGAATTTCTAGACGCTGTCTATGGTGATTATACCTACACGGCGATGCCAAAATACTTTTGCCCGTTCGATGATTATACTTTTTACGTCGGGCCTTTTCCTGATCAAAATTACACTGTCGAATTAGTTGGCACTTATCGTCCACAGAGCCTTGGGCCCGGCGCGTCTGACGCAACATTCTTGGCAAATTATGTAACTTATACAGGCGCTGCATATCCTAATTTTGCAAGCACGACGACGACAACATTTATCAGTCTTTACCTGCCTGAATTAATGATATTGGCAAGCATGATCTATATTGCCGCTTATCAGCGCAATTTTTCAAGCGCGCTAGGCAATGACCCACAAATGCCAATCACGTATGAGACGCAGTATCAAACACTGTTGAAGAGCGCGATGTCCGAAGAAAACCGCAAGAAGTTCGAGGCGGCTGCGTGGTCATCGCAAAGCACTTCTACAACCGCTACGCCGACACGGTGATATAGATGCCGCATTCAACGCTAAAGCTTATCCCTGGCGTAGATCAGAATCGCACGCTTGCATTAAACGAAGCTGCGATATCCGAAAGCAATCTTATACGTTTTGTCCCTGATAAGCAGAATATTGCGCTTGTTCAAAAGCTAGGCGGATGGGTTAAATATTTTAATGCCGCTCTCCCAACTGTCGTCAGGGCTCTGTGGGCTTGGGAAGATACAAACGCGACAACATATCTTGGCGTAGGCGCAGAAGGCGATGCAAATAACGGCGCTGGTCTTTCCGTTATTTCAAACGGCCAGAGAGAAGTTTTAACGCCAACAATCACTGAGCTCGATCTTGGCATTTATACGCAGTCTGCAAGTATTTATACGCCGTTTTTCTTTGCCTGCACTGGTGCCGCTTCTGGATCAACGGCGACAATAACGATTACGGGATATCATTTCTTTGAGATAGGCGATTACATTTATATTACTGGCATGTCAGATTCCTATTACAATGGATCATTCGTTGTTACAGCTGTTCCTGCCTATAATCAGTTTGAATTTACAATCTCCACACTTGCGGCCGCTACGGCCACGGGCGGAAGCGTAGGCTATGGCAATGGCTTTGTTACAAGAGCTGGATCTGCAACGGTAGATGTTTATATCCCGGGCTCTAATCTTAATAGCTACAGTTCAATTTATATTAAAACGCCAATAAGCGTTGGTGGCATTGTTTTATTTGGTTTGTATAGAACACAATATGTCAGCATAAATAACTTTCAAATCACAGCTCGAGATGCTTTAGGCGATCCTCAGCCTGCCGTTACCAATTCAGCGTCAGTAAATCCTGGATTGGGCGATATGCCTGTGTTTAGATTTACGAATGAGCAATCCATAATTTATGTATATTTTCCTAATCATAATTATCAGGCTGGAGATATCTTTCCAGTAATTGATGCCGTTGACGCCGGCACGGTTCGCTTGCTTGGCAACTATACGGTTTTAAATATTGGCGATGAAAACGGGGCTAATACAACAACGCAATTTAGCATTGGCGCTGATAACACAGCCACAAGAACCACGCCGATATATTTCTCAGGTGATGGAACAGTTGCATCAGTTCGCGTTCCACTGGGATATGGTGTAACAAGAGGCGATTCTATAACGATCGAAAACTGCCCAACGGCTGGATATAATGCAACTAACGCACGCGTTGTAGACGTATCAACGACATCAACATACACAGAAATAAAATATTTAAACGCAACGACAACTGTCGTTTCTACAGGTCTGCAATCCTGCACTCTGCTTGTCACATACGCCCTTTCGAATGCAGGTTTTGCTGACATTATTGTCTATCGCTCACCCGCTCCTCTCCCCACCGGCACAGGTTTTGGCGTTGGCGGATATGGCGTTGGTGGCTTTGGAAATGGCGTTATCCCGCCAAGCCCATCTGCAGCGACAACGGCCACGTCTGGAACAGGTTCTGTCGTTACGATTACGTATAATTCAACAAATTTATTTAATGTTGGCGATCAGGCTTTAATAAGCGGCGTAACGCCAACAGGATACAACGGTCTTTATACAGTTACCTCAATACCAGCAACGAATCAAATCACATTTGCTGGCACAACAACTGGATCTCAGACGGTCGCTGGAACTGTTACCAATCTTACAACGGCTGGCGCACCGATTACTGTCACAGAATGGACGCTGGACAACTGGGGATCAGATTTCCTGTCATGCCCTGTAGGAGATGGCATATTTATTTGGAGCCCAGATACAGGCTCCTCTCTCGCTTCAATCATTGCAGAGGCTCCTCCTGTAAATGACGGCATGTTTGTCGCCATGCCTCAGCGTCAAATTATTGCTTGGGGCTCTACATTTACCGGCATTCAGGATCCACTGTTGATTCGCTGGTGTGACGTTAATGATTACACATCATGGATTGCTCTGCCGACTAATCAAGCCGGATCATATCGTTTGCCACGCGGGTCTCGAGTTGTTGGCTGTATCCAAGGCCCGCAACAAGGTCTTGTTTGGACCGATTTAGCTGTATGGGCCATGCAATATGTTGGCCCTCCTTACGTCTACCAGTTCAACGAAGTCGGCACAGGTTGCGGCCTTATCTCGCGTAAGGCGGCTGCATCCATGAACGGAATTGTTTACTGGATGAGCCAAAGCCAGTTCTTTATGCTCGGCGCAAGCGGCGTTGAAATCATTCAATGCCCTATTTGGGACGTGATTTTCCAAGACCTAGACACAAGCAATTTAGACAAGATCCGCGTTGCGCCTAATTCGCGCTTTAGTGAAATTACTTGGTATTATCCAACACTGAGCAACGGCGGCGAAGTAAACGCCTACGTTAAATATAATATTGCTCTTCGTCAGTGGGACTTTGGCACGCTTTCAAGAACGGCTTGGATCAATCAGTCTGTTCTTGGTCCGCCAATCGGCGCTGGCATAGATGATCAAGGAACATATTATATTTACCAGCATGAAATAGGCCAAGATGCTGACGGCCAAGCTATGGAGAGCTCGTTTCAGACTGGTTACTTTGTTATCTCTGATGGCGAATTTAAATTATTCGTTGATCAAGTATGGCCTGACATGAAATGGGGCCTCTATAACGGCAACCAGAATGCGCATATACTGCTTACATTCTATGTGACGGACTATCCTGGTCAGACACCAAGAACATATGGTCCTTACAACATATCAATAGACACAGAATTTATCTCTCCTCGTTTCCGCGGTCGTCTTTTGTCAATAAAGATACAAAGCGATTTAAATGAAACGGGGACTTTCTGGCGTCTTGGAGCCATGCGATATCGCTTCGAACAAGATGGGAAGTTCTAATTGGCTACGCTCGACGATATTCTCACCACACAGAAAAATGGCGTTGTCGCCATCAACAATTTATCTCAATCTTTGGGATCGTTTTACACGAGTTACGTCTATCTTGCAGGCGCGACAACATCAGGTTCTATTACATCAACAACAGCTCAAACTGTTGCTCGAGGTTCTGGTCGATTTGTCTCTTACACGACAGCTGCAACAGGCGGCTCTACGGCAGGTCTTGTTTATGATTCTGTTTCGTTTGCGACAACGAGCGCAACGGGAACTGGATCAATTGCGACAATTGGCTATGCTGGCGTTAACGCATTTAAAGTGAATGACAGAGTGGCAATTTATAACATGACGCCTTCTGGCTATAACACGACATCAGCAGTTGTGACGGCTGTTGATACAACAAATAATACATTTTCATATAGCAATGCGACGACAGCAGCGCAAACCGTCGCTGGTATTGTATTCAAAATTTACGATTATACGACTGACAGAAATTTGCTTTTATCGTCCTTGAACGGCACGCTTGCGACATATCCAATCAATGTCAATTTCACTTATGGTCTTGTGGTTATTCCCGCAGCAAGCCAGTTTGTGAATATAACTTATTCGATTTCATAGGGTGAAACATGCCGCTTAAATCTGGAACGTCGCAAGAAACAATCTCTAAAAATATTGCAGAGATGATGCGCGCTGGCCATGAGCAGAAACAAGCGATTGCTGCTTCACTTGAAAATGCGCGCCGCTCGCGAGCTGAAGGCGGTGATGTTAGTGAAAAAATTCATGTGGGTCCTATTCATAGCAATGTGGCTGGCCGCACTGACCATCTTCCAATCAATGTTCCTTCTGGTTCCTACGTCATCCCCGCCGACATCATCTCGGCAATGGGTGAGGGGAACACCATGGCGGGCTTCAAATACGCCAACAGCGTTTTCGGGGTCCAGCAAAACAGCCCCGAGCACGAGCCAGTTGAAATAGTCGCGGCCGGCGGTGAGTATGTTATTACGCCGGAAAATGTAGCGAATAGAATTGGCGGCGGCGATGTTGATGCTGGCCACAAAAATCTAGATGATTTCGTCAAAGAGTATCGAGCGAAAACGATTAGAACGCTAAGCAAGCTACCAGGTCCGAAGCGCGATTAAAGGGGAATCGCATGTCAGATGAAATTCATGTCAGGACGGCTACGCCGGAAGATTTCCAGCAGGTGATGAATTTAGCCTCACAAGTATCAAACGAAAACGGGTTATTTTCTCCAACTCTTGATATGGTTACGAATGAAATATGGGCCGCTCTTCATCGTCAGCATGGGATTGTTGGTGTGATAGGAGACCCTGGGGAAGAGCTCGAGGGCTTCGTGCTTCTCCGGGTTGGCAATACATGGTATAGTCAAGCTGAAATTATTGAAGAGAAGACGGTATTTGTCAGCCGTAAATTCAGAAGCGCAAAGGGCGGAAGGGCTCGAAAGCTTTGTGAATTTAGCAAAAAAGTGGCTGATGATCTCGGATTGCCTCTTCTCATTGGGATCTTGTCCAATCAGCGAACGAGGGGCAAGGTCGAGATGTATAAAAGGGTTTTTGGTGATCCCGCTGGTGCATTTTTCTTGTATGGAGCGCACACAGGCGCTTGGAGCAAGAACGGCCAGACTGGCTTAGTCGGAGAGAAATAAATGTGTGGTGGCGGCAAGGGCGTTCAGCAAACATCCCAACAAACTGCTTTCCCTTCGTGGCCCGCAGCGACTGGCTACTCGACGGCGATGGATCGCATTTCTCAAGCGACGTCGCAGCCATTTCAAAAATATAGTTCTGATCCTGAAGCTTATGTTGCTTCTTTAACGCCAACACAGACTGGAGCTATTCAGAATGTGACTGGCCTGCAAGGCATGACGGATCCTTATTATCGCGCAGCCGGTGCGCTGACGATGGCAGGTGCTGCACCTGTTAACCGCCTTACAAGCGGTCAAATCCAAGAATATATGAACCCTTACATGGCGCAGGTTGTTGACCCTGTGCAGAATGCGCTCCGTCAGCAATTTGGTATGCAGCAAACTCAGCAGCAGGCCCAGGCAATCAAGTCTGGCGCTTTTGGCGGCGAGCGCGCTGGCGTTGAGCGTGCGCTCCTACGCGGCCAGCAAGGGCTGGCATTAGGGCAGGCGCTGAGCCCTCTTTACCAGACAGGCTATGGTCAGGCCCTCCAGACGGCTCAGGGCCAGCAGGGCGTCGAGGCGGCTAATCTGCAGCGTCTTCTCGGGGCAGGCGCTCAGGCTGGCGGCTTAGGCACCGCCGCTCAGCAAGCAGCTCTTCAGCAAGCATCAGCTCAGTTGCAAGCTGGCACGCTTGAGCAGCAGACACAGACGGCTCAGAAACAGGCCCTGTATAACGAATTTCAAAAACAGCGCATGTATCCCCTGCAGACAGCTCAGCTCTATGCACAGACGGCTGGAGCTCTTGGTCCGCTTATGGGCTCGACGTCCATGGGTTATCAGCAAATGCCGTTTTTTGGTGGCTTTGCTGCAGACGGTGGCGCGATCAAGGGATACGACGAAGGTCTTGGCGCAGCTCGCATGGGCGGCGCTGTTGAGGAAGCAGGCGATTATGCCCGGGGCGGATATGCTCATGGCGGTATAGGAGCCCATCTTCAATACACTGACATGACTGATCCCAATGCCGCTGAAAAGCGCAAAATGGATAATCTTCTTGCGAGTCAACAGGCGTCCTTAATGGCTGGCCTTGACACGTCAGGAACTGAGTTTCCTACAGGTGAAATGCGTCCTGGACGATTGTTGGAAGCAAGTGGCTTGCCGGAGCGCAGACAAGGTATTGTTGAGCGCGGTCTCAAAGCGGCTGTGAGCGATCCGTCTGGCACGTATGAAAAAGCCAAGGGTTTAGGCCAAGGACTAAAAACTGGTTATAAATTTTTAAGCGAAGGTCCTGGCGCATTGATGGGGTTTGCCGCAGGCGGTGACGTTCACAATGATGCTATGTCGGACCTCCTTAATAATCCTATTCAAGTTGCCAAACCTCAGCAGGCGCAACATGCTCCACAGCAACAGAAAAGTGGACTTGGCGGCCTCCTAAAAGCCGGCGCAAGCTTGGCAGCAAATATGTATGCGCCCGGCTCAGGCCCGCTTGTTTCAGCTGGTCTTGGCGCGCTCGGCATGGCTGATGGCGGCCGTGCTGGATATGAAGAAGGCGGTCCGACTGAAGGTGATTTTTTCAAGAGAGGCATTCAAGGCGCTGAATCTGCTCATCGCCAGTTTGACAAATATGGCCGCACGCTAACATCACCAAAAGGCGCTGAAGGTATCTCGCAAATTATGCCGGGAACAGGCCCAGAGGCAGCCAAGCTTGCTGGCCTGCCATACGATCGTCAAAGATTAAGATCCGATGAAGAATATAACACCGCTCTTGGTCAGGCTTATTTCAATAAGCAGCTTAAAGATTTTGGCACAGAAGAGCTCGCTGCAGCAGCATACAATGCCGGACCTGGCCGTGTTCGTCAGGCTTTAGCAAGAGCAGAGCGCGAAGGCGGCGACGTCATGAGCTATCTGCCTGCAGAAACTCGCGCATATGTCCCAACAGCTATGCGTAAGGCTGGTCTCGATCAAGATACGCTTGGGCGGAATATTGCTGGTCTTGGCTCACGCGAGCGCGCAATGATGGCGCTCTATCCTGATCGTCCAACGACTGAAGCTCCTGGCTCATCAGCTGGTCTTGGATCTGCTCAGGTTAAAGATGAGAGCTTTATGGAGCGCACAGAAAGGCATCCTGAAAGCTTAATCCTGCCAGTGCTGCAAGGCCTTGGCGCTATGGCTGGCTCAAAGAATAGATACGCCCTTGGCGCGCTTGCGGAAGGCCTTGGGGCCGGCGCTGGTAGCTATATGGAGATGCAGGGCAAACAGTCCGAGATTGATAAGCGTCGTCAAGAAACAGCGACAGAGGCTGAAGAGACAGCAGCTAAACGTAACCTTGGCATGAAAATTGGTGAAGAGACAATTGGTCAGCGAATTGCAAATCTGCGCAATTCTCTTTACACGTCAGAGTTTGGCAATTTTGTCTTCTTGCAAGATGGTTCTGTTCTACCGCTTGATAGCTATATTTCTGCTCTTGATAGTGGTAAGCAGCCTCAGCTTGCCGGAGCAGTCCCGCAAAATGCTCGAGAGGCGGTTACGCAATATGTCGCGTCACCAACTCCAATAACAAAAGCCCCAGGAACGACGGAGCCAGCTCCTGGAACGCCTCCTTCTGAAGCTTCTAAATTTACGCAACCAAAAGTTGATGAAAAGCTCCCTATCGGCGTGGTCTACGATGATGATTCAGCGCGCAGAGCAAAAGAAGCAGCAAGACTAATTTACGCTGGCGGACCTGCATCAGCTAATGCAAGAAAAGATTCAGAAACATATCGAGCCGATGTTACGCAGCAAGCGCAAAATGCTCGCAATAATTCGCCGTTCATTGACGAGCTGGCGACAAGCCTTGCTGATGTTTATGGTAACACAGGCGCTGGCATGGCTGGCTGGAAAGCAGGCTCGCGCGCTAAAGCATTATCCATGGCGAATTTCTTATATCGCAACCTTGGCGGTAAAGAAGATCTGAGCAGCCTGCCATCCAATTCTGAAGTTGTTGCAAAGATTCAGCAATTGCTTGCCGGCCAATCTGCAAGCGGCTTAAATCAAGATAGCTACGCGGCGCTTTCTGCAATTAAAGACGCCATACCTAATCTTGAGATGAGCCCAGATGCAGGTGCAAAACTAATGGCTGAGCTGATGGTGATCCGCAAGAAATCCATGGATCGCGAAGCTCACATGAATAGATGGAACAGAGACGCTAGAGGCAATCTGCAAGGCGCTGGCCAAGACTTTAGAGACAAGCACCGGGAAGCCGAATACAAAAAGTCTCAAGACATCATTGCCTACATAATGAAGCAAGATCCTGCTACGTTTAAACGGCTTATGTCTGGCAGCTTAACTGCACAAGAAATAGAAGACTTTATCCATAGCCCTAAGAAGCCTGATGGCAGTGGCGGCTTTGGAGCAAAAGCTCCTGATGGCATTTCTGAATTTTTCCCAACTGTTGATAGAGTTCAAAGAACAACTGCTCCAGGGAGGCCATGATGGAAGACCCGCTAAGCCTTAGAGCAATAGAGGGGTCTGATCGACCATACTTTGGAACGCCTGAAGAGCAGCCCGCAGTTCCTCGCACGCCTCTTGCTGTAAAGGCGGCTCCTCCACCTGCACAATCTCTTATTGCTCGCGGCGAGGAGCATCCTAAAGAATATTATGCCGATATGCCTGCTCTTGAGGTGGCGCGTCGGGCATCTGGTCAATTTCTTCCTAGCATGGGTCGCGCAATAACTGCTCTGCCATCTGCTTTGATGAACTATGAGCAAACGGGTCAGGCTTTATCAACTCTTGGCAAAGGCCTAGCTGGCGCAGCTAATTTATATCGAGAGAAAGATCCTGAGCAATTAAGAGCTCAGCAAGAGGCGCTGCAATCAATTGTTGAGCCATACACGTCTGTTGCTGGATTTAAAAAATCACTTGCGGAAGATCCTTTTGAAATCTTATCGACGGCTGCTACGCCATTTGGTGGAGGTATCACAAAAGCAGGAACTCTCGTTGGCAAGGTTGCACCTAAAACGGGCAGGCTCATTGAAGGCGTCGGCCGCGTAGCAACTGATATTATGGACCCGACACAGGGCGCATTGGACATCGCAAAAACAGGCGTTGGCAGCGTCGCAGAAAAAGCTCGGGGTATACGCGATCTCTCAACTGGCGTGCCAACTTATAGCTACGAAAAAGCTTTTGAGGCCGGCAAGATTCCAAATGAAGAAATCATTGGTCAAATGCCATCAAGAGTTCCCGGCGTTGCACCTACACCCGTTACGGGTCAGATGGCTAAAGAAGCCTTTAATTCTTTTTCCGGCGGCACTGGCGATGCAATAGATTTTTCTACGCGTGCTCGCAATGCGGCTGATGCCGTTAGGCAAGAAGCAATTGGCAATTGGGCAAGCACAAAAGGCGCTTTAACCAACGCGACAAAGGTAGATATTCCATTACAACCCGCTTTTGATTCTATCAATGATATTCGGGCAAGATTGCCTTCAAGAACATATGCGATGGATCCAACTGCATTAGACGCCCTCGATGATGTCGAGAGAAGTCTTATGAAGAGATACCTTGCACCGTCTGGTTCAGCTGAAAAGCAATTGTTTGGCATTGATCAATTCAAGCAAGATCTCTACGAAAAAGCTAAACAATATCCGCAGGGCTCAGCCGCAAACAAGGCTTTGATGAGCGTCTACAACGGCGTTAAAACATCAATAGCACAAGTTGCTCCAGATTATTTGAAGCTTATGGATGAGTGGCAGGCAATCGATGATGATCTGCAAAACATTCAAAAGTCTTTAGGCACTGGCGGCAAGACAGCTGCGAACGCTGAAATGAAAAAATTCATGTCAGCTCAAAGAACACCGCAAGGCATTTCTTTGATTGAGCGCCTTGGTCAAAAAGATCCGCTCATACCATTTATGGTTGCTGGCGATAGTATTCATAGTGGCGTTGCGCGTGGTGCTGCCGGAACTGCTGAGAAATTTTCTGTGCTGCCGCATATGTATAATATTGGCGCGCAGATGGTTAGCATGGATCCTAGTAGGATAGGCTTAGCTCTTGGTCTTGCTGGTATGCAGGGCGCTGTTCAATCGCCATCATTGATGGGCGCTACCTCTTATGGTCTTGGCAGGATAGCTGGCTCTGCTCCATATCGCTATGCAATGCCGGCTATGGATTATGCAACAAGAGCCGCGTCTCCTGCTGCTGTAGCTCTTGCACGTCAAAGACCAGAAATAATTAATTATGCGACACAGGCGACAACGCCTCCACAGGAAGAGAGACCATACTTTCCTGGAGAAGAACGCTCGGGCCGCGCAACAGGTGGCCGGATCAATCGAGGCATGACGGCTCAAATGCTTATTGCGGCTGTAGAGCGTGCAAAGGCAGAAGGTCAAAAGACGACGGAATCAATTCTTGAGCAGCCCGATGAGCATGTCGTTCGTGCTCTAAAGGTTGCAAACGAGAATATATAAGAGGCAAAAATGGCTAATAATCCGACGACAAATAAACAGCTAAACCGTCCTGACTATAATGATCAGAACTGGAATACGCCTCTTAACAACAGCACAACAATTATCGATCAGTGCTTTGGCACGTCGATCACGCCTTCTGTTGCTGGCAATACATACACGCTTACGAGCACAGACATTCAGAACATGCGCGTCAATCTGACGGGCACTTTATCAGCTACGGGAACAGTCACGATCCCGGCTACATATGGCGGCTTTTGGATTGTGTCCAACAATACGACCGGCGGCTACAATATTAACTTTAAAACATTAACCGGCTCAAACAACGTAAGCATTAAAAACGGATACACGTCTATCGTCTTCAGCAATGGCACAGAATGCTACGAAGCGATTGACCAAAAACTCAATGTCACAGGCGGCACGATCACAGGCAATCTTTCTGTAAATAACGGCACGCTGGCGCTGCAGAGCGCATCTGTAACAAAGCTTTCGTATGATCCTACAGCCGGCTCGCCTAATTTGTCTGTCACTGGCACAATTACAGCAACAGGCAACATCACGGCCTTTTCTGATGCGCGCCTCAAGCATAATGTTCAGACGATTGAAAATGCGCTTGATCTTGTTAATCGCATGCGCGGCGTCTTCTTTGAAGACAAAGACGGCAATAGATATGTTGGTATGATTGCGCAGGAGCTGCAGCAGATTGTTCCAGATGCCGTAGTCGAACACCAAGACTCTGGTTATTTGACGATTGCATACCAAAATCTTGTTGGTGTCCTAGTAAATGCAATAAATGATTTGTCTGCACGCGTTGAGCAATTGGAGAAGAAATAATGGCTCTCCCTGCTTCTGGTTATTTACAACTAGGAACAGACGGCGCTACAGGCCGTTCAATCAATAGCGAGTTTGGATACGGCAATGACATGGCGTCGTATCAAGGCGTTTTTGCGGGTAAAGGTGGATTAGCGTATCAATTTCCTGTCGCCGGTAATTCTCTTGCCATGGATTTATTTTACGACACGTCAAAAATTACGGGCGGCAGCGCGTCATATGGATCAAGTCAAACAATAGTCGTTCCAGT
>Ga0315900_10001613_pt1 | contig 35907 bp, 29 predicted proteins | sample LakEriMetagenome_FD_203521 | JGI IMG/M metagenome (GOLD analysis project Ga0315900, IMG submission 203521) | Freshwater fungal communities from buoy surface, Lake Erie, Ohio, United States - Buoy 12 MA114 | ecosystem: Environmental > Aquatic > Freshwater > Lake > Lake biofilm | place: USA: Lake...
TCAATGATCCGCGCATAGGTGGAAGGCCTGAGACCCAAGCCACCGAATTCCTGCGGGATGATGGCGCCAAACAGTCCCATCTCCTTCATGCGCGCCACAATCTCATGCGGATAGGCGTCTTCATGCTCGAGCTTGGATGCCACGGGCCGCACATGGCGTTCCAGAAACCGCTTGACGGAATCAAGAACCAGTTTTTCCTGTTCGTCCAACTCGCTCATCATTCTGCCTTCACGCCGGCACCGCGCTTCGGCACCAGGCTTACCCGTTCAAAGGAGAGAAATACCGTGCCATCGGCCTTATATCCTTCGGTTTTTGTGGTCACGATGCCCTGATGGGGGCGGGATTTACTGGCGCGTACATCAGTCACTGTCGTACGCGCATAAATCGTATCACCAGGAAACACCGGCGCAGTCAGCGCAATATCCTTCCAGCCCAGATTGGCAATGGCATTGAAGGAAATATCCGCGACCGTCATGCCCGTGACAATCGCGAGCGTCAGCGCCGAATTGACCAAGGGCTTCCCGAATTCAGACCGTGAAGCAAAATCAGCATCGCAATGCATGGGATGCTGGTTCATGGTCAGCAGGCTGAATTGGATGTTATCGGCGTCTGTAATCGTGCGACCGGGCCAATGTTCAAACACCTGGCCCGGCGCAAAATCCTCAAGAAAATTGCCGCGTTCCCTGCCGGCTATGATTGTCACGCTTCGCTTCCTTCCCTTAAGCAATCGCGGGCACAGCGCCCCCGCACTTCAACCCTTTCTACCCACCACGCTCTCTGCCGCGTCGAGTGACCTGCCAAGGTCAATCACACGCTCAATTCTTGCCGCTGACCTGAAGCGCTTGGCATGGGTCCGGTAGCATCAGTCAATTAGGCAGAAATCTGTGCCTGCTTCTTGGTCTCGGCATCAGTCAGGGGGGGGGTGAAGCGCCTGCGTCATGCTGTTTTCTCCTTGGTCTTTCCAATATCTCCGCATGCCAGGGCGGGGCTGTAAAGCTCTGGTCTTGTGGGTGGGGCGCGCCTATGAATCAGCGTCACGCGCGTATCCTTACAAGGCAGAGAAAGATGAACGCACCTGGTCCCAATCGCAGTTTTCTTTTTGCTCCGGGCGATCATCCGCGCCGGGCGGAAAAGGTGCTTCAGGTGGGTGCTGATGCCGCCATTCTGGATTTGGAAGATGCTGTCGCTATTGCCGCCAAGCCGGCAGCGCGCGGCGCAGTGCGGGCCGCTTTGGAAAAGCCGCGCCAATGCCGCGCCTATGTGCGCGTGAATGCCTTTGATACGCCATTCTGCTTTGGCGATTTGAACGCCGTGATTGACGCCAGGCTGGATGGTATTGTCCTGCCCAAGCTTGAAGATGCCGGGCAGTTGCTCGCCGTTGATTGGATGATCGGCAATCTGGAAGCCGAACGCGGCCTGCCCGCTGGCGGCATTGACCTGATGCCGATTGTTGAAACCGCGCGCGGGCTTGTCGCGCTCCGTGATCTGGCGCGCGCTGGCGCTGCGCTGCCTTCCGGCCGTATGCGCCGCCTTGCCTTTGGCGCGGGCGACTACACCACCGATCTTGGGATTACCTGGACGCTCACTGAGGATGAATTGGCGCCGGCGCGCAGCGAATTCGTCCTTGCTTCCCGCGCGGCAGGGCTTGAGCCACCGATTGATACGGTCTTCATCGAATTGCGTGAAACCGCAGCCTTTGAGGCTTCCTGCACACGCGGTGCGGTGTTTGGTTTTCAAGGCAGGCTCTGCATCCATCCGGATCAGATCGCGGCCGCCAACGCCGCCTATTCTCCGCCCGAGGCGGAAATCACTCGTGCCCAGCACATTGTTGAAGCCTTCGCGGAAGCGGAAGCGGGCGGGCTTGCTTCCATTCAGGTTGATGGGCGTTTTGTGGATTACCCGATTGTGCAGAAGGCAGAACGCATTTTGGCGATTGCGGATAAAATCAGGTCAGCGCGCGGCAATTGAACGGGCAGCACCTACCCGCATTGAGGGGCCTGCGCTGTCCCTGATGGTCCGGCGTTCTCTCTGGGAAAAATCGGATGCGGTTGGGCCTGTTCAAGTCACGGAAGCTTGCGCAATCGATGCCCGGCTGAACGTTTCCCTTTTTGCGCTGCTTTGGATATGAAGGGGCCTCATGAAATTCCTCCTGAAGCCTTGTCTTGTCCTTATTTTGGCTTTGGCGCCTGTCGGGTTTTCTCCGGCCAGGGCGGTGGAGGCGGTGTATCAAGTCACCCAAACCGGCATCGCCGTGCTGGAAATCACCGCCCAATTCGAAAGCCGGCCGGATGGCTATTGGATGCGCTCGGTCAGCCGTGCAGTTGGCATTGGCCGCCTTTTTGCCCCGCATGAAATCCGATCCGAAGTGGAAGGCGCCTGGCGCGCGGAAGGTGTTGCACCACGGCGCTTCCAGTCAGAAGGCAATTGGCGCGGCGATGCCAGGCGTACTGTGTTGCTTTACCGCGAAGGCATGCCCCAACCACTGGAAATGGAACCACCCGAGGGGATCATGAATGAACCCGTGCCGCTGCCAGCGCGACGTGGGGCGATTGATGGGCTCTCAGCCTTTGCGCTGATGTCGCGCACCGTCACGCAAACCGGCCGCTGCGATGTTGCGGGGCCGATATTTGATGGCAGGCGACGGCTTGATTGGTCATCCCGCACCATAGGCGCCACGCGCGTCACCCATGCTGGGCAGGAGATCGAATCGCTACAATGCGGGCTAGAAAGCCGTTTGATTGCCGGGGTTCGCCATGGTGATGATCGCGCCCGGGCCACGCAGCCGCGCGCGGCCACGGCCTGGATTGCCAAGGTGGATCAACGCCTGCCGCCCATCCCGATCAGGGTCGAATTTGCCAGCACCATTTTCGGCACCATGCGCATGGAATTGCAGAAGCTGAAATAACTGCTTCAGGCCAGCAAAGCCCTGACCGCCGCCACATCCACGGCTATCGGCGCGTCCCCCGCCATGCTCTGCGGGCCATAGCCCCAGCCTGCGAAAATCGCCCGCACGCCGGCGCCACGTGCCGCAAGCATGTCGTTGGCGTGATCACCAATCATCACGGCGCCTTCTGCACTCACGCCCGCTGCGGCAAGCGTCGCGCGCAAATGCCCAGGATCGGGCTTACGCATTGGGAAGCTATCGCCCCCGCCAAGCGCGCTGAAATGGTGATCAAGCCCAAGGCCTGAAAGCAATACACGCGCCGCCGCTACCGGCTTATTTGTGCATACCGCGAGCCGCCAGCCGGCATCGCCCAAGCCACGCAGCAATTCGGGAATGCCATCAAAGGGCCGGGTCAGCACGGCCGCATTGGCTTCATAATCCGCCATGAAATGCGCGAAACCATCTTCATCCAGCGCAAGGCCGCGCGCGGCAAAGGCCCGTTCCAGCAAAACGCGCACCCCATCGCCGATCATCCCCACAACCTCGGCCCGCGCAAAGCTGGGCAGGCTGCGAAGCGCCATCAGCCGATCAAGGGCGGCATGGATATCCGGCGCGCTATCCACCAGCGTGCCATCCAGATCAAATACGGCGCAGCGCAACGTTTGATCAGGCATCGGAAGGCGGCACCCATGGGATGCGCGCAATTTCAATCCCTTCTTCGCGCAAGGCCTCAGCCTCATCCTCGCTCGCTTCGCCGAAAATGCCGCGGGCTTCGGCTTCGCCGTGATGAATCTTGCGCGCTTCCTCGGCGAAATCAGGGCCGACATAATCGCAATTCTTTTCAATCTCGGTCCGCATATGCTGCAGCATGGCGCGGAGTTCCGCCGGCATGGCAGCCAGCGCAGCAGCCGGCAGTGCAGGGGCAGGGGGGCTGGGTGGTGGCGCGGGTGGTTCAGTCGCCGGCGCGGGCAACGCCTCGGGCTTCGCATTGCGCGCCGGGCGGCCTTTTTTCGGGATGGCGGGCGCCATGAGGCGTTTCGCAACCTTGGTCGGGCCGCAATGCGGGCATTCCACAAGCCCCAGCTCCGCCAGCTTGTCGAAAGCGGCGCTATCCTTGAACCAGCCATCGAATTCATGCGCCTGATCGCAGCGCAATTCGTAGCGGATCATGCCCTGATCACCCTGTTATGACCTTCACATATCATCATTTTGTAACTTGGCATTCCCGGGCGCTGAGTGCCAGGGGGCGGCCGCGAATTCCGTCACCTTTCCGCCCTTGCCGAGCCTCAGTCTCACGCCTTCCTGCCATCTGGGGATTTGGGGTGCGGCCCAAACCGCTTGAAAGCGCCCGCCTGTTGGACCATTTCCCCCGCGTGCAGCCGTGCGGGCGCGAATCCACCGGCGCCATTAGGGTGTGTGTCGTGCAGCCTCGTTCACGGGATGCTCCCTAAACCTTGGTTTGATCGCATTTTCCGAGCCACCAGGTGATTTCACCCGGCTTGAGAATGCTAAAATGTCGGGAGAAGGATTTCACAATGACGGACGATGAGAAGCGGATCATTACCGCTTTTGTGGAGCGGATGAGTGGCAATGCGCCGGTTGCTGGTGCACCCTCTGGCCCTTGGGGCGCCAGCACGGCTGCGAAGCCAAACCTGCCGCCCATGGACCCTGAGGCTGACCGCCTGATCGCGGAGCTTTTCACGCGCTATCCGGAAGCGCGCTATCGGATCACACAAGCGGCTTTTGCGCAGGAAGCGGCTTTGATCGAAGCCAATAACCGCATGCAGCAATTGGAATGGGAAGCGGAAGCCGCGCGGCGCGACGGCCAGGCACAGAAAGGCGGCATGCTGGGCGGCCTGTTCGGCGGCAATCGTCCGGCCCCCATGCCGCCGCGCCCGCAGCCCTATTACCCGCCCGGCCATAACCCCCAGGCGCTGCAACAGCGCCCTGGTGGTGGCTTCCTTGGTACCGCACTTGCTACCGCAGCCGGTGTCGCGGGCGGCATTATGCTCGGCAATATGCTGATGAGCGCGCTTGGCAGCGGCGGCGCGGCTGAGGCAGCTTCTGCCGGCGGCTTCGCGCAGGATGCTGTGCCTTCTTCCTCCCCCTGGGGTGGTGAAGGCGGGCAGGATGCGACTGCCGATTACGCCAATGACGCCAGCGCCGATTGGGGCGACGAGGAAATCTGAAAACCGGAAGGCCCGCGCGAAAATCGCGGGCCTTACCCTTTCGCCTCCTCCCGGATGGCGATCAGTGCGGCGACCGTGGCGTGAATATCTTCCGCGCTATGTTCACTCGACAAGAAAAACCGCAAGCGCGCCGCTTTTTCTGCCACCGCAGGATAGATGATCGGTTGCACATTGATGCCGCGGTGCAAAAGCTTTTGCGAATAGCGCGCCGCGGCAATCGAAGACCCCAGAATGATTGGCACAATGGCATGCGCGGTCGCGCTGCCTGTATCGAATTCAGCTTCACGCGCCAGTGCCAGGAAAAGCGCCGCATTGGCTTGCAGGCGCGCAACACGCACCGGTTCCGCATGCAGGATAGCCAGGCTTTCCCGTGCGGCTGCCGCAAGGGCGGGTGCCAGCCCGACTGAATAGACAAAACCCGGTGCGGAATGGCGCAGCCATTCAATCAGGCTGGCATTGCCGGCGATATAGCCGCCGCAACCAGACAGGGTTTTGGATAGTGTGCCCATCCAGATATCAACCTCATTCGGGTCAATACCGAAATGTTCATGCAAACCATGGCCGCGCGCCCCAACCACACCAAGCGCATGGGCTTCATCCACCATCAGCCAGGCATCATGGCGGCGCGCAATTTCAATGAAGCGCGGCAGATCGGGGATATCGCCATCCATGGAATAATGGCCTTCAATCACCAGAAGTGCCCGCCTGGCGCCGCGCCGCGCATCGGCCATAGCGGCTTCGGCGGCGCGCCAATCATTATGCGTGAAGGAAGCCCGCTTGGCGCCGGAAAGCCTGACCCCTTCCGTGCAGGAATTATGGATCGCCGCGTCATGCACAATCAGGTCACGCGGCCCCATCAAATGCCCAATCACCGTGACATTCGTGGCGTGGCCTGAAACAAAAACAAGGGCCGCCTCTGTCTGGTAATGGGCGGCGAGCGCCCCTTCCAGGGCGGCATGCAAAGGCCTTTCGCCCGAGACCATGCGCGATGCCGAAGCCGAAACCCCATGCTGATCTATGGCGGCCTTGGCCGCGGCCTGCACGCGCGGATCACCATTCAGGCCAAGGTAATTGTAAGATCCGAAATTGATCACCTTCTGCCCGGCAATGACGCTATGGCCGGAAGCAATCCCCTCATGCGCGCGGAAGAAGGGGTTTTCCAATGCAAGGCTGGCTGCCGCATCGCGGATCAGCGCCATTTCCCGCTGGCCAGGCAATTCCCGAAAGCCGCGCGGACCTTCGGTTGGCGGCGCACCATCACGGCGCCGGGACAGTCGTGCCAATAGCGCAGCGCGTGCGGTGGCGGAAAGGCCGAAGCCGCTATTCATGAAGCCGCCACCGGTTCATGTGTTTCAATCAGGGCTTCGACAGTTGCGATATCCGTATCCTCCTTAAACAGCACCGCAGCTACGCGCTGCACCAAAATGCCGAGGGTGAGGTCTTCTGTCACTGCCGTTAGGGGTACGCTGATGCCAAGCCGGCGTTCCAAAGCCATGCGCAATTCAATGCCGCCCAGTGAATCAAGGCCAAGCCCTGGCAGCGGTTGATCCACGCGAACAGCTTCCGGCGGCAGGCGCAGAATGCGCGCCATTTCTTCCCGCGCCAGCGCCAGCACTTCCGCACGCGCAGCGTCTGGCGTCATGGCAAGCAGCCTGGCGCGCAGCGCAGCACCATCCGCATCGCGCGCCATCATTTGGTTGCCAAGTCCCGCGAAGGCGGGCTCGGCCAGGATGGGCAGGGCTGCTTGCATCCCCGCCCAATTCATGCGCGCCAGATGGATCACGGGCGCGCCGGTACCAATCAGGGCGGGCAGGGCAGCCAATGCTTCCTGCGCGGCCATGGGCTTGGCGCCGCTCAGCCGTTCCAGCTTTTCCGCTGCTGCTGCTTCACGCGTTAGCACGCCAGCATCCGCAATCGGTCCCCACCCAACCGCGAGCGCTGGCTTGCCTTCCGCATGGCGCCGGCGCGCAAGCCCTTCCAATGCGGCATTGGCGGCGACGTAATTCGCCTGGCCCGGATTGCCGAAGGCCGTGGTCGCTGAGGAGAAAAGGAGAAACAGATGCAGCGGATCATCTGCGGTCAGTGCTTCCAGCGCCTCGGCTGCCAGAAGTTTTGGTGCGAGAACGCGCGCGAAACTTGCCCGATCCTGCCGCGCCGCCGCGCCATCGGCGAAAACCGCCGCCGCCTGCACCACGCCGCGAATAGGCGCGCCTTCCGCACGCAGCGCGGCCAGAACGGGGCCAAGTTCAGCGCGGTCCGCCGCGTCACAGGCATGGGCGCTGGCGCGCGCACCAAGGGCGGCCAGAATGCGCAGCGCGGCATCCATTCCAGGCGTTGCGGCGCCGCGCCGGGAAATCAGCGCAATGCGTCTGGCACCCGCCGCCGCCAGCCATTTGGCGCATTCCAGCCCGAAGCCCTGTGTGCCGCCAAGCACCACATAACAACCGGCTTCATCCGGCGCCCAGGGCGCGGCGCTTGATGCGCGTGGGTCGGGCGGTGTGATCACCAGCTTACCGATATGGGAAGATGCCTGAAGCTGACGGAAGGCGGCTTCTGCTTCCTCGGCGGGGAAGGCACGATAGGGCAGGGGCGCCAGCGTGCCATCCGCCAGCCGTACGGCAATATCGCGCAGCAGCGCTTCGGCAAGTGCCGGGCGGGCGCGCGGCAGCGCATCCGCATCCACGGCGAAATAGCTGATATTGCGCCTGAAGGCGCCAAGCCCTGTGCGGCGGCCTTCGGCAAAATCGCGCTTGCCCAATTCAATGAAGCGGCCAAAAGGTGAAAGCAACGCAAGGCTTCTTTCCATGGCCACGCCGGCAAGCGAATTCAGCACTACATCAACGCCACCCGGCCAGGCAGCGCGCAGCGCATCTGCAAAACCGGAATCGCGGCTATCCAGCACCAGATCAGCCCCAAGCTGGCGCAGGAAGGCTCGCTTTTCTGGCGTTCCCGCCGTGGCCGCGACCAGGGCGCCGGCAGCTTTGGCGATTTGGAGTGCCGCCAGGCCAACACCACCCGCGCCGCCATGGATCAAGACCCGTTCACCGGGGCGGGTTCTTGCCAGGGTCTCCAGCGAATAGGCAGCGGTGATGAACGCAACTGGAATGGTTGCCGCTGCTTCTGGCGTCATGCCCGGCGGCAAGGCTTGCAGCGCTTCGGCCCGCGTCAGCGCATGAGTGGCGAAGGCGGCGGGTGAGAAGCCGAAAACCTGGGTGCCCGGCTTAAGGTCCACACCTGCCCCAGCTTCTTCCACGATGCCGGCGCATTCCATGCCAAGGCTCGGCCCAGCAAAGCCATCCATCAGCATATCTTCCGGCAGAAGCCCCTGAGCCCACATCACATCGCGGAAATTGAGCCCCGTCGCCAAGATACGAAGCCTTACCTCGCCGGCGCCAGGTTTCGGCAAGACACCAATGGTCTTCCAGTTCAGGCTTGCCAATTGCCCAGGCTGTTCGATTGCAAGTCGGCCAGGAAAAGCAGGCTGGGCGAGGGGCAAGCCTGGCCGCAACAGCGGTTCAAAACGGCCTGTTTCGGAAAGGCTGACTTCCGGCGCGTGACCGGACCATTTGGCGAGTAGCCGCGGCGCCAATTCGTCAGGCGGCATGCCCGGCGCAACCGCCACGCGGCGTGCCTTCAGCCCCGGCATTTCATTGGCGAGCACGCGGCCAAGCCCAAGCAGCGCCGCCGAACGGGCATCCTCGGCCTCGACAACCAGCATGATCCGGCGCGCCACACCATCCGCGGCCACAGCCAGGGCGGTCATGGCCGCCAAAGCTGAGGCAGGGTCCGCCATCCGAGTAATTGCAATAATGTCGGCGCCGCGCAGCAAGCTTGGCGGTGGAACCTCCCCCAGATCGAGGATTTTCGTGCCATCCGGCGCACTAAGCGCCGCCACGGCTTTCGCCAAGGGCATTGCGTCGGTATCGGCGAAGATCATGTTCGGTGCAGCAGGCGCGGCTGAGGCTTCGGCCATCCTCGCCGATGGGTTACGGCCAGAAATCAACAGCGCCGGCCAAGGCGCAGCCATAAGCGCTTCAACTTCTACGCCCTGCCACCCCGCAACGCTGAGCGCGGTGCGCCAAGCTGGGCCATCGGGCAGCGCGCCTTCGGGATAATCCCGCCACCAACTAGGGTCTTGGCCCTGAACAAATGTCCAAAGCGCGCCTGGTGCCGGTTCAGCCAGCATCAGGGCCGCACCAGGTGCGGCCTGTAAGGCAAGCCCATCAAGCAGACGCAATCCGCCCCGGTTCAGCGCGGCGGGCGCCAAGCCAAGAATAACATCTGCCTTGTCTTCCGGTGATGGGGCTAGCTTTAGGCTTTCCCAAGCGCCCCAACTGAGCGCAATCGCGTCCGGCACCGTCCCCGCAGCGCCCGCCTTTGCGGCGCCAATCGCGCGGTAATGAATGCGCCGGCCGTTCCTGCCCAACACCGCAAGCGCGCCGCGCGTCAAAGCCCCACCGGCGCCAAGTTCCAAGATCCTGAGCGGCCTATCCTTTGGCCATGTCTCCTCCAAAGCGCGGAGCCCAGCCAGGATTGGTTCCGCGAGGGCCTGCATGGCGCCGCCCAAAGCGGGCGGCTGCAGCACCTCAAACGCCTCACCACGCAGGGCAGGCACAATCTGCTCGCCTGCCCGCGCCAGCCAGGCAAGGTCAAGCGCAAGCGCAGGTTCTTCAGCCAGAACCTCGCGCCAGATCGCCTCGGCCGGCGGCAGGGGTTGCTCCTCCAGAATACGCCAACCACCGGCGAAGGCCTCTGCCGCACCCGCTGAAGCCAGAATACGCCATAACGCTGCTCGATAAGGGCTTGCTGGTGCAGCGGTATCGCGAAGCGCCGGCAGTGCCAGCGCCGCCAGATGGGCCTCCAGCAATAGTGACGCCTCGGTCAAAGGCGCAGCCTGGTCCTTGGCCAAAGCCGCCCTCATCATTGTGGCCAGGTCAATCGGGGCGGCGCCAGGGCCAATCGGCCGCGGGCTTGGCACCGGATCAAGCCGGAATGCCATGCTTGCCAGCCGCTCACGCCCCGGGCGCATGACGCGCTGGAACCAGATGTCCTCGATCCTGGCGACCACTGCACCAGCCGCGTCGCGCAGCGTCAGGCTTGCGGCAAAAAGCCTGGCGCCACGCCGCCCTGGGGTGATTTCCGCCGAGGCAATGGGGGCGGCATCGCGCCGCGCACAAAGCCTGCCGATCCGTACCGGGACAAGCGCCTCATCAGCGGCAAGGCCCTGTCCCAGCATAAGTGCGAAAAGCCCCTGCAGGGCACCATCCAGCAGCGTGGGATGGAGCATGAAATCGGCATGATCTGGCGCGGTTTCCGGCAGAATGAGCCGCGCCAATGCGGCGCTTCCGCTCTGATTTTTTTCCACGACGTGCAAGCTTTGAAAGGCCGGGCCATAATCCAATCCATGGCGCGCAGCGAAGGCAATCACTTCAGACCCTGGAACTTGTCTTGTATCAGTCAGATCGAAGGCTGGCGCATCCGGTAGGCGCGGCAGCGCAGCAAGGCGCGCGCGGGCGCAAAGCGTGGGCTCATCCTCAGCAAGGCGTGGGCGCGTTTGTAGTGTGAAGTTGCCTTCGCCATCTGCCGTGCACCGCAACTCAGTCTGGCTATCACCTTTCAGTGTCACGGGGCGGAGGATCGCAAGGTCCTGAACCTCCAGCACCGGGGCTTCCGGATGCAGCAGCGCGGCAGCTGCCAGGGCGGCTTCCGCCATGGCAGCGGCGGGCAGCACGGCTTCGCCAAACAGCTTATGATCGCCAAGCCAGGGCATGGCGGTGGTATCCAGCCATCGTGTCCAAACGCCGGGCGCGGCGCCTTGCCGGAACCCCAGCAGCGCGTGATCCAGTTCAGGATCGGTCAGGCGCGCACTTTCCACCGAGCGCGGGAACCAGATGGGCCGCCGCGCGAAGGGCGTATGAGGCAAGGTGGTGCGGTCCGCTGTGCCTTGGAAGGCTCGCGCGGCGCGTGGATCGGCGCCAGCGGCAATCGCGCGATCGGCGATGGCAGGGAAGGGGTCGCCCGGCCCATCCTGGCGTTTCAGGCTGGACAGGATCGCGCCTTCCACCCCCTCAGCCCGTAAGGATTCGCGTAGGTAGTTTTGCAAAACAGGCGCCGGGCCGATTTCCACAAAAAGCCGTGCGCCTTGCCGCGTGGCCTCCGCAATTGCCGCATGAAACTGCACCGGTTCGCGCAAATTGCGCCACCAGTAAGCGGCGCCCGCTTCCGTCCCCGGCAAAGCCTTCCCGGACACTGAGGATATCATTGGGCAAGCGCCTGGGCCGGGGCTGAGCCAAGCCAAATCCTGCAATAGCCCCGCGCGTACCGGTTCCATCGCCGCGCTGTGGAAAGCATAGTCCAGATCAAGCGGAATTGCGACCAAGCGCGCCGCTTCCACCACTTTGCAAAGCCGCGCAATCGCTGCTTCAGGGCCGGCGATGGTGAGTGCCGCGGGCGCATTGATGGCGGCGATTTCAAGCCCCGGGCCGCATTCTTCAAGCAATGGCGCAATGGCTTCCGGCGTGGCGCCAATCGCCGCCATGCGCCCTGTGCCGCGCGTGGCATGCTGATGCCGGCTGCGCGCAACAATCAGCGCTGCCGCCTGATCCAGGGACAATATGCCTGCCGCTTGCGCCGCCGCCACTTCGCCCACCGAATGGCCAATGACCATGTCGGGCGAAATGCCTTCGGCCTTCAGCGCTGCCAGAACGCCCATCTGCACGGCGAATAGTAATGGTTGGGCAAGATCAGTGCCCGCCAACGCCGCATCATTTACCCCTGCCTTGATCAACGCAGCCGGTGACGCGCCAAGCCGCGGCGCCAATACGGCATCGGCAGCGAGTACCGCGCGGCGAAAGGCCGATGATGCACGAAAGGCCTCCCGCGCCATGCCTGCGTGCTGCGCGCCATTGCCGCTGAACACAAAGGCCAAGTCGCCAGTCACGGCGACACCTTGCGCGATGCCTGCTGGGCTATCCCCCGCTTCCCAGGCGGCCATGCGCGCGGCTAATGACGCACCGTCAGTACCACGCAGCACAAGCCTATGCGGTGCAAGATCGCGATATTGCGCTTGGCCGCGCGCCAGTGTCGCGACCTTCGCGCGATCCGCACCAGAAATTTCATGACGCCAAGCCGCCACCGAGAGCCTCAGCGCTTCAGCCGAACGGGCCGAGAGAATAAGCGGTGGCGCAACTTTCCCCGAAGCGCGGTGCGGCTTGCCCAATCCTGGCGCGCGGCCCAAGAGCACTGCCGCATTGGTACCACCAAAACCGAAGGCATTGACGCCTATCACGGCATCATCGGCAGCAGCCATGTTTTGCGTCGTGCGCGGAACAGTCAGGTTCAAACCCGCGAAGTCAATCGCCGGATTGGGATTTTCAAAATGCAGCATGCGCGGCACGAAACCCTGTTCCAGCATCAACATGGCCTTAAGCAAGCCAGCCATGCCCGCGCCCGCTTCCAGATGGCCAATATTTGCCTTGGCGGAGCCAATAGGCAGTGGTGCGCTGCGATGCTGAGCAATCGCCCGACCAATGGCCCAGGCCTCGGCCGGGTCACCGGCTTGCGTGCCAGTGCCATGGGCTTCAAAGGCCATTAGGCGGTCCGGATGCACATCACTTTTTTGGAGAAGAGTCTTCAATAATACTGTCTGCGCATCACGATTGGGGAGCGAAATGCCAATGGTGCGCCCGGCCGTATTGCTTCCGGTGCCAAGCAGGAGTGCCCGGATTGGTTCTTGCGCTGCCCTTGCATCGGCAAGCCGACGCAAGATGACAACGCCCGCACCTTCGGCGCGCACATAGCCATCGGCTGCCGCGTCAAACACTTGGCAGCGACCGCGTGCCGAGAGCATCCCAGCGCGGGAAAATCCGATAAAGGCATAGGGTGAGAGTAGAAGATTGACGCCACCCACCACAGCCGCTTCCAAGGTGGGATCATCGGCCAGGGCTTGAGCGGCGAGATGCAGCGCGACAAGCGAAGAAGAACAGGCAGTGTCAATGGTTTGCGCCCCACCGCGCAAATCAAAAACATGGCCGATGCGATTGGACAGGATGGAAAGCGCATTGCCTGTCATGTGAAAACGGTCAACAGCGGCGGGATCACCAAGACGTAATTCGCCGAAATCAGTCGAAGAACCACCAATAAAGACTGCAATATTGCGCCCGGCCAATGCTTCCGGCCGCAGCCCCGCATTTTCGAAGGCATCACGCGTTACTTCCAGCAGCAGGCGTTGCTGGGGGTCGGTTTCCGCAATTTCTCTCGGCGAAAGGCCAAAGGCTTCCGCATCAAAGCCTTTGATGTCGCCAATGATGCCGGCAGCGAAACTATAGCTGCGACCCGCCTGGCCTGGGCGCGGGTGGTGCCAGCGCGCTTTCTCAAACCGATCATCCGGCACTTCGGTAACGGCATCCACACCTTGGCGCAGCAGCGCGGCATAGGCGCCAAGATCGCCTGCGCCAGGCAGCCTTGCTGCTGCCCCGATAATGGCAAGCGGTTGCGGTGAGCTAGCGCCGCCAAGCTTCACGCGACTGGCCATACTTGCCTCAGGTGCCCGGCACGGCTGACGCAGCGGGTGTGGGGCGCGTGGTGGTGGCCCGGGGCGTGTTATGGAAATGCGGGACAGCTACCCCCTTGGTGGCACGGACAATTTGCCGAAGCCAGGGTTCAATTATGGAGAAATGCTTCTCCCAGCTTGGTGCTTCCCATCGTTTGATTCGGCGCATCTGCGCTGCGCGTATCCTGCTATCTTCTTCCATGAAGCTGAGGATAAGGCGGCGCCAGCCCAGCCCATCAAGCGGATCAAGGTATTCCGGAACATCCCCCCCGACTTCACGGAGCGCGGGCAAGTCCGAACAAATTGCTGGCAACCCATGGGACAAAGCTTCCGCCAAAGGCAGCCCATAGCCTTCAGTGAAGGAAGGAAACAATAGCGCCCGTGCACCCTGAAGCAGCTGTGCCACAGCGTTGTCTGGCAGATCTGAGTATTCACGCACTATGCCCGACAGGGCACGGCAGCGCTCTAGCATGTCCAGGATATTTTCGTTTTCCCAACCACGCCGACCGATCAGGATGAGTTTCGGCGTGTCCGGTCCCAGTCTTTCGGCAAGAACGCGCCAGGTGTTCAAAAGCAGTAGGTGGTTTTTGCGCGGTTCGATCGTGCCGATACAAACAAAATAGGGTTCTGCTGGTATCGGGAAATCTGCATCCGGGATGATCCGGTCAATACCAAGCGGTGCTGTCACGATGTCAGCCCTGCCGCGGCCTTGCGCCAGGAAATGCGATATCTCTTTGGCTGTGCTGTTTGAATTCGCGATAATGCCATCGGCTAAGTTAGCAAATGACTCAACACGTTTGATATGGCGCTTGGCCCCAGTGGGAGAGGCGTATTCCGGGTATGCTACGGGTATCAGATCATGCACCAGCGGTACGAATTTGGCGCCGTTGCGCTTCAGCGTTTCGATGGGGCCGGGCGTATCCGCCCCCATATGCGATACAAGCAAATAGGCTATGTCTTCATTGGTCTTGAGAACATGAGCAACCTCGCTCATGCCGCGACCCAAACTCGAGCGAATGATCGCGGTCCTGGCGAGACCCGCCGCAGCCTTGCCAGCATCCGCCCACCCGGGGGCGCCAAGTCTGCGCGTATCAAGCGCGAGCAAAAGCTCCCTGATGAGATTTTCTGGGATCGCGACGAAGCCACCCATTCTGCCGCGCAGCAGAAAGGTCACCCGCTCAGGATCGTGCTTGAGCCAGAATCGGGCATAGGCATGTTCTACCCGATCAATACCGGTGGGCATGCCTTTCCAGGTCCCGAAAACCAAACGCGAAATGTCGAGGAACAACCTCAAGCACAAACCTCCAGGCGATAATACAACACGCGACCCAAAGTGACCTAATGTAACCTTAAGGTGAATTCAATTGTTGAATACGTCTCCGCGGCGAATAAATCAAAAATATCCTATTACATGATTTGTGTAGGCAATTATTCATGAGATGATTATTTCGACGAAAAGATACAAGTTGGCGCATAATCGTTGAAGCTGCGCCCAACACACGCCAAACCATGGAACAGCGATAAAGAGGTCTCAATGCCTATCTGGAAACGCCCCGCCATTCCCGAAGCCATCGAAGCACGGCTGGCCGATAGCCTGCCCGGTGCCTTTGGCATCCGGATTCTGGAGATCGGACCGGATTTCCTTCGCGCGGAAATGCCGGTGGACCGGCGCCATGTGCAACCCTATGGCATATTGCATGGCGGGGCATCGGTCGTGATTGCTGAAACTTTAGGCAGTATCGCCACTATCCTTACCCTGCCGGATGGTCAGCATGCCGTGGGGTTGGAGGTGAATGCCAACCACATCTCCGCCGTGCCGGAGGGGGAAAGTGTGACCGCGATCTGCCGCCCGCTCCATCTCGGCCGCCGCACGCAGGTTTGGCAGACGGAAATCTTGCGGCCCAATGGCAAGCTTGCCTGCGTATCACGCCTGACAACCATGGTCCTGGATGCCAAGACCGATGAGGCTGGGCATGCGTAAAGCCTCAGTTCAGCCAGCCGCTGGGTTGTGGTTTGATCGCATTTTCGGGGTCGCCAAATGAGTTTATGTGGCTTGAAAATGCTTCAGGTTACGGGGTTTCGATGCGGCGCTGATTGGGGGTACGGTGGCAGGTATCTGCTGCGAAAGCGGCGCCAGGAATGGGATGATGCGGCAGAAAACGCCTCATCTGCCAATTTCTGGAATATCTTTGGAGATGTCACGACTGTGGATCATGTGATTGCAAAACTGAACCCAGCAGCATCAGGGGGGGCGCCATGAAGCCGCGCGTTGCCGTCATTGGCACAGGGGGCACCATCTCCTCCATGGGGACGGGCCCGCTTGATATCCTGGATTACCTCGCCAATGGCTCTGTACTGGATGTGAATGGGCTGCTGGCGCGCATCCCCGAGGCAGCATTGGTCGCGGAAGTTGTGCCGGTGCCCTTCCGCGCCATTCCCTCCACGCAATTGGCCTGGCCGGAATGGAAGGAATTGCTCGGGCTGTGCCACAAGCTTGCTGCGGAAGACCCAGGGCTTGCCGGCATTGTCATCACCCATGGCACCGCAAGCCTTGAGGAGACGGCCTATTTCCTTTCGCTCACGCTGAAGATTTCCATTCCGGTGGTGCTGGTGGGCGCGCAGCGCCCGGCATCCGCGCTTTCCGGCGATGGGCCGATGAATATCGTCAATGCCATTCGGGTCGCGGCCGATCCTGGTGCACGGGGCCTTGGCGCGCTGGTGCTGCTGAATGATGAGATTCAGGCAGCGCGGGATGTTACGAAGACCTCCACCCTCCGCATGCAAACCTTCCGCACGGCGGATTTCGGTGTGCTTGGCCATGCCGATGGCGACATGATCGCCTGGTACCGCAAGCCTATCCGCAAGATCGCGCCCGATACGGAATTTGACGTCCGGGGCCTTGAGGCTCTGCCGCGCGTGGATATTGCCTATTGCTATGCCGGGGCGGATGGCGCGGCGATTGATGCCTTTGTCGCGGCCGGCGCCAAGGGGATTGTGACCGCAGGCTTCGCGCCTGGCTATGTGACGCCGGCCATGGTGAAGGCCGGGGAAGCGGCGGTCGCTGCGGGGGTGAAGGTGGTGCTTTCCAGCCGCGCCGGATCTGGGCGCACTTTCCGCACGCAGCGCGGCGACAGATCTGGCTTCGTTAGTGCCGATAATTTGACACCGCAAAAGGCGCGCATCCTGCTATCGCTTGCCCTTGTTCAGGGGCTGGATGATGACGGACTCCGGCGCGTTTTTGCGACCTATTGACCATGCCGCCGCGTAAGGCTGCCGCACCTGAACGCGCCTGGGTGCGGTTGCCTTCCGGGCGGCGGCTGGATTTGCTTTCCCCGACACCGTTCGATTGGACGGATGAGGATTTGGCCACGGGGCTTGCGCGCACCTTTCGCTGGGGCGGGCATTCCATCTGGCCGGAACCACTTTCTGTCGCGCAGCATGCGCTTTTCGTGCTGCAACTCCGCCGCCAGCGCACGCGCCATTGGCTGACGCCGGCCGAGGAGTTGCGCGAATTGCTGCATGACGCAGATGAAGGCTTGATCAATTTCGATTGCATCTCGCCGCTCAAGCCCTTTTTGGGGGAGCGCTTCGCGGCCTTGCAGGCAAGCCTTTCGGCTGCGGTGGCGCTGCGCTATCGCCTCCCGCCCTGGGGGGCTGAGGAGAAACGCGCCCATAAGGCTGCCGATATCGCGGCTGCCGCGGCAGAAGCCGTACATGTCGCCGGTTGGACTGAGGCGGAAATGCACGAAACGCTTGGCATTCGCGCCGCTGTCCTGGCGCGCGATCCGCTGGTGGCGCGTTACGGTGGGGAGCCTTGGAGGCCATGGGCTCCGGGTGTGGCGGCGGAACGATTTTTAGCCGAATTAACGCAGCTTCAGGCGAAGCTGGGGTGATGCTGGCAAGCCGTCCCGAATCGTGCGCGCCGTTGCTTGACGATTTCCTAATTCATTTATTAAAATGAATCTCAAATTTACCCTATGTGGGCAGCAAGGTGATCTGATCCGTTCCTTGCGAGAGAGTGGTGTGGCTTTTGCGGGCAAGCGGATGCTGCCCTGCGTGCCTTCTCTGCTCTCGACCCTTGCCCATGAAGTGGTCCACGCCTGAAAGGAATCGATGCTATGGCTGATATTGCAGGTACTGGTGGTAACGACACGATTTCGGGGGAATTTACCTCGCCAGGTGTTGATGGTGGTTTTCTCACAGCGGGCGCTGATGTTGTTAACGCGGATACAGGCGATGATTCGATCGTTGGCAATGGGGGCGCAGACCAGCTTTTTGGCGATGCCGGTAACGATACGCTGGTTGGGGGGGACGGCGACAACCAACAGCTCTTCGGTTTGGCCGACAATGATAGTTTGGTTGGTGGTACCGGTAGCAATCAGTCTGTTTCCGGCGGGTTCGGCGTTGATACGCTGGTTGCGGGTGTGGGCGATAGTCAAAGGCTCGATGGTGGCTCTGGTGCAGACAGCCTCCAGGGAGCGACGGGTACCGCCCAGATACTTTTGGGCGCGGGCGGCGACGACACGCTCGTCGCGGGCGGGGGCCTTGGTCAATTGCTCGATGGCGGCGCCAATAATGATAGCCTAGTTGGCTCTTCCATCGCAGAGACCTTGTTGGGCGGCACTGGCGTTGATGCCTTGGCGGGTGGCGCTGGCGATGACTGGATGGATTTCGGTGATGGGAATGAGAATTTCCTCCGGACTGCCGCTGAAACCGGCAATGATACGCTGATCGGGGGGGTGGGGAACAATACGCTCGATCTTGGGTCCGATTGGCAGCTACTTGGCCAAGAAGGCGGTTTCACGCTCTATCGTGACGAAGCGGACACGATTTACGCCCAGCAATGGGAGGTGGTCTGTTTCGCCGAAGGCACGCGCATTGTAACCCCGAATGGCGAAGATCTGGTGGAAAACCTCCGCGCTGGCGACATGGTGCTGGCGATGCGGGATGGTCAGGCTGGGTTTGAACCACTCCGCTGGGTTGGCTTCATGGATGTTGCCGTGCCGCGAAATGCGGCCATGGCGGCCAAGGCCGCGCCGGTGCTGATCAAGGCGGGCGCGCTTGCCGCAGGCATGCCGGCGCGGGACCTGCGGGTCAGCCCGGATCACGCGATGGAAGTGGACGGGCATCTGATCCCGGCCAAGCACCTCGTGAATGGTGTGAGCATCATTCAGGAAAGCTGGTGCCGTCGCGTGCGCTACTTCCACCTGGAACTGGAAGCGCATGGGTTGTTGTTGTCGGAAGGCACCTGGTCTGAGAGCTATCTGGATGATGGCAACCGCCATGCCTTCAACAATGCGGCGATGACCGGGTTGTTCCTGGATTTCGAAGCAGGGCGTTCAAAAGGCCAGTATGACCACCGGGCCTGCCTGCCGGTGCTACGCCAGGGCCTGAGGCTGGATGAAATCCACGGGCGGATTTTGCGCCGTGCCGAACGTTTGGCGCGTGGGGAAAAGCCTCGACGTCTAGCCTAGTGCATACCCGAGCCAAATGGGGTCACTAGGCGAAAAAGGCCTTGCGACCAGACGAGTATTTTGTGTTCTGCCCGTGCGCGAATGTGAACGGGCAGCTTGCTATGCGTTGGTTCACCCCGCCATATGCCGCCGCCGAATCACGCGCTGCGTGAGGCCATCCACCGGGCCGAAAAATACGGAAACCGCCCAAGCCGCGCCCGCCATGAGTACAATCGCCGGGCCGGTTGGCAGATCAGCGTGATAGGACAGCAGCAGACCAATCACGCTTGCAAACACGGCAATGGCCGAAGCGGCATAGACCATGCCGGCAATCTCGGCCGCCCAATGCCGCGCCGCAATGGCGGGCAGCATCATCAAGCCAACGGCCATCAGCGTGCCCAAGGCCAAAAAGGCCGAGAGCATGTTCAGCACCACAAGCCCCATGAACACCAAGTGCCAAAACCCGCCTTTGGCCCCAGTCGCCTTTGCAAAGGCCGGGTCGAAACATTCCAGCACCAGGGGGCGCCAGCCGATCGCGAGCATCACCAGCGTCAGCGTCGCCACACCCGCCATCAGCAAAAGCGCCGCATCATCCACACCCAGCACGCTGCCGAACAGGATATGCTTCAAATCCCCCGCACCGCCGCCCATTGAAATCAGCGCGACCCCGGCGCCAAGCGCCAACAAGTAAAGCGCCGCCAGCGTCGCATCTTCCCGCCCACCCGTGATACGCGCCAAAGCCCCGGCACCGACCGCGACCAAAAGGCCGGCCACCAAGCCCCCGAACCAAAGCGCCGGCACGGATAGCCCCGCGATCAGGAATGCCACCGCCACACCAGGTAAGGCGCCGTGGGAAAGCACATCGGCGGTCAGGCTCATGCGTCGCAGCATCAGGAAAACGCCAAGCGGAGGTGCTGCTATGGCAAGGGCAAGCGATCCCACCAAGGCGCGGCGCATGAAACCGAATTCGATGAAGGGGGCGAACAGCGCCTCAATCATGGTAGGGGCATGCGCCGCTGATTAAGCTGCGCGCTCACAAGCTTCAGCCTCTTCCACCCAGCCTTCGGCCATCTGGCGCGCCTTGAGGCGATTGGCCGGGGAAAGCGCCTGTTCCGTGGGCCCCCAGGCAATCAGATCACGCGCGAGCAACAAGGTTTCCGGAAATTCCCGCGCAACAAGATCAAGATCATGCAAAACGGCAATCACCGTGCGGCCTTCGCCATGCCATTGGCGGATCAGGCGGAGTAGATCAGCAGCGGTCTTCGCATCCACCGCATTGAAGGGCTCATCCAACAGTAGGATATCGGCATCCTGCACCAAAAGTCGTGCGAAAAGCAGGCGCTGCAATTGCCCGGCTGAAAGGCTGCCCACCGGGCGCCGCGCCAAGCCCGCCAAGCCAACGGCGGCCAGCGCCTGATCGACCCGGGCATGCTCGGCGGCGGGCACGGCACGAAAGGCACCGATGCGCGGCCAAAGCCCCTGCATCACCACATCGCGGCAGGCGATAGGGAAGGCACGATCAAGCGCGGCCAATTGCGGCAGCAGCGCAATCCGCGCCACCCCTTCCTGCGCAATGCGGCCTGATTCCGGCTTTTGCAGCCCGGCCAAAGCGCGCAGCAGCGTGGATTTCCCCGCGCCATTCGGCCCGACAATCGCCGTCAGGCTGCCGGGCGCAAAACACCCTGAAAGGTGATGCACCGCCGGGCGGCGGCCGTAGCAGACCGTGAGGTCGGCCAATTCCAGCGCGGCGGGCTTCATGCGGAAAGCGCCCAGGCAACCCCGGCCCACAGCAGGCAAGCGACCAGGGCCGAAAGGCCAAGACGCGCGGCGATGCCAGAGGAAAGCGCAAGAGGGTTCGGGAGCGACATAGGTTTTGATATAACATAACACTCAGCCCTGCCAAGGCGTAGCGGGGTTGGTATTGGGGCTGCGGCACAAAACGGCTTCAATTTGCCGATGTTTCCACCCTAAGGCGTCCGGCTTTCACGTAATCGTCGTCAAAGCGTCATTGCGGCGCCACATGTCACGCGCTACGCGGGTTAGATGGAAGCTGTGGCCAGGAATCCGGAAGAAGCGCTGAAGCCGCGTCGTCAGATGCGGTTGAAACCGCTTCGGTTTAAGCCCTTTATGGCGGGCGACGCCTGGGGCGATATCATGGAACCGCGCCCGCTTGGCGGGCGGGTCCGCGCCATTCGGCGTATCATTAGCGCGCTGATCTGGACGTTGATCGCCATTCCCATCCAAGCCGTGCTGATGCTGCTGCCTGGCGAGGCCAAGGTCAGCTTTGGCTGCTTCTATCACCGGGTGCTTTGCTGGCTTATCGGCCTCAAGGTGCAGGTGGTGGGCAAGGTCTCGGACAAGCCGGCGACGCTGTTCCTGCCCAATCATTCCTCCTGGCTAGATATTCTGGTGTTGGGTTCGGTGCTGCGCGCGAGCTTCGTGGCGAAGTCCGAAGTCGGCGAATGGCCGGTGGTTGGCATTATTGCCAAGTTTGGCCGCACGGTCTTTGTCAGCCGCAAGCGCAATTCCACTGTTCTGCGGGAAGCGGATACCATGCGCGAAAGGCTGCAGGCGGGCGATAGCCTGATCCTGTTCGCTGAGGGCACCAGCAATGACGGGACGCGCGTGCTGCCCTTCCGGTCCGCCTTTCTGGCGGCTGCGGCTGATGCCAAGGCGGTGCAGCCTGTATCGCTTGTTTATGATCGCCTGGGCGGGCTGCCGGCCTGCCGGCGGGATCGGCCGCTTTTCGCATGGTATGGCGATATGGACATTGCGTCCCACTTCTGGCGCATCGCGCGTCGTTCCGGGGCGCGGGCCACGGTGCTGCTGCATGAACCCGCCGACCCTGCCACCATCCCCGATCGAAAGGCCTTGACCGTGGCGGTCAGTGATGTGGTCGCCTCCGGCGCGGCGCAACTGCGGCAAAATCGCCCCGCCACGCCGCTTTTACTGAATGCATCCCAATAATCCCTTGACCAGGCGCCGTGGGAGATTCCAGGCTCCTTTTATGATCCTTGGCCCCATGATTCGCGCTTTCGGGTCTTGATGCGCTTGACCAGCGCAGCCGGCCTGCTCATTTGCCCCGTTTCGCCCTGTGCAGGGGCGACGGAGGCTTGGATTTCATGACTGAACGCCAAGGCACCCCGGCAAGGAAGCGGCTATTGATCCGCACCTGGGGCTGCCAGATGAATGTGTATGACAGCGCCCGCATGGCGGATGTGCTGGCACCCCTTGGCTATGCGCCAACGGAAGTGGCGGAGGAAGCCGATATGGTCATCCTCAATACCTGCCATATCCGCGAAAAGGCGACCGAGAAGGTGTTTTCCGATCTAGGTCGGTTGCGGGAAGCCAAGGCCGCGCGGGGGGGCGAGATGATTGTCGCCGTGGCTGGCTGTGTTGCCCAGGCAGAAGGGGCGGAAATCACCGCCCGCGCGCCCTGGGTGGATATTGTGCTGGGGCCGCAAAGCTATCACCGCCTGCCGGAAATGGTCGCGCGTGCTTCGCGTGCCGCCGGCGCGGTGATCGAAACCGAATTCCCGGTGGATGGGAAATTCGATCATTTGCCGGAACAGGCCGCCCCGCAGGGGGTAACAGCTTTCCTGACGGTGCAGGAAGGCTGCGACAAATTCTGTTCCTTCTGCGTCGTACCCTATACGCGCGGCGCGGAATATTCCCGCCCCGCGGCAGCGGTGATTGCGGAAGCCAAGCGCCTTGTTTCGCTCGGCGCGCGGGAAATCACGCTGCTTGGGCAGAATGTGAATGCCTATCACGGCGAAGGGCCGGATGGGGGGGCTTGGTCGCTCGCGCGGCTTTTGCGGGCTTTGGCTGAAATCCCAGGGCTTGGTCGCTTGCGCTACACAACATCTCATCCGCGCGACATGGGCGATGATCTGATTGCGGCGCATCGCGACATTCCCGCGCTGATGCCGTTTTTGCATCTACCAGTGCAATCTGGGTCGGATCGCATTTTGAAGATGATGAACCGTGGCCATACAGCGACGGAATATCTGACCCTGATCGAAAAGCTGCGCGCGGCGCGGCCTGATCTGGCGCTTTCTTCGGATTTCATTGCGGGCCATCCCGGTGAAAGTGATGCCGATCACCGTGCAACGCTGAAGCTTATTGGCGATATTGGCTTCGCTTCGGCCTTTTCCTTCCGCTATTCCGCACGCCCCGGCACGCCGGCGGCCGGCATGGCTGGGATGGTGGATGAAGCCATAGCGGATCAGCGCTTGCAGGAAATCCAGGCGCTGCTGCGTGATCAGCAATACCGCTTCAATCAGAGCCGGATGGGCATGGATATCCCCGTTCTGGTGACCGGCCCTGGCCGGCTTCCAGGGCAGATGTCCGGTCGTTCCCCCTGGTTGCAACCGGTTCATTTCCCTTCGTCGGGCGACCTGACCGGCCAGACCGTGCCTGTACGTGTCACTGTGACCAACCCCAATTCCCTCGGCGGGGAGCTCCTCGCTGATGGCAAACCCCAAACATCGGAGAGAGACGCCGCTTGAACATCCAAACCCCTGGCCTCCGCGCTGCGGAACCGCGCCAATCCAGTGACCAGCGTTCGATAACGCTGCAATTCCACGACAATGCGCTGCTGCCCTTGCTGCATGGCGAACATGATCGTCATCTGGCGCGGATCGAACAGGTGCTTGGCGTGCGCGTGGCTTCACGCGGCAATCGCATCGCCATCTCAGGCGGGGCGGCACGGACGGAAATGGCGGAAGCGGCGCTGCTCGCGCTTTGGAAAAGGCTGGAACGGGGTGAACATGTCGGCACAGCGGAAGTGGAAGCGGCTTTGAGGCTCGCTGAAGGCGGGGCAGCGCAGGGCGAACCGCGCCTGCCCTTGCAGGACCTGCCGGCGATCCGCACCCGCAAGGGCGCGATTGCGCCACGCAGCGCCGCGCAGGCTAGCTATATTGATATGCTCTCACGCCACGACATGGTGTTTGGCATTGGGCCGGCGGGTACGGGCAAGACCTATTTGGCGGTGGCGCAGGGTGTTGCCCTGCTGCAATCGGGCCGCGTGGACCGGATTGTGCTGTCTCGGCCTGCTGTTGAGGCCGGGGAAAGGCTCGGCTTCCTGCCAGGCGATATGAAGGAAAAAGTAGACCCGTACCTGCGCCCGCTTTACGACGCTTTGCATGACATGCTGCCGGCGGAACAGGTCGCGCGACGGATCGCGGCGGGGGAGATTGAAATCGCCCCTTTGGCCTTTATGCGCGGTCGCACTTTGGCCCATTGCTACGCCATCTTGGATGAGGCGCAGAACACCACGCCCGCCCAGATGAAGATGTTCCTGACCCGCATGGGGGAGGGGAGCCGGATGGTCATCACGGGTGATCCAACTCAGATTGACCTGCCACCGCATCAGCCTTCTGGCCTGGTGGAAGCACTTTCGATTGTTTCCGGGGTGGAAGGTATCGGCATTACGCGCTTTTCTGATCAGGATGTGGTAAGGCATCCTCTAGTTGCCCGGATCGTAGCCGCCTATGGGCGGGCCGATGACCAGAACCGGGCGAAGAAGGAGAAGTATGGAACCGGGAAGTAGCCGTCCCGGCCAGGGGCGCCGCAAGGGCGCTTCGGCTGGGCTTCGGAGCGGATCGACGGAGAAGCTTGATATCTCCGTCATCCTGGCAGCGCCGGGCTGGCGCGCCAGCATTAAACGGCCTGAGGCGCTGGCGCGCCGCGCCGCCCATGCCGCGCTGCTTGAAGCAGGGGCGCATGGTGCGATGACGCTGCTATTGGCCAATGACACCACCGTAAAGCGGCTGAATGGGATGCATCGCGCGAAGGCGAAGCCGACCAATGTGCTGTCCTTTCCGGGTGGCGTGCCGGGCTATTTGGGTGATGTCGCGCTAGCGCTTGGTGTGGTGCGCCGCGAAGCGCGCGGCGCCGGCCGGCGCGTGGCCGTGCATTTCGCGCATCTGGTTGCGCATGGCGCTTTGCATCTGGCGGGGCATGATCATTTGCAGGCGGGTGAAGCGCGGCGGATGGAAAGGGCGGAAGCGCGCGTGATGCGCCGCCTTGGCCTGCCTAATCCCTGGCGGGGCGCGACATGAGCGACGCCGGCCAAAGACCCGGATTATTCTGGAAAATCCAGGGCATGCTCCGCCGCAAGGAAGCGGAATCCATTCGTGATCAGGTGGAAGAACTGATCGAGCGCCAGGAAGCGCCAAGCGAAGCCAGTAAGGGTGATGGCTCGGTTGCCAGCCTGGATGCGGAAGAACGCGCGCTGCTTGGCAATGTTCTCAGGCTGCGTGGCATTACCGCCTATGATGTCATGGTGCCGCGCGCCGATATCATGGCGATCCCGGAAAGCCATTCATTGGCCGAAACTATCGCGCTGATCCAGACCGAAGGCCATAGCCGCTATCCGATCTATCGCGACGGTTTGGATGACATTATCGGCATGGTTCATATCAAGGATGTCTTTGCTGCCATCGGCAAGGATGAGAAAGCCTTCGCGCTTGCCGATATTCTGCGCCGGCCGCTTTTCGTGGTGCCATCCATTCCCGTACTTGATCTGCTTTTGCAGATGCGTCAGGCGCGCGTACATATGGCGCTTGTCGTGGATGAATACGGCGGCATTGACGGGCTGATCACCATTGAAGATCTGGTGGAAACCATCGTCGGCGATATCAGCGATGAACATGATGAAATTGAAGCGCAGCAGATCACCGAACGCCCCGATGGCGCGCTTGATCTTGATGCGCGCACGCCGATCGCAGCCTTTGAAGGCAGGCTCGGCGCCGTGCTGACGGATGAGGAACGCGCGGCCGATATTGATACTGTGGGTGGCCTTGTTTTTACGCTGGCAGGCCGTGTGCCGGCCAAGGGGGAATTGGTCTCTCATCCCTCAGGGCTTGAGTTCCGCATCCTGGAAGCTGATCCACGGCGTATTCGCCGGCTGCGCGTGCGCCGCCCCGGCGCCAATTCCCGCGTCGCGGCGGAATAGGTGACGCTGGCGTATGGGGAGGATATGGCGAGGCCTTGAAGCGCGGCGTGGTTGGCGCGCCCTGGTGACAGCCTTTGGGCTCGGGATGCTGGCGGTGCTGGCCCTGCCGCCACTTCACATTGTTCCTGTCCTGTTTTTGGCCATTCCGGGGCTGCTTGCCATGATCGGCGGCGCGGCAAGCTGGACCGTCGCCTTCTGGATTGGGCTCGCCTGGGGCTTTGGTTTCTTTACCGGCGGGCTTTACTGGATCACCTCCGCCATCCTTACTGATGTGGCGCGGTTTTGGTGGCTGGTGCCGATTGCGGTGCCGGCATTGGCCCTGCCGCTTGGGCTTTTTGTGGCTGTGCCGGCTGCCATCGCCTGGGGGGCGAGGCCTGGCTGGCCGCGGGTGCTGGTGTTTACGGGCGGCTTTGTCGGCTTTGAATTGCTGCGCGGCGAAATCCTGACAGGTTTTCCGTGGAATCTGATGGGCACGGTCTGGGCCTTTGATGCGCTGCCCATTCAAATGGCGGCGGTGATTGGCGTGCATGGCTTGTCGCTGATCACCCTTTTGGTGGCCGCCACGCCCATTCTGGATCGGCGCGCCTTTTTGGGTGGCGTTGCGGCATTGGCATTTTGCGGAGCCTTTGGCTTTGCCCGGCTTTGGGCGCCGGAGCCCGAACCCCAGCCTGTTGGGCTGCTGATCGTACAGGGCAATATCGCGCAGGAGGTGAAGTGGCGCGAGGAATCCCGCGTGCCGATCCTGCGCCGCTATGTGGAAGCGACACGAGATGCGGCCGTTGCGGCCCTACGCGATTTACCGCCCGGTTATCGGCTCGCGGTAATCTGGCCGGAGACCGCGGTGCCCTTCCTGCTGCCCAATGATCGGGAGGCGCGGCAATTGGTGGCGGGCGCTCTGCCGCAAAATGCCCTGCTGCTGACGGGAACTGTCCGCGGCGATTTCACACCGGCAGGCTATGCGCGGGATCTGTTCAATAGCCTTGCCGTGATAGGGCCCGACACGCAGGTGCTGGCGACAGCCGATAAGATGAATCTGGTGCCCTTCGGCGAATTTATGCCCTTCAGGGGGCTTTTGCCGATCAGGCTGGTACAAGGCGGTCGGGATTTCACGGCAGCCCAGGAAAGGCGCCGCGTTGTGGCGGGCTGGCTGCCACCCTTCGTCGGCCTGATTTGCTATGAGGTGATTTTCACAGGTCGGATCATGCCGGCGCTGCGACCGGCTTGGATTGTGAATGTAACGAATGACGCCTGGTTCGGCATCACCGCCGGCCCGTGGCAGCATCTTGCGGCGGCAAGGCTTAGGGCAGTGGAAGAAGGCCTACCCTTGGCGCGGGCGGCGCAGACTGGTGTTTCGGCTGTATTTGATGCGCGCGGGCGCTTGGTGGCGCGCGGCCCCTTGGGCGAATCGGCTGTGATTCGGGCTTTGCTACCCGCGCCGCGTGCACCGAGCTTCTATGCATATATGGGTCTTGCCTTGCCTTTCGGCTTTTCCTTGGCCATTTTCACCCTTGGGTGGATTTTGTCGGGCAGAAATCAACGCTGACATATAAATTTTTAATGCAATATGAAAAAAATTGTCTTTTTTTTGAGAATTAATAGAAATCTATAGCTTCTCCGAGCCGCTTAAGATATTTTCAATTACTTTCTATCGCTAGTGGGGATAGGTTATCCAAGTCTTTTGCAACCAAGACCCCAGGACTCGATAAAAAAAACGCGCCAAAGTTGCCTTCGTGGCAAGGAAGGAGAGTAGCATGAAATCGGTAGTTGCCATGAATGATCCTGATGAAATTGCCACCAAGGGTGAACGTGAGCATCGGGCGAGTCCGATTGACGCGCATGTGGGCGCCAGGGTCAGGCTTCGTCGCACGCTTCTTGGCTTAAGCCAGGAGAAACTGGGCGACGCGCTAGGCCTCACTTTCCAGCAGGTACAGAAATATGAGCGCGGGGTGAACCGCATCGGCGCCAGCCGTCTTTTTGATCTCGCACGCCTGCTTGATGTGCCAATCGGGTTCTTTTTTGACGACCTTCCGCCCGAAATGGGTGGAAACAGCGCCGTGCGTAGCCGCCCGGCCTATTTTGGCCTCTCCGAAGCGCAGGATGGGCTTGATGACGAGCAAATGAACAAGCGGGAAACACTTGAATTGGTGCGCGCCTATTACCGCATCACTGATCCGTCTGTCCGCAAGCGCGTTTTCGACCTGATCAAGAGCCTCGCGCCGGCCGAATAAGGCGTAGATTGGCGGCGCAGCTTTAGGCGGGCGCCGCTCGATCTCGTGGATCTGGTGGTGTGGTTCATGCGGGGCTTTCCAGCCCCAGAAACTCCCCCGCGCACCATTAGCCGTGTGTTTGCGGGGCCGGTGCAGGCTGATATCGGGAACTGACAGTAGCGATCAGACCAGTAGTTGGGGGAATTTGAACCCGCATTGCCGCGTGTTTCTCGCCTTCGCACCGTTCCAGGGGAACGCATCATTTAAGTTGGATTTTCTGCCCTGATTGCTCTCGCTTTCAGAAGCCGAGAAACATCGCAGAAATTGAAGTTCATTGACGCGCTGAAGGCGTTCATAGGGGCTGGGGCAGTTTGCGGTTCTGCCGTTCCTGGGTGTTGAGTTGCCAAGCCATATGGATCGGGATGCTTGCCCGATTCTGATAACGCCGCGGCCGGGCAGAAAGGGCGTTCCCCATCGTCATCCAATACCATAAGCATTGGTCCGAATTTGAAAGGTTCAATCGCGTGAATGCTTCATTGCCAACCCCTCGAAATTCGGCGCGGCGCCCTGTGCTGCGCGATGGGGTTCTTCACGCGGATCTTTGCATCATCGGTGCGGGGTCAGGCGGGCTTTCGGTGGCTGCCGGCGCGGTGCAGATGGGCGCTTCTGTTGTATTGATCGAAAAGCACCTGATGGGGGGCGATTGTCTCAATACCGGCTGCGTGCCGTCCAAGGCGCTGCTGGCCGCAGCACATGCCGCACACGCGCAGCGCCATACCGGCCCTTTCGGTGTCACACACCATGAACCGGTCGTGGATTTCACCAAGGTGCATGCACATGTGCATGGCGTCATCGCCGCCATCGCCCCGCATGATAGTTTGGAACGCTTCGAAGGCCTTGGCGTCACGGTCATCCAGGCAGCCGCAAGCTTTACGGGGCCGAAGGAAGTCCAGGCCGGCAGCCACCGCATCCGGGCGCGCCGCTTTGTGGTGGCAACAGGTTCGTCAGCCGCCATTCCGCCGGTACCTGGCCTTGGGGATATTCCCTTCCTTACCAATGAAACGATCTTCGGTCTGAAGGAAAGGCCGGACCATTTGCTGGTTCTGGGCGGTGGCCCGATCGGGATTGAAATGGCGCAGGCCTTTCGCCGCCTCGGCGCCCGCGTCACCTTGCTTGAACGCGGTGCCATTCTGCCCCGCGATGAACCCGAAGCGGTGACGATCCTGCGCGATGCCCTGATCCGCGAGGGCATCACCCTGCATGAGGGTATTGAGGTTGTGGCGGCGCGCGACACTGGCGCAGGTATTGAACTGGAACTGCGCGGCAAGGCGGGCCCCGTGCTTGTGCAAGGATCACATTTGCTGGTCGCTGCCGGGCGCAAGCCCAATACCGCCGGGCTTGGGCTGGAAGCCGCCGGCATTGAAGTCTCGCCGCGCGGCATCACCGTTGATCAACGCCTGCGCAGCAGCAATCGGCGTGTCTTTGCCATTGGCGATGTATCGGGCGGCCCGCAATTCACCCATATCGCCGGCTATCATGCGGGCATTATCATCCGCAATGCGCTGTTTGGCCTACCGGCCAAGGTTGATTATGCCGCGCTGCCTTGGGTCACCTATACCGACCCGGAATTGGCGCATGTTGGCCTGACGGAAGCTGCCGCGCGGGAGGCAGGCCATGATGTCTCGACATTGCTGCAACCGCTTGCCGGCAATGACCGCGCCCAGGCGGAACGCGCAACCGAAGGGCTTGCGAAGATCATCCTGGGGCCAGGCGGGCGCATTCTGGGGGCCACAATTCTTGCCCCCCGCGCCGGGGAAATGATCGGCGTTTGGGGCTTGGCCATTCAGCAGAAAATGAAAATCGGCGCCATTGCTTCGATGATCGCGCCCTATCCGACCATGTCGGAAATTTCCAAACGCGCCGCTGGCAGTTTTTACACGCCAAGCCTTTTCAGCCCACGCACGCGGCGCCTGGTTGGCTTGATACAACGCTGGCTGCCGTGACGGGGAAGCTAACATGAAGCTCAACAGCCTTCTGCGCGACCGGCGGCTTTGGCTTGGGCTTGGCGTTGTCGCTATCCTGATCACGCTAAGGCTTACCGGGCTTTCTGATCAGCTTTCATTGGATACGCTTGCGCGTCATCGGGAAGCGCTTGCTGCTTTTGTCGCGACGAATCTGCTGCTCGCGGCGGGTGCTTATGTTTTGCTTTATGTGGTGGCCGTGGCGCTTTCGGTGCCCGGCGCGGTATTCATCACGCTCGCTGGCGGGTTTCTGTTCGGTGCCATCACGGGTACGGGGCTTACCGTCATTGGCGCAACCATCGGCGCCACGCTGATCTTCCTGTTTGCCCAACGCATTTTTGGGGCGGATGCGCTGGACCGTCTGGGCCCCAAGGCGCGCGCCTTGGGTGAGGGTATTCGCCGGAACGCCGTTTCCTACCTTTTGGTGCTGCGCCTGGTGCCTTTGTTCCCGTTCTTTCTGGTCAATTTGGTGCCGGCCTTTGTGGGTGTGCGCCTGCCGATCTACGTCATCACCACGGCGATTGGCATTCTGCCCGGTACCGCTGTTTTCAGCTTGGCAGGCGCCGGGCTTGGCGATGTTCTGGCGCGGGGTGGCGATTTTGATGTCCGGTCCGTGCTGACCCCTGAAATTCTGGGTGCCCTGATCGGGCTTGCCTTGCTGTCACTTGCTGCCATTCCGCTCAAGGCGCGGTTTGCGAAATCCTAGTGGTGCTGCCCGTGCAGAACCTTTCCGCCCCCGGCGCGGCGCATGCGACCGGTTGAGGGGCAGGCGGCGGTTTAAGGTTCCAAAAGCCCCAGCGCTGCCAAGCGCTGACAAAAGGGCAGGGCGCCTTCGCCCAGGCTGGCCGGCGTGGCACCTTCTGCCAGTTGCATGAGCCAATCGCATTCCGTGGCGCTCAGGCTTTCCACACCCCCATACCAGCGGAGCGCGCCACCCCCATCAGGCAGCGGCACCAGATGGTGATGCATGGCATCCGAAAGCCGCAGCTTTTCATCTGCGCCGGGCCGGCGATGCGCGAGGCTCCGCTGCGACAGTGGCAGCCGATCCCGCGTGATCCGGTCCATCACGGCAAGCATAATCCGTTCGATTGTCGCATCGGACGTTAGCGCGCCTAAAGCGGGCGCCATGCGCGCGGTAATGGCGGCCTTGCCATCCGCTTCAGCAAGGCGCCAGGAAGGGATGCTGGCGCGCAAGCTTGGGTTTTCCGCTTCCAATATCTCCAGCACCTCACGCAGGGTATCGGCGATGGAAGCTTCCAGAAAACCTATGGTGATATGAAGCGATGGCGCATCGCCTGATTGTGCCGCCGCTTCATGCATGACGCCACGCGGCAGATAAAGCGCATCACCTGGATTGAGCGTCAGCGCATGCGGCGTGCCGGTGGGGCTTTGCTTATTGGCCCAAGGGGTCGCGCGGCTTGGCAAGGGAAAGGGAATGTCATCCCAAACGCGCCAGGATTTGGCACCCGATACCTGCATCACCAGCACATCATGCGTATCAAAATGCACGCGAAAACCCTGGGCACCGGGCGGGGTAAGATAGATATTGGCTTGCACCGGATGCAGGAAAACCTTTTCGAGTCCTCGGCAGAATTGCGCGAGCGGCGCATGCAGTTCATGGAATTGCGAAACAACCAGACTGCCCCCCGCATCATGCCGGGTGAACAGGCGCGGCAAATCAACGCGACTGCTTTCGGCTTGCAGATATTCATCAGGCGGAATGGCTGCGCTGCCCTGCCGACCACCATCGGCCATGGTCACGCGCGGATGGCGCGCGGCATCGGTGCGCAGAAACGCATCGAGATTTGCGATCGAAAGCAGGCCCGCGTAGCGATCCTGAGGCCCACCGGCCAACAGCCGCCAGGCCGAGCCTTCGCGGAGCGCAAAGACCTGCTCAGGCGACATGTCACCAAACGCCAGGCTCCACGCCATATTGGCAAGGGTTTCGTTCATGCTGCCATGTGGCGTTTCAGGTGCCGCGACGGCCGCGGCCAGCTTCATCACGCGGGTCCGAATCGGTCATGGCTTTGCGCCGGGTGCCGCGACCATTGCCTGGGCCATCGCCGGGGTCTGCGTCGGTGAGGCCTGTGCCGCGCCTTGCGCCGCGACCATTGCCTGGGCCATCGCCGGGATCGGAATCGGTCAGGCCCGTGCCGCGTCTTGCGCCACGACCATTGCCGGGTCCGTCGCCCGGATCGGAATCCGTCAAACCACTTCCGCGCGGGCGGCCACGCCCGCGCCCCGGTCCGTCGCTTGGGTCGGAATCGGTCACAACCGGAAGGGCAGGGATGGTCTTTATCGGTTCAGCGCTGACGCCGCGCGCCATACCGAGAAGTGCTGACACGCTGGTGAGATGAAGAACCAAAAGCCTTCGCCCAAAAAATCGCTCTACCGCCGATTTAACACTTCCGGTTTTGTCGGGCCGCATGCGTAAGCCTCTCTCATCCCTATTTGTGTGCAACCATTAAACCCCCGCGTTACGGGGCCGCAAAGTGAATTATGATTTAGCCGATCCGTGACGCAAACATTATCTCTAACAAAGATGAATTTTCTAGTCGTGCTTCATAATTTGTTTACCGCAACAATAAAGACCAACATCAACCTATTTTGCGTCATGAATTGATCTTTGGAGTTGGAGGGCGCAAAATAAACCCCGGCATCGTCCTTGTGCTTGATGCGATTGGAGTGGGAGATATTGATGGCTGAAGCCAGGTCAATTGAAGGGGCCTCATCGCTGCCATTGCACGCCGTTGGTGCGGATGATTTGTCGTCTTTTCTTGCTGGGCTTCCCGTCGCTTCTGCGGCGTTTCTGCGCGCTTGCGGCTTTGCGGCAAAGCCTGGGGAAATTGCTTTGCTGCCGGGTGAAAACGGTTTGGCTGGCGCGGCGATTGGTATCGGGAAGGAAGCTTCACCCTGGTATTTTGGCGGCGCAGCCTGGTCGCTGCCGGCGGGCAGCCGCTGGCATCTTGCAAGCACTTTGGCTGATCCCGCGGAAGCTGTTCTTGGTTGGCATTTGGGCGCCTATCGTTGGTTGCACCATAAGCGGCAGGAACGCGCTCCGGCTGAGTTGATTGTGCCGGCCGGCACCGAAAATGCGTTAATGATGGCGGAAGCGATCTGTTCTGCGCGCAACCTTATCAATATGCCAGCCGCAGAATTGGGCCCGCAAGAATTGGCGGAAGCCGCAGCCGGACTCGCCCGGCGCCATGGTGGAAGTGCGGAAATCATCACGGGCCAGGCTTTGTCGGAAGGCTTTCCCTGCATGGCGGCGGTTGGCGCGGGCAGCCCGCGTGCGCCGCATCTGGCCGTCCTTCAGTGGGAAGGTACCGCTGATGGGCCGCTGATTGCGCTTTGCGGCAAGGGTGTTTGCTTTGATACGGGCGGGCTGGACCTTAAGCCTTCGGCTGCGATGCTTCGCATGAAGAAGGATATGGGTGGTGCGGCGGTGATGTTGGCCGTTGCTGAAATGGTGATGCGTGCCAAACTGCCGGTCCGGCTTTTGGTGCTGATCGGTGCTGTGGAGAACGCTGTTTCCGGTCATGCAATGCGGCCGATGGATGTATTGCCTACGCGCAAGGGCCTTAGGGTTGAAATCGGAAATACCGATGCCGAAGGCCGATTGGTACTGTGTGATCTGTTACATTTCGCAACAGAACAGAAGCCCGCAATGATTCTAGATGCTGCTACGCTTACCGGTGCGGCGCGTGTTGCGTTGGGGCCGGATTTGCCAGCACTTTTCAGCAATGATGATGCCTTGGCGGAGCAGCTTTTGCGCGCAGGGGAGGCAGTGCAGGATCCGCTTTGGCGGCTGCCTTTGCATGATGGCTATGATGCGTGGTTGGATAGTCCCTTCGCTGATCTTTCCAATGTTTCGCAGAAACCCATGGCAGGCGCGGTAACGGCCGCGTTATTTCTGCGTCGCTTCGTACCGGAAGGCCAGCCTTGGGCACATCTTGATGTCTATGCCTGGAACGATAGCACGCGCCCCGGACGCCCCGAAGGCGGAGAAGCGCAGGCAGCGCGCGCCATCTTCACGATGTTGCGCCATTTATCAAAGGGAATGTGATATGACACATTCTTGACAGTGCCTTATGGAAGGCACACATCTAAACCATCGAATTGCGCAAAGAAAAAGTGCCGGTCATGAAATGGCTCGCACCAGTTATACGGAAAGGAAAACTACCATGGCTAACAACAATAACGGGTCAGAGCACCTGATTAAGGTTCTTCAGGAAACAATCGTAGCCCTGGTACGCCGTGATGCGTATGATCTTTCGTCGCGCCAGCTTGGCGTGATGCTGATCAGCTATCTCTCCGATGGACCCCACACGGTCCGCGGACTGGCAGCGAAGCTGAATGTTTCGAAGCCAGCCATCACGCGCGCCCTGGACCGTTTGGGTGATCACGACCTTGCGCGGCGCAAGGCCGATCCATCCGACCGCCGTTCGGTATTGGTGCAGCGCACGCCCAAGGGAAATGCCTTCATGCGGGAATTGCGCAACACCATACTTGCGGGTGAACAGCGCGTGAATGAAGCAGCCAAGGCCGAAGGTGGCCGCAAGTAATTGCGCGGGCGGTGCCGGGCCATAATGCGCCCGGACCGGACTTCGCTTGACAGGCCCCTGGAGCGCTGCTTTTCGCGTTTACGCGTGGCATGGGGCCTGTTCTGATGGATATCAGCTATTTCGTCTCAAAAATTTTGTGGTTCCCAGCGCGACCGGGACATTTCGCGCTGTTGGTTGGTGCGGTTGGGCTTGCCATGCTCTGGCGCGGTCAGCGCTTCGGGCGATGGCTTATGCTTTGCTGCCTCGCTTTCTTTTTCCTGTTGATCGCAACCCCAATCAGCCAATTCGTTTTGCTGCCCTTGGAAGATCGCTTCCCGCGCCCTGCTGAAGCGCCTGCGCGTGTTGATGGAATTGTTGTGCTGGGTGGTGCTGTGGATCAGAACATCACCGAAGAACGCGGCATCCCTGCCATCAATGGCGCTGCCGAACGCATGACTGAAACCATTGTGTTGGCACGCCGCTTCCCTGATGCGCGCATCGTCTTCACAGGCGGCCAGGGTTCGCTTGTGCATGGTGGGCTTACAGAAGCCGATGTCGCGCGCCAGTTTTTTGAAAGCATGGGTCTGTCCGGGCCGCGCGTGATTTATGAGACCCAAGCACGCAACACACATCAGAATGCCGTACTCACCAGGGATTTGATTCAACCAAAGCCGGATGAGGTTTGGTTGCTGATCACCTCAGCCAGCCATATGCCCCGCGCCATGGGCGTATTCCGCAAGGCTGGCTGGCCTGGGATAATTGCTTGGCCCGTGAACTACCGGACCGGGCATAGTTTCGCGGCGCTTTATGACGCGCCTTTTCCGGAGCGGTTGGGGCAATTTGAATGGGGTTTTCGGGAATGGCTGGGGCTTGCAGCCTATCGCCTGATGGGGCGCACAGATGCCTTATTGCCGGCACCCTGAAGAACGCAAAGCGCCTTGGCCAGTGCGAAAGGCTGGCGCGTTCCGCTGGCACGGTTTTCGGGCTTGTAGCTTCGCACCGGTAGCGCCAAATTCCACGCATGGCCAGAAAGGGTAAAGCCGCCAGCCGCGGGGTTGGCGATTATCTGACCGGGCATCTGCTGATTGCGATGCCAGGCA
>Ga0315900_10001616_pt1 | contig 35886 bp, 27 predicted proteins | sample LakEriMetagenome_FD_203521 | JGI IMG/M metagenome (GOLD analysis project Ga0315900, IMG submission 203521) | Freshwater fungal communities from buoy surface, Lake Erie, Ohio, United States - Buoy 12 MA114 | ecosystem: Environmental > Aquatic > Freshwater > Lake > Lake biofilm | place: USA: Lake...
CGCAAGGCCCGCCCGGCTCAAAAACGATTTGGCGAGGGATGAGCCGTTTCGAAACGATCGTCGAAGCGTACGCTGCCTTTAATCAAACGACTTGTGGGGTATAAAATGGCTGGAAGCCTATCCCACGGTTGGGGTGCGTCGTTATCTGGATTGCAAAATCTGCGAATTAGCCGAGGATCTCTCGCTTGCGATGGACGTAATCCCACAGGACAAAACGGTCGAGATTGTTGCCGCTGGTGAAGAACACCCGACCCTTGGTCTGCTCGGCCATGCGGTGCGCAAAACGGATGTCTTCCTCGGATTGCGACCAACTGGGTACCAAAAACAAATTGATGGTGATGCCGTCGCGGCCGCACTGGATCGCTTCGCGCATCGTCTGCTGCTCGGTTCTCGGATCGGGCGGGTACAATAGATAAAGCATTTGCTCTTCGAAATGGGCCGTCGGAAGCCCATCGGTAATCAGGATGATCTGCTTGTTGGGCGTGTCGACGGTCGAGAGATTTTGTCGAGCCAATCGAAGCGCATGCTGGATGTTGGTAAAGTGCGAGGGAATCTCGACTTCGCTGATCCGCGGGTCGCTCATGTCGGCCTTGAGCCTGACGACCGGATTGTGGATCGTCACGGGCTTGGGCATCAAGTCGATGATTTCTCCGGCTGGCCGGAGTTTGGCAAAGGAATACATCTCAATGAAGCGCAGGAAATCGCCTGGGTATTCCGAACTGATGAGTCCATGAAGCGCCAATGCCATCCGCTTGACGTTGATGTACTGCCCGTCATGCCGCATCGAACCGCTCATGTCCATGACGACCACCGTGGCGCACTTGGGGCTATTGCGGGTCTTGAACACTTCGATGTCGTCGCTGCGCAATCGAACGGGTCGCTCATCGGGCCTTCGCAGCATCGCATTGGTGACGGTTTGGACGATGTCCATATTGGCGATCGAATCGCCAAACTCATAAGCCTTGGTCGAAGGTAGCTCGACACTCCCATCGCCGACGATTCGTCCGGTGTGCCGACCGCTGCGCGAGGCTTCCAAATCGGAGAATATTCGCTCAAGCAGTTTTGCTTGGAAGGTCTTGTACGCTTTCGGGGTCAAGCGGAATGAGCCTGATTCGTTGCGATCAAGGCCTTGGCGCTCGGCCATCTCGCGAACGACGTTTCGGATCTGCTCGCGGATTTCCTCAAGGGCATTCAAATCGCCCGGCTGGGTATATTTGGAGAGAGCTTCCATATCGATCAAGCCGATCTGAGCGGTTTTGGACGCTTCGTCAAGTTGCTTGAGCAACTCGTCGATCTGCTCGAGTTCCTTCTTGAGCTCGATCGCTTGGGGGATGTCGACTTTCTGGCGTCCGGTGAAAACGTATTTGCCTAACAGTTCATCGATCTGGTAGCGATCGGACAATGCTTCCATGGTCTTTAAAACATCTTGGGCGAAATCCGGATCACTTCGGTCGGATTGGTACCAAATCTGTTCGAGCAGATAGATCTGCGATTGACGGATCGCTCGATCGAACAAGCCTTTGAGCTTCGCGGGTGGTCGGGTCTTGCGAGCTATTTTTTCGAAGCGGTCGTTGGCCTTTTTGTCCAACCCGTCGACTTGGAAGGTTTCCAAGATTTTCTGTTTGCGTTCCATCAGCATGGCACGCAATGCATCGATACTCGGTCCAAGGCCAGAGATTTGGCTTGGGTCTAACTCGATGGCTCGGGCGAGTTCCTCTTCGGTCAGCTCGCGGTAATTTCCGTAGGCTAGGGCGTGTTCGAAGGCGTTGGAGACTAGGTCCGTATCGGGCTCGGCCAACGGACTGGGAAATTCCGTGGGGTTGTATTTTTGGTAGACGTGAATAATCCCGCCGATGTCGGATCTTTTTTGCATAGTGCCCTTATTGTAGGAGGGCTGTCCAGATCTGAAGCCATGGAGAGCCAAAAGGTCTGGCATTCCAGAAGATTCCTCGGGATTCGCCAAGGAACTGAACCGGTCCGACTATAGTGTCCATCGCGTCGGTATCCCATGCGACGGGGATCTCTTGGCCCGTTGTCGTATCGAGAATCGTCAAACGCTTTCCTGTCAAATAACTGATCCGTCCGGTCGCAGCATCGATCGCCGGCGGATGCGTGATGGATTCCTCGTTATTCGATATCCACTCGCTATTGCTGTCTTCTTGGCTGTCTTCTTGGGCGTCTGGGACACTGACCCGCACGATCCGAACGGTTCCTTGAGGGTCCTTTCTCAAGGTGTAGATCCAGGTCCCGCAGGTGGAAGCCATGAGCCAGTGCCGGGGGCCTTGGACACCAGGATACGGCTCCGATTCGGTGTGGGTCAAGCGTCGGATTTGGATCCCCGGTGGGCTGGCCAGTTGAGCACCGCTGCGATGAGCCACAGGGGTCTGCTGATCGAGCATCCTTGGCCATCGGTCGGCATGGGCTGGCAATTGGGCTAAGAAAACTTCGTCGATCCATCGATCGTCGGGGTTTTGCGATTGGTTCGGTACGCGTCCTAGGAAGGCTAATTGCTTGAGGGTCGGATGAGGGACCCAGCACTCCTCGCGTGCCGATTCGATGGCCTGGTCCGGGACCAGGATCAGCGCAGCCCAGCCGATCCCCTTGAATTCCTCCTCGAACTTAGGGGGGTGGAGTTCTGTCCGGGCGTCTGAGTCGCAGTCCCATCGATCGACGATCGCAAATCCGACGGTACGGTGCTCGGGAGCCAAGGCATCGTTGTAGGTAAAGCTGATCCATCGACCATCGGGGGAAAAGCTATGGGCGTGGGTTCCGCCTCGGAGAACCCCCCAAGGGATCGTTGTTTGGAGGCTTCTTGATTCGATCGAGACGAGTTTGCTTGTTGGATTGGAGTTTGGGTCGCTCGGTTCGACATGGAGGCAGGCTCCAAAGCGACGAGTCATCGCATAGGGTTGGAGTTCGTCGCAATGGGTCAAACCATGGATGAACACTAGGGTGGAGCGAAGTGGATGGCAGACGACCGCACCGACGCCGGGTCCATGGATCGATTGGCTGTGGGTATCGTAGAGGATGCGAACAGTATTGTCGTTGAGATCGAGCGACTCGATCCGGGTGGTTTTGGCGATATCCGAATCGGCATTGCGTGTGTCGTAGACTAGGTAACGGCCACAGTGCGAGATGGCTTGGCGATGGTTCAGGAAGTGTCCGTAGTCGCCGAAGGTGCGTTGCCGAAGTTGGGCCTGAAGTCCTGGCATGGCTCGTCTAGCTCAGAAAGAGAAGCGCGACGTTGACGTAGATGAGGATTCCTAGAAGATCGCTCAATCCGGCTACAAACTGATTGCTCATCATGGCAGGATCGAGCCCCATGCGTTTGAAGATCAGTGGCAGGATACTTCCCAGGCAGGTTCCGCAGAGCACGACGCACAGGATTGTGATGGGGATGATCAGAGCGGTAAACGGGGTTGGAGCCAAAATCAGGGCGCAGAGAAATCCCATCGCTCCCATGATTCCGCCGAGAATCAAACCCATGATGATTTCGCGTCGGACGATGAGTCCCCAATCGCTCAGTTCGATATCCTTGGTCACCAATGCGGAGATGATCATGGTCGAGGATTGGCTGCCGGAGTTTCCTCCGCTGCTGATGATCAGGGGGATAAACAGGACCAGCCATGCATAGGTGTCGAGCCACGACTGGTACATCCTTAGGGCAAAGGCGGTCGATAGGGCTGCGAAGAAGAGGATCAATAGCCAGAAGCCCCGTTTCCACGAGAGCAACAGGACGGGTGTGCGGAGGTAGGAGTCGCTCAGGGGCTTGACGGCCACGATTCGCTGGACGTCCTCTGCGGCTTCTTCTCGGACCACGTCGATGACGTCGTCGTGGGTGATAATGCCCATCATGTGATTTGCATCATCGACGACGGGTATGGCCATGATGTTGTAGAAGGCGACTTTTTGTGCGACCTGCTCTTGATCATCGTGGACTTTGACCGATACCACATCGGTTTTCATCAGATCGGCTAGGGTGGTTTCGGGTCTGCCGATGGCCGAGATGAGCAACCGTCCACTGACGACCCCTCGGAGGTGGTTGGTCGTATCGACGACATAGATGTAATAGATTGTTTCGAGCCGTTCGGCTTGCCGGCTCAGCTCATCGAGTGCTTGGCGGACCGTAAGGGTTTCGGCCAAGCACGCCACCTCGGTGGTCATCATGGCCCCTGCGGTTCCTTCGGGGAAGGTTTGCAGTCGGCGTATATCGCGTCGGTCGGGGGCGGGGACTAGGGCCAGGATCGCATCGACGCGATCCTCGGGGACTTTGCGAAGCAGATCGACCGCATCGTCGGCTGGCAGTTGGGTGACGAGTACCGCGATTTGTTTTTCGTCTTGGGTGGCGATCAGCTCGATTTGTCGATCGACGGGGAAGTACTGAAACACCTCGGCTTGCAAGGTTGGCTGTGCGTGTTGCAGGACTCGCCAGGTTTCCTCGTCGTCGAGGCCTTCCATGAACTCGGCGGTGCGGGCCGGGTGGAGCGCAGTGCAAAACTCGCGGAGTTCGTCGGTGCGATCCTCCGCGAGCATTTCTCGGAGTTCAGGAAGGAACAGGGTGTTCATCGGGCGCTAATTGGAAGCGATCGGGAGATTGAAATCGCCACCCAAGTCACGCCAAACCGAGTGGATATGGTTGGCCTGTGTGCCTTGAGGATCGGTTTGGTAATTGCAAAGTTCGGCGATGAAACTCGGTCCTTGGAGTCGGATGAAGTGTTGTTCTTTCGGATCGATTCCACCGGCCCAGCCGAAGTGGACTTGATCCATGCCGGCTCGATCGACGATCTGCCATCGTTCTTGGGCGACGGCTTGGGGCATCGTCGAGAAGTAGGCATCGATGATCGCTTTGAGTTTCGCTTTTTGCTCGGCTTGCAGACTGCTGGCAGGGATGCCTACGGGCTTATCGAGTTTGGGCTGTGGCTCGCCAGCCCATTGGATATCGGCTGGGCATTCGGCGTCGAAGATTGCGAGGGTGCGTTGGGAATCGCTCAAGCTCTTGAGGAGTTCGTAGGAAGCTTGTTCCTCGGGCAGGAGCAGTCGGGTACCTGAGGTGTACTTGGTCTTTGCTCCATCTCGGAGTGGATCTGGGGTTTCGAAATCGCGGAGCAATCGAGCGGGATTGACTCCGAAGAATTGAGGGGTCGAATCGACGATGCGGTCGCCTTGGTAGGTCATGTTGATCGATAGGTGGTGTCCTTCGACGCTCATGCCCCAATCGGCATTGGGTTCAGGGTTGCCGTAGATGGCGACGTAGTATTTTCGGTAGTCGCGTCGTTTGGCCTGTGCGGGGCCTTCGAGTTCCAAGAGGATGGCTTCGTAGGCCATGATATCGACGGCGCGTCGGAAGCCTGATTCGCTCAGGACCGCCGCGAGGAGTCCGAGGGCAGCTTGACGCTGCGGTTCGGTCATTTCTCGCAGTGGGAGTCCTTTGCGGGTCTCCATGGGGATGAAGTGCCACTCGGATCGTTTCTGGTCCTTGAATTCGATTTGAGCTAGTGCTCGTTGGTCGTTGGATAACGAGGCTAGGAAGCCTTGGGCCGTTTCGCGAGCGGCCAGGACAGGGTGCATGGCCAAGAGGTCACTGGAGGTCCACGCAACGAGGCTTGAGCTGGCCGCAAAAGCTGCGGCTGAGCGGATGAGGAACTCTCGGCGCGAGCCGTTGGTCAGTTGGGAATCGTTGTTGGGACCGGAGGGATTGGCAGGGGTTGGGAAAACCATGAGGATGACTCGCGCACAAGGGGGATGGGGTAGGGACAGGACCGGATTTCGATTGGATCGACGGGGCGTTGACGGAACGGCGGCCCATTGGAAATGCAGGCGACTGGGACTTTGGATTATGATCGAAAGTTCCTGCCGACCAAACCCCAAGAAGGACTCGGGGGGCGAATAAGGCTTGATCTGGGTAGAAATTATCCCGAAGAGGATTTAGCCCATTTGGGTTTCGAACCCGCGTCTGGCTTGGCGCATGAGCAACGATTCGGCTTGGGGGTCCCCGAGAATCGACTCGGTCTGGGGATTCCAGGTGATCTTTCGGTTCAGTCTCGCTGCGATCCCGGCGAGGTGGCAAGTCGAGAGGGCTCGATGGTGGCTATGCACATCCGAGATCGGCTCGACACGATCCCTGGCGGCTTCGAAGAAGTTTCGGAAGTGGTCGACCAGGGGTCGGTTTTTGTAAGCGGCTTCGAGAGCACCGCTTGGCAATGGGTTGTCTTTAAGGTCGTCGACAGCCTTGCCGGCAATCCGTCCGCGGTTGACGAACAGCCGCCCCTCGGTGCCTTCGAATAGGATCCCATTGTCACCGTCGTGTCGGATTTCGATTTCGGCTCCATCGGCGAACTTGGCGCGGAGTAGAAACTCCGTCGCTGTGTTGTATCGGCTCGGATCGGTGGGAAACCCGTCGCGGAACTCGACGGGATGCTTGACCATCTCGGGTAGGATTTCGACGGGTCCGGTGTCGGTTTTTCCCATTCCCCAGGTTGCGATATCGACGTGATGGGCGCCCCAATCGGTCAGTTTTCCGCCCGAGTACTCGTACCACCATCGGAATTCGTAGTGGCAGCGCGACCAGCTTTTCGTTTCGCCGTTATCCCCGGGGAGGAATCGAAAGGGGGCTTCGGCCACCGGTCCTTGCCACAGGTTCCAGTCGAGTCCTTTTGGGGGTTGAGCCAATGGGATTTCGGGGCTTGTGGGTGCTCCGCCGATATGGCATGTCGCTTTTTGAATTTTTCCGATGCGGCCTTGTTGGAGCAACGCGATGGCTTGGACAAATTGTCCGCCGGATCGTTGTTGGGTCCCGATCTGGACGATGCGACCGGTTTTTCTGCAGACTTCACAGATCGCTCGGCCTTCGGGGACCGTCAGTGTCATCGGTTTCTCGCAGTAGACATCCTTGCCGGCGAGCATCGCCTCGATAAGAATTTTCGCATGCCAGTGATCGGGGGTCGAGATATGGACGATATCGATTTTTGGATCGTCCAGGATGGCTCGATAGTCAGAGTTCGCTTTAGGTTCTTGGCCTGTCCATTCCTTGACGAGCCCGGCGGCGAGTTGCATGCGGTTCGAATCGGCATCGCAGACGCTTACATAATCGCTGTACTTGCGAAAGTCGGGTGCAGAGCCGTAGGGTCCGTTGGCCCCGGTCGCTTTTTGGCACCATCGGCTTCCGGTCCCGATCGCCGCGACGCGAGGTCGATCGTTGGCTTGGGAGAACCCGGCGGCTCGCCCGGTGCGTTGGAGGATTGCAGCTCCCAGGGCAGCGCTGTAGGAAGACTGTAGAAAGCGGCGTCGGTGCAGTGTTTTGTTTTGCATGGAAGTGGGTTTAGGTGGGTCTAGTACGTAAATGAGCCTATCGATTTGGAGCGGCAGTCGGAGCGCTGTTCAATATAGTCGGTCGGATGGTTCGCGCCGAGCGACTTGCGAGATGCTATGATGCTCTCGGTGGATCGACGTATAGAAACTTTAAGTTAGTCCAATGAATCATTCCTGTGAACCGATTATGAAATGCAAAATCGCTGCTGGTTTTTCGAAAGTACTGATGCTCTTGAGCGGACTTGTGATTGTGCCCTTCGAGCAGCCTAGCTTTGCGCAAGAGCCTTCGTCGAGCTGGAGAAAGCACGCGATCAATCCGTTTTCGCCCTACGAAGCCGTCGGCGTGGCGGACTTCAACAAGGACGGGAAGCTCGATGTATTCTCAGGGGATACTTGGTACGCGGCTCCTGATTGGGAGCCCCACAAAGTCCGCGAAATCGCTCGCGTCAATTCCCACTATCACGAAGACTTTGCCGATGCACCCTTGGATGTCAACGGCGATGGAAATGTCGATATTGTTACCTGCGCTTACTTCTCGAACAAGATCGCTTGGCTGGAGCATCCCGGCGATGCGACGAAGCCTTGGACCGAGCACTTGATCGACAAGCCCGGCTCGATGGAAACGGCTTATTTGGTTGATCTGCATCAGAATGCCAAGCCGGTCTTTCTGCCGAACGTCGGGGGTAGAGTTCTGTACTACGAGCTGACGGGTCAATCGCCAACGGTCGAGTGGAAGCCTCGGGTGATCGCCCCCCAAGGGGGTGGCCACGGGCTAGGCCATGGCGATATCAATCGCGATGGCCGTATCGACGTGATCACGCCACAAGGATGGTACGAGCAACCGGCGACGTCCGAGGGGGCTTGGGAGTTTCATCCTGAGTTCCAATTGGGTGCTGCGAGTATCGAGATACTCGGTCATGACTTCGATGGGGACGGTGACACCGACATCGTCTGGGGGATGGGGCATGACTTTGGACTTTATTGGCTCGTTCAATCCGAGGTCGATGGTAAGCGGTCCTGGACCAAACAGCCGATCGACATGAGTTTCTCGCAGGTCCACGCGTTGCATTTGGGGGACTTTGATTCCGATGGCCAATTGGAGTTTGTCACTGGCAAGCGGATCTACGCGCATGAAGGTGAAGCCGGTGCGACCGATGCACCTTGCATTTACCTGTTCGATTACGACCGGGCTGGTTCGAAGTGGGTCAGGAGCACCGTGCATCTGGGTGAACCTGCTGCGGCCGCGCCGCTGGATCCAGACAAACGGGATGGGCTTAAGGACTTTCGGTCCGGTTCGGCCGGTACGGGTTTGCAGATGGCGATCCGGGATATGGACAACGATGGCGATCTGGATATTGTCGCACCGGGTAAGTCCGGATTGTATTGGTTTGAGAATTTAAAGAGTCGTTAGGACGCGGACCGTTGGCTTACGCTCAACGGCAACGAAGTTTCACCCTCGGGGCTCAGGGAGCCTATGGTGTGCTATTTCTGTTTCGTTCGTCGCCACTTTGTTTAACCCGCAGCCAACGGCGAGGAAGCAATCTAGGTGCGCTATGACTTTGGTGGTCCATCGGCTTGGGATAATCGCCCCCCCGCTCGCACAAAACAAGGCGCCTGACGGCGGGTTGGGGTTGCTGGTACGCTTCCTCGCCGTTGGCTGCGGGTTAAACAAAACGCCTGACGGCTGGTTGGGGTGTCTAGTGCGCTTCCTCGCCGTTGGCTGCGGGTTAAACAAGTGACCTGGCGGTTGGATTGGGGTTTGCTGGTGCGCATCCTCGCCGGTGGCTGCGGGTTAAACAAGTCGGCTGGCGGCGGGATGGGGGTTTGCTGGTGCGCTTCCTCGCCGTTGGCTGCGGGTTAAACAAGTCGCCTGGCGGCGGGTGGTCCAAAAGCAGAATATCGCTTCAGTAGTACGTGGTCCAACCCGAAACTGGCAAGCCATCAAAGGGTGTTACGAAACTCCAATTTTGGAAGGGCCTCCCTTCTCAGGTGGGGTTCTCGTTGACGTAACGAATCGCATTGATAATCGACTCTTCAGAGTCTAAGTACACTATCCATTGTCCCTCTCCCCACATCGATGGCAAGCGACCTTCCTTCTCGCGATAGGACTCCATGGGATGCAGAGATTCCGCCAGCAACCGCTTTGTCGCTGCTCCTTTTAGGAGATTCGCTGCGTGCTCGATCTTGCATCTATGTCGCCCAAGCACCATGTGCACGTGGTTGGGCATTATCGCACAAGCCCACACGCTTAAACCACTTTTTTCGACATAGGATTGAAATCCCATACCGATATTTGCGATCTGCAATTCGGAGAATGTTACAGCAGGATATTTTAAAGCACGCTGGGCTTGGGTTCTCCAACGTGCGTATTCGTCCAGGTCAACAGGTATTTTCTCAATGGATTTGATCGTTGGCCCAAATCGAAGGAGTTCCAAAGAGTATACGGTATCAGACCATGATCCCCGAGGATCATTGGGGAGCCAAAACCCATATGCGGGCCATATCAGATGGTAGCCGTGTATCATGGATCGATCCAGCAACGAAGAATTCGAAAGTTACCGAATGAATCTTACGCATACTCAGACCCAAAGAATAGAAGCGGCCTAAAGGTGATTCTGTCCCAGTCTTGCTTGCACCCCTATATCGGGTGTGGGTGTCTGCGCCTGGCGGTGGGGTCGGGGTTTGCTAGTGCGCTTCCTCGCCGTTGGCTGCGGGTTAAACAAGTCGCCTGACGGCGGGTAGGGGTTAGGGGACGCGGAACTCTTGGAGTTTGCCGGCGATTTCGAAGGCAATCTCGAGAGCTTGCTCGTAGTTGAGCCTTGGGTCGACGTGGGTTTGGTAGGCTTCACCGAGGTCTGATTCGGTCAGCCCGCGGGATCCGCCGACGCACTCGGTGACGTTCTCGCCGGTGAGTTCCAGGTGGGCACCGCCGAGGCTCGAACCGCAGGCGTGGTGGATTCCAAACGAGAGTCTCAGTTCGTCGACGATGTCGTCGAATCGCCGGGTTTTGCGCCCGTGCTGTGTTCCGATGGTGTTTCCGTGCATGGGGTCGCACACCCAGAGGACTAGGCATTGCGCTTTGCGTACCGCTTCGAGGATCGGCGGCAATTTCGATTCGATCTTTTGCCTGCCCATGCGATGGATCAGGGTCAATCGTCCGGGCTCGTTATCGGGATTCAAGTGTTTGACCAAATCGACGACTTCTTCGGGCGAGGCGCTCGGTCCGATTTTGAGCCCGATGGGGTTTCGAATCCCGCGGAAGTATTCGATGTGGGCACCGGTGAGCAAACGGGTGCGCTCCCCGATCCAGGGCATGTGGGTTCCCATGTTGTAGTGGCCGACTCCACGAATACTTGCGCGGGTCAAGGCGGCTTCGTAGGGTAGGAGCAGGGCTTCGTGGGAGGTGAAGAAATCGACGCGTTTGAGTTCGTTGACGGTCCGGCCTCCGAGGATCGACTCCATGAATCGCAGTGCTGAGCCTAGGGAGTCGACCAATTCGCGATAGCGTTTGGCGACGTCCCCTTTGACTTCGTTGACGAACAAGAGATTCCAATTCTCTGGATGGTGCAGATCGGCAAATCCACCTTCGCTCAGCGCGCGGATGAAGTTCAAGGTGGCAGCAGATCGTTCGTAACCGCGGATCAAGCGGATTGGGTCAGGACGACGGGCTTGGGGTTCGAAGGGATAGCCGTTGACGATGTCTCCTCGATAGCACGGCAGAGTCAGGCCATTGACCGTTTCGGTATCGCTTGAGCGGGGTTTGGCGTATTGGCCAGCAATCCTACCGACTCGGATGATCTGTTTGCGGGAGGCAAAGACGATCACCAAGCTCATTTGCAAGAGGAGTTTGAGTTTGCTGGCGATTTGTTCGGTTTGGCATTGTTCGAAGGATTCGGCGCAATCCCCGCCTTGGAGCATCCAAGCATCCCCGCGTTGGGCGGCAGACAAGCGATCTTTGAGGTGGTCGACTTCCCAGCTTGTGACCAGAGGTGGGAGTTTTTGGAGTTCTTCGACGGCCTTTTGGAGTTCGTTTGGGTCTGGGTAGTTGGGTTGTTGAGCTGCTGGGAATTGCTTCCAGGAGTCTGGAGTCCACGATGGGTTCATACGATCTATCGCCAAAAAGTGGGGTGGCTGGACCTAGCAGGAGTGGGTTCTCGTGCCGGGTCATGCCTAATGAATTGCAACAGGATAAACACCGGAGGGTGTTTTGCAGAGAGACTTAGTACCCTCCTGGGGTCGAAAAATCGTTGGCTCCGGGTGAAAAATCGTTATGGAATTCAGCCGCCTTATTGAGGAACCGGGTGAAATTCTTTTCCCAGACCAGTTCGACATCGCCGATTGGGCCGTTTCGCTGTTTGGCGATAATGATTTGGGCTTGTCCTGCAAATTCGACTGCTTTGTCGGGTTTGTGATAGTACTCTTCGCGGTGGATGAACATGACGACGTCGGCGTCCTGTTCGATCGCACCGGACTCACGGAGGTGGCTTAGCCGAGGTCGGTGGTCTTTGGAGTCCTCGGCTTGGCGGTTCAACTGGGAGAGGCACAGCACGGGGACGCTTTGTTCGCGGGCGAGCATTTTGAGTCGTCTCGCGATTTTGGCGACCTGTTCTTGGCGGGGGTCTTTGGAGTTGTCTGGGTCGATCAACTGGAGGTAGTCGATGACGATCAGGCCGAGTTTCTTCCCGGTCTTTTGGTTTTCCATTTTGGAGATTCGACGTGCGACGGCAGCGATCTCGCTGACAGTCCGACTTGGGGAGTCGTCGATGAACAGGGGAGCGACGGAGATGTCGGCGGCGTTTTTGATCAGTCGCTGCTGTTCTTCATGGGTGATGGTGCCGACCCGCATGCGCGAGCCGTTGACTCTGGCGATCGAGCATAGAAGTCGGTCGACCAACTCGATCGAGTTCATTTCGAGGCTGACAAATAACGTCGGGGCTTCTTCCTTCATCGCGACTTGTTCGGCGATGTTCATGGCGAAGGCAGTTTTTCCCATACTGGGTCGAGCGGCCAGGATGATCAGCTCCCCGTTGTGCAGACCGCCCGTCATGGTGTCGAAGTCTCTGAAGTGGGTCATGACCCCGGAGGCCAATTGTTCGCCCTGCATGCGCGAATCGATCCGTTCGAGCGATTCTTTGAGGATCGCTGAGACGCTCTGGGCTTGGTTGGAGTTGCGGTCGTCCTGGATCTGAAAGATCGCTTGTTCGGCGCCTGCCATCAGGTCCTTGGGGTCGACCGTCTGGTCGTAAGCGTCCTGAAGGATTTTGGTCGAAGCGTCGATCAGGCGTCGGACGATCGCTTTGGATTGGACGATCTCGGCGTAGTAGACAGCGTGTGCGGCGTTTGGGATGCTGTGGGCCAAGTCGGCCAGGTACGGTGCACCGCCGATGAGATCGAATTCGTCGGTGGTTTTGAGCTGATTGACCAGCAGGGCGATATCGATCCGTTTGCCTGAATCGTAGAGCCCCGACATGGCTTGGAATAGAATCCGGTGGGCGTCTTCGTAGAAATCGTCTGGCCGGAGAATGAGCGTCAACTCGTTGAGGGTATCGGAGTTGAGTAGCACGCATCCCAAGACGGCTTTTTCTGCCGTCAGATCGTAGGGTGGTGCTCGGTTGATCACGGAGGAACCATCGGAGGATAACGACTTGCGACGTTTTCGGCTCCCGTCGTCTCGATTGCCTCGATTCTCAGTGCTCACGATCGACCGCTCCGTCTTGAGTTGCTCCGTGCCGGCCTTGTTACCGGCTTTGTTTTCCGACCGGGAATTTTACCGAAGTTCGAATCGAGTGAAATCCAAAGAGCAGATTTTGTAGGTCGGACCCCTGTGGATACACAATACCCGCAGTCCCTTTGGTTTGGCCCGGTTTTTTCAGGCTAAGGGATTGAAATCGCGGGGAATCTGCAAATCGTGGGCTCAGGGATTGCCGAAGGGATCGTCGTTGCCCGAGGGCTTTGGGGCCGAGGAGGGAGCCCCGAAAATATCGTCGGCGTTCGAGGCCGCATTGGCCGCAGGTTTAGACGGGGTGTTGGAGGGAGCGTTTGAGGAGGGCTTGGACCCGTCTTGCGATTTTTTAGGTGGATTGAAAACGGTAGGCTGCAATGCTTCGACCTCTCGCAAGCAACTGATGTGTCCATCTTTGGTCGCTACAAACAAGCGATCGGTTACGCTGTTGGGGATCGCCAAATCGACGATCGCTGTGCTGCTCGCATCGACTTGGCCGTCCGCGATACGGATACGGCTCAAGGAGCCGCGATCATTTTGAACGTACAGGTGTTCTTTGCCGGTCCCTACGATCTGTTTGACGTGGCCTACATAACTACCCCAAATTTGGGCCCCTGTAGCAAGATCCAGGGCCACCAAGCGGCCGTCGTCGGAAAGGACAAAGACGTGTTTGGCATCGACAACGGGAGTGCGGTTGGTGGGCATCGCAAGGTTCACTCGCCAGAGGTAGGAACCGGTCCTTGCGGTCGTCGCGTGGATCACCGTACCGTACATGCTGGTGAAAACAAATCCTTGGGCTGTGGCGATGGGTCTGCTATCCATGGGTTCTTCGACGTTGACCTGCGACCAGAGCTTAGGGACGTTTTCGTTGTGAACTAGGAATAGGGCGGATTTGGAGGTCCAGGCCATGAAATCTCGGTTGGCGGAGATAGACAGTCCTCGGCGATTTTCCGCACCGGCGCGGAGAACCACCGGAGCGATGACAGGATTGCTGACGTTGTAACCCACGAGCCGACCTTCGGTCGACGGGACGATGATTCGCGATTCGAGGGAGGAGGGGGCCCCGGCAGGCGTAAATGCAAGGCGGCCTGAGTTGATCATGTTGCCGGTCTTGAGGTCCATGGCGTAGAACGCATTGCCATTGACGACGGTGACGAAGTCATCGGAGACGCCAGGTCCGTAGATGGGCAGATCGCCTCGTGGAACGGAATTCTGCCAGAGCATCTCACCGGTCTCGCCGTCGATCGCCGTGACAACGCCGTTGCTCGCCGCGCCTATGACGAAGGTCACCGGTTGGCTGAAGGTTTTGACGGTGGTTTGTTTTCCGATCGTCGCGTAGGTTTTGACGAGTTTTTGAGCTTGAGCCTTGGCACCTTCCAAGCCCAGCAGGGGGACCTCGCCGGCGGACTTGCCCTCCAAGATCCGTTTTTCTAGGGCATCGCGGTCGACCCGTCGCGCATCGATCCTTTCGATCAGTCGGTTTCCGACAAAGACATCGACGTACTCGCGCCGTTCGCTCGAATGGGGCCAGACCACCAAGCTATCGGCGCCTTGGACGAGCCCGGCTCCGCCGATGCTGTTTTCCCACATCAGTTCTAAGCCAAGGGGGGCAAGATCCCTTTGGTTGATTTGGGCTCTGAGGTTCCCAGAGAGTCCAAGGAACGCAGCAAGGGCCAGTCCAAAGAGCGTCTGGCTCGAAGTCCAACGGTTCTTGAAAAAGCGGCTGGCACTCCAACGATTGGAGTTGCAGCGATCGGATTGGCTTTGGTGCATCATGCTTGGACTCTGCCCCGCGAACGGAAAAGGGATGGATCAGCTTGTATCATCGTACTTAACGGTGTCCAAAATGCGAGTTTTTTCCGGTCGCCTGTAGTTTCGTGGCCAAGCTGCGGCAATTATTCGGGCAAATCGACTTGCGACTGCCCGGTTCGACACATTTGGCAACCTTTCTGCAACGGACAAGTTTTCCACAACCGTTCTTTTTTTGCGGAATCCCGGGCTGTCGATGGGTGGGTAAGTCGATGGGTAATCCGCCAAGTCCGGTTAATCCGAACGATTGTTGCAATCCGAACAAATGGGACAATCCGAATCCTCAAAGAGACCTAGACCCCGAAACCCGCTTAATTGGCATCCAAATCGGAAAAATCCAAACTTAACGACAGAAAATTTGACGCTTGGAGCATCCCTGTTTACGATCTAGAGACGGATTCGTAAGAGTTTTCAACGTAGTCGGGCAAACGAGGCAGTTCATGGCACGCGATCGCAATTTATCGGTTTGGCAGGCTTACGTCATCGTGATGTCGTTCGTGAGCCTTCTGTGCATCGGGGCTCTTTGCTATACGGTCTTCCAATCCGGCACGAACTTCAAGACTGTCGAGGCATTCAAAACTCAGGCAACAGCAGCCGAAGACAAGCACCGAGAAGAGGTCAAGAAAACGCAGCTTCTTGAGATGGTCTTAGGGGCTAAGCCTTCGAGCCAAGCCGAATTCGATCAGTTGACCCAATCCTTTTCGGGCAACGCGGAAATCGCCGAGATCCAGAAGAAGTACGTCGCCGACATGGGGCTTTTGGGCCCCAATGTGACCGACAAGAACTATCGCAAGCTGGTCGAAACCCTGATGCAAACCGTTCGCGAACGGAACCTTCAAGTCGACGCCCAAGCCAAGCGTGAAGAGGATCTGAAGGTCAAGTACGACGCGACGATCAAGCAGGAAACTGAGGCTCGTGAAGCCGAGCGCAAGCGTGCCAACGAGTTGGCCCAGCAACTCGAGCAGACCCAGGTCGCTTATGCACAAAAAGAGAAAGAGCGACAAGAAGAGATCACCAAGATTCAGACCGATCGACAGCGATTGGCTCAGCAAGCGGAAACCGAAAAAAGAACTTATCTAGGCGAGATCGATAAGCTGACCAAGAAGCGCGATGATCTGGCCCGCCAAAACGAACTTCTGGGCAAGCAACTGGAAGAAATCAAGGGCGAGGACTTCCAGTACGTACAAGGCAAGATCACCGAGGTGGTCGATGGCGGAGAGACAGTCTATTTGAACCTCGGTCGTGCCGACGGCCTGCGTGCTGGGGTTCGTTTCTCGGTCCTCGACGACGATACCTCCAAGGTTGCTGATGTGGAGCCAAAGGCTCGCATCGAAGTGGTCGAAGTCAACCAGCAAACCGATCACCTTTCGCGCGCTCGGGTTCTGCCCGACCGCAACCCAAAAACGATTCTTCGGGGTGATCGCATCTACTCGCCGGCTTGGCAACCGGGTCGCAAAGTCTCCTTCGGTTTGGTCGGCAAGCTCGACATCGACGGGGATGGAAAAGACGATCGCGAGACGGTCAAGGCACTCATTGCTCAGAACGGTGGCGAAGTGTCGGTTGACCTGCGACCCGACGGTCGAATGGAAGGCAACCTCAACGTCAACACCCGTTGGCTTGTCATCGGCGACGAATTCAAAATCTTGGGAGGAACCCTCGATGCGGCGACCGAAGTCATGGGTAAGCGACGGGTTGAGCTCGAGCAGCAGGCCAAGTCGATGGGTGTGAGTCGAATCAACCTCGACAAGCTCATGGGCTACCTTCGTGGTTCGAATGTTGAAGATGTCGTCCCGTTGGGTAATGCCACGCGAGCCTCGGACTTCAAACGTCGGGAAGCTCCTCCTGCTCCGGGACGGGGTCGCGTTTCGGGATTGTTCCAAACTCCCGACGGCCAAGCCGCTCCGAAGTAAACGGTCAGGCTCTCATCGGCTTTGATTTCGAGCTTGAGCTAACCGCTACGAGCACGAGCACGAGCACGAGCACGAGCACGAGCACGAGCACGAGCACGAGCACGAGCACGAAAAAACCCAAGAAAATCAGAGCCCGGTTGCATCGAGGGAGCCATTACGCAGCGTCAAAACTGGCTGTTTGGGCTAGATGACGCGTTTAGGTCAACCTGGGGGCTTGCAGGAAAGCTTCCAAATACTCTGCGTGGGGGTGCCGATAGAGCAAGCTACCTAAGGAAGGGTGATGATAGCTCAAGATCTCGGTGCCATGGCTAAACGAATCGCTGACTCGCACATGTTGCGAGCGCGTAGCCGCATCGGCAAGTACCGCATTGAAAAGAAGTTGGCCCAGGGTGGCTTTGCCACCGTCTACCAAGCTTGGGATACGATCGAAGGGGTTCATGTGGCCCTGAAGATGCCTCATCAGTACATTGTTACCGCGAGCATGCTTGCGGCGTTTCAGCGTGAAGCAAGGCTGATTGCTCAGCTTGAGCATCCGAACATTTTGGGGCTCAAGGACGCGAGTTTCATCGATGGCCGATTCGTCATCGTCAGTCGGCTCGGCACCCAGACACTCTCTGCGCGGCTCAAGCATCGGGTGGGACTTGCCACGGCGCTCTCTTACATCGAGCAGATGATCGAGGCGGTTGCTTATGCCCATCGCAATCGCATCATCCATTGCGACATCAAGCCTGAGAATCTAATCCTCATGGCCGACGGGCGTTTGGCGTTGACTGACTTTGGGATCGCCAAGGTCGCTCAGCGAACGATCGCTCATACGATGATCGCATCGGGTTCGGGCACAGTTGGCTATATGGCTCCTGAGCAAGCCATGGGGCGTCCTAGCGCCAAGTCGGATGTGTTTGCGATTGGGGTACTGGCGTATCGAATCCTGACGGGAGTATTGCCTGAGTGGCCATTTGATTGGCCGCCGAAGGGTCGAGCGACGCTTCGGCGCAAAGCGCATCCGGATCTGATCGAGGTCTTGCGTAAGACCATGGAGCCGCGTCCTTCGAACCGCTATCCCGATGCCAATGCGCTGCTTCGAGCGTATTTGCCGGCCAAGCGAAAAACGCTTCGTACGAAGCCAGCGGCAAATCGTGGCTGAAGTGAACTTTGGTCGCGTATTGCTGGAGGATGTGATTCCGTTTTGGATTCGTCATGGATGGGATCGGATCCATGGAGGGATGATCACGTCGCTGTCTCGCGATGGATCGATCGTCGATACCGACAAATCGATTTGGTTTCAGGGGCGTGCAGCTTGGATGTTTGCCACCCTTTACAATACCGTCGAGCCGAATCCCCAATGGCTTGAGATCGCCGAGAGCTGCATTGGTTTTTTGGAGCGGCATGGTGTGCAGGAAACCAGTGGCAAGCTTTACTTCACCGTCACGCGTGAGGGTCAACCGCTGCGGATGCGGCGTTATTTCTACAGCGAGTCGTTTGCTGCGATCGCTTATGCGGCCATGTTCCAAGCGTCGAATTTGGAACGTTACCGATCGGCTGCGATTCGGATGTTTGAAGCTTACCTTTTGGGTTGTTTCCACTCCGGTACGATCGCTTCGAAAACCGATCCTGCGACACGGCCGATGCAGAGTATTGGTCCTTGGATGATCGCCATGGCCACTGCGCAGGAGCTTCGAGCGAACCTCGGGGATCTCGAGGTGTTGGGAGTCGCCTGCTCGGTCTGGATCGATCGGTGTATCGAGCAAATCGAGACGGTTTTTTACAAGCCTGAGCTTGCGGTCCTCATGGAGAATGTCGGGGCTGATGGCCAAGTGCTCGATCACTTCGATGGACGTCAATTGAATCCTGGTCACGCGATCGAGTGCGCTTGGTTTATTCTGCACGAGAGCAAGCTGCGCAAGGATAAGCGTTTGGGGGGGGTAGGGTTAGCGATTCTCGATGCGATGTGGGAGCGAGGATGGGATCGGGAGTTCGGGGGCTTGTACTATTTCCGGGATGTCTATAGCAAGCCGATCCAGGAGTACTGGCACGACATGAAGTTTTGGTGGCCCCATTGCGAAGCGATCATTGCGACGGACATTGCAAGGCGGCTAACGAATCACGAGCGGTACCATCGATGGCATCAAGAGGTATGTCAGTGGAGCTTCGATCGTTTTGGAGACCCTGAGCATGGGGAGTGGTTTGGTTATTTGCATCGCGATGCGCGCCGCTCGAACGACCTTAAAGGGAGCCTTTGGAAAGGCCCTTTTCATTTGCCCCGAATGCTTTGGTACTGCATGAAGCTCGCAGAACCGATCAAGGATCCTTGGGGGTTTTAGTTTTCAAGGAGTCGGTCTTCTCGGTCGGCTGTGCAAGTTCCATGCGGGTTGCAAGATCGAATTGCTGGCCTTGCGAGCCGATGAATTCGCCGATCTGTCGACTCGATTCGTCTTGCCACTGGAAGGTGACTGTACCGGGGCCGAGTATTTCCGCGGTCGATTGCTGAACGAGGATTGCCGTGGTTTCATCGATGCCGATTCCGAGCATTTGCGGATAGGTTTCGACGAGCGAGCGCAGGTCCTTTTGGCGACGTCGTTGAGTGAAATGCTGATCGATGGCAACGCCGTTGAGAAAGCCCAAACCGCCGCGTTCGTAACCTGGGGCCATGATTCGGAAGTTCTCGATCGGGGTGGCTCTGGCCAGGTAGTTTCCTTGGATCGAAGCCCCGGCAGAGGACCCGCCGATCACACCCCCGCGAGTCAATACTTGCTTCATCAGCAGGTGGGCTTTGGTTCCGTAGTAGGAATCTGCGAGGTTCCATTGGCGGCCACCGCCGAACCAGATTCCGGTGGCTTGTTTTAAAGGTTCGAGAAATCGTTCGTCTTCGTTTGCGATCTGTCGATTTTTGGTGTGCAAAAGCGAGCAGGACTTGGCTCCCATTTGTTTCCAGAGTTCGAGCAGACGCGTGTCGCTGGACATGTCGTCATCTTCCGAACATGGGACATAGACCAATTGGGCTTGTTTGCCCCCTGCCAGATCGACGAAACGTTGCATGAGGCCTGAGGGCATACCGCCGCCTCCGACGATGATCAGGGTCCCGTTTGGGACATTGGGTGTTTGACGTTCGGCGGGTGGAAAGATCTCCAGCGTGCGTTCGATCGCTTGGCGTCTCCACTGGGTCCAATCCAGGAGGAAGTTTTCGGGAGCGTTTCGGTTTTTTAGCCCGCGAGTTTCGATCCGTTGTGAGGCTTCGGGCAGATGTTGATGGGCCGGGACCCAAGCGGTGGCAGCTCCGGGACCATAGACGGTCCCTTTGCGACCTTGGAGAACCATCGCGCTGTCTTTGGAGATACCGATCAGGACGGTACGAGCGTCGGCTTGCATCGCATGGCATAGATTCGCGTCGCAATCGCCTTGGTCGGTGAAGTGGATCCAGGCGTCGGGGAATAGGCCTAGTCCCTGAGCGAGTTTGGGAGCGTTCTGTGGGCTCTTTGGATCCGGCTTGCTATAGGTTTTTCCCACGGCGACGCTGGCGGGACCGACGAATCCGACGGTGGCACCGAGGGCGAGGTATCGTCGCATGGTATCGGCCGTAGAGGACCAGAATTCGTCCGGGATTTCGTGGGCGAGTCGATCGTCGCAGACAAGCAGCATGGATTGAGGTTCAGGTTCAGGCACCGCGTCGAGTTTTGGGGTCCAGGTGAGGCGTTCGAGCGAGGCGATCGGTGAAGATTCGCTCGGTGCTGCGGCGGGGTCAGCAAGCATCGATTGGGCGAGTTTATGAGGACCGACGATGACCCACTGTTTGAGTTTGTTTGGCGAACGATTGAGTTCTGCGATAAAGGGTTTGAGGCCCTCGATCGATTCGGCAACGAGGAGTGTTCCTTGGATCTTCAGGTCTTCGGGCCAATCGGAGTAGCGTTCGAAGAACGGAGGGTTTGATCGAGGTTCCGTTTCCTGCGCGGCGAGTCGAGGGTATTGGATCTGGAAGCCAATCAGGGGGGTGATCATCAAGCAGATGGTGAGCTTAGCGAGGGAAGGGAGTTTGTTGATCGCCCGAGGGTACATCGAGGGAATCCAGTCTGAGCAGGGGGTGGGACTTGCGTGGTCTTGAGGGTCGTGTGTTGGATTATCCGCCGAGGGCGTTCAGAGGAACGAAGGGTTTTTCGGTGTGCCAGCGTTTCATCAGATCGAGGTTCTTTTGGTAGGTTTCGGATCGGTTCCCTTTGCCCCCTTCGAGATGATCGGCACCGGCTTCGGCATCGTAGACATCTGGGGTTTCGATTTGGCCGTAGTCTCCGGTTTTTGCTTGCCAGTCGATGAGTTGATTTCGGAGTTGAGTGAGGGTATCTCGGTAGTTGGGATCCTCGGCGAGGTTGTTGAGTTCGTCGGGATCCGTAGTCAGGTCGTACAATTCTTCGAGGGGACGTGTATCGGCCATGATTCGAGCTTGGGCTGGATTGAGTTTGTTTTGTGCGTGCCATTGCCGCATGGCTTGGACGATGGCTTTGGAGTCTTTGTAGTTGTTGGGTTGGAGGTAGGGTCGGGAGGGGAATCCGTTGCGGATGTATTTCCATTTTTCGGTTCGGACGCTTCGGATCCAGTCGACGGTTTCATCGGCTCGATCTCGAGCAGCAAAGACCGCTTGGCGGGGTTTATGATCTGGACTGAGGATATTTTGGGAGTTCATTCGTCCGGGTTTTGGGATACCTGCCAGGGCAAGGCTTGTGGCGGCAAGGTCGATATGTTCGACGAGATCATCGCGGAGTTGGCCTGCCGGGATGTTGGGTCCTGCGACGAGCAGCGGCACGTGGGTACCGCCATCGTAAAGGAATTGTTTGTTGCGCACGTGGCTGATTCCGTGGTCGGTCATGAAGAAGATGACGGTGTTGTTTAGGTCGCCGGATTTTTCGAGTCTTGCGAGGATCGAGCCGAGTTGGTGATCGGTGTAGCGGACGCAATCGAGGTACTGAGCCCAGTCTTGCAGGATGACAGGGTGATCCGGGAGGTAGGCTGGGAGTTTGACCGCATCGATGGGTGTGGAGCTACCGAGTTCTTTTTCGACGCGTAAGGGCCAGGCCTCTTTGGGTGCTTGGCCTCGAAACTTGCCTCCGTTGAGTTGGATTTGGAGGAAGAATGGCTGCTGTTTATCGCGTAGAGTCCAGTGTTTTTTGTGGTAGGATTTTTGGGGGTTCCATTCGAAGTTGTAGTCGGTTTTGGCGATAGGGAATTCGGTTTTTTTCGCAGGCTCGCTGGGTTCTTCGAGGAAGTGTTCCCAGGTCAGGTTATTGACGTGGTATCCGGCTTGTTGGAACAGTTCGGGGACCAGAGGGGTATCGTAGGGCAGATAGATCGGATGGCCCGGTACACTTGAACGATGGTTTTGGAGTCCGAGGGCGGTTTGGTAGTTGCCGGTGATCAGAGCCGAGCGCGAGATGCTGCAGATAGGAGCCGTGACAAAGGCGCGGTTGAATTGGATGCCTCGTTTGGCGAGCGCATCGACGTTTGGGGTGGAGATCGCCTTTTGGCCGTAACATCCGAAGTCTGCCGACATGTCTTCGACGATCACCCAGAGGATATTTGGACGTCTTTGAGGGGGCAGGTTGGCCGAGGGGTCTGGGAACTGCTGTCGATAGCGAGTTTTGAAGGGATTTTCTGCGACCGGGATGGCTTGTTCGTTGACCAAATAGGGTTGAACCGCGTCCCACCAGTTTTCGAATTCCTTGGCGAGCAGTGCGACGGTATCGGGGTGTGTCGAGGCGATATTTTTCGATTGGCTCGGGTCATCGATGACATCATAGAGTTGCCAATCGGGTTGTTTCGAACCTTGGGGGCTGACCAGGGTGTATTGGGTATTTCGGACGGCGGCTTGGCGGTATTTCTGGGTGTCGGGATTGTCCCCTTTGGCCCAGCGACCGAAGTGGGTCATGAGGAATCGGTCGTCCCAGGGTGCTTGGGGGTTTTCGAGCAGATCGAGGAGATTTCTGCCTTGGGCTTGTCGGTTCGCACGATCGTTTAATTCCGAACCTGCGAGCGCAGCGAGCGTGCGAAATAGGTCGATGTGTGCTGTGAGGGCTTGGGTGTCTCCGGGTTGGATTTTCGAGGGCCATCGCCAGAAGGCATTCGCGCGGGTTCCGCCGAGCCAGGCGGTCCCTTTGCCGCCGCGCATTTGGGCGTTGTGCTGTTGGGTGCCGATGGAGGTTCCGTTGTCGTTCATGAAGATCACCAGCGTGTTCTCGGCGATTCCGAGTTGATCGAGGCAGGAGAGCAACTCGCCGACGTTCGCGTCGATATTTTCGATCATCCCGTAAAAGTTTTTGAGTTTGTCGTCGACCTCCAGGGAGGCAAAACGGGCTGCATCTTGGGGTTTGGCGTTGTAGGGGTCGTGGGGTGCGTTGGTGGCGAGCCAGCAGAAGAAGGGTTGTTTGTCGGGAGCCGATTGCATCGAGCGGATCCATTTTTGGGCTCGATCAAAGAACACATCGGTGCAGTATCCTTGGGTCTTTTCAAAGGTCCCATTGTGCAGAATGGTTGGGTTGAAATAGCTGTTTCCGGGGGCGTCCCCGCAGCTTCCTGGGAAGGATTGCCCGATGCCGCCGGCCCCGTGGATGAAGGACTCATCGAAACCTCGTCGGTTGGGTTGGTAGGGGTCTTCGTCGCCGAGGTGCCATTTTCCAAAGACGCCGGTTTGGTACCCCGACTCTTGGAGGACTTGGGCGATCGTGACGGCATCGAGAGTGAGTCGTTCGCGTTCGAGGATGGTGTGGGTCACGCCGTTGAAGAACTCGTGTCGACCGGTCATCAGAGCCGATCGGGTCGGCGAGCAGGTGGGTGAGACGAAGAAATTTTTGAAGCTTCGGCCTTCGCGTTCTAGGCGATCGAGGTTGGGGGTTTTCAGGAACGGGTGAAGGTGGCCGGAGGTATCCCCGTAGCCTTGGTCGTCGGTAAGGATGACGAGGATATTGGGTCTGGAGCCTGCGAGCTTTTTCTCGGCGGAGCTTGTTACGGCGGGGCTATCGTCTGGTGAGGCCGCGCAGCGGGGTTGAGTTGGGGCTATAGCGGCAAGGAGCCCGAGGAACCCGTAGGAAATGCAGATTCCGAGTTGAATCAGGGGAGATTTCATGGGATTCAGACGGTGAAAAGAGTGCGGTTAAAAGAGTGCGTGAAAAGAATACGATCGTATCGGCTGATTTGAGGAATCTTACTCTAGGTCCCTCACGAATGCGATCAAGGGGAGTTTTGGTGTCGAAGAATTGTGGCGGACGATTGAGTTTCCTGCGAATCTAGTTAGAGTGGCTTGACCCACACCGCTAGTAAATCCTCCGTAGCAACCTCTAGGACCGATGAGTATTCCAGCACCTGCCGATCCGAGTCTTGAGCCATCCCCTAGGCTTGAGATCATCCGACTAGGAAACACCAAGCAATGTCCGATCTGTGGTAGCGAAGTACACTCTGACGCTTATCACTGCACGAGTTGTCGAAGTTTTTTCTGTTACCACTGTCGAGCGCAACTTGGGGCCGACGAGGTGATTCTCCAGTGCGGGAATCAGGACTGTGGGTACTATGGCAAGTGGGTTTGTTCGGTTTGCGATCCTGCGACTCAGAAGGCGGAGTCTCCTTTGGAGTACAACGAGCCGGTCGATGGATACTGGCCGGCTTGGTTGCTCGCATCGATTTTTATGGGGTTGCTGGCAGCTTGGTATATCAATTGGAGTTCGGCGTTGATTGTTTTTGCTGGGATGTACGCTGGACTCGGATATGTCTTGCAGAGCATGGATGTCAATATTTTCGGCAAGCTTCGCAGGGTGAGTATGGAGCGATCGACGGAGGTTCATTCGTGCATTTGCTGTAGCAGTCCAACCAAGAAGACCAGTCTTCGGCAGCGGGCGTAGGTAACCTCCAACATGGCCAAATTTCAAATCCATCAGCTTGAGGGCATGAATTACGTCGAGATCCATCTGAACCAAGAGATGGTCCGATGTGAGGCGGGCTCCTTGAACTACATGATCGGAAAGATCCGTATCCATTCGCAACTGATCCCATCGGTAGGGAGTCTTTTGTCGTCTTGGATGTCTGGCGAGTCGGTTTACCGACCGACTTACACCGGTTCGGGTGTGATCACCCTTGAGTCCTCCTTGGGCGGCTTCCATGTTTTGGAGCTTCAGGGCCAATCATGGATTCTTGAAAAGGGAGCTTATTGGGCCAGTGAGGGCTCGGTCGATCTGAAATTTTTCAAAGAGAAACTGCTGACCTCGCTATGGGCGGGCGAAGGATTTGTTTACTTGCAGAGTCAGGTCACTGGGCAGGGCAAGGTGGTGGTAACGACGAAGGGTCCGGTTGAGGAAATCGACTTGCAGGAGGACCAAGAAGTCGTCGTCGATGGAGACTGTGTCATCGGACGGATGGCTAGTGTTCGCTTCAGCATGCGTCGTCCGACGGAGAATTTTTTGGGTCGCTTTACGGCGGGCGAGCCGATCGTTCGGGTCTACCGCGGCCCGGGCAAGCTTCTGCTCAATCCGACGTTCTACTGGCGTTACTACATGTCGCAGCGTCGTGGGGTCTAGCGGCACCTGGATCCCTTTAGGGTTCAATTTGGGTAGTTTGGGTGGTTTTTGCGGGTTCTTCCTTGGAAATGTTTTATTCCTGGTATGCGGATCGTGCAGATTGAAGGGCTCTGGGTCCGATAGGACGATCGAGTCGTGTCGGTCTCGAAGATACCAGAGGATGCCATGGGCTGCATATCGCGGAAGACGTTGCGTGGATGGATTGTCAAAGGATGCCTTGGGAGTGTGATGCTCACCGGATGCCATCCTGTGGACCGATTCCACGCTTGGCGGGATTCCAAGAATGTTTCTTACTATCAGGAGTTCGTCACGAGGATCGAGCAACCCGTCGAGACGGCGTGCATGGATTCTCAGATTGCCGAGACGCTCAATCCGTTTGCGGTGGAGAATCCGGCGGATTTGCCTGCGATGGAACTGGGTTTGCAGGATGCGATTCAGATGGCCTTGCAAAACAGCGAGGTGCTTCGAAACATTGGCGGGACGGTGGTCTCTGGCCCGCAGGGCTCGCCCACGCAGATCGACCCGGCGTTGACGGATTTGAATCCGCTCGGTGGCACTCAAGCGGCTTTGGCCGCATTCGACGCGACGGTTAGTTCGCAGTTGTTTTGGCAGAAGAACGATGTGCCTCAGAACTTTTCGCCGCAAGGTTTACCGCCTGAGATTGCCGATTTGCTCGGTGTGTTTGCGTTCAATCAAACGCTCGGAACGAACATCAACCAGATCCAGAAGCGGACGGCCACGGGTGCGACTTACTCTCTGCGCAGCAACGTCATTTACGACCGAAACAATCGGCCGAACCGGAAGTATGAAAGTGACTTCAGTGGGTTTTTGGAGGCCGAGTATCGCCAACCGTTGATGCAGGGTGCGGGAACCACGTTCAATCGCATCGCAGGACCGGGTGGGATCGTCGGGCAGTACAACGGCGTGCTGATTGCTCGGATCAACACCGACATCTCTCTTGCGGATTTCGAGAACGGTGTGATTCGATTGATCAACGACGTTGAAACCGCGTATTGGGAGTTGTACTTTACGTACCGAAACCTTGAGGCGCAGATCTCTGGACGTGAAAACGCGTTGCGGACATGGCAGCGAATCAGGGAGCTTCAGAAGGTCGGGTATCGGGGAGGGGAGGCCGATGCGGAGGCTCAAGCTCGATCGAATTACTACTTATTCGCGTCGCAATTGAACGACGCGTTGTCCGGCCCCAACGGCATGTACGCGGCCGAGCAACGCTTGCGATACATGATCGGCTATCCTGCGACCGATGGACGGTTGCTTAAACCGGTCGATGATCCGATCCAAGCCGAGGTGATGTTCGACTGGCAAGCTTCGCTTGCCGACGCGACGAATCGGCGCGTCGAGGTCCGTCGTCAGGAGTGGACGATCAAACGGCGTGAGCTCGAATTGATCGCTTCGCGTTTGAACAAGCGTCCTCGTCTCGATGCGTTGACACGCTATCGGTACCGAGGTCTTGGAGACCATCTGTTTGGCGCTCGCAACCCAGCTGAGTCGACCGATAGTTTCTTCTCCAATCTTGGGACCGGAGACTACCAGGAATGGCAAGGTGGTTTCGAATGGACCTACAACGTCGGTTTGCGGCAAGCATCGGCGGCTGTTCGGCATGCTCAATTGAATTTGGCGCGCGAGGTAGCGATCCTCAAAGAGCAGCAGCTTCGAATCTCCCATGATTTGAGCAATGCGGCCCGTCAGATCTCCAGATCCTACGAGCAGATGCAGATCAATTACAACCGCATCGAAGCGGACAAACTTCAAGTCGAGGTATTGCGCAACCGTTACGAGAAGGGGTTGATCAACATCAATTTCTTGCTCCAAGCCCAGCAGCAATTGGCCAACAGCACCAGTGCGTTTTTCCGATCGTTGGTCGACTACAACTTGGCCATCCGAGACTTCCATCGCGAGAAAGGTTCGCTGCTGAACTACAACCAAGTCACCTTGTCCGAAGAACCGCTCAATGGTTCGATGCTCAGTGGGGCTTATGAGCGAGGCCGTTACTTCACTCCTCGGGACAACCCCCAGGAGGTGATCGTCCGCGACCGCATCAGTGCAGGACCGTTCGATCCGAGCACCGTCGGGACACCCGGGGTTGCGTCTGGGTTGATCGAAACGATCGAGTCTGCACCGCCGGGTGAGATCATCGAGCCTTCGGCCAGGGCACCTGGAGTTCCAGCGACGGTCCGCGAGACGACTCTTGAGCAGATCGTCGAGCCGGTCCGCGCACCGTTGCCGAAGTAAGCCCTAGCGCCGAGCTTATGGGGTCCAATCAGTTGACCAGTTCGACGCGCCAGTAGCCTGAGTCAGATTTCTGGACCGATAGCGGGCATCCAAAAAGTCGTGAGAGTCGATCTGGGTGCATGGCCTCGTCGGTACTGCCGTTCCAAGCCACCGAGCCTCGGTTCAAGAGGACCGTGTTTTGGATACAGGGAAGGACCTCGCTGAGTTGATGGGTTACCAGGATTAGCGTGGTGTCTTGTTTGGCGATTTTTTCGAGGTGGTCGAGCAATTGTCGTTGGGCCAGCAGATCCAGACCGGCCGTCGGTTCATCGAGTATCAGGGCTTGGGGTCGCCGAGCGATGGCTCGGGCCAGGAGGGTTCGTCGGCGTTCGCCGGTGGACATGGTTCCGAGGGTACGTTTGGCCAGCGGTTCGATTCCCATGAGGCCCATCGCTTGGTGAGCGGCGGTTCGCATCGATTCGGTGATGAATTCCGGGTCGGGCTCGAGTTCGCTGGAAAAGAATCCGGTTAAGACAGCTTGTTCGGCCGTAAGTCGGCCGGATCGGCCTGCGTGAAAATGTTGGTCGATCTCTCCGCTGACGAACCCCAATCGGGTGCGGAGGTCCCAGACGTTCCATTCGGTTTGGCCGAAGATTCGGATGGTTCCAGGCTGGTGGCCTTCGAGAATGGAAGGATACAGGTTTCGGGTCAGGAGTTTGAGCAGAGTCGATTTGCCTGAGCCGTTGGGTCCGAGGATGGCCGTGTGCTCTCCGAGGGCGATCGACAGGGATAAGCCGTCGAGCAATTTGGCTTTTCCACGTACCACCGAGACATTTTCCACGTCGAGGATGGGAAAGCTTGGGTCGGTTTTTGTTGGTGGATTCGGATGCATCGAATAGAATTTTAGCTTAAAAATCCGGATCGGTTGATGGTGGGCCGGTCCATTTTGCTGGTAGTTTATGGTCCATCGGCAGAACCGCTTGGCCGGAAGCCGTCTGGCGCGAAACGATCGGAATAGGGAACCCTTTGGCTATGAGCAACGAAACTCCCGGGGATCGCAAGGAGCCCACCGACATCACGCGCGCGATGGGTTTTGGAGAGTCGACGCCTAGGAATTGGCCGCTCGAGGAGGATTTCGAGTTCGATTTTGGATCTGATGCGCCACCGGAATCGCCATCGGAATTATCGGTACCCAGGGAACGCCGAGCGCCGGTCTTAGGCGAGTACATCATCTTGGACCGTTTGGGTGCCGGTGGTATGGGTCAGGTCTACCGAGCCCGTCATCGAACGATGGACCGTGAGGTTGCCGTGAAGGTTCTTCCGAAGCGCCTTTCTTCCGACGCTCAAGCGGTCGATCGGTTTTATGCGGAGGTCCGTGCGCAGGGGCGGATGATGCATCCGAACATTGTCACGGCCTTTGATGCCGGGTGCCATCGGACCCGAACCAACTCGGTCCATTATTTGGTTATGGAGTTGATCCAAGGAGAATCGCTTGCGCAGCGCGTAGGGATCCAGGGACCGATGAGTGGGAGCGATGCGATCAAGGTGATCGAGCAAGCAGCCGTGGCGCTCGAGTACGCGCACGGCTTGGGGATCGTCCATCGGGACATCAAACCTGGCAACATGATGCTCACTCAGCAAGGGACTTTGAAGATCCTCGACTTCGGTTTGGCGGTCTTGCGCGATTTAGGTAACGCCAATGAGGTGGGTAAAAGCCAACTGATCGGGACCGTCGAGTACATGTCTCCCGAGCAGATCAATACGCCGGATCTGGTCGACTACCGCACGGATCTGTACTCGCTTGGCGCAACGCTTTTTTATCTGTTGATAGGCAGGCCGATGTTCACCGGGGAGGTGATGCAGACGGCCATGGCTCAGTTGCGAAGGGCTCCTCCGGCTTTGTACGAGTTGCGCAGCGATCTGGACCTAAGGCTCGATTCGATCTTTCAATGGCTCGTGGCCAAGGACGTCGTCGATCGGTGTCCTTCGGCCCATCATCTGCTTGAGAAACTCTACGAGCTCGGTCTGCTCGAGCGTCCGGGACCTTCGCTTTCGGGTCGCAAGTCGGATTCGCGCAAGCTGGACTTGCGGGAGGGTGCGACGCGAGAACGACCTACGAGTATCGGCCAGGGAACCTCGACATCGCGGAAGTCCTTCGGTCCGTTTGGAATCGACTTGGGGATGGTCCATTCACGCTCGAGCTACGTCAACCAGGAGTTCAAAATCGAGCAAGTCCCTTTGGATGGCGAGCTGCTCGAATTGAGGAACATGGTCTATAGCGACCAAGGTTTAGTCAGGATCGGATCGGCAGCGGCCGACCAGCGGGTTCAGCATCCGGAGCAGATTTTCTATGGGATCCAGCGATGGTATGGCTTGCCGATGCTGGAGAAACCCTTCGGCGGACGGCGGGTTCCGCCCGAGGTTCTCGTCGCGAGTATTCTGCGGCAAATCATCCTGCAGACTCGGAGCAAATACCCGAGCGCATCGCATGCGGTTGTGACCGTTCCGGGCTGCTACGACCAGATGCATCGCCTCAGCACAAAAATCGCTTGCTCGATCGCTGGATTGGAAGTTTTGCAACTGCTCGATAAGCCTCTTGCGGCGGCTTTGGCCCATTGCGAAATCGAAGCCCGATTGGCCCAAGCTCGTGGGGATACGGACTATCAGAAAAATATCTTGGTTGTGATGCTCAGCGGCAGTGCCTGCGAGGCCTCGGTTGTGCAGTCGACCACGACGCGGGTTCAAACCCTCGGGGCGGTCGGAGATTCTCGTCGCGGCACGGTTCGGTGGTACGACGTTGCAACCAAGCGGCTCGCTGGGATGATCGAAAAGCAGCATGGGATCAGCGCTCGGGAAAATCTGGGGCTAGCTTCTCAATTGCAGCGAACGATGGAACGGGCCTTTGAGCGTCTGCGACACGCGGCCAAAGTCCCCTTCATTATCGAGCTTCCAAAGGGCAAGTTCGAAGGATCGGTCGAGCGGGATCGAGTTTCCGATTGGGTGGATGATCTGGTCGATGACTGCGAGCTATTTGCCAAGGAGGCGATGGCCCGAGCGAGTGTCGATGGTCGGCAAATCGAGACGCTGATCGTCATCGGCGACCTGCGTTGGCTTCCGACGTTGCTCTCGCGGATCACGGCATTGGTGCATCCGAAAGCGAAAGTCATACCGATGGGTTCGACCGATTTGGCTCGGGGTGCAGCGGTCCAAGCCCGCCACTTGATGCCCCCGTTGGATGCCAAGAATCCCGTGGCCTTTGGTGCATCGAGTTACGACTTCGGGTTGATCATTCAAGAGCGGGACGGAAATGTCCATCCTCCGAAGGTACTGATTTCCAAAGACACGCCAAGTGGCCATTCCATCAGCCGTACACTTCGCTTCAGCCGGGAGGGCAAGCAGCAGCCGGTGCTGCAGTTCATCGAGGGGACGCGTTTGGGCAATCTCCATTGGAACCGCTTGGCCAGCATCGACTTGCAGAACTGCTTTGCGGGACGGGAGCAGGCCGACCCGTTGCAGTTGACTATGGAAACCGATGCTAGCGGAATGCTCAATAGTTCGATCACTTGGCTGGCTGGCAACAAGCAGCTTTCGGTCCCTCCGCTTGGGATCCCCACGATGGACGCGATCTCGCTGCGTCATTGGCGCGATTGGCTCGAATCGCTCATGCTCTGCAGCACCTAGTGCACAGGCTAGAAGCGTATAGTGTCCGTCGCCACCTGTCCGGACGTAGCCACCTGTCGCCAGACGGTGGAGGCTTTACTTCTTCATCCGTCCTTTAACCACAGAACACACCGAATACACGGAAATAAAGCCTTCCCGTGTTATGTCATGCTTCCGTGTATTCGGCGTGTTCCGTGGTTCCCTGCTCTTCGGCGACAAGAGTCAATACGTGGTCGCCGCACCGCAGTACCGAGCGGCAGCCAACACAGCGATGGGTTGGAAGAACGCCAACCTACTAACTGAATTGAGAATTGAGAATTGAGAATTGAAATCCATGCGGGTCGGCGTGTTCTTAATAATTCTCCATTCTCAATTTTCCATTCTCAATTCCTAGGTCACCGAGGATGATTTTGTGAGAGCGGCGGGGGCAAAGAAGGTGATGGTGGAGGGGTGACTCGCTAAAGTTTACTGATCAACCGCAATGAACACGCAACCGGGTGACCCAGTCCTGAACCGCACCGATCAACTCGGCTCGTGCCGACTTCGGAAAGTGAGGAAGCGATAGTAACTCAGGACGTGCGACGAAATCGTTCATGGAGAAGTCCGCTGCCAAACTCTGGATGAACGCTTTGGCCGTTTCGACAGCAGCGCATGGTTTGATGCCGTCAGGAGCCTCGAACGCGGGCGGCAAAAACCATTTCTCGTCGTTCAACTCGATCGCGTCGGTAAACTGTTCCGAGCGATAACCGGAGAAGAGCGGGCCGAAGAACACCAGCAGTTCCGGAAACTCACGCCGCAGAGCAAAGAAGCGAGCGGACGTAGCCCGCAGGAACAGCCAGTGAAACCGGGGTAAGTCCTTTGTGTCTGGAAGAGATGGGTACGGACGGGTTGTATGACTTGGATCTGGGCCGGCGTAAGTTAATCCGGAGTCCCGAGCGATACGGTCCCGATACCTCGTCACTGTATCGGGAGAGAGGTGAAACTCATCACCAGACCCGCCCAATTGGGCAACCGCAAGGAGGCGTGCGAAGCGTGAAGTCGGTAGGACATCGTCCAAGGCAATGGTATCTGCGACCTCGCAAACCGGCGGCAGAGGCGGGTTCAGGGCGACATCGCATATAATAGCGATCTTAGTGACGGTATCGTAAAGGGCGGTCCCGTCGCCTGACTGAGCCATCTTCAGCAATTCGTCCAAAAGCGCCCCCCCCACACACGCCAGCGCCGAGGCCCTCACCTCGCGGATCTCATCCTGGATTCGATTTAGAACATATTGGAGTAGGTCTATGTCGATCTCCCTGGCCGTCAGGTGCATCAGTAGTTCCATAGCCAGCGCCGAGAGTTCGAGGATCGATTCGGTGCTGGTCGCGAAATCGACCGCCTCACCCGTGGTGACACGGAAAGAGCGATCCGGCCGGCCGGCACCATAGCCGCTCTCCTGCTCCAGCGCCCCGACGTGCTCCAATGCTCGCTCGACTGCAACGGCGAACGGGTAGAGTTCGTAGCCAACCATGTGCGGGCGGTAGAACAGTCGGCGGACAACCTCCACATCGCGATAGCGGTCGAGGCGCTCGTGGGTTGAACAGCTGAACCGCGGATCGGGTTCGCCCGCCGTTTCGTAAGCGATAACCGGCGATTTGCGTTTCGGGTCGAACAGCGTGTCACGGAACGCCGGGTCTTCGAGGGCGGACTGATAGACTAGTTGGTCCCGAGCGTGGCGGAGGGTGAGCAGGAACTGGCCAAGCGTAGAAGCCTGAAATTGAACCCAATGGAACAACTCGTGGTAGTAGGCGACATTGCCCCCAAGGCCATCCACGAGCGAACCTGAGGCGATGCGTGCCCGTTCGGTCGCTCGGTCGAGCGGGTGGGCCGCGATCAGACAAGTCAGCGGGCTGAAGGTGGCCCGCGTCCCGAGCGAGTGACGCAGTGGCGGGAAGTCCCACTCGTATCCGGTCATTGGTCTTGCTTGGTTTCGGTGAAGGTCGCTTGGTTGGGCTTCGCCGCTACGTGCTTTTTGATTTGAGCTTTGATGCCTTCATACAAGCCGCTGCCGACTGCGCTAGTGGCGATCGCCAGAACGACCTCGTACCACTCCAATTGGCCCATCGGAGCGTCTGGGTCGGACGGCAGTCGCCGAGGCTGGCTGTCGTCAGGGATTAGTTTCCCACCGTTCTGGCTCTCGAACTGCCGTATCTCTTTCAAAAGGTTTTCAAGGTCTGCCTTCGTGCCGCCTACGGTCCACATGATGTTGTTCATAAACATTCCTTCCCATGCATCATTTTCAAAAGTAGCACCGACTCTGACCCTGGAAAGTCTCTACTCGGTGCGTCTTGACATACTTTGCGTTGCTGAATGCGATCGGTCGCATTTCACTCCATCGCCTAACTTGTCTATAAAAGAACGAGATAAAACCTGTAGACCGCACCATCGCAGCCTATCACGCAAGTCTGGCTCGACCCGGAGTTGAATGATATCCGGCACTTGCGAGCCGAGCAAGAATTTTATGGGTTGATGGCTATCTCGGCAAAATCTCGGGCTGGCCACGATTGTTCCATTCGATGCGGGCTAGCAGACAGACCGAATTGCAACGTGAGTTCCCACTGCATGTGGTTTGTTCCTGGCTTGGCAACTCACCACGTATCGCGCAGCAGAGCTACCTGCTGGTGACCTAGGATGATTTTGCTAAGGCGGCAGGGGCGAAGAAGGTGAAGGTGTGAGTAGCTGGTGGTGTGGGAGGGTGCCCGGCAACGGGCAGGCTTACTCATTCAGATTATCTGCAACCATCAACCCGGATGGTTGGCGTTCCGATCTGCTTAGCCGTCACCTCGGAGCAGCGCATACACCAGTTCCTTGCAGGGCTTGCCACGGTAAACAACGCGACGGCTCTCCATAAACTCGAAGCCAAGACGCTCCAAAAGGCGAATGCTAGGCAGGTTGCGCTCGTCGGTGACGCCCACGATTCGTGCGACATTGGTGGCGGAAAACATCAACTGCAGCGCTTCGCTGACGGCTTTGCTCGCGATGCCGCGACCCTGCGCAGACGGCTCTAGCGTGAAGCCAACCTCCCCGATGCTACTGTCCTCTGACAGATATAAGCCGATGTCGCCGACCAAGCGGTCGGTCGCCGGATCGCTGATGCCAAGCTGCACCCAATGACCGGCGACAAACAGGGGAGCTTGGCTCATCTCGTCGAGGAACTTGAGCGATTCTGACTCGGACATGGGCGATCATCCCTGATAGCGTCCGAGTTCAGGAATGCCGCGATAGGCTTGAAACGCGTCGCGGTCGGAGGATCGCAAGCGCCGAAGGCGCCCACCGGAAAACTCGCGGGGCAGCACTGTCTCTTGCATGACTGCTAACGTCCGCGATAACCGAGTCGCGGCGATTGATTTTCCATTGCCAAAACCGACGACTCCGCGACTTCGGTTAATCGCATGATTCGCCGCCTTTTCCGTCCGACGGTCCGGCAGCACCTGCCATCTATTCGCCTACAAACCTGCCGTCAGATGACATGATAAACGAATCAGAGGCGTCGGGTGTATAGATGGGAAAAATCTGTTTGAGCAAAGTCTTCGGAGGCGTCGTGATATCAGCACAAACGCGGACATTTCCGCCGCGTCGATCGTCCCAGAATACATTCAATTCCAGATGATATTCCGTGCCGTCATCGAACACACCGTCATAGGTCGTCAAGCAATCATGTTCCTGGTGGGTTCGCTCAATTTCGGCAGCCAGAGATTGGTAGGTCCATTGCCGAAACCGGTCGAGATGTTCGGCAAGGATCAATCGTTTATCGTCAGCATCCATCTTCAGTCAGCGAACTTGTTTTTAAACGGATCAGCCTAAACCCAATAGACCGCACCAATGCGGCTTATCACGCAAGCTAGCCTCGCCGCGAAGTTGAATGATATCAGGCACTTGCGAGCGGATCAATTATTGGATGGAGTGATAGGCTGTTTCGGCCTATGAATCCCGAATCGACTGACGAGGCGAGCATTCCCGACATCTCTGTTGCGGCAATGAATTCCACTACGATTCGAACTCAACTAGTTCGAATCCTGCACCTCCGCTACAAAACAGCATGTTTTCCCTGGAAAAACGAGGGTTTGAGGACGACTCTGGCGACTCACAGGACGACTCACCAGGGGCCAAGGCAGCGCACAAGACGACGCAGCACCTGCAGGCATGGACATGCATGGATAGGCACAGAAAGCCAAAGGAACTGGCCAGAAATGCGAAAAACCCTGGGAAAACTAGGATTTTTGAGCGGAGAGGACAGGAACCGAACTTTTGGGTGTTTTCCTTGCGTTTTTGAGGAGTTCGAGAGGTGCTTTTCCTTAGCAAGGTGATTGAAAACGAAGAACCACTGTCGACTACAGCAAGTCCAAGAAGGGTTTGAGTCCATGGACGGATTGGATCAATCCATGCCCTTCAAATACCTCTAAGAGTTCCACGGCCGTGTAGGGTGGTCGGCGTAAACTCTCCCTTTGCCGCTTGAAAACAGAGCAGACGGCTCCCGGTACCGTTGCAACAAGCGATGACAGAAACTCATCAGGGTGGAGAGACTCAATTCCATAGCGGGAAAGTGCCTCGGCCGGAAAATCCTTCAGGTTGTAAGTGATGATCGCACGAGCATCGGCGTGGATTGCAGCAGCCAACACATGACGATCATCCGGATCCGGCAAATCAACTGTATGAATTA
>Ga0315900_10001621_pt1 | contig 35854 bp, 35 predicted proteins | sample LakEriMetagenome_FD_203521 | JGI IMG/M metagenome (GOLD analysis project Ga0315900, IMG submission 203521) | Freshwater fungal communities from buoy surface, Lake Erie, Ohio, United States - Buoy 12 MA114 | ecosystem: Environmental > Aquatic > Freshwater > Lake > Lake biofilm | place: USA: Lake...
AGGAAGGCCATTTTAAGAAACCCCGTTTTTCGCGGGATTTTTAGTACCCCCGAGAGGAATCGAACCTCCGACCTACGGTTTAGGAATTTTGGTTTGCTTTTGGACCAAAGGTGTCGATTCCCCGAGGAAATTGGCCTTCTTGAAATTTGTTGTAACCAAATTTCGAGGAGTTTGTAACCAATGTCCAAAGTTCTGCCGACCTACAGCCACTTCAAACCGCGCAACATCGGCTACGTTTTCTGGCGCGGAAAGCGCTTTTACTTCAACGGCGCACCTTTCGGCAGCGAAGCGAGCCTAAAACTCTACCACGACTTCATCCGCATCAACTGCGGAACCAAGCGAGACAAGGCCAGCCCCGTGCTGATCGCCAAGCCCCTTCGAGACGTAACGCTCGCCAAGCTGGCCGACATGTACCTGGAGCACATGTCCGAGCCCGGTCGCCTGGAAAAGGGCGAGCTCGACAAGCACCGCCGGATTCTGGAGATCGCAGTCGAACGCTACGGCACGCTGCTCGCCTCTGAGTTCGGCCCGGTCTACTTGGCCGACCTGCGCGACTATCTGGCGAGCAACGAGTTCATTCGCCAGTTCCGCAATCGCAAAGGCAAAGTCACCCGGACGATGCGCTACCGTTTAACCCGGACGACGATCAATCATCAGTTGGGAAACTTTAAGCGGGTCTTCAAGTGGGCCGTCTCGCGCGAGATCATCTCGCCGGACCGGTTGACCGCACTCGCGACGGTTGGTGGGCTGCGTTATCAGAAGTCCGAAGCCCGCGAGACCGCGCCGCGTCTTCCAGTCGATTGGGCCACGGTGCAAAAGGTTCTGCCTCACGTGACTCCAGTCGTCGCGGACATGATTCGGTTCCAGTGGCATACTGGCTGCCGGCCGCAGAACGTCTGTACCATCCGGCCGTGCGAGGTTGATACCTCTCAGGAGCCTTGGGTCTGGACGCCGACGCATCACAAAGCCAAGTACCGTGGGCATGATCTGGTCATCTTCCTCGGCCCGGCGGCTCAGGCGGTGCTCAAGCCCTACCTTGATCGGCCGTCGAAGCAGTACTGCTTTTCGCCCAAAGAGTCGGTGGCTCATCGCTACAAGACCGACCAGCCGCGGAAGAATCGCAAACCGAAGTCGGACCTGAAGCACATTCGGGATCATTACACGACGGATACCTACCATCAGGCCGTCACCCACGGGATTGCCCAACAGGCGACGCCGCGAATTGACCAGCCCTACCGGGTCGCGAAATTCAGGGCGGCGGGTCTAATCTACTGGACGCCACACCAGCTGCGGCACGCGAAGGCCCAGATGATTCGCGACCAGTTCGGCCTGGAGGCAGCTCAAGCCGTCCTCGGCCACAGCAGCCTGACCGCAACGCAGATCTACGCAAAAAAGCGGCTGGACCTGGCGAAGGAACTGGCGGCGAAGTGTGGGTAGGACTCCCCTGCTCTGGGTTCATTGTCGAGGCGGGGGGGCTGTTGAGACGCAAGTCCTCGCCGGGCTCCCGCCTAAATTTTGTCGGACTTCTGCAGATTGCATTTGCGGCAAAGAAGCTGGACGTTTTGGTCCGAGTTGCTGCCGCCTTTGGCGACCGGGACAATGTGATCGAATTCGAGGTAGTCAGTTGCTCCGCATTCGGCGCACTTGCCGCTGTAACGCTGCCAGACCCTTTGGCGCACTTCACGCGGGATATGGCGGTCTGGGGCTCCGGTGGAACGGCGAACCAAGGTTTGGTTGTTAAGTTGAAGCAAGGACTTAAACCGCTCAAAAAACAGAGGGTCTGGCTTCCTGCAGCGGAAACTGATGGTCGGTTTGTTCTTGACCGTTAAATTCAAGAGCCGATCCTGACCGTTCCAGCCGACAATTGCCCGATAAGTGATGCTCAACGGTTTAGTCTCGGACTCAAAAATGACCCGGGAGTCCGTCAGGGCTAAGTTGCCGTCGTGCAGGTCGTCTGTAAGGCCCGACTTTAGGTTGCGCTGAATGTTGGCTTCACATCGTCCCCAGAAGAAAACAGACTCGCTTGGCTGTAAGTTCAAACCCGGCGGGGGCGGGACTTGGGGCGGATTTCCACTGGAAATCATAGTCCTTTCTCTGAGAAGGCTGAGTTCGCTTCGGATGTAGTCTTTAAACATGGCACCAAAAGAGAAAGTCTGCATCAGCCATTTCAGATACCGCTCTTCCTCGGCGGTCACGACTCCATCTGACTTAACGTCCGCTAGCACATGTTCGGCGAAGGACTTTGCATGCGGAGTTACTGCCTCTAGCAACTCCTCGCGAGTCAGCCCCAGTGCGTCGGCGGAGGCTTGTAGGTTTTGCCAGAGCTTTTGGTCAAGGATGCCTGTTGAAGTCGCCTCAGCGAACAAGCCCCGTAAAATACCGATCCCCTGGCGTAAAGCGTTGCGGCGAGCAAACACCTTTACGGTTGAGCCAGTGAAACTGGCGACGCCCTGCAAAGCTTCCAGTTCGGATGCCGTCAGGACTCCGTCTTTGAGGGCTTCCGAGAGACATTCTGCAAATGCAAGCGAGGCGACTTCTTCGTTGAGTTGCTTCACTTCGTCTTGAGGTAAACGGAGCTTTTCAGCGATGACGCCGAGTAATTGGCGTTGATTCGGTTGGGGTAGCCCGTTCTCCCACAGTCGCTGCAGCATCAGCTGGTAGTATGCTTTTGTCGCGACCTTGAGATCAGTCGGATTGTATTCATGAGCAATCAACACCTCGCTCAGGTCAAAAGCCGACTTCTTGGTTTGAAAACCGTGTGCGATAGCCTGCTGTAGCAGCCTCACGCGTTGCTCCTGACCTGGGTTGGTGAATTCGGTCCAAGCGCGTTTGAGAAGCGATTTGACTTTGGACATCGGTGGGATCCCAGAACCTTAGGTGGAAGGAAGGGGTAAACTCGAGCCGCGAACGGCTATCGCCCCATCTTAGCGAGGATTTCTTGCGGGAAAACAGTCGTGAGCGGCTTGCGGCTTGGGCCGGCCACCTTTCGGGCCAAATTCGTGATGAGGCTGTAAAAAGGATGCCAGTGGTAGGCAAAATTCCCAGTTTGTAACATTTCAGGCTGCGCGTTCCATACGCCGCACCAGCTGCGGCACGCCTAGGCCCAGATGATTCGTGGCACTACGGGCTGGAGGCAGCTCAGGCCGTCCTCGGCCACAAGCAGCCTGCCCGCGACGCAGATCTACGCTAAGAAGCGGCTCGACTTGGCCAAAGAGCTGGCGGCGAAATGTGGGTAGGATTGACCTGCCCTGTCCAAATTGCCGGGGCGGGAGTCTCAGGTGAGCATTGCCCTCTCGCTGTGTTCCCGCAGCGGCTTACTTTCGCCAATCAAACGTGATGGGATCCCGTTCAAAAACTTGGGAAAAATTGCAGAAGAATGACGCTGCTTAACTGAACTGCTATCTTGTTGACCTAAACACGGTGGTAGGTCCAAAGGGACGGTGATTGGAAGGGAAAGATGTCAAAGACTCAACAACGGGTTTTCTTGGTTCGTGCAGGTGGGGATGGCGAGGACGAGCAGTACGCCATCGAAAATGGCGTTGCGATTCTTGGTTTCAGGGAGGTTCCCTCGCTTGCCGGGATTGGTGACTACCAGGGTATTTTTGATTTGGTAAAGGCCACCTTCCCCAATGCCAAAACCCGGGCAATCGGGAACTACTCTGGGCAGCTTTGGGCATTTGCTCTGGCAATACAAGTCGGTGACATTGTTGTCCTGCCGAGAAAGTTAACAAACCAAGTAGCACTGGGGCGGGTGACGGGCAACTACCAATACGAAAAAGTTGGGGATTCGTTTCGGCATGTTCGGGCTGTTGAGTGGATTCGACCGGAGATACCGAGGTCGCTCTTCAAGCAAGACCTTTTGTACTCAATCGGTGCATTTATGACGGTCTGCAACATCAAACGAAACGACGCCGAAAATCGAATCCTCGCGATGCTTAACGGAAAGTCAGATCCAGGCTTTCAAGGGGGCGTCGGTCCAGCCGGGCCGATTCGAGTCGATGAAGACGATGCTGAGGAGGTGGCTCACGACTTGGCTTTGGCTGCGAACGATCGAATTGTGGCTCACATCCAAAGCCGTTTTGTTGGACATAAGTTGGCAGAATTAGTCGAAGCAATCCTCAAGGCAGATGGCTGGATCACCAAGTTATCCCCGCCTGGACCTGACGGAGGTGTTGATATTCTTGGTGGCCGGGGTCCTTTGGGGCTCGACGCCCCACGCCTTTGCGTGCAAGTTAAATCTCAAACTTCACCAGCGGAGGTCACTATCTATCGAACACTTCAAGGTGCGATGCAATCTTTCAAGGCTGAGCAAGGGCTCCTTGTTTGTTGGGGCGGCTTTAACCGGGTTGTTCTGAGTGAATCAAAGCAGGCTCATTTCACAATTCGCCTGTGGGACAGCCGCGACGTCGTCGAAGCGATCTATCGGACTTATGAACGCTTGCCGCCCGAGATTCAAGCTGAGTTGCCGCTGAAAAAGGTTTGGATGCTAGTTGATGAACATGGGGGGGGCGACTTGGAGGAAGAGTAAAGAGGGTTGGGATTCCCATCTAGGTGGTTAAAACATGAGAGGCGATGGACGATCACCCTATGCGTATGGCGGCAAAGACGATGAAAAATTATCCAATTGCACTCAAGGAATGGGAGGCCGAGTGCCTCGCTGTTCAATGCAACACGTCTAGAAAACGCACTGCCCGTTGTTGCATCTGGCTTGCCGTTATTTGAATGAAAAGCTGTCGCTTGTTCACGCGGACGGACTTGGACAAGTTGCTTACAAGGCTGGCACGCTAGTTTAACGAAAATTAAAGACCATCGAGGCCGAAGTAGAGTTGGACGACTTTCGAGGAAGAAACACAATGGCCAAGAATGAAGCCGAGACACGCTATGAGCTGATCGACCCTGTCTTGCGGGACAAGGGTTATCGCATGCCCTACGTTCGGCTCGAAACGCCTGCGCCAGTGGAGCCCACAGGCCCCAAGGGTCGTCGTCGCGCTGGGCCTGGCAAGATGGACTATTTGCTTTGCGTCGAGGTTCCCAACGGCACGACGCCGTTACCCGTGGCCATTCTCGAAGCGAAGAAAGAGGACGAAGACCCACTCAAAGGGATGCAACAGGCCAAGGACTACGCCGAGTGCAAACGTTTCGACGCCAAGTACATTTTCTCTACCAACGGTCATCGTTACGCCAAGTTCAATAAATTCACCGGCGAGCACACTGGACCATTCGCATTCACCGACTTTCCCGACCATCAGCGTTTAACGGATTGCTACCATCGACACACCGGTATTAAGCTCGATGACCCATCCTCGCTGCTACTTTTTCAGCCTGACAGTCCCGCCTATCCCGATTCTCGCTACTATCAGGACGCGGCCATTCGAGCCGCCTTCGAAAAGATACTCAAATGCGAAGCAGATGGCGAAGCTCCGCGAGTGCTCCTTTCGCTGGCGACCGGATCAGGTAAGACAATCATCGCTGCCAACCTGCTGTGGCGACTCAACGAAGCGGAACGGCTGCCGAAACCCGCTCTGTTCCTTTGCGACCGCGACGAATTGCGTGAGCAAGCCTATACCAAACTCAAAGCGGTTTTTGGCGACAACGCTCGGCTCGTCAAGACAGAAAAAGGCGACAACGCGGCTAAGAATGCTCGCATCCACATCGCCACCTATCAAACGCTCGGCCTAGACGATGAATCCACCAACTTTGCTAGTTTCCTGACCGAGCATTACCCACCCGATGCTTTCAGCGTCATCGTGATCGACGAATGTCATCGTTCGGCCTGGGGCAAATGGTCGGTCATTCTCGAACGCAATCCGTCTGCCATCCACATCGGACTGACCGCGACCCCTCGCCAACTCCGCGAAGCGAAAGACAAGACCGACGAGGACGCCGAAATCACCGCCAACAATCTCAAATACTTCGGCGAGCCAGTTTACGAATACACCCTCATTCAAGCCCAGGAAGACGGCTACCTCGCCGCTTGCGAAATTGTCAAACGTAAACCGACCATTGACGCTCGCGTTTTTACCCGCGCGGAAGTCCTCGCCGCTCGGCCTACCAACATCAAGACCGGGCAGCCAATCACCGAGGACGACCTGACCAAAAACGAGTACACCGGCAAGGACTTTGACGACGAACTGTTCATCGACATGCGCACGCCTGCCATGTGTGAAGACCTGTTCCAGCTCCTTTGTCAGAACGGTGGCCCCGAGCAAAAGGTAATCATCTTCTGCACCCGCGAGATTCATGCCGACCGGGTGGCCATTCAGATGAACAATTTGTACGTTCGCTGGTGCCGGGCCAACAACCGTGAACCGAAAGACCACTATGCCTTCAAGTGCATGGGGGGCGTCAACAACGGAGCAGACATGATCGAGCCGATGAGAGGCTCTGGCGAACGCGCCTTCATTGCCTGCACCGTCGATTTGCTCGAAGCCGGCGTGGACATCGAACGGCTCAACGCAGTCGTTTTCTTCCGCTACCTCAAGAGTGCCATTAAGTTCTATCAGATGGTCGGTCGCGGCACCCGAATCCACGAGGAGACACAAAAGTACAAGTTCTGGCTGTACGACTACACAGGCGTCACCGACCTATTCGGCACCGACTTCATCACCAGCCCGCCTCGACCGCGCGGGCCTGGCGGCGGTGGCGATGATGACGACGGCCCTGGTGGAGATGGGCCTGATGGCCCGGATGGGCCGCCCCCTGTACCTGAAATTCCCGGCGGCACGCTGATCACGCCGCAAGGGCGATTTATTCTGGGTAGTCGCGATGGGCGGGCCGTTCCTATTCCCGTAGATGAATATCGTCGCGAGATGATCAAGCGGGTGTTGAGCGAGGCTCACAACTTGGACGACTTCCGCCAACTGTGGATCGAATCCCCGAAGCGTCGGCGGCTGATCGATCATCTATTGGGCGACAATTTCAGTCCCGAATTGCTCCGCGACATCGAGCAGATGACTGAATTCGACACCTACGATCTTTTCGCCCACTACGGTTACCGCGCCCGAGCCTTGAAGCGGCCAGAGCGCAAGGGGATTTATTTGGCGGACAACCTCGATTGGTTCGACGGGATGGATACTAGGGCGGCCGCGGTGCTGCGCGGCGTGGGGCATCAGTTCGAGCTTGGCGGCACGGAGGCGTTGGAGACACCTGCCTTGTGGGATGTGCCGGAGATCAAGTCTGTCGGCGGTCTCGATGCCCTCCGTACTCTTGGCTCCCCGGCCGCAGTAATGTTGGATGCTAAGGGGAGGTTGTTCGCAGCATGAGCAATCTTGAGGTAGAAGTCGAGAAGTCCGCAGCAAGATGGCGAGTGAGGCCTTTGAGAGATGCAATTACGCCAATACGCGGCGTTACTTTCCCCTCGGGCGAGGCAAGGCCGTCGCCTTTCGAGGGCTCGGTAGCTTGCTTAACTACCAGTGCAGTTCAGTCCGAAGTCGTCTGGGAGAGTCGAAGATTCATTCCGGCCAAATGCGTGAAAGATCCAAGTCGCTTCCTTGCGTTTGGTGATTTGCTGGTGTCGACGGCCAATAGCAAAGCACTTGTGGGGAAGTCATGTCTAGTACGCGAATTGCCTTACAAATGTACTTTTGGAGCTTTTGTGACTGTCTTCCGGCCGAAGGATGGTTTTGACCCGGGCTATCTCAGTTTGTTTATGCGGTCAAAACAGGTCATGGATTGTTGCTATGAATTGTCATCCAATACAACCAACATTTCAAACCTGTCGATTGATGATTTACTCTCAAAGAAATTTCCGTTTCCTTCGTTCAGCGAACAAAGGTCAATTGCTAACCGACTATTCAACGAAATCCATCAGTTAGAGCACGCACGCGAATCCGCGAGGAAGCAACTCGCGGAACTCGACCTTCTGCCGCAGAAGCTGCTGGGCCAAGTCTTCTCCGAACGTTGGCCTACTGTGCGGCTTGGGGAATTGTTGCATGGTATTGAGACGGGGCGAAGCCTTCAAACAACAGAACAAATCGCTCGTGATGATGAGTTGGGTGTGATCAAAGTCAGCGCCATGACGTGGGGAGAATTTCGTCCGAGAGAAGCAAAGTCAATTGAAGCAGACTATCAACCCGATGAGCATCATCGTATTCGTAAAGGTGACGTGTTAATCTCTCGAGCGAATACCGTTGAACTTGTGGGTGCGGTTGTTCGCGTCGATCGTGACTATCCCAATCGCCTACTATCTGACAAGTCATTGCGATTGGTCTTGGATGAAAGCAAATGCGATCCAGACTACGTGGTTCAAGCGTTACGCTGGCCAGAAGCACGATCGCACATCGAAGAGAATGCAACAGGTACTAGCAATTCGATGCGAAACATTTCGCAAGATACAATCCGCGAAACGCCATTGCGACTACCAGAACTGCAAGAGCAAAGCCGGATCGCCTCGACGCTGAAGAGTTTCCATGTCGAGCTAGGACGCGCGCGGACGGCATCAAATGCTCAACTTGTGGAACTTGACCTCCTACCGCAAAGACTCCTCGCTCAAGTATTCGGGAACTGAAACGTATGGCCAAGACCAAAAAGGAACGGAAACCCAAGGCCCCCAAGGCTATCGCCGGGACGCGGTCGCTATCGGCCTTCGTCAAGTCGATTTGCGATATTCTGCGAAGGTCGAACTGCGCCAGTGCCTTGCAGTACGTGCCCGAACTGACCTGGATTCTCTTTCTCCGCATTCTCGACGAGCAAGAGCGACGCGACCGCGAGGCGGCAGATGCGGTGGGCGAGTCGTTTACGCCCGCACTCCGCGCTCCGTTCCGCTGGCAGGATTGGGCCGCTCCCTATAGGGACGACTTGACCCATCCGCGAACCGACGAGGGCAAGCCGTACGGCTGGAAACGGCAGGAACTCTTCTCCAAAGGGGATGGCAAGCTCTTTGACTTTATTAACCGCGAACTGTTGCCCCACCTGCATTCGCTCGACATCGATCCAAAGACCAAGCAACCGAACCCGACCGCTACCCGCAAACAGCGTGTCATCGGCCGAATCATGACGGCCGTTGAACGGGTGCGGGTGGACAGTGAAACGAATCTCCGCGATATCCTTGACAAGGTCGATGAAATTAGCATCGATCACGTGGACGACACCCACTTTTTCACCCTGTCGCAGGTGTACGAGGACTTGTTATTGAAGATGGGGGAGAAGAACTCTGACGGTGGGCAGTTCTTCACGCCGCGAGAGGTGATTCGGGCGATGGTGCATACGGTCAACCCGACGCTGGGCAAGACGGTGTACGATCCCTGCTGCGGCACCGGCGGCTTTCTGGCCGTAGCCTACGAACATATCGCTCGAAACCTGGGTAGCGCTCCGGCCAGCACTGATATCGACAAACTCAAGCATGACACGTTTTTCGGACGTGAGAAGGAAAACCTCGTCTTCCCGATCGCCCTGGCGAATCTGGTGCTGCACGGGATCGACCAGCCGAACCTGTGGCATGGCAACACCTTGACCAAACGGGCCAGCTACAGTGGGTTGTTTGACAAGGCTCCCAAGACGTTTGACGTGATTCTGACCAATCCACCCTTCGGAGGCAAGGAAGGAAAGGACGCGCAGAAGAACTATGCGTATGCTACCAGCAGCACTCAAGTCCTATTTGTTCAAGACATTCTCGGCGAACTGGCCGCCGAGGGGCGGTGTGCGATTGTTCTCGACGATGGTTTTCTGTTCCGCAAGGACGAGGCCGCATTCGTGGAGACGAAGCGCAAGTTGGTGGACGAATGCGATTTATGGGCCATCGTCAGTCTACCGGGTGGCGTGTTCGTTGGTGCTGGCGCGGCAGTGAAGACAAATTTACTTTTCTTCACGAAGGGGAAGAAGACTACCAAAATCTGGTACTACGACCTGACGCATGTTAAGGTCGGCAAGAAGTCACCGATGACGCTGGCCCACTTCGGTTTTGGCAAGAATGGCGAAGTACTCGACGACGCCGATCTACCGGCCTCGTTGATTGACGCTTGGAAAGAAGACGAGACGAATGCCGGCCAACCATTCCCCTCCTATGCTCGGTTGCGGAAAACACGCGGCACCAAGGCGAGTGAAAGCCGTTATTCCTGGACGGTCGATTTCGCTGCCCGCCGCAAACAAGCCCGCGAGGACATGAAGCCTCATCAGGAAGAAGTGGAGCGGGCTAAAGCCGAGATTTTGGTACTAAAAGAAGAGCTTAAATCGCTCAAGTCAAACGGAATTGATCAGGCAGAAAAAGAGAGTTTGGAAGCTCGTATTCGAGAACAAGAAAAGGCAGCTCGTGAGGTGCAATCAAAGGTCGATGCGATCGATGCGGCTGTCTTTGATCTCAAGGCTGTGAACCCGAATGTCGTTGTTAAGCTGGATGAACGGACACCTGAAGAGGTTATTCGCAGTATCGAGGAGCAAGGAAAATTAGTCGCTGAAGCGTTATCGATATTGCGAAAACTGATCAGCGAAAAGAATTGAACAATATTGAAAAGGCGAACAATAATTGACAACGATCCATTGAGTATTTACGGTGCACAAACCGGTAAACCAAACCTCATTGTTTAAAGAGCCTGTTTCTGCGTGAGTTGTTTGGCAGAAGTCGAAGGACGTGAGATGGCGCTAGACTTTAAAACCTTCAAAGAGACTGTGTACCGCGCGAATCTCCGCCGCGATGCCATTGCTATTCAGGACAATGCCAAATCCTACATGAGATTTGCAAGTGTGCAGTATTTGTCCTCCTTTCAGACCTGGCTCAGTTTGGTCTTCTTGGTCGATTCAATGGATTCAAAGCACAAAGCCTCGGGGAAACTAGGCCACAATTTAATCTTGATTTTCAAGGAGCGGCGCAAAATATGACTTCCGAGCCCGTTAAAACATGCAAGGTAGACTCATGACCGCAGCAAGCATACTGGAACACGGTCTTAAAGATATTGTCATTGGTCTGGTTGCGCCCATTGGAACCGATCTCGAACCGTTTTGCCAAGCGTTGGCAAACTCATTTCGACGATTGGGTTATGCATCGCACCAAGTTCGCCTCAGCGGTTTGTTGGATGAAGTCAAAGAACTAATTGGACTTGATCTTAACTATTCCAATGAGGAGGCGCGTTACGACAAATACATGAAGGCCGGTAGTAGTTTTAGGACTAAATTGGGGCGGGGTGATGCTCTGTCCATGCTCGCCGTCGGTGCGATTCGGGAACTTCGGAGCCAGTCAACAGAGGCGAAGCATGCATTTATTTTGCGGTCTCTAAAGCATCCTGATGAAGTGACGAGTCTTCGTAATATCTACGGCCCAGCATTTTTACTGTTTTCTCTAGCTTCCAGTCGGACTGCTAGGGTAAAGCACCTAGCAAGTCGCATTTGTCGGACTCAACAGGAGTTTGATTCGACAAAGTTTCTGCCAAATGCAGAGCAGTTGATCAATCGTGACCAACAAGAGCCTGATGATCTAATGGGCCAGAAGGTTGGTAAAGTGTTTCCTTTGGCAGACTTTTTCATTGATGTTGACCACGGGATGGAAGTCGCGACTAACCGACTGGTTGAGTTGTTTCTCGGGAACGTCTTTATAACGCCGACTGCTAGCGAACAGGGCATGTTTTTGGCTCATGCTTCCGCTTGGCGATCTGCCTCGTTGCAGCGTCAAGTCGGCGCGGTGATTGCCACTCAAGATGGGAATGTGGTCTGCGTCGGAACGAACGAGGTGCCAAAGACCGGAGGAGGCCTTTATTGGGAAGGTGACGAGCCTGACGGTCGAGATTTCAAGCGACGCGACGAAATCAATGACGACATGAAGCATCGAATGTTTGTGGAAGTCGTTCAGCGAATGCTTGATAGCGGGATGGCTTACGCCAAAAATTCCGATGGCAGTCAACACGAGCTCGCCGGTTTCGGCACTAGCGATGCACAGAAAGTTGCAGCATGGCTCATTGAAAAACGGTACATGGACAACACAAGGATCATGGGAGTGATCGAGTTTGGTCGATGTGTTCACGCCGAGATGGCGGCCCTTATGGATGCAGCGAGGCGAGGCGCTGCGGTTGATGGGTGTTTTCTGTACTCGACGACTTTTCCATGCCACGAATGCGCACGTCACATCGTAGCTGCTGGCATTCGAAAAGTTTACTACATTGAGCCATACCCGAAAAGCCTCGTCAACGAACTCTATCCTGATTCAGTTCGCATTGAAGATATTGAATGCGGGAACGTTGTTTCCTTTGTCCCTTTTGTTGGCGTTGCGCCTCGACGCTATCAAGACCTGTTCAAAGTGATTGATGTCGACCGAAAGAAACTGGTGATGCATGCCAAAGAGTGGAAGCCTGACATTGCGAATCCAAGGCTTGGGGAGTACCCTAGTCGAACGCAAAGGATTAACATGGCGGCAGAGAAGGCGGCCTTTGAACAGTTCAGGTGGGATCTCGAAAGGGTAAAAAGTGGAAGCAATCAAGCTCAAGAAGGGGTGGTTGGATCGGCAAATGCGCCAAGTTCGCCTTGAGGTTGAGCAATGGCCAGATGCCCTTAAGGTTCTCACCTACCTGAATTCGGAGATTACTCAGCAGTACACGGTTTCTCCCTCTAAAGTCCTTCTAGATTCTATTCAGATTGGTGCTTCCACCAAAGCTGGATCAACCCAGCATGGGTGATTTTGTTTACCTTGTTCACAGGAACCTGCGATTTCGGCAGGTATTTGGGCCTAAGTTCCCCAGAGCACCCCATTCACTTGGTCGAACTGGTACGTAAATGGGTCCGAACTGCCGATGAGGGCGATCGGCGCGCCGTAGTCAGCCCAGCAAATGAGCTCCTTGTTCGTCGCTGTGAAGTTGTAGAGCGCGGCGTATTGCCAGATTCCAACAGTTCCAGTTGGTGTGAACGTGTAGTCCTGCAGAAAGAGCCGCCAGATTCCTGTTGAGGCTCCATCGTCGAAGCTGAGCCGGGTCAGAGCAAAGCCGTTCGCGGCGTAGCCACCGCCGGCGGCGATTTCGGTGAGGTTGGACTTCACCGAGTTCGAGATGACTGGCTCAACGTTGGTCAGCATCAGGTAGATGCTGTCCGCGCTTAGGTTGTGAATCTTCTTGGCGAGTGCTCCGGGGAAGGAGCGGAATCGGGTGGTGCTGGGCATGGAACCTCCTATGCGTTGCCTTCGGTGATGGTGAAGCTGGTGATCGTGACGGAGCCGCCAGAGACGATGGAAGTCGAGCTGAGCGTCAGGTCTCCGCCGCCTCCGGTAGCCGTGACTGTGCCCTGCATCTCGCAAGTCGTGCCGTCGCTGCGGTAGATGCGGAAGTGGCCCGCAGTGCCCGTGGCGTCCGCGCTGGCGTCCTGCCAGGTGCCAGCCAGGGAGACGGCCCCGCTGGACGCAGCTCCCATCCAGTCGGCCGGCAGGTTGAGCGTGGCGAGCACGGTGCCCGAATCGGCCGTGCCACAGTTGGCCGGGACTGAGCCCGATCGGATTTTCATCACGGCCGAAGCCCCGACGTGGGATTCGATTTGGTTGGCCCGGGCGTTGCGGAGGTTGGTGCTGAACTGAAGTGCCATGTCTGTTCCTCAAAAGTAAGTGTGGGTTAAACGGAGACAGCTCCGGAACCCGAGACGGAGGAAGCCGAAGTCGAGACCTCCCCTGCCCCGAGCCGCTGGAAAGCCCGCTGCGCAAAGCCAACCGCCGAGGTCTGGAGGAGTCCAGCCGAGACGGGACCTTCAATCGGTCCGAGAATGCGGCCACTCTCCGATTCGCCACCTGGAGTGGCGATCGACGATGGCGTCGGTGGCGGTGGGTTCGGATTGGCCGCAGGGTCGCGAATCAGTGGCACCGTGTCGTCCCGCTGCGTCTCCATCAACTCGAGCGCACAGGAGGTGCAGCGAACATCGACCGCGCCAGCCGAATAAGCCGGCATCTCGGCTCCACCCAGCCAGCAGTTGACGACCCAGCGGTACACCCATTTGGTCGGTTCGTTGAAGCTCGCCGGGTTGAACGTGCTGAACGGCAGGACCAACGTCACGCCGGTCTGCTGCGCCTGCCCCGGAAGGTAAAAGTCATTGAAGTTGGCATCGAACTCACCAACCGTGAATTTCTGGGGATGCCGCGACATCCAAAGTGGGTTGATGGTTTGCGAGCTGGTTCCGGAAAGGGGCTCGACCTGCCCCAGCCGCGTCGATTCCACGCGCGCGTTGAGCGTCAGCCCCGGATAACCAAAGCCAATCGTCCGGCCGGTCGGGCCATCCTTGAGTGGGCTGCGGTAGCGGGTAATTGAGAATAGCAACCGCACGACGCCCCGAAACTGCTGGCGATAGCGGGATTGGATCAAAGCCAACGGCTGGCCCCCTGCCCGCTCGGCCGCGGTCGCCTGAAACGACTCCAGCCCCGGGAGATAAGTTGGCATTGCCGAGAGGTTGTATGGCAGACCCACAAACGGCACCGGGATCGGCTGCGAAGCACCGTAGGTGGTGACAAAAGTCTCCCAGTAAGCCGTGTTGAGGTACGGCACGCCGACAACCGCCGAACCGGCGTAGAACCGTTGGCTGGGTGCGCGCCGCGGGACGGTCTTCACCGTCGCGCTGCCGCTGCCCAGCCAGCCGAGCACCGCCGCCTTGCCGACCAGACCAGGGCCAATCGTCTCCAGCAGCCGCGCGTAAGAACTGGTCGAGGCGTCGGGTTTGACGGCCGGAAAAATGGCCAGCGCATTCAGCAGCTTGTTCCCCGCCGGAGTCGCGCCCATCGTTTCCGGTGGAAACACTTTTACCAGTTCGCCGGCAATCATCTGAGCACCTGACTGGTTGCGGACGTTGACCGTGAGATTGGGAAAGAAGTCGGTCGAACTCGCAGGCTCAGCCGGCAGCCCCGAACGTTTGGCCTGGGCTTCGCGGGCGACGTCGACCAGCTCCCGCCACGCCCGAACCGAACGGGGAATCCTGTCTCCGGGACGCAGCTGCTGGAATGGATCCCGGCTCATGCCCCACCTCCCCCGAAGCTACCGGTCGAGCCGGCGGCGCTGAGCGTCGCATTCGCGGCCGTGAGCGAGGCCGAGCCACTGACGCCGGGTGAGGTAGCGGTGCCGGAGCTGCTCAGCGCCGCGGCAGCTGACAATGCAGCCGAGCCCGTGACCGGACCACTGGCGAAATCCCCCGCCGCGGCCAGGCTGCAGCCCACGCTCGGGGGGTCAGCCGTTCCGATCACCGAGCCATAACCGATCCCGACCGACACGCGCCGCACGAATTGACTGGATTGCGTTTTTGGTGCCTGCTCGGCCGTGAGACCGATTGGCCCGAAAACGGCAGGTCCGATCGCTTCCGAGCCCGTTGGGTTCGGCCCGGTCCCGATACCGGGCGAGAGGATGCTCCCATCGAAGCGAATCGCATCGTCCCGGTCAGTCTCAAAAATCTGCAGCAGCTCCGGCCCCGGCAGCGGCCGAACTTCGGGTGGGAACACGCCGGAAACATTCCAGCCCGCAGGCAATCCGCCGCTGACACTTAACCGATAGTAGTAGCCTGTGGTAATGCCAACCGTGCGGTGAATCGCGTGCGACTCGCCAAAGACGAGGCCGTTCTGCCAGACGTTCTTGGTCGAGAAATTGATGGGCAGCGAATAAGACTGGTAAATCGGCCGCGGCGGCACTCCGCCATTGGGATTCAGCGTGGTCCCAGTCACGAGTGGGGCGAAGTTGAAGTTGCCGCTGTAGGCGTTGGGTGTGGCGTTGAAGCCGATGACCGCCGGTTGCCAGCAGATCGGTTCCAGCCAGACTTGCGCCGCGCCCCCGTAGGGATAACCGCCGAAGGTCTGCACGGCTGGCGCAGTGAAGTAGTTCGACGTGCCGCCCCAGCTGGCGTAGTTGTGCGAAGCCCGGAACTCGACCGTCGGCGTCCACCAGCCATGCTGGTCGACCGGATTGCGAAACTCCAGCACGGTTCCATAGGGTGGCTGGATAAAGCGATGCCCGAGCGACTCCATTCCAGGAAACCGGGCTTCGGGCGGGCCGTTGTAGCTCAGCCCAAAGTCCTCGCTGTACCAGGCATCTCGCCAGGTTGAGTTCCCGGGCCGTGGATAATTCTGCCGCGCGGCCTGCACGTAGGTGAGCCCGGTGAATGTCGTCCCGCCGTAGGCCCGCTGCGGTTGAGTCCGTCGCCAGACCCAGCCGCCATAGATGTAGCGAGCCGGTCGGCGGCCCGGTCCCAGCCAACCGAGGATCACGGCCGGACCGGCGCAGCCTGGAGGCAAACGCTTCAGCGGCCGGGCGAACGTGGCCCAGCCGTCGACATACGAGACGACAGGAAACACGACTTGCCCGTTGTAGAAGTCGCTGGTGCCGGACGGTTTGCCAATCGGAATCGGTTGGTCATTCGGCAGCTGAAATTGGGTCGTGTTCCGAATGAAGACAACCCGGTGCGGGTAGTAGTCGGTCAAGACGGACGCATCGCCCGCCGGCCGGGAGTCGGCATCGCTATCGGCGCGAGCTCCGTCGAGCAGCGAATTGAGCAGCGTCGCCGAATGGGGCAAGCGAGCGCCGACGGTGGGAAGTGCATAGGGGTCGCTCATCCCGGGCCCGCCCCCGTGTTTGCGGTCCCGGCGGCGAAGAGCGAGGCCGAGGCAAGTGTGGCCGAGCCCTGCCCATTCCGTAAGAAAAACAGGGGTGTTTTGATTACAGTTGACTCGCCCACCGCGCTGGCCGAGACGCGGAACGAACTGTCGCGGATGTTTGGTCCCATTTCGCTCGACTGAGTCCGGAACCGGTTCCCGAGAAAGGGCGAAAGCGGGTTGCCGCTGCGGTCGCGCGAATCGTCCCGGTCGATTTCAAGGAATTCGACCATGCAGCCGGCGATCTTGACCGTCGGCAGGACTGGGCAAATGTTCCGGCCCCGTTGGAAGATCACGGTCCAGTAGATGTCGCCTGCGAATAACGGGTCGGGACGGCCGAGCGTGAAGGGCAAGACGAAGGTTCGAAACTCACGGAGGTTTTCTGGCGGGACGCTCCCCGCGCTGCCATCGGGTTGCAGCGGTGAGTTGTTGAAGTTGATGTCAAACCCGGAGCCGGAAAACTGCCGGATGCAGCGGTTAAGCAGCACCGGAGCCACCGTCTGCCGCTGGGCAAAGTGGTCCGGATTTGTCGGCACGAAGGGGTTGCCGTTGATGGCGACAATTAACTCACAGTCGCCGTACAGAAACCCGCTGCGGAGATTCACGCGGGGGCGCGAGATGAACAGTCGCATTGTGAGCGTGCCGACCAGCCGGCAGGGATGAACCGGCTGGTAAGCATCCCAGAATCTCGTTCGGCCGCTTTTGGTGCGGCTGACATCGCGGAGCGGAATGAACTCCAGCCCATCAATCGACGCCGGCTTATTCTCCGTACCCGGCACTCCCGAGAACGAACCGCCGTTGCCAGACGCTGGCACCGTGATCCAATCCGCCTCGACATTGGTAAACGGCTGGCTCTCATGCTTCGCCTGATTCACGAACGGGATACCGACGAACGGTTTGCCGGCCCAGTGCCGCCTCGGTCCCAGCTGCAAGACTCCGTCCGGCAGGTGCCCCAGCAGCACGGCCCGGCCCACGTTGCCCCGCTCGATCCGATCGAGCACGCGGACGAACGAGCTCGCCGCCGGTTCGGCGATGGTTCCCGAGGCGGGGAAGATTACCGGGAGCTGATGGAACTTCGAAGTCTCGAAATTGCCGAAGGGCAGGACTCCACTGGGAAACTGCACATGGCAGAGCGTTCCCGGCTCGATCCGGACGTTCTGGGCGTTGCGGACCTCGAGCAGTTCGTAGGGATAGGCATCGAGAAACGCCTCGTCGCCCGAGGGCGGCGGCGTGATCCGCTGGCGTCGCTGCCGCGCGGCACGCAGCGCGGCGTTCCAGGTTTTGCTGGAGCGGGGGAGCTTGCCATAGCGGTTGACTTTACCCAGCGGGTCCATCAGGTGCCGATCCCCAGCGTGGCGAAGTTCGCGTATTCGTAAACCTGCTGGACGTAGACGCCCTGAGCTTTCGGCTTGAGGGCATTGGTCGGGCTGTCGACCTCCTTGCACCAATTGACCCAGAGATACTCCCAGCCTTTTTTGGCAATTCCCGAGATGCCGGCGACGACCAGCCCGGTGGCGTTGGGACTGGCCGCAAAGCGAAAGGAAATTTCCCAGTCGTCATCGCCCCGCTTGGAGCCACTGGCACCCAGGAACAGCACCTCCCCCTGGGCAAAGCCCTTGAACGAGCCGCTGTTTACCTTGCCGGTCGCGTTAAACAGGGCCAGCTTGTAAGCACCCGTGACACTCGCCGCCGGGAGTACATGCGTCTCGGAGAAGTTAAAGACGGGTGCCTGGACCTCGACGCCGTTAATCTTCTCGCCATCGAAGTTCACGGCGTTCGCCATATCCGGGGCGCTGGCCGGATATTTGGTCGTGGCGATGGCGTAAGAGACTTGCTTCGTCCCGCCGCCGGTTTCGAACTGATAGCTCGACTCGCCAGCCTGCAGCTCCTCGTTGTCCAGCGACTTTTTCGAGTAGGTGACCGTGCCGTCGAAGATCTGTTCATCCACGTAATCGACGGTGAAGACCCGCTTGGCGAGGGTAATCCCATCGACGGTGACGCTGGCTGGAGCGGCCGCGACGAGCGCCGCATACGCCGCGTCGGGATCGCTTGTCCCCCGAATCTTGTAAGCGATCTCGCGGGTCGACTGGTGGAAGTCGCCGGTGATCCGCGGGCTCTTGATGAACTCTTCGACGGTGAGCGGCATTCGTTTCCCTTAAGCACTGAGCCGGTTGGACTTGGCAATTGCCGCCGGCAGCTCGCGGATCAGCCGTCCGGTGTTGCGGGCAGTCTCCTCGCTGGAGCCGGCGATCTTCCGCTGCACGTCATTGCCGGGGCCGAACTGCAGGGCCTGCGCAGCGGAGAAGGTGCCTTGGTTCTGGATTGCCCGGCTGACTTCGCGTTCGGACTTGCTCGACTGCTCGGCGAAGATGTCGGCGGGCGCTCCCGGCCGGCGGGGGCCAGCGGGAGCGGCTTGGCCGAGCACCGCTTCGGCCTGGGCGTTGGCGGCGTCGAGCTTAGCGCGTGCTGCGGCCGCCCGGGCATTGCGGGCATCCTTGGCCGCCTGAGCCTCGGCATTGCGTCGGTCGACTTCACGCTGGCGATCTTCTTCCAGCGTCCGGTCGATGTCCTTGGTCCGCTGGTCAATCTGGACCTGCCGCTGGAAGCGATCGTTGGCCCGCTGACTGAGAATCCCCTCGGTCGCCGAATCGCTGGCTGTGTTTCGGGCCGAAGTCTCGCTGTCGATGCGGTTGACCTCGGACTGCACGTTGATGTCGCTGTCGAACAGGCCTTTGAGCCGGACCCAGGCCTTCTGGACAAAGCCAATCGTCGAGTTCCACGTCTTGGTCAGCATGTTCGTGAAGCTGGTCCACGAGTCGGCGAAGAAGCCAATCGTCTCGGTCCAGCCAATCTCGATGAAGTTCCAGCTGTCGTTGAAGAACTTGGCAATCGACGAGACCGTGCTGGTCCAAATATTCAGAATCCAGGTGGTGAAGTCGGTCCAGGCATTTCGCAGGCCGGCGATTCCGGTTTGCCAAGCCGCGTCGATCGCCGTCCAGCCGAGTTCCATCGCCGCGCCGAGTTGTCCCGCCTGCAGCAAGCCGACGATGTTGCCAATCGTCCGGGAGACGGTGGCGAACAGGGCCGAGAACTGCTCCCCCAGCCACTTGACCATCGCGACTCCAAATTCTGTTTGGGTGGCAATCACATAACCGAGGGCACCGATCGCCGCGATGGTCAGGCCGATTGGAGAGATGACGGCCGCGAATACGGTCGAAAGTACTCCTCCCAGGGCAATCAGCCCGCTGATCGCCGCAGCGGCAGCCATCGCGGCGACGCCGAGCGAGACTAGCGCCGCTCCTGCGGCTCCGACGCCGGCGGCCACCGCCGCAACCCAGACGACAAGTTGCCGGTTCTTCGAAACCCACTCGGCAACACCGACGACGAGGGGAGTGATTGTCTTGATAATTGAAGTCAGGGCCGGTGCTAAGGCAGCCCCGAGTTCAAACGACACGTCCTTGATGACTGACCAGAGGTTGGCGAGCGTGTCGCCGTAGAGCGTCGCCGCGGCAGCGTCGGAGTTGCTGACCTGCAGGCCCAGTTTGCGGGCCTCCTCGCGGAGAGCCCGAATCCCGGCGGCACCCGTGGTCATCAGCGGCATCAGGCTTGCGCCTCCCTTGCCGAAAACTTCCATTGCCCGCATCGTGCGAATCGCCGGATCTTCGATTCCGGCCAGTGCATCGGCAATCGCCTCGAATTGCTGGTCGACGGACATCGACTGCAGCTCGGCTGCCGAGAGTCCCAGATGAGCCAAAGCCTCAGCCGCCCCGTCGCTGCCGGTGGCCGCCTCTCCAATTACCTTGGACATCCGGTTGAGTCCGGTCTGGAGCTGGGCGACTTCGACGTCCGACTGAGCCGCCGCGTGCCGCAGCTCCGAGAGCGCCTCGACGCTCGCTCCCGTGCGGTCGGCCATCTTCGAGAGTTCGTCACCCGAGCCGGCAAACACCTGGACGCTGGCCGTCAGGGGACCGAGCACCGCCGCCGATGCCGCTGAGAGTCCTCCGCCGACTGCCGAGAGGCCCATCCCGAACTTTTTCAGCTTGGCCTGCGCAGCGCGCAGTCCCTTCACGAGCGCCGTATCGTTGGCACCGATCTCGACAAAGGCTTTCCCTGCGCGAATTCCGGCGGCTGACAACTTCGAATCTCCCTTGCCGGTTACTCAACTCAAGTCCGATAGGCGGCCGAAATGATCTGGAATGAGCTGCCGGTCTGGGCGACGGCACTGTTTACAAATTCGACGCGAATGTAACGAGCCGCTACACGGCAATTGAGTTCGACCGGCGTGTTGGCGGCGACAGCGACTTGGGAATGGACATAAGTTGGGGGTGTGGCTGCACCTTGAAGAATTCGCAGAGTGCCCGCAGTGGGCGACGTGCAAAGAACCGAGAACTCTTTGTAGAGCGCGGCCGAGCCCATATCCCTGACCGCGCCGCTGTAGGTTGCTGACGCGGCGAGATTGGTTGTTGTCTCCGCGAAGTTCAGGGGTGTCGCCTGAATGGTCGCCGAAGTCACGGTAGAAACGGTTGTAACCGTGCCTCCGTTGAGCCAAGCAGGGAACGCTTGGGCTCCATCCGTTCGGCCAGCTGCGCGGGGGGCAACATCCAGCCGCGTGCCATCCAGCACATTGACCAGGTGCACTCGCCAATCAGTAGCCGAAGCTGGAGCCGTGCTTCCGTTCTCAACCAGCATCACCAGTCGATAAGACTTTGTTGGGTTGGGGATTGTCGAGTCCATCGCAAACTGGCCGCCGAGGTTGGTCAGCGCGTTCTTGACGAATCCGCGAGCGGAGATCCGATCACGTTCGAATGCGAGGCCGAAGTTCACTGCGGCAATCAAGTTGGGAGCCGTGCCGGTTGCGACCGTCGTGTAGCCGGTGCCGTATGCGGCGGCGAGCGTATCGAGCCCACCTCCGGCAGTGCGTGCCACGATGCTGCCGGTCGTGGCAGTGACGCCTGACCATTCCGCCATCACGGCATTTCGGGCGTTGAGTACCGCCGGGGCCGTTGTGTAGGTGACATCAGTCAGGAGCTGCCCGGTTTCCGGGTTGCATTCCACAAACCCGATGCGAAAGGCGTTGTTGGCGATTCGCTGGGATGCAGAGAGTTGGTAGCGCAAATCCAGGGGGGCTCGCCACCATTGCCGGCTGGCAATCACCAACCGGTCCCCTGCCCCGATGCCGCTATTGAGGTTGATATAAGGCGAGGCCCCGACCGCCGCTCCACCGATCGGCCCGGAAATGCTCATCCCGGCTGACGGTTCGAGAATCTCCCAGTTACCCGTGGGGCTGGTGTCGAAGTCGAAGAACGAGTCAAAGAACCGGTCCTTGGCCGTGCCGATGAGCAATTTCTCGCCAATTGACTCATAACCGGCGATGAGCAGTGCACCCGACTTGTCGACGAAGGGGATTTCCTCAGTCGCGCCGATGGTCGTATTGAATTTGGCCTGATACGGGCCGAGGTGCATCTTGGTCATGGTGGAGGTGTCACTTGGGGGTGGGGTTGGTCACGAACGCCGCGATCAAGGCTGCGGCCGATTCCTGGCGGCTGAGTCGGCGGCGTTTCTTTCTCAGTGGGTGGAACTCTTCCGGACTGCGGATTTGCGACTGCCTCGTGCAGTGAACGTTGTGCGTCATCGCCAGCAGAGCCGAGACCGCTTCCCAAGCGGCCATCTGTCTGGCCCGGGCCATCGCCGCCAATTCCCCAAACGTAAACGTCCAGGGCTCGACGCCCACGATTCCGGCAAATTCAAAAATCAGCCGCCAGACTTCCGCGGCAGCGACTTGAGGGCTTCGTCGATGTGCTCCGTGACCAGCTTGTTCACATCGATCTCGTCCATCTGGCCGAGCACCCGGACCGTCGCCAATTCCTTCGTCGACTCCAGCTTGTTCCACATCGCCCGCATGAGCTGCCCCTCCCGGGGCTGCGAAAAATTTACGATTGCCTCCACCAGAGCCTCAATCGCGTGGGTGATTCCGACGCCGACGATCCCTTGGGCAAACTGCCTGTCATTGAGCCCCAGCTGCTTGATCTGGTCCTCCAGCAGGCAGCTGAGCACGTCGACCAGCAGGACTGTGTCTGTCGACAGCCTGGCGAAGAGCCTGTTGTCGGCGCTGGCGCACTCGGCCAGATCGAGCTGGAACTCGTCCTTGACCTTCTTCAGTTCAAAGACGGTAATCTCGATGTTCCAGGTGCGACTCAGGCGGTCTTGGAAACTTGCCATTACGGGATAACCATTTCACTAGGGGGATTGGCAGCCGGAGCCGGCTTGATCGTCACCGAGTACATCTGGGCGTTTTCCAGCTCCTGCGACAGTTCAAACTTGGTCACCTGACACGAGGCCCGCAGTCCACGCGTCCCGGAGACGGCCACGCCGCCGTCGAGAATTGCGAATTCGACCGTTGTGCGCGCGGCGTAGGCGGCCCGCATGTCGCTGACCTGCGTATCGGCCTGCACGTTGACCATGTCGAAGTCGATGGAAGCTTCGCGCAGGGTGGAGACCGTTTCCCGCCAGCCACCCGAGGAGCGCCGCGTCACGTCGGCTTCGGCCATCGAGTCGGTCAGCGTCAAGTCGCGGATCGCCGTCACCTCCGTCCAGACCGGGACAGCGTAGGTGCCGGTGTTGCGGTAGAACTTGGCATTGAGGCCGAGCTTGGTCATTTCGGTGGGGCTCCTATGACTTGATCAGGTCTTTGAATTCTTGGGCGATTACCGGCCGGGCTTTCTCCAGGGCGGGACTCATGAACGGCCGCCGGGCAATTCGCACCCGCTTGCGCCGCTGGCCGCTGCTGACTCGCCGCTTGAGTGAGCCGTCGGCCAGCTTTCGCCGGAATGCTTCCAGCTGTTTGCCTTTGGCCGGGCGTCCTTTTCTTGCTGGGAGGCTGGGCTCGAAAATGGTCACCTCCGCCGAGCCGCCATATTCAAGCGTCGCCGGGGCGTCTCCCTGGATGTCGAATTTCACGGGCCCGGCCACCACGGACTGAGTGGCTGGGTCGTAAGCGAACAGGATTCCCTTCTTGAGAGTCCCCTTTCGCACGCGTGGAGCCTCGCCCGGCTCGCTCGATTTGAAGGGCAAGTCTTCCCGCTTCCGGCCGCCCGCTTCCCAGAGGGCCAACTGGGCCGGACTCAGTTCGCTCTCGCGCAGCCGCCGGGACTTGCGCATCAGCCGCCGAGCCGCTTTACGTACAAACCCGCCGACTCGCCGCAGCGAATCGACGCGGCCCTTTTCGACCGCTTCCAGAACCTTCATCCGGTCGAGGAAGAATTCCTTGGCTTGCTTAAAGGTCAGCTGCATCGTCGTCCGGTTCCTGAGGAGGGGATTGCAGTTTGGAACGGATGGCTGAGACGGCGAACTCGATCGGCCGATCGTCTGGCCAATTGGGCTGGACACTCAGCCCGATTTGCCGCGCGGTCCCGGCGGTAATCGCCACCAGCTCCGTTTGGCTTAGGTTCGTAAGGGCGGCCGAGAGAATGGCAGTCACGTTTTCCATAAAGGTCGGGGTCCTATTTGAGGAGTCGGGACAATTCCGCCAGCACCGCAATCAGTTTTGGCCAATCCTCGCCCAGTTCGCTGCGGAGCTGCCGCTCGGCAGGTCCAATCTCCGGACACTGGGGACTCGGCGGGGGCTCGGGGCTACTGCCGAGATCCCAGATGGGGTAATCGCTGAGCGAGCTCGTTTCGCGATGGTAGCCTTCAATCAGTTCGACGCCGGCTGTCGAGGCCGGAATCATCATCCCTGGCACCCTCGCCGGTCCGTCGGTGTTTTGCTGCTGCGACTGGCGGTAGATGGTCGCCGTCTTCTGGCCGGCTCCATTGCCGCCGATGGTCCAGGTCAGCAGGCCCTTTTGCGTTCCGTCCTGCACGACGGCCGAGCCACTCTGGCCGCCAATCGAATTCGGCTGCCAGTACCAGATGCTCCCCAGCTGCAGCGTGCGGCAGAGCTGGCCGCTGGGTACCTCGCAGCGGGGGCAACCCCAGGTTCCAGTCAACTTCCGGGAGTCGGGGTCGGTCGTCGAGAGCTTGATTGGCTCCAGCCCCTGCATGCAGCTCGGGTCAGCCTTGAGTAGCGCCCAGTCAGTCGAGGTCTTGCTGCTGTAAGCCGCTTCAATCACCCTCGCCTGAAACCGCTCGGTCGCCGAGCCGTCGGCCAGCAGCGCTTCGCAGCTCACCATATGTCCAATTCGCGAGCCAACTACGTGGGCGTTGGTCAGGATGTAGATGCCAGTCGAATCCCGGCCGCAGAGCGAGCCGGTTCCGCAGGAGTTGCCGTTGAGAATTCGCACTGCCCGCTTGGTCCAGGCGCGAAGTTTGGCTTCCTCCGCCGCGCTGACCGCGTAACCAGCCGGTCCCCGTAGGGTCTTGTACCAGGCGGTTGAGGCCTCGTCCGCCTTGGGTTCGACCGCATCCATTGGGATCGGCTGAATCGCCGGCGAGGCAATGACGATTGGCGGGTGGCAAACGCCTCCCGGACAGGGGGTTAGGATTTGCCGACGAAATAGCTGAGCGTCCGCCGGTGCTGAGACGGCCAGTAATAGAAGCAGTGAAACGAATTTGAGGGCCATTGGGGGGCTCGCAGGGTCTTGTTTGAAACAGAGAAGTTTTTGGACTTGATTCATGGGGTAAGTTAAAATCTCGCTTGTTAAATCGTTCGCGAATCAAACTGTTGGGAGTTGTGTATGGTGAAGCTCACATCCGACTACTGCGCTGGCATGATGACTGGCTGCGGAATTGCCATGTTCTTGCTCGCACTTGGAGTTCAAAGCCAATTTTTGAAATCCGACATCATGGTGAACTCAGGAATCATTTTTGCTGGATTGGCTTTGGTATTGGGCGGCGGGGGAATAATGTTGCGCAAAAGAAAGTGAACGCTTAACTGAACAGGTCAATCAGCATGGTGACGAATTTGAGGATCGACTCCTGATTGGCGATGATGAACTTGATGAAGGCAAAGAATTGATCGCCGGCCGCAACTTCCGAGGCGACTTCATCGAGTTCGCTGCCGTACCGGATCGCAAGGTACTCACAGAGCGCCGCATCCTTGGCTGCCCGCCGCAGTTTGGCCGCCTGTAGGGGCCGGAGCCGGCTCTGGTCGGCCAGTTGATTCAGCGCGACCTGAAAGGCGAGTATCCGCTGACGCTCGATGCTCGGTGAGCTTGGCTGGGATTCGGGAGCCTCGGCAATGACCGAAACGGCTGAGATGTTTTCCTGAGCACAGGCGACTGCGGGAATCAGACAAAAGGCGAGAAGCAGAGGCAGCAGATTTTTCATGGGGCTATTCCAAACTGAGAAAGGTGGCAATCAGGACGGTGTGGAAGGTTCGTTTCCCTTCCAGGAGCTTCCAGTCAAACGTCTGGATTTCGGTGCGGGCCAGATTGAACCCGGCGACCTGTCGGGCACTGGCGTAGAGGAACTTGTCGAGCCGCTCGGCTAGTTCGAGCAGCCCATCCACTTCGTTTTCGCTTTCCAGCTTCTTGATGATCTGGATCGCGATGCGGGTCGTTCGCTCGATGTCGCGGCGGGTCTTGGGTGCTCCCGAGATCGCCCCGGGGGCGACGTTCACGGTCAAACCGGAGACTTCGTCGAGGTCGTCCGTCAGGTACCAAACGGCACTGGGCGTAAAGCTGGGCCAGCTCCCGGCCGGTGCCGGAACCCAGCCAGCAATCGCGGCGACGATTCCATCGCGGAGGGCTTTGGTTTCACTGGCCATTGGCTACCTTCCGAACGTGAATCCGAAACAGCTCATCGGTAATCCGGCGAAAGCAGGGCTCGTCACCCAGCAGCTGGACTTCATAAGTCCCATCAGCCGCGACCACGCGGTCGCCGACCTCTGGGAGGAAAGGCACGGCCGCAAGCTGCAGCCGGTCGCGGTGGATAATCCAGTCGATTTGCACACTGCGGATGAGGCTCCCGTCTTCCCCCTCAGACTCAAAGACCTCGCGGCCTTGCGTCGCGTCGGGGATCGCGATGGGACTCGCGCCCCGGTAGTAGGTCACCGCCTGCCCAGCCGCGCTCGGCAGCTGCCTGGACAACCAGTTCATTCCATCGGTCAGCAGCGACATGGGATTAGGCCGCCGGATCGTGGAGGAATTCGACTGTCTGTCCTGCGGCTGAGGCGGAGCTGTTGGGGAGCAGCCACCCCAGCGGCTTGTTGCCGGTCGCCGTGACCGTCACGCGGTTGTTGGTGTTGTCCCAGAAGACTTTTGCGCCGGCCGAGATCGCTCCGCCCGCCAGTCCGCTGTAGACCCCACCGCCGGCAGCTACCGCGCCGAGGATGTTAGCCGGGATTGCCGTGTGACAAATCAGGTTCAGTTCTCCGACCACGACGATCTGCCCGGCCGGAACTGCCGCGGCCGGGGTGTAGTCGAGCATCACCGGATGCCCGCTGCGAAAAGTGACTTCAAGGGCCATGAAATAACTCCAGGTAGTTGATTAGTTTCGGTTACGCGATGCCTTTGCTCTTCACGCCGGCTCGCCACTCCTGCTTGGCCACGCCAAAGTCGAAGTAACCCCGCATCGCGATGCCGAGCGTGTCGAAGTCGGCTTCGGCCTCTTCGATCACGGGAGTTTGCTGGCCGTTGAGAAACACGACTTCAATCGTCGCCAAGTCGTTCGGGTCGGCGAGCAGGTACCACGCCGTCTGTGAACCACCGAACGCTGCATTTCCGACATAGGCTGACACCTCGGGGCGGTAGCGTCCGGCGAAGACGTTGATCGCCATGTTCTTGCCGGCCGAACCGGTGATCAGTCCGGTCGAGTTGAACAGTTCGCGGGCCGTGACGCTGTTGCTGGAGGCGACCAGCAGGATTGCCGGCGTCAGGCCGAGCGGATTCCCCTTGGGATCGACCTGGTCCATGAACATCTGCTCGGCGGTCTGCAGCGAGGAACTCTGCAGGTTCGTAGCCGCTCCCTCGAAGTAGTTCTTGCGGGGCGTGGTGAAGAAGGTCGAGTTTGTGTTGAACTCGTTCCAGAAGACCTCGTTCAGCTCCAGGGCTGCTCCCCGGCCAATCTTCTGGGCCCGGGTGCTGAGCGCCCCGAGGTCGTCGTTGATGATGTCCTGTCGCGTGAGCGAGAGAATCTTGCCGTAGGTTTCCGCCTTGTTGGAGAAAGATTCCTCCTCAAAGCCGGCGTGCTTCAGCCGCCCATCGGGACCGACCCGCTCGAACTTGGCATCTTCAATCAGCCGGAAGCGGGTCACGGTTTTGAAGTCGTTGACCTGTCCAATTGCGGCAATCGAACGCCAGACGCTTTCCACCGCATTGAAGCTCGACAGGAGCAGCTTGTTGCCGGTATTGGAGAGGATGCCCGAAATCTCGTGCATCGTGAACGCGGCCCGGAGGAAGTCGCGAGAGACTTGCCGGATCGGCCCGGGGGGAACCGGAAACCCGGCGGCGCTGGCCGCCATAATCAGCAGCCGTTGCAGACCCACGCCTGTGCGGTACTGTTTGTCGGCCGCGTCGAGCGTGCGGACATCGAACCGCTGCTCGCGGTCGGGCAGCTGGGCGCTCTTGGCCACGGCACACTCCAGAACGCTGAGGTTGCCGGAGAAGTCCTGGGCGACGTGAATCGCCGGACTCGTGGGCCGCGAGGCGCGAAGGGCTTCGAGTTCGGTCTTCTCCGCGCTCCAGCCTTCGCGGATGGCGTGAGCTTCGAGGCTGGCGACTTCCTTGCCGTCGATCCGGGCGGAGGAAATGCCGTACTTCGCGCAGACCAGCTTGATGCTGCTGGTGCGGTCGGCTTCGGCTGCCTGAATCTCGCGGACCTGTTTTTGAATGGACTGGGCATCGACTGCTGCTGCGACCGGCTTGGGGGACTTGGCTGGTTCCTCGTCCGCGTCGTCCGAGTCATCGTCCGGCAGGTCGGCTCCGGTTGCCTCGAAGGCGGACTGGAGGATGTCGAGCTGCGTGCCGGTCAGGTTCTGGGCGTCAAATCCGTTTGCACTGAGCCACTGGGAAAATTCCATCGAACGATGCTCCTGGGGAGAGAGAGAGGCGGCAATCGAGGCAGTGGTGTTGTCATCGGCTCCGAGTGCCGCGAAAGAGATTTCTCGGAGAGATGTCCTGCGGGCGACGTAGACCGGGCCCGAGACGTTGCGTCCATTCACCTTGACCGTGTTGCCACGATCGACGAATTCGAGTTGCTGGACCTCCGCCCCGATGCTCGCCTGCCACGGGAAGCCGTTGTCGCCCAGGGCAGTCACCTCGGAGGCCGCCGCGCTGATGCCGCTGACTTTTCCCGAGACCTTGATCGTCTGGGCCGTGACGGAGATCTTCTCGCTGTGTCCGACGATTTGAGCCGCGTCGTGCGAATAGAGAATCGGCCGGGTCTGCGAGCGGACTGTCATGCCCGCGAGGTCAACGACTACGGGCCAGTAGTAACCGGCGACGGTCATCTGACCGCCTGTGTAGGCCGTCATCGAGAAAGCGCGGACCTTCGGCCGCTGGCCTTCGGCAGAAGGATCGGCAGCGGTGAGCTGCAGATCGGCTATCTGGCTGGTGAGCGTAATTCGCTGGGGACCGTTGGCAAAAAGCCGCTGCTTACGCGGCTGCCTGGTCCGTTGTCGCGTCTTCCGTGGCATTAGACGGTTGAGTTGCCTGCGAAGGGGTCTCAGGGCTCAGGTTCAGCTGCTGCATCAGTTCCAGTTCTCTGGCTCGCTGTCGCAGCTGCTGCTCCCAGTCTTTACCTTGCCGCGCGTATTCTTCGGCGAGGGTCGTCGTGTGATTACGGAGGCGGGTTTCCTGGGCACTCGCTTCCTTGGTCGGGTCCACATGCTCGGCTCCGTCCCAGAACCACTGGCGATCGCTCGCCCAGTCGCCGTAGGGACCAGCCGGAAGCAGACCCGGAACCAGCGAGGCTTCGTCGAGCCACGCTTGAAAGATCTTGCTCAGGACAATCGACTCAAGCGCGTCCTGCTCGACCCGAATCGATTTGAAGTAGACCTGATGGTCCAGACGCCCGGAGGCGTAGTTGTAAGATGCCGAGTTGCAAGCGGCGACGTTGAACGGCATGTTCAAGCAGCGTGCGATTTCATTGATCAACTCTCGCTTGAACTCGGCATATGTACTGCAGGGTTGTTCGGGCCGGAGCTGGCCCATCTGCCAGCCGGCGGGAACGGTGGTCATCATCCGCTGCTCGATCTCAATCGGCAGAAACGGATCGACATCGTCCGCTTCGCCGTTGGCCGGAGCGGTGGTGTAAAGCACGGCGGCGAACGAGGCGGCTGTTTCGGCTGCGGCCAGCACGGCGAGCGTGAACCGCCGCAGCTGGGCAAACAGCGGCAGGGCCGGGGTGATGTCGGGAATCCCCCGCACTTGCCCGGGGCGATCGACGCCAAACCAGTGAATCATGTTTTCGGCAGGAACAGGCGAAAGTTTCTCGGTGCTGGTCGTGCCGCTGCCAGGATGTTCGCGGAGCACAGTGTACGAGGCGGGGTTGCCGAACTGGTCAAAGCGAATCCCATCAGCGTGGTTCTGGCTATCGTCCGGGTCGGTGACCTGTTCGGCTTCAATCAGTTTGAGGTCCAGCTTGATTGGGCTGCGGAGTGCTTCATTGGTGACCAGCATCGCGAACGCTTCGCCGTCGATGGCCTTCGACTGCCGCATCGTGCGGAGCTTCTGGGCCAATCCGATTTCGATGGCCCAGTTGCTGAAAGCCCGTTCGATTCGAGTGTTGGCTTCGGCCGCTCCAGCGGCGACCTGGAGAATCGGCCCGCGGCCGACGACATCGTTGGCGAGCGTGGCGATGATTCCCTTGGCGTAGCTGTTGTTGGCGACTTCGTACCGGGCCCGGTTGCGGATCGTGCGGCGGACCGAGCGGCTGTTGGCCGCGGCTGCGCTCAATCCATCGGCCATCGCCCAGTGCCGACGGTTGTCCTCGGTCGTCTGGGCCGCGTCGTACTTACCGCGCACCGCGAGCGGCACGACCTTGGTCGTGGCTTGGTGTGGCTGGAAAAGGCGGGAGAGCAGTTTGAGCATGCGTTTAGGACGAGCTTCCGGGAGGGACGAGCTTATTGAACCGCAGCCCTCGCCGTGCCGAATTCCTTACGGCATCCTTTCCGGCGAGGTGCTGGTCAGCCTTGATTAAGTCATCGACCGACTGGGCATCGACGCGGGTTCCATCGACAGCGACCGCCTTGGGATTTTTTGCGGTGTCTTCGATGGTCTGGTCGAGGTCGGCCATGCGGGGACTCGAAACGCGGGGCGGGGTTCAGACAGCGAATCGTAGAGGGATTTCGCCGGGGCTCAATTCGAGTTTCGGGTTAGAGCGTTGGATTTGTGAGAAGTCTGCTAGGGGTAGCAACTGGCCTGAGCTGCTGAATTTAATTGAAGGGTGCTCGGCAATCTTCTAGAATCCCGCGCTGGGTCAGGCTATCATTCTCAAGTATGACCCGTTTAGGTTAGCCACGCGAGAATTAACAGCAGGTGCCTTGATGAGCCGCTTCGTCCTAGCCTTGATTTTGTTTGGACTATCGACCGGCGTTGGCTTCGGGCAAGAAGTAACCGTGGAGTTAACTAACAGCATCGGCATGACGCTGGTGCTGATCCCCAAGGGGACGTTCATGATGGGTTCGCCGGAGAGCGAGGAAGGACACCGCGAAGATGAAGTGCAGCATGAAGTAACACTTACCAAGGACTTTTATCTCGGCATCACGGAGGTGACTCAGGCCCAGTACCAAAAAGTCATGGGTGAAAACCCAAGCTTCTTCCAAGGTGATAAATTCCAGGGCGAAAGTAGCAATCATCCCGTTGAGCAAGTTTCGTGGGAAGATGCTGTCGAGTTCTGCAAGAAGCTTTCGGACTTGCCGGAGGAGAAGGCTTCAGGTCGTGTGTATCGATTGCCGACGGAGGCGGAATGGGAATTCGCCTGTCGGGCAGGTAGTAAAACCGCGTACAGTTTTGGAGATAACGGTCGGGATTTGGGAAATCATGCGTGGTTTGGCAACAACAGTGGCAGTAAGGAACTTGATACCGCTGCCCTTATGGCCAGGTTCAAAGACAATTATCAAGAGTATTCGGACACAATAAAGTCAGCCGGTTGTGCGACACATCCGGTCGGCGAGAAGAAGGCAAACGCTTGGGGCCTGTACGATATGCATGGGAATGTTTGGGAATGGTGCAGCAACTGGTACGGTGAATATCCCAAGGGTGCAGTCAGCGATCCCACTGGCGCAAGAGAGGGCTTGGGCCGCGTGATCCGTGGCGGCTGTTGGATCAACGGGGCCGCGTATTGTCGGTCGGCGTTCCGGTACTGGTACTACCCGTCGTACCGCATCCGCAACTTTGGCTTCCGCGTTGCCCTGAGTTCCCCGGAAATCCCCAAGCAGGCGGAGCCGGAACAAGACAAGTAATCGCCGCCAGGCGGGCGCAGGCACGGAGGTCGCGCCGGCGGATGCCCGCGACCGGAGGTGCCGCAGCCGACTGGCGACGCGCGGCTTTATTTGGTGGCTCCCGCGTTGCCGGATTTGTTGCGATTGACTATTGCCAAGTCTGCATTGCTCAATTCAAACGTCACAAACCGATACCCGCAGTTCCGGCAGGTCCGTCTTCGCCGCACGGAACCGTTCTTGAGCCGCTCGGTGTTGCTGACTGAGCAGTGCTGACAGCCGCAGCGGCGGCAAAACATTCCGATGGCGGGCTGGTCCTTTTCGGTCATCGCGATGGTCTCCGGCGGGGAATGTCTGCGGCTGTGATACGGCGGCGATTGCGGGGTGGGGCTTCGCCAAGTACCGAGTTGAGCGTCACGCCGATGAGTGAAGCAGCAACCGCACTGCCGACCACTCCGTCGAGCCAGTGGTTATCGCGACCTGGACGCAGGTTCCAGACGGTGACGGTGCGACCGGTTTCCGCCGAACTTTGCTGGTCCGGATATTCGGCCGTGAGGTGCTCGGCCAGCATGTAGTGCGATTGTGGGTCGCTGCCATAGAGGGTGATCGCCCCGGGATCGCCAGGCACCGTTGCGAAGCGGTCGAACAGAAATGACTTCCACCAGTTTGAGTCGAAAAGGCAATGCCGAATCGCCCGCTTCACGTTTCGCGTGACCATCCAGTTCAGTCCAATCTCCTCTCCCGGCCGCTTCTCGTAAGCCGCAAAAGGCTTCGCGCGAGGTCCAACCGCCCGGCCAAGGCTCGGCATCGCGAACGTCGAGAATTCCTGCTCGCGGCAAACTTGGTAGACGAGATGGGATTTGTAACCCGCGTCGACCAGGATTCGCGAGTGCCGGAACTGGATTCCGTCCTGCCGCTGGTAACTCTTCTCGACTAGCTGGCCAATCAGTTCACGCAGCCCGGCGAGTAACGCCGCATCGACGCTTGCACCCGGGTAAGCCTTGCGGAGCGTCAAAGCGAGGTCCGAGTTGGTGAAGTATTTTCGTCGCTGGTCCGGGAACGCTCCGTAATCGATTACGCTTCCAGCGAAGTTCGAGGTCCAACCCATCGTCACATAGAACAGCACGTCCTGCTGGCAGTCGATGAAGCTGGTGATCCGGTCGCAGTCCATCGGCAGCTGGCTCTGCGGCACGCGGCTCAGCCGACTCTGCAGCACATGCATCGGCGGGACAATCAGCAGCCGGTCTTCGCTGGACTTCGGTGGATCGTTCTGGTACTCCGCATCGAATGTCAGCGGGTGATCAATCTTGAGATTGAAAGCGTGCTGCAGCGCCGAGGCTTCGTCCGGGTTGAACCGCACCGGCCAGGCGATCACCGCTCCCTCATCCATCTCGCTGCGGTTGCGGAGATAGAACTCGGTCGCCTCGCGGCCGTCGCCCCCAGTAGCGAGGCTTCGCCGGCGCACCTCGGCGTATTCATCCCAAAGTCGCTTGGCTTTCTCACCCGGCGGCCAATCGTAGACGAGCTTACAGCGGAAACCGTGGAACTCCGGATGGCGGCGAGTGTCCAAGAGTTGGTCGGCGAGGTCGTTCTGTTCGATCACCGTCAGCGGGAACATCGCCGCGATCTTCCGCTTCGGACCGGCGAGCCCCAGCACGGCCCCCTTGATGATCTTCATCCGTTTCTCGGTCTGGCTCGGACTTCGGGCCGACTCATCGGTCTGGACGTCATCGCCGATCACCAGGTCTGGGCGCACCGTCTTGCCATCGGGCCGGGTGAACTTCATCCCGCGGATGCGGCCAGTGAGTCCACGCATGCGGATGATCGCGCCACTCGCCTGGCTCCCTTCGACCGATGGAAAGACAATCGTCGAGTCGGACCACTGCATCTGAGTCCGGGTGCCGTTGCAGAGTTGTCCCTTGCAGCGGTTGGCGATCCCCTCCAGCCGCTGAATCGGATAACAGACCTCCGGCCAGTCTTCGGCCAGCAGGTCGTTTGACTCCAGCTCAGACTTAATCGAGTTCTGCAGTTCATCGGCTGCTTCCTGGCTCGCCCCGAGCAGCACCACAAAGTTCCGCCGCCCGGTCATCGTCGCCCAAAGCACGGCGACTTCGCAGTCCGTCGTCTTGCCGCTGCCGCGGGGAAGTGCAAACGCTCTCAATCCGCCGTTCTCAATCGTCTCCTGGAGGTACTGCCGCAGTTGGATTTGGTCCCTCGAGGACTCCAGTGGATATCGCTCGGGAAAATAGGTCTGCCCAAAGTAGGCCAGCGACTCCCAGGCTTTCGCTCTCCGCTCCGGCTCCTTAACCAGCGGCAGCGGCGCGATGTCCCGCCCGGTGCGGCTTGCCTCAGCGTTTCGTTCCCGCTCCCGTTCCTTCTTGCGGGAGTAAGACTCGCCCGGGACCGCCTCGTTATCCGCAGGCAACTCCTGCAAATGCCTACGTGCAGCAAGCCATGCAGTGAACCGCAGCAGGTCCACCGTCTGTCCATCGCCGATCCGGCTGCCAGCCTCGGCGCGGAGTTCCCGCAACCAGCGATCATCAATCACCGGTCCCAAAGGCGTCGAATTAAGCAACTGCACTAGCCTTCCCGGCTTCAGCCGCCGCGGATCGGGCTTTTTTCTCTCACTCAATCAGCACTCGCTACGCGCCCCGCCCGGAGTCTCCCCGCAGCAGCAGCCAGCCTCGACCAGCTCAATCTTTCGAGCGCGCAGCCAACCAGGCCGCGTAGTGAACCAAATTGATTGTCCCATCGCCATTCGCAGGGGCACCTGCACGAATATCCACCGCAAGCATTGACGAAGAAATCATCCGGCAAGCAGCATTGCTCAGCAACTCAGAAAGTTGTTCGATGGAAAGAGAGTCAGGACGGCAGGCAAATTTCATGTGAAAAAAATAAAAATAACGGTATAGACCATTTGGTCTAGTGAGAACATCCGTCGAATAGATACTGCTAACACAAGCGTTAGCTCATTTGTCGTTACTATTTTCAGAACGGTTTTTCTTCGGTGGCCTATAATCTAGTATCACCTCCGTATTGAGATGCGACAGCTTATGTTGTTCGATAATTCCTCCAGGCTTGTCTTGAACTACTATGGTATCGCAAAGCAACTCCCCTTTTCGGAAATAGTGGGGTTATCAAGCTTACTACCTCTTCCGATGAACAAACATTCGTAAAGTAAAGCTCGGGCGAGGGCACTCCCTCTTCTCTTATCGCTTGCATTCCAGATGCAAGCGCAGCCGGATTGAATCCAACCCCCCTAACGCCTTGGGGCTCAGCGCCGAGCAGCTGCACGAGCTGCTGCCCGACCGCTGGCTCCAGGCCCACCTCGCGCACCGCTGGACCATCGCCGAGGTCTGCCGTGAGGAGCGAAACGCCAATTCTTAGGGGTGGTGTTCACCGCGCGCTTACCCATATTAATCATTTTCTAGGCCGAGTCGCGATGGGGGCATTGTTAATCTAATGGTGCTGGGGACGCTTACGGATCAACAACCTCCCGGTGGAGAAAACCAAAACATCGACGCATAGATTGCAATAAATGCTATCGCAAGCCTAGTGTACGGAGATAATTCAACCGACTTATTCAATCGGCCTAAGATACGCCAAAAATGACGCAGTCGAATGTTTGGTCTGCTCGCCAAACAACTGCCGAATCTTACGCTTTTTCCCGTCATCGCAACTGTCACAAACGGTCTTAATCCACCAATCTTCAACTTCCATTGAAGCCCGACCGTATTCATCTAGTGCATGCTCCATTCTTGACATGAACTTCTCCAACTCTTTCGTCCCTCCTGGCAAAGAGCGTGACAATGGTCCAGATTCAATATCAACAAATAGACCTAGTTTTCGAACTAACCCTTCCTTAACCAAGCTCTCGAACCCATTCCAATGGCGGCCGAAAATTACTTGCGCCTCGTTTACAAATTCAACCTCCACTTCTGCAAGTCTTGTCCGGTAATTTTCTTTGACCTCACCAACTAATCGATCAAATCGTGCATCCCGTGGCAAACCATCAAATT